>OUNM010227597.1_pt1 | contig 42548 bp, 43 predicted proteins | sample 1769961 | NCBI WGS metagenome assembly OUNM01 (sample SAMEA3914820, study PRJEB12502) | metagenome | biome: forest; material: soil | place: USA | collected 2012-03-12 | depth 0.3 m | reverse complement strand
CGAGGCCGTGGACGCGCGCAATGCCGTCACCGACGCTCAGCACCTGGCCGGTCTCCGAGACCTCGGCCTCGGTGCCGAAATTGGCGATCTGGTCCTTGATGACCTTCGAAATTTCTGCGGCGCGGATATCCATAGTCTTGAGCCTTAGCCTTTCATCGCGTGCGCGAGGGTATTGAGACGGGTGCGGATCGAACTGTCGATCATCTGCGACCCGATGCGGACGACCAGGCCGCCGAGCAGGGCGGGGTCGGTATTGAGTTCGACGGCAACCTCGCTGCCGATGCGCTGGCGGAGCTGCTGCTTGAGCTCGGCCACCTGTGCCGCGGTCAGCGGATGCGCGCTGGTCACTTCGGCGGTGGTCTCACCCCGATAGCGCGCGGCAAGGGCGCGGAAGGCGCGGATGATCGCCGGCAACTGGGCGAGCCGGCGATTCTGCGCCAGCACGCCGAGGAAGCTGGTCGTCGTCGCGTCGAGCTTCATCGCACCGGCCGCGGCGGCAACGCCCTTTGCGGCGTCGGCGCGGCGGATCAGCGGGCTGGTGGTCAGCGTCTTGAAGTCGGCCGAATCGGCCAGCGCCTGACGCACCGTGGCGAGGCTCGCCTCGACCGTGTCGATCGACTTCGATTCGCGGGCGAGCTCGAACAAAGCGGTTGCATACCGCCCACCTAAGCTCGCTTGAATACCGCCGGATTGCTCCACGCGATGATGGTCCTTTTCAAAAGGGTATGTGGCCCCATACGAAAAGAGGGCAGCCCCAGGGCGCCCTCTATGGGTTGGCGCGCGGTTAGCAGCGCAGGGCCCGGGATGCAACCCGGGAGGTTATCCGCCGCAGCCTTTGGGGCCGGTTAGATTGGGAAGTGGCTTGCCCGCGATCATGTCGCGATAAAGCTGCTCGGTCTTCGGTGTCGGGCCTTTCCAGTCTGTAGCGTTCATCTCGGCATAAAAGACTGCCTCCATCGTCGACACTTCGGCCTTGGAGCAGAGCTGATGTCCCTCAAACCCATATTGCATGTCGACGCAGTCGTTGCCGAACATGCCTGCTCCTGTGCAGCGCGTCTCTACGCTCGGTTCGCACATGCTAATTTCGTCGGAACCCGGCATCCGCCGTTCGAATTCCGCCCAGCATTGCTTGCTCCCCTGCCGTCCGACGCGTCGCTCGCAACGACACGAAGCTTCGGCAAGTCGTTGCAGACGATCCAACTGGAATTGAGGTATCGTCATCGTCGGAGCAGGGGAGGGATAAACCGCGACGAAAGTGCCCACGGCTAGAGCAACCAATCCGATACCAGTGCAGACGACATTGATGGTGCGTGACATCGCCCCTCCTTGGCCGAGCGTAACACCTCGGCCGCCCAGCGAAACCGCTGATTTCCTCCATCACGGCTTGACCCGCCCGCCCACCTGTCGAAAGTGCACGCCAGCCTGGGGGTGACCGATGGACGTCGAACTCGCCGAAGAACGGATGCTGATCCTCGCCGACCGGTTCAGCATGGACCATGCCGAAGGACGCGCCTGGACCAAGCGCACCGATGCCTTCGGGACAATGGCCAAGATCACCGGCTTCCTGTCGCGGCCCAAGGACGAGGAATTCGAGACCGTCTATCGCGAGCGCCGGTTGCAGCCTTTCTACCGGATCGGCTGTACCGCAACGATGACCTATGAACGGTCGAAGGAATTCCGCGTCCCTGTCGATGCCAATGTCACCGAGGTCGATATCGACGGGCGCAAGCTCGCGGTATCGGGGGGCAGCTTCGCGATCACCGGGGTCGAACGCTGTCACGACGAGATCCACCGCGAGGTCTGCTATGACGGCATCGGCGGCAATCCGGAGCCGGGTGCATCGCAATATCTCCAGCACGAGGCCAGGGTCGCCGACGCCGCCGACCTCGCCAAGGAAGCGACGGCAGGCGCAGTAATAGTGCCGCCCCAGGCCAAGGCGTCGATGCTGGTCCGCGACGTGCTGGCGGGCTCGATCGAGCGGATCGAGGCCGACAAGGTGATCGAGGAGAAGCTCTCGCTCCATCACATCGATCTCTATTACCGCCCGGTCTACGCCTTTCGCTATCGCTGGCAGGGCAAGGAAGCGGTGATCGAGTTCGACGGCGTCACCGGCGAGGTGAAGACCGGCGGCAACACGTTCGAGCAATTCCTCGGCCGTAAGATCGACGCCGAATTCCTGATCAACGCCGGGGTCGAGGCGGCGGGCATCTTCATTCCGGGCGCGCGGCTCGCCGAGATCGTCGTCTCGCGCAGCCTCAAGGCGGCGAAAGAAAAGAAGAAATGATCCGACTGCGCCGGCTCGCGGTCGGACTGTTGATCGCGGCGGCATTATTCTATCTGGCGATCGTCGGCGCCTTGTGGGGATTCCAGCGGCGATTGATCTATCCCGGCTGGTGGCGCGGCACCGCGGCGGCCAAGCCTGACCTTGCCGGCTATCGCGACATTACGATCACGACCGAAGACGGGCTGAAGGGGCGCCTGCTCTACCATCCGCCGCAGCCGGGCAGGCCGGTGATCCTGTTCTTCCACGGCAATGGCGATTCGGTGCTGGGCAGCGCGATCGCGGTCGAGCAATTGGTCGCGTCGGGCTATGGCGCGGTGCTGCCCGAATATCGCGGCTATAACGGCAATGCCGGGCAGCCCGACGAACAAGGCCTATATGAGGACGCACGCGCTGCGGTGGCCTGGATGCGCGCCAATGGGATCGGCTCCGACAAGATGGCGGTGATGGGCTATTCGCTCGGCACCGGTGTGGCGGCGCAGACCGCGCTCGAGCTGACAATGGCGGGAAGGACGCCGCGTGCCCTGGTGCTCGTGGCTCCCTATGCGAGCATCGCGCACGTCACTGCCGCGCGCCTGTCCTGGATACCCGCTGACTGGCTGGTCAGCGAGCGGTTCGACACGGCGGCGAAGATCGCGAACATCACTTGCCCGGTGCTGCTGATCCATGGCGCCATCGACGGCACGATTCCCGCCGAGAATAGCGCGCTGTTGAAGAAGCTGCGTCCCGGCGCCGATCGCATCGTTTTCCCGAACGTCGGGCACGAAGTCGTGTTTACCGCACCCGCCCAGGCGGCGATCGCGGCCTGGTTGAAAGGAAAGGGGCTTTGACCGCCACGACCCGGTTGGCCGCGCTCCGCGTTGCCGAAGCGCAGGCGTTGGCGTTGCTCGACCGGATCGAGCAACTCGGGCTGATCGCGCCCGGCCGCAGCGAGCGCGAGGTCGAGCAGGACATTCACGCCCTCGCCCGTGACGAGTTCGGCGTCGACAAGCATTGGCACAAGCGCATCCTCCATGCCGGGGTGAACGGCCTTGCCACCGCGCGCGAGAACCCGCCGGTCCTGACGATCGCCGAGGACGATCTCGTCTTCCTCGACCTCGGCCCGGTGTTCGAGCAATGGGAAGCCGATGTCGGGCGCAGCTATGTCGTCGGCGGCGATCCCGACAAGCACCGGCTGGTGGCCGACCTGCCTGCGCAGTTCGACAAGGTGAAGGCGCGGTTCGATGCCGATCCCGACATTACCGGCGCGGAGCTCTATGCCTTTGCCTGCGACAGCGCGGCCGCGGCGGGATGGCGGTTCGGCGGCGTGATCGCCGGGCATGTCGTCGGCGAGTTCCCGCACGCGCATCTGCCGGGCGACAAGGATTTCTATCGGATCAACCCGGAGAACACGACCCGGCTGCGTGATCCCGACCCGCTGGGCCAGGAGCGATTCTGGATCCTGGAAATCCATCTGGTTGACCCCGAGGGGCGCTATGGGGGATTTTACGAACGGCTGATGTCCTGACGCGAAGGAGGAGGCGATGAACCGCGATCCGCTGGAAGGTTCGAGTCCGCACGATATCGACCGTCCGCCCCCACCGCCGATCGTCGGTGGCGTGCAACCGGGCGGATCGAAGCTGAAGTTCGTGATGCTCGTGGCCGGCATGGCGCTTGCGGTGATCGTCGGCGCGGCGGTGTTCCTTGGCTCCAGTCCGAAAGCGCCGCCATTGCCGCGGGCCTCGGCGTCGCCGTCCCCGCTGGCATCGACCTCGCCATCGTCGGCGTCATCGTCGCTGGAGCCGACCGCATCGGTACCGTCGGCTTCCGCCACCTTGTCGCCGCCGCCCGCGCCCTCCGCCACCCCCGCACCCGAGGTCACGCCCGATTCGGGGTCCGGCCGTGAAGTGGCGCCGGCCGGATCGCTGTCGCACGGCAAGACCGATTGACGGTTCGCCCGACGCGCGGCCATGGACTGGATCCATCGCGTCCGGTGGGGTTGATGACGATGTTCCTGAAGGGTCCGACGTGTTGACGAGCCGATTGCCTGCCCTGATCGCCGCGCTGTCGCTGGCCATTACTTTTCCCGGATTCTCGGCGGAGCCGGCAACGGCGAGGTTCACGAGCGCATCGGTCGACTTTTCGATGCTCATTCCGCCGGGCTATTGCCCGGCGACCGGCGAGGTTGCGCAATGGATGGCCGAGCGGTCCGCTAAGGACGAGCGCAACGAGGCCAAGGTCATGTTGGCTCGATGCGGCCCGGGCATCGACCCGACGACAGGCATGATCGTCGTTTCGGTGGCGCGCCGCCCCGCACCAGCCGGTATGACCCGCGAAAAGATGCTCGGCCTGTTCGCCGACATGCTCAAGCGCCCCGACATCCTGGAGAAGCTCGGGCAGAACGATCCGCGCGAGCCGAAATTCGGCGAAATCGACGATTTCTGCATCTATATAGAGATGGACGTGGCATCGAATGCGGCAGGAGTGCCCGCGCGTGGGGTCGGTTGCATGACGATGGTGGGTGGCCAAGCCATCACGATCATCAAGGGCGCGTTCGGCAAATCGGACAAGGACTTCGCTCAATTGAAGCGCGAGGTGCGTGCCGTCGCCGGATCGATCGCGGTGGTTACCGATGGCGCTTGACCTTCAACCCAACCTGACCGGCGGCCTGATCGCGCTGCGTCCGGCGACGCCGGACGATTTCGACGCCTTGTTCGCGGTCGCCAGCGATCCCCTGATCTGGGAAGTCCATCCCGCGCATGATCGCTGGCAGGAACCGGTATTCCGGCGCTTCTTCGCCGACGGGCTGGCATCGGGCGGGATGCTGATCGCGACCGACCGCGCGTCGGGCGCGGTGATCGGCAGTTCGCGCTATGATTTCGGCCGCGCCGAACCTGGCGAGATCGAGATCGGCTGGACTTTCCTCGCGCGCTCGCATTGGGGCGGGCGGCACAATGGCGAGATGAAGCGGCTGATGCTCGACCACGCCTTTGGCAGCGTCGAGCGCGTGATCTTCCTGATCGGGGAAACCAACATCCGCTCGCGCCGCGCGATCGAGAGGATCGGCGGGTATCTGACCGACCGCCGTCACCATGCCGAGATGGCCGGGCAGCCGGTGGTCCACGTCATCTACGCGATCGACCGGCCGGCCTAGAGAATCCAGTCGAGCGTCACGAAGACCTTGGTTGTGTCGGTCGCGAAGCTTTTTGCATCATAGCGCGCCAGCCGCGCGGCGAGCAGGTAGCGTCCGCGCCTGGCCGAGGCGATCAGATCCACCTCGTCGCCATATAGCCGGCTCAGCCGATCGGCGGCGAAGCGGTGATAGGTCGCGCCGAGCGCGAACCCGGTGAGCACGCCTTTCGTTTTCCAGTTCCCCGCGATCGTCCCGTAAAGATCGCGCAACCCGTCGGGCGGCGTGGTGGTGAATTTGCTCGCCCAGCCCTGGAACTTGAAGAACGAAGCGAGGGGGGTCTGCACGCTGGTGAGCGCGACGCCCTTGTCGGCGCCGAGCACTTCGTAGCCGGCGGTCGCCGACCAGACCTTCCCGCCAAGCGTTCCCTCGGCGAGATAATAGGACGCCGCATAGTGATTGGGGTTGCGATGCCAGTCGCTCTGGCGCGCGACGCTCGCGGTATAGGCCAGCTTCCATCCCTTCGCGACCGGCCGGCTGCCACTGAAGCGCACGCCATAGGTCTGGCTCGACAGGCGGAAGCCCGACAAGGCCGGGAGGTCCTGGTCGACCAGATAAGCAAAGCCGCTGATCGTCCCGATCGGGGTCGCATAGCCGGCCTGGCCGAACCAGTTGTTCCCCGGCACCGATCGCGGCCGCGCGCCGAACCCGTCGATCCCGTTCACCGTACGCACGTCCCATGACCAGGTCGCGTCCGCGCTGAACTTGCCGCGCGTGAAGGCGACGCGGACCGCGTCATAGGTCTGCTGGTTCTGGCGCCAATTGGCCGAGCCGACGAAACGCTGGTCGCCGAGCTCGACCAGCTGGCGGCCGGCGGTGACGCTGAATCCCTTCTGCTCGTAGCGCAGCTGGAGGCGGTTGATCTCGACATCCTGCGGGTCGCCGACGATCGGGCGCGGGGCGCCGTTGAAGCCGTCATTATACTTGTCGGCGATTGCTGCGGTGGCTTCGGCTTCGACCAAGGCCGACCAGGGGCCGGTCCTGGCCTGGATGCCGCTGCGGATGCGCAAGGTCAGCGCGTCCGAGGGCAGGGCGATGCCATCCTGGTCGACATACTCGTAGCGCAGCCGCGCATCGATCAGCGGCTTGAGCGTGATTGTCTGCGCCTGGGCCGGGGTGGCGGCAAGCGCCACCCCGATCGCCGCGAACGGCGCTATCCTCGTCATCATGGGACGCGCTCCGCTCAGGCCGGGTTGGCGGCCAGGGCGCCGAGCTCGCCGGTCTCGCGCGCCTTGCGGCCATAGACGATCTCGAACAGCGGTCCCGCCATCATCGTCGTGATGATCGCCATCAGCACCAGCATCGAGAACAGGGTCGGGCCGATAATGCCCTTCTGCAGTCCGATGTTGATGATGATCAGTTCCATCAGCCCGCGCGAGTTCATCAGTGCGCCGATCCCGAGCGCGGTGCGATTGTCCTCGCCCGCAATGCGCGCGGCCAGCCAGCAGGCGCCGAATTTGGCGGCGATCGAAACGGCGAGGATGCCCAGCGCGATCAGCAACAGGGTCGGCGAGTTGACCATGTCCATCCGGGTGTTGAGTCCCGAATAGGTGAAGAAGAACGGCAGCAGCAGCACGACGGTCAGCGGTTCGACCTTCTTCTTGAGCTCCTGAGCGAACAACCCGCGCGGCATCACTGCGCCGAGGATGAATCCGCCGAAGATCGCGTGGATACCGATCGCGTCCATCAGGAACGCCGACAGGCAGAACAGCATCAGGGTGATCGCAAGAACCGTCGGGCTCATCTCGCCCTTGGCCTCGACCGCGCGGCCGAGCGGAGCGAGCAGGCGCTGTCCGAAGATCACGATGAAAGCGGCATAGAGTACGCCGCCGCCGATCGCGAGCACCGCGACGCCCGGGCCCGCGCCAAAGGTGGCCAGCACGATCGCCAGCACGCACCACGAACAGGCGTCGTCGAACGCCCCCGCGGTCAGCGACAAGGTGCCGAGCGACGTGTCGGCCAGCCCGCGCTCGTTGATGATCCGGGCGAGCATCGGGAAAGCGGTCAGCGCGATGCACGCCCCCATGAACAGGGTCGCGTTGGCCTGGCTGATCCCCTCGGCGAACAGCCCGGGCACGCCGAGCAGCATCGGGGTGATCAGGACGGCGAACAGGAACGGCGTTGCTATTCCCGCGAGCGACACACCGAACGCGCTCTTTGCCTTCGAACGGAAATGTTCGGTGCGGAGAGTCGTGCCGACCAGGAACATGTAGAGCCCGACGCCGAATTGCGCCCCGGCATAGAGGACGTTCTTCGTCTCCTTGGGAAACAGGCCGGCCTCGACGCCGGGGAACAATAGCCCAAGCAGCGACGGTCCGAGAATCACCCCGGCGATCATCTCGCCGACGACCTGTGGTTGACCCAGGAACTTCTTGCCGGCCCAGCCGACCACGCGGCAGGCGAGCAGGATGATCGCGAGCTGAAGGAAGAAGTGGATGCTGTAGTCGCCCGGCGCGAAGCTCTTTGCCGCGGCTGTGGTGGCCGGACCATGCGCGCCCAACGCACCGGTAAGCGTCTCGACCAGACTGCCGATAATGTCCTGCTGCATTCCACTCCCCTGTTCCCAGGCGGTGCTCGGGCACCGCGATTGCCCCAAGGGAAAAGCGGGTTGAGAACGTTCGCAAGACCGAAACCGGTAGCGGCGTTCACTTTTCCGGGGGAGGCATGAAATGTGTTGCGGCGGCGCTACAAGGTAGTAACGTACCTACATAATTTGGCATTGGGTAACCCGGTGATGAAGGCGATTTCGAGCCGCGAGTTCAATCAGGACGTCAGCCAGGCGAAGCGGCTGGCCCGATTCGAGCCGGTCTTCGTCACCGATCGCGGCAAGCCGACGCACGTCCTGATGAGCATCGACGCGTTTCGCCGGCTGTCGGGCGAGACCGAGAGCATCGTCGACCTGCTGGCGATGCCGGGGCTCGCCGATTTCCTTCCAGTGACTGATAGTGGCGCCGCCTGGCGCCATCGCGGCGAGGGCTGATGCACCTGCTCGACACGCCCGTCGTCCTGGCGTTGCGCAAGGCGCGGAGCGGTGGGACCGATGCCGGCATGGCGGCCTGGGCTTCCGGCGTGCAGCGGCAAAGCCTGTTCGTCTCGGCGCTGACGCTTCACGAGCTCGAGGGACAGGCCGCACAGGTCGGGCGTCGCGATCGCGGCGCGGGCGCACAATGGCGGGCATGGATCGACGACCATGTGATGCGCGCGTTCGACGGGCGCGTGCTGGCGGTCGACGCGGCGGTGGTGCGGCGCGCGGCGCAACTCGATTATCGCGATCAGCGCGACGCCTTGCTTGCGGCAACCGCGCTGGAGCACGGGCTGACGCTGGCGACGTTGCGGCCGCGCGCGTTCAAGGCGGGGCGGGTCAAGACGTTCAACCCGATCGGCTTCGTGCCCGAGGCGGGGGTCGACGACTGGCGCCAGGCAGCGCGCGCGGCGCCGGCCTGGGTCAAGAACCTGTTCGTGCGCAGCTAAGGAGGCTAGGACCGCGAGCATGGAGGGCAGGCGCAGCATCCTGATCGTCGGCGGCGGCACCGCGGGCTGGATCACGGCCTGCTACCTGGCGAAATATTTCGATGTGGCGCGGCATCCCTCGCTCGAGATCACGCTCGTCGAATCGCCCGATATCGGCATCATCGGGGTCGGCGAGGGCGCGTTCCCGACGATCCGCACGACGCTGCAATTCCTCGGCATCGACGAATATGACTTCGTTCGCGAGACGTCGGCGACCTTCAAACAGGGCATCCGCTTCGACGATTGGGTACGCACGCCGGCCGATGGCCGCCACGACCATTTCATCCATCCGTTCGAAGCGCCGCTCTACGCGCATGACGAGAGCCTCGTCGCGCACTGGCTGGCCGAGGATCCGGCGACGCGCCCGCCGTTTGCCGAGGCAGTGACGATCCAGCATCGCGTGTCCGAGCAGCAGCGCGGCCCCAAGACGGCCGCCGAGGGCGAGTTCGCCGCGCCGCTCAACTACGCCTATCATTTCGACGCCGCGAAGCTCGCGCGGATATTGGCGGCCCGTGGCCGCGAGCTCGGCGTGCGACATGTCGAGGATCGCCTGCTCTCCGCCGCAATCGGCGACGACGGTTCGATCGACCATGTGCTGTTCGAACGCGGCGGGCGGATCGAGGCCGACCTCTTCATCGACTGTACCGGCCTGCGCGCCGAGCTGATCGGCGGGGCGCTGAACGAGCCGTTCCTTTCGGCCAAGAGCTGGCTGTTCACCGACCGCGCACTCGCTTGCCGCGTGCCCTATGATTGCCAGGACGCGCCGCTCCCCAGCTATACGGTCGCCGCGGCGCACGAGGCCGGGTGGCTGTGGGACATCGGCCTGCGCAACCTGCGCGGTGTCGGCTGCGTCTGGTCGAGCGCGCATATCGATGAGGAGCGGGCGCGGGCGATCCTTGCCGGCTATCCCGGCGTCGATGCCCGTGCCGACGAGGCGCGGCTGATTTCGTTCGAGCCCGGCTGGCGCAAGCGGCAATGGGTCGGCAATTGCGTCGCGGTCGGCATGTCGGGCGGGTTCCTCGAACCGCTCGAATCGACCGGCATCGTCGTGATCGAAGCAGCGGCGGCGATGATCGCCGAGATGTTCCCGTTCAACGGCCCGGTCGACGGCCCGGCGGATCGCTTCAATGCGCTGATGACGGCGCGCTACGAGAATATCGTCAACTTCCTGAAGCTCCATTATTGCCTCAGTCGGCGCGAGGAGCCGTTCTGGCGCGACAATGCCGATCCGGGCTCGATTCCCGATGCGTTGCACGCGATGCTGGACAACTGGCGCTATCGGCCACCGGGCCGGTTCGACTTCATGATCGACGTCGAGACCTTCGCCTTCTTCAACTATCAGTACATTCTCTACGGCATGGAATTCCGCACCGAGCCGGCCTTCCCGTCACCAGCTGCGGGCAAGCCGGTCTTCGACCGCATCCGCGGGTTCGGCGACCAGGCGGTGCGCGAATTGCCGTCGCATCGCGACCTGGTCGAGGCGATCAACGGGCAATGACTCTTTGAGCGCAAAACGCGGGACGCGCGCCGCGGCGCCTGCGCCTACATAGGCTGCATGACACACGATCCGCTCATCGATCTCGACGCCGCCTGGACGGCATTTGAACGCCGCGACCGCGCGCATGACGGCCGCTTCGTCGTCGCGGTCAAGACCACCGGCATCTATTGCAAGCCGAGCTGCCCGGCGCGGCACCCGCGGCGCGAGAATGTCGATTTCTACCGCGATGGCGCCGAGGCGCGTGAGGCGGGTTTCCGCGCCTGCCTGCGCTGCAAGCCCGACGAGGTCGGCCGCGACCGTGTCGCGGTGGCCAAGGCGGTGGCGCTGATCGAGGCGGCCGAGGAAGCGATCTCGCTCGAGGAACTCGCAGCCGAGGTCGGCTATGCGCCGCACCATTTCCATCGCCTGTTCAAGCGCGCCACCGGGGTGACCCCGGCAGCCTATTTCCGCGGCCTGCGCGCAACCCGCGTCGCCCAGGCGCTGAAGGAAGAGGATTCGGTCACCAATGCCATTTACGAGGCGGGCTATTCGGCCCCCAGCCGCTTCTACGAAGGAGGCGCCAAGCGCCTCGGCATGACCCCCAGCGCCTGGCGGAAGGGCGGGGCGGGCGTCACGATCCGCTGGACGATCGCCGATACCAGCCTGGGCAAGTTGCTGATCGCCGCCACCGACAAGGGCCTGTGCCGCGTCGCCTTCGACGAGGATGCGCTCGCGCTCGCGACGCATTTCCCCAAGGCCGAGATCGTGCCCGGTGGCGCGGCACTCGCCGAGCTCGCCGCCCGCGTGGTCGAGAAGGTCGAATCGCCCGAGCGCGACCAGAATCTGCCGCTCGACGTCCAGGGCACCGCGTTCCAGGAAGCCGTCTGGCAGGCCCTGCGCGAGACCCCTGCGGGGGAGACGCGCAGCTATGCCGAACTCGCCGCCGCCGCCGGCAATCCCAGGGCGGTGCGTGCCGCGGGGACCGCGTGCGGCGCCAATCATGTCGTCGTCGTCATCCCGTGCCATCGCGCCCAGCGCAGCGACGGATCGATGGGCGGCTATGCCTATGGCGTCGACCGCAAGGTCGCGCTGCGTGCCCGCGAAGGAGTGAAATGATGTCGTACGTGATCCGTGGCCTCGACCCCGCGCCGTTCGCGCCGCTTTATGGCCTCAGCGACGAAGCGCTGGCCGGGTTCGGCGCGGTGCGCCGGCGCGCCGACAGCAAGCCCGGCTTTCCCTGCCGCGTGACGCTCGACGATGCCGAGCCGGGCGAAGACCTCATCCTGATCAATTACCAGCATCTGCCGGTCGAAAGCCCGTATCGCGCAAGCTATGCGATCTTCGTTCGCGAGGGCGCGACCGAGGCCGCGGAATATCGCGACGAGGTACCCTTGCAACTGTCGCGCCGCCTGCTCGCGCTGCGCGCCTTCGATGCCGAGGGCATGTTGCTCAAGGGCGACGTGATCGACGGCAACGACCTCGCCGGTCAGATCGAGCCCTGGCTGGCTGATCCGGCAGTGGCCTATCTCCACGCCTATAACGCTCGACCCGGTTGCTTTGCGGCCAGGATCGATCGGGCCTGATCCCTAGTCGGCCGGGCGCTTCGACCCCGGCCGCGCGATCGCGTACATCGCCCAGGCAATGTCGCGCTGTACCGCCTGCTGGTCGCCGCCGCGTTCGTAGAGGTCGAAATGGGTCTTGCCGGGAATGTAGGTGAAGCTCGCCGCGATCCCGGCTTTCTTCATCGCTGCCTCGAGCAAATGGGCCGGGCCGTCGAGGTAGAAGGTGTCGGCGGTACCGACGATCAGGTGGATCTTCCCGTTCAAATCGGGCTTCAGCGCCCTGGCATTGCGCGCGATGATATAGGCGATGTCGAAATGGTCGCGCCAATAGGTGACGACTGCAGGATCGATCCGACCGGTGGCGCGGTCGAACAACGGCACCGGCTGGCCGTTCGCGCCGCGCGGGCTGAACACCCATTCGAACGACGCAATCTGACCGCCATAGCTGCCAAGCACGCCCTCGGCGCGCGTGAATTGCTCGCCCGTCGCGATCACCTTGCCCTGGTCGCGGGCCAGCGGGAATGGCCGGCCGTCGGCGCCGCGATAGAAGTTCGCGTTGCGCGCGTAGAGATCGACATTGGTGAAGTCGTGGAAGTCGCTGGGGTCGGGCGAGGTCGGCCAGCTGCCGCCGAACATCTTCGGATAGCGCACCTGCAGCCACAGGGTCGACCAGCCGCCCGAACTGTGCCCGGTCAGGAACCGGCCCCTGGGCGTCGCGTCCATCGCGTATCGGCGTTCGAGCGCGGGGATCAGCTCGCTGGTCAGCGCCTTGCCCCATGGGCCGTTATTGGCCGAATCGGCGAACTCGTTGGTGCCGGTCGGCCCGCTATGATCGAGATAGACCCAGATCATCGGCGGCATCTTGCCCTCGGCCATCAATCCCATCGTGCCCGCGGCGCCGGCCTTGGCGGAATCCAGCGAACTGCCGAAGCCGCCGTCCGAATAGACGGTCGGGAATTTCGTCCTGCCGTCATAGCCGGGCGGCAAGGCGACCCAGCCGTTTATATAGGTCGGCGTGCCGCGAAATGCGGAGAGCACCGGGCTCAGGAACGCGACCGGCTTCACCTTGTCGAGATTGCCGCCGACTCTTTTGCGGATCGCCTCGGGCCGGTTCGCCAGCATTGCCGTGAGATCGACTCCGGGCAGCGCGCGATTGAGCGTGATCACCGGCACCTTGCCGGGCAGGGTAACCTCGACGACGTCGGAGACGAGGTCGCCTTCGCCGCGGCCGGCATAATTGTAATTGTGGTTGCGATCGAGCACCGCCTGGACGCGATAGGTGCCGGGCCCGAGCGTCGACAGCGGCGCGGGAAAAGCGTCGGTCTCGCCATCGATCAATGCCGGCGTGCCGGGCCGAAGGTCGGTCAATTCGCGCGCCGCGATCGAGGCGGCGGTGGGTTCGAACGGCGAGAAATCGACCGCCTTGGCAGGTTTCGCGCCGGGCCCGGCCTTTTCGGCGAAGACGATCAGCCGGCCGGACAGGTGATCGCCCAATCCCGGCGCCGCGGTAACCGGGATCGCGATGTCGGCGCCGGGCGGGGACGCCGCCCCGATCAACAGCGCGCAACCCAATAACGCCAGTGCGATCCGCATGAGTCGTCCCTCCGTTGCGCGCTACATCCTTCAAACCGTTTCGCTTGTCCAATACACCGCAGCGGTTAGGATCGCCCGAAATGGAGATGTGAATGGACGAGGATCTCAAGCAGCCGCTGTGGCGGCATCCGGGCTTCCTGCTGCTCTATTCGATCGTCGCGACGGTGCTGGCGATTTTGCTGGTGGCGGTGTTCTCGGCCATCGTGCGGCCGCCGCTGATCGGCTGGGCCGCGGTCGGTGCAGGTGTCGGGATCGCGGCGATCTTCGTCGGCGTGTACGAGGCCTTCTGCAGATTGATCGAGGGGCGCCCGGCGAGCGAACTGGACTTCCGCCGCGCTCCGGCTGAACTGGCGGTGGGCGTCCTCGGCGGCGCTTTGCTCTTCTCGGCCGTGGTCGGCGTGATCGCGAGCTTCGGCGGCTATCGGGTGGTCGATTACCAAAGCGCGAGCGTCATGCTGCCGGCGCTCGGCCTCGGCATCTATTCCGGGTTCACCGAGGAGATCGTCTTTCGCGGCTTCCTGATGCGCCTGACCGAAAAATGGCTGGGCACCTGGGCTGGGCTGGCCATCTCATCGATCCTGTTCGGACTGGCGCATCTCGGCAACAATGCCGTGGGGCCGGTGGCGGTGATCGCCATCGTCGAGGCAGGGTTGATGCTGGGCTGCGTCTATCTGCTGACTCGCCGGCTATGGGCGGCGATTGCGGTCCATGCTGCCTGGAATTTCACGCAGGACGGGATTTTCGGGATCGCCGTGTCGGGAGGGCGATCCAGCGGCATCCTGCGTCCGGTCATCTCCGGGCCGGATCTGCTGACCGGCGGCCCGTTCGGCGCCGAAGCGTCGCTGCCGGCAGTGATCGTCCTGGCGATCGCCTCGGCGGGGTTGCTCTATGCGGCCTGGCGGCGTGGCCGGTTCGTCGCGCCACTCTGGGTACGGCGGCGGGCTCAGGGTGCAGCGGGCGCCGCCGAACAGGCGTAGACCAGTTTCTCGCTATAGGTGGGCGGCAGCGCGGCGCGGATCGACTGCTGCTGCACCATCAGATTGTTGCGCATGCCGGGATCGCTGGTGCACGCCTTGACCGGGATTTGCGCGCGGATCTTGCGCGCCGCGTCCATCTGCGTCGCGCTCAGGAAATAGCGCAGGTCGGTATAGGTCCGCGTCGCAGGGTCGAATTGCAGCACCGACACGGTCTGGTCGTTGGCCGGCACCGATACGCGCGTCCATTTGCCGTTGTCGTCGGCATATTGCGTCTTGCCGTTGATGCAGCCGTCCTCGCCCCAGTCGAAATCGACATCCTCGCCCGATGAGACGGTGACGCGGCTGCGGTCGGGAACGAGCTTGCAGACCAATTTGCCCAGGGGGCGCGCGGGCGCAGTGGCGGCGGCCGGCGTCGCGGTCGGCACGTCGAAGCCCTGTGGCAGGATCGGCTCACCGCTCGGGCGCAGCAGGAAGGTGATGATCGCCGCGAGCATCAACACGCCGCCGGCAATGGCGGCCCATATCGCCTCGCGCTGGCGGCCCTTCGAATAGAGCAATCCGCCGCCGCCCACGGCCAGCGCGCCGAGCACGAGCAGCAGGGCAGCGATCGCCATCACGTTCTGGCTCAGCCGTTCGGCATTGTCCTTGGCTTCGGCCACGGCCTTGTCGCGTGCCGCCTGGTCGCGGGCGGCGGCGTCGCGGCGCGCGGCATCGGCCGCTTCGCGCGCGGCGGTGTCGGCTGCCTGGTCGGCGCTCAACCGCGCCTCCAGGCTCATGCAGGGCACGCCGATCATGCTGAACGGCTGGCGGTTTTCACGCAGGAAGGCAGCCAACTCGGGCTCGGCGATCGCGAAGGCAAAATTGGCGTCGCCTTCCTCGCCGCGCGTGATCGCGGAATTGACTCCCAGCACGCGCCCGCAGCGGTCGAGCAACGGCCCGCCCGAATTGCCGCGCGAGATGCTGGCGGTGTGCAGCAGCACCGCGACCCCGCCGATCGTCCGGCTCGCCGACAGTGATCCGTCCGAGCGGACCGGCGCGAGCGGCTTGATGTAATCGGCCGCCGATGCCGCGGTCGCCTGGTCGACATTGCCGGGATAGCCGAGCGAGACGAGCCCCATCGAATCGTCGACCCCGCCACTGAACAAGGTGGCGATGGGAAGCGGCCCGCCATTGAACTCGATCAAGGCGAGGTCGCGCTTGGTGTCGATCGCGACGACGCGGCCCTGGTACGACTTGCTGCCTTCGGACGGCACCACGCCGATCACGACATTGTCGGGATAACGCTGCGCCAGCTCGACGACATGCGCGTTGGTGACGATGCGGTTGGGCCCGACGACGAAGCCGGAACCATGGCCGAATCCGACCACTTCCTGGTCGACGATCGCGATCGTGACGACGCGCACGACGCTGCGCGAGGTCGCGGCGATATCATCGGCCCGCGCTGGCGCGACCTGCAGCCCCGCCAACATCAGGACGACCGCCAGCGCGATCCGCCGCAGCAAGCTCATCGATTCACTCCGCGCCATCGCGCGCCGACATGGCAGAAAGCGAGAGCGAGTTACAGCAGTGAGTTACGAAGCGAGGCCGGCGCGACGGCAGATCAGTCCTTCTTCTTGCCGTCCTTCTTGGCGTCCTTGTCGTCCTTGGCCTCGAGCGCCTTGAGCGCTCCCGCCTTGTCGCCGGCGTCCAGCGCCTTGAGCGCGTTCTGCGCAGGCTCGGTCGGTCCGCCGTCGACGAAATAGGCAACCGGACCGAGTGCGATCCGCGCCGCCTTTTCCTGGTCGCGGGCAATCAGGACTCCCGCTGCCTGCAGCCGCAGCGACGGATCATAAGGGGCGATCGAATAGGCGTAGAGCAATCCGTCCTCGGCATTGGTCGTCGGCTTTTCCTTTTGCTCGAGGAAGCTTGTGTAGAACAACACCATCGGCTCGGGGATATCGGGATCGACCTTGTTGGCAGCGAGATACCAGCGGCGTGCCGCTGCCCAGCGATCCTTGTCGGTGACCTTGTCGCGGACCAGGATCGCCTGCTCAGCCATTCCCTTGTACATCAGCGCGTGGGTCGATTTGGGATCGGCTGCGATCGCGCGGTCGGCGGCTGCTTCGGATGCGGTGAAATTCTTGGCGTCATACTCCGCTTCGGCCAATTCGTTCTGCACCGACGCATCATTGGGGAAGGCGGCCGCCACGCCGCGCGCGAGCTCGGCGACACGCGGGGCGAGCTTGTCGTCAACGCCACGCGTCGACGACATCAATGCCGGCATGATCGCGGCTTCGCCGGGCCCGAGCGCTCGTACCGTGATCGTTCCGGTATGCAGTTCCGACCCGTTGATCAGGTTGAACGGCAGGTTCTTGCGGCTGCCCCAGGCATTCATCTTGCCGTCGAGCTCGCTGACCTTGCCGAACGCCTTGCCGGCCTCCTCCGCCGGTTTTCCGGCATTGATCGCAAGAATGTAGGCAGCGAGCTGCTTGCGGCGCTCGGCATCGAAGGTGAGATAATGCATCAACAGCCAGCCGCGCGCGTAGAGCGCCTCTCGGCTTTCGTTGTCGAGCTTGGGGGGAACTCGTTGCAGCAATTCATTGGCTGGCAACAGGTTCACCCGTGCCACCGTCCATTGCCGGTAGACCGGCACGGCGCCGAACTGGACGCTGCCGTCGGCCTTGATCTGCGCGGTGGCATGCAGCTCGGCAAAGCCTTCGGTGAACCATGCCGGGAATGCCGCGTCCGACCAGGTCGTGCGCATGAAATGGTGGGTATATTCGTGGAACAGGATCGCCTGGGCGGAAAAGCCGTAATCGTCGCCGGTGCTGCGCGGGGTGAACGCCACCGATCCGGTCGCACGCGCTTCGTAGAAGCCGCCGACGTTCGATATGCTGTTGCCGAAGATCTTCTGGATGTCGGCAAGGTCGCTCATCACAAAGACGGTGACGCGCGACGACGGCCCAAGACTGCTCTCGCCGGCGCTGTGCCAGTAGCGGATCGCCTGGTCGAACCGTTCGAGCCGTTCGGTATAGGCCTTGATGTGGTCGGCACTGTCGTCGGCATAGACCACGAAATGCTTGGAGCTTGCCTGGTACCAGGCGGCGTTGGCAGCACCCGGCAGCATCGCCGCCAGCGCGGCAGCCGAGAGAAAAAGCTCACGGATCACGTCGTCCCCCGAAGGAATATATCGCACAATCCTATCGCGGCTTTCAGACAAAGCTATAGGGATCGACGTCCACAATGACCCGGACCTTGGCAGGCCAGTCGAGCCGGCCGAGCCACTCGCGGATCACGTCCTGGACATCGAGCCCGCGGCGCGCGTGGACGAGCAGGCGGTAGCGGTGACGCCCGCGCAGCATCGCCAGCGGGGCGGGCGCGGGGCCATAGACTTCCATCCCCTCGATCCGCGGCGCGGTGCGGCCGACCAGCTGCGCGATCTCGTGCGCAGCGTTTTGGTCTTCCGACGAGACGACGATCGCGGCGAAGCGCCCGAACGGCGGCGCGCCGGCCTCGCGCCGCGCCTCGGTCTCGGCAGCGGTGAAGGCGTCGGCATCGCCCGAGACGAGCGCTTCCATCACCGAGGCATTGGGGTCGTGGGTCTGGATGAAGACATGGCCTGGCTTCTCGCCGCGTCCGGCGCGCCCGGCGACCTGCATGATCTGCTGGAAAGTGCGTTCCGCCGCGCGCAGGTCGCCACCGCCGAGGCCGAGATCGGCGTCGATCACGCCGACCAGGGTGAGGTTGGGAAAGTGATAGCCCTTGGTCACCAATTGCGTGCCGATGACGATGTCGATCTCGCCGGCCTCCATCCGGTTGACGAACTCGGCGGCCTTGGCCGGCGACCAGATCGTGTCGCTGGTGACGATCGCCGTCTTCGCTTCGGGCCAGAGAGCAGCGGCCTCGTCGGCGATCCGTTCGACCCCGGGGCCGCAGGCAACCAGGCTGTCCTCTTCATGGCATTCGGGGCAGGCGCGCGGGGTCGGCATGACATGGCCGCAATGGTGGCAGCTCAGCCGCCGGACGAGGCGGTGCTCGACCATCCAGGCCGTGCAATTGGGGCATTGGAAACGATGCCCGCAGGAGCGGCACAACGTCAGCGGAGCATAGCCGCGGCGATTGAGGAACAGCAGCGCCTGCTCGCCGCGCGCCAGCGTCTCGTCGATCGCGTTGACCAGTTTCGGGGCAATCCAGCGGCCGCGTTCGGGCGGGTCCTTGAGCAGGTCGATCGCCTCGATCGCGGGCAATTCGGCGGCGCCGTAGCGGCCGGGAAGCTTCAGCTCGGCATAATTGCCGATCTCGACCTGCTGGCGCGTCTCGATCGCCGGCGTGGCCGAGGCGAGGATGACCGGGATGTTCTCGAACTTGCCGCGCATCACCGCGACGTCGCGCGCATGGTAGTGGACGCCTTCTTCCTGCTTGAAGCTCGTCTCGTGCGCCTCGTCGACGACGATCAGGCCGAGATTGGCGTAGGGCAGGAACAACGCAGATCGCGCGCCGACCGTGACCAGCGCCTGGCCGGTGGCGATCGAGCGCCAGGCGCGGCGGCGCTGCGACTGGCGCAGGCCCGAATGCCACGCCACCGGCTCGCAGCCGAAGCGTGCGGTGAACCGCTGCAGGAACGGCTCGGTCAGCGCGATTTCGGGAAGCAGGACGAGCGTCTGGCGGCCGGCGCGGATCGCGGCGGCGATCGCCTCGAAATAGACTTCGGTCTTGCCCGATCCGGTCACTCCGTCGAGCAAGGTGGGGCGGAAGGCATGCGCGTCGACATCGGCGATCAGCGCATCGGCGGCGACCTGCTGTTCGGCCGACAGGACCGGCACGTCATGATCGGGATCGGGCGACGGGAACGGGCTGTCGATATCGACCTCCACCGCCTCGATCGCGCCGATCTTGACCAGTCCGCGGATCACGCCGTCGGACACGTCGGCGATCATCGCCAGCTCGCGCACCAGGCCCTGGCGGTCGCCGATCCGTTCGAGCGCCTGCGCGCGCTGCGGGGTCAGGCGGTCGGGCATCTGGCCGGCGGTGCGGTATTCGGTCGCCGTCCGCGCGCCTTCGAGCGCCGATGACGACGGCAACGCCATCCGCGCGACCGAGGCGGGTGCGGCGAGATAATAATCCGATGTCCATTCGATCAGCCGCCGCATCGCGTCGGTCAGTGGCGGGACGGGCAGCACGTCGAGCAGGTTGCGCAAACGGTTGTCGCCGACCTCGGCGTCCGAGGGCATCCGCTCGGGCTCCCACACCACGCCGAGCAATTGCCGCGGGCCAAGCGGGGCGACCACCAGCGACCCGGGCTCGACCGTCATGCCATGGGGCACGCGATAATCGAGCGGGCCGAGCGCGGAGTTCATGACAAGGACACGGGCGCGGGACATTGCGTCCATATGGCGACTCGATGGCGTGAGCGAAACCATCGGCCTCTTCCTTCCACCGTCACCCCGGATTTAATCCGGGGTCTCGCTTCTTTTGGCCCTGAAGAAGAAGCGGGACCCCGGATCAAGTCCGGGGTGACGGGACGCTGATCGGTCCGACCCGGTCCTGCTTATCCACAGTTTCGATGCTGCAATGCGGCGATTTCATCGTCCGGTCGCGGGATTGTCGCCGAAGCGTCGCCGTCCTGTCCCCCTCCTGACCCCGATCTGGCCCATCGGCGGCGCGACATAGATCCAATTCGGGGGGAATTGATGAAGCCGATCCTGCTCGCCGCCACCGCTGCCCTGGCCATCGGTACCGCTGACGCCGCGCATGCCCAGTCGGCACCGCTCGACGCGAACGCTCCCGCTCCCGCCGACGAGATCGTCGTCAATGGCCAGCGCGAGCAGCAGATCCGTTCGATCGAGGCCAAGCGCGATGCGATCGGCATCACCGAAGTCTCCGCCGCCGACGAGATCGGCCGCCTGCCCGACCGCAACGTGGCCGAGGTGGTCGAGCATCTGACCGGCGTCGGCGTGACCTACGACCAGGGCGAAGGCCGTTACGTCGCGATCCGCGGCGTGCCGTCGAACCTCAACAATTACACGCTCAACGGGATCGAAGTCGGCAATCCCGACGGCACCACCCGTTCGCTGCCGCTCGACATATTGTCCGGGCAATTGCTCAACCGGGTCGAAGTGGCGAAGGTCAAGACTGCCGACATGGACGGACAGGGGATTGGCGGCACGATCAACCTGGTCCCGCAGACCGCGTTCGACTTCAAGAAGGCGTTCACCGTCTCGGGCAGCATCAAGGGCGGCTACCAGACGATCAACAAGAAGGTGCCGGTCGCAGGCGATGTGTCGATCGCCGGGCGGTTCGGGCCCGATCAGCAATTCGGCATCGTGCTCGGGGTCAGCTATTCGAACCGCGACTTCAATTCGGAAGGCTTCTACCCCGACAATTGGAAGCCCGATGCGCGCTTCGCGCGCGGCGCCGTGCCCGACAACATCAAATACACCCAATACTCTCTCGACCGCCGCCGCATGGGCGCGACCGGCTCGTTCGACTGGCGGCCGAGCGACAGGCAGAGCTTCTTCATCCGCGGCGTCTATTCGAAATTCACCGAGGACGAGATCCGCCCGCGCTATCGCCTAGATTTCGCAACCGCCGCGCTCGTCAACAGCTCGGCCTTCACGCTCAATCCCGACGGGCTGACCGGGACGGTGACCGGCACCGGACCGGAGCGGCGCGAGGATCTCAGGCTCGACTATAAGGCGAAATGGCTGTTCACCGGCATGGCCGGCGGGTCGAGCCAGTTCGGCGCGCTCAAGCTCGACTATGTGGGTGCCTATTCGAAGAACGAGACGCTCGACCAGTTCCCGATCTGGCAGTTCCGCTGCAATCCGGGCACGGTCGATTTCGATTTCTCGGACAAGGTCTATACCGCCAAGCCGCGCACCGAATGCACCGCGGACCAGCTGCAATTCCGCCAATACACCTATTCGCACCAGCTCAACACTGAGACGATCTGGCAGGGCAAGATCGACGGCACCTGGGATCTGGGCGACCGTGGCTTCGTCAAGTTCGGCGCCAAATATCGCGATACCGATCGCAGCTTCGACCAGAATAACCCGACCTATGTTCGCGGGTCGGGCGCCAATCGCTGGACGCTGGGCCAGTTCGGGCTCGGCGCGGCAGGCACCTGCGTCTATCCGAACAGCGACGATACCGGGCAGTGCTTCTTCAACAGCCCGGTGTTCAACATCCCCGCGCTCAGCGACTTCACCAAGGCGCATCTCGGCGATGCGCTGATGCCGATCGACGCGGCGACGACGCTCGCCAACGCGACGCTCGCCGACTTCCAGCTGACCGAGAAGGTGTGGGGCGGCTATGCGATGGCCAATCTCAAGTTCGGCGGCATCACCGTCACGCCCGGCCTGCGCTACGAGCGGACGGATCTCGCGATCACCGGCTATCAGCTCCAGAACGGCACGACGATCGTGCCTGCCAACCGCAATCGCTCCTACGGCGACTGGCTGCCCTCGCTGATCGTGCGGATCACACCGTCATCGAAGACGGTGTTCCGTCTTGCCTATACCAAGAGCCTCGGCCGGCCCGAATATACCACTCTGTCGCCGGGCGGCTCGATCGACACGATTTCCAACCCGATCCCGTCGGCGTCGTTCGGCAATCCCGACCTCAAACCCTATGTCGCGCACAATTTCGACGCGGTCGGCGAATGGTATTTCGCCAAGGGCGGCGTGCTCAGCATCGGCGCGTTCGCCAAGGTGATCAAGAACCCGATCTTCTCGAAGGGCAGCATCATCAACAATTTCGTGTTCAACGGAACGGTCTATCCGATCGCGACGGTCTCGCAGCCGTTCAACGCCGATAAGGGCGACATCATCGGTATCGAGGCGCAATATCAGCAGCAATTCACCTTCCTGCCGGGCTTCCTGTCGGGCTTCGGCATCTCGATCAACGCGACGCTGACCGACTCGAACCTGCGCCTGCCGCCCGATCCGACCACGGGCCTGGTCCGCACCTCGGCTTTCCCGAGCCAGTCCAAATATCTCTACGGCGCCGAGCTCTTCTACCAGAAGGGCCCGTTCGAGGCGTCGGTCGCCTTCCACAATACCGGCCACGCGCTGATCGCCGTCGGCAGCCCTGCCTATAACGACCAGTATAATGACGACCTTCGCCGGCTCGATGCCAAGGCAAGCTTCCAGCTGACCAAGTTCGCGCGGATCTTCTTCGAAGGGCAGAACCTGACCGACGAGCCGACCCGGCAATATCAGGGCGGCAACCCGAACTGGCTGATCCAGAACGAACGCTACGGCCGTACCTTCTATGCCGGCGCGTCGTTCAAATTCTGATGCTGCTGCCCCTGCTCTTCTGGCTCGGCGCCGCGGACGGCCTCGTCGCCGAGCCCGTCCGCCGCATCCCCGCCGCCGAGGCCGACCAGGGCGCGGCGGCGGATGCCGTGGCGGTCTACGCCATCTCCAACGCCGCGATCGGCAAATATGATCGTGCGACGGGGAAGAAGCTGGGCGAATGGCGCGGCGACAAGGCGCGATTCCCGCACATCAATTCATGCACCGTCACGGGTCGCGAGTTGATGTGTGCCGCGTCCAATTATCCCGGCGTGCCGATGCTGAGCCGCATCCACTGGTTCGACACGCGGACGATGACCTTGCTGCGGACGAAGGAACTGGGGCATGGCAACGGTTCGCTGACCTGGGTGGTGCCGCACGGCGGGCAATATTGGGCGTGCTTCGCCAATTATGCCGGCAGGGGCGGCGAGCCGGGGCGCGACAGCAGTTTCACAATGCTGGTCCGCTACGACAAGGCGTGGCGCGAGACCGGACGCTGGAGCTTCCCGCCTGAGGTGATCGCGCGAATGACGCCCAAGAGCGCGTCGGGCGGCGATTGGGGCAAGGACGGGCTGCTCTATGTATCGGGCCACGACAAGCCCGAACTCTATGCCTTTCGCGTGCCGGCGAAGGGCGGTGTGCTCGAACTGGTCGCGACGATCGCGATGCCGACCGGCGGCCAGGCGATCGGCTGGGACCGGCGCGAGAAACGGCTGATCTGGTCGATCGGGCGGGGGACCGGGGAGATCGTCGGTAGTCGCGTGCCGCCTGTTCCGCCGCGTTAGGGTGCGCTAGATTGCGGCCGTGACCCCGCAACAACAGCTCGACGGCTTCATCGACCGGTTCACACCCGAGGTCGCGGCGCAAGCGCGGCGCGCGCTGCGGGCGGTCGCGGCACGGCTGCCGGGGGCGACCGTTCTGGTCTACGACAATTACAACGCGCTCGCGATCGGCTTCGGCGCCAACGACAAGATCAGCGGGATCGTCTGCTCGATCGCGCTCTATCCGCGCTGGGTCAGCCTGTTCCTGACCAATGGCCCGACCCTGCCCGATCCCCAAGCACTGCTCGAGGGCGAAGGCGGGGTGGTGCGGCACGTCAAGCTGATCGGCGACCGGCTCGACGATCCCGCGGTCTGGGCCTTGCTCGATGCCGCCGCGGCAAGCGTCGCGCTGCCGATCGATCCGACGGGCGAGGAGCGGCTGATCATCAAGTCGATCTCGGCCAAGCAGCGGCAACGGCGTCCATGAGCGAGCTGCCTCTGGAGTTCGGCCGGCATCTGGCGCGCGACCGGCGGCGCTCGGCGCACACCGTGCGTGCCTATGAAGCGACCGCGGTGCGGCTGCTCCATTTTCTCGGCGAGCATTGGGGCGAGGCGGTCGATCGCGCGGCGCTGGGCCGGGTGTCGGCCGCCGACCTGCGGGCCTATCTCGCGCTTCGCCGCGGGCAGGGCCTCGGCAATGCCTCGGCGGCGCGTGAGCTGTCGGCGGTGCGGACCTTCCTCAAATGGGTGGCGGGCGAGGAGGCCGCGCCGCGCATGCGGGGCCCCCGCGTCAAGAAAGGGGTGCCGCGCCCGATCTCGCCGGCCGACGCAGTGGCCCTGGCCGAGGAAGTGGCGGAGGACGCCGCCGAACCGTGGATCGGCGCGCGCGACTGGGCGGTGTTGCTGCTGCTCTATGGTGCGGGCCTGCGCATCGGCGAGGCGGTCGGGCTGACCGGCGCGGTGCTGCCGCTCGGCGAGACGATGGCGGTGACCGGCAAGCGCGACAAGACCCGGATCGTGCCGCTGCTGCCGCAGGTGCGCGAGGCGATCGATGCCTATGTCGCGGCGTCGCCCTGGCCGGTCGAGCGCGGCGAGGCGCTGTTTCGCGGGGCGAAAGGCGGCCCGCTATCGGCGGGCGTGGTCCGCAAGTCGGTGCAGGCGGCGCGCGGGCGGCTCGGGCTCGCCGACCGCACCACTCCGCACGCGCTGCGGCACAGCTTCGCGACGCACCTGCTCGGGCGCGGTGCTGATCTCCGCCAGCTCCAGGAACTGCTTGGCCATGCCAGTTTGAGCTCGACCCAGATCTACACGGCAGTCGACGCCGCGCATCTGCTCGACGTCTACCGTAACGCGCATCCGCGGGCTTAGTCTTTCGGCTTCCAGGTGATCACGCGCCAGGCATACCAGAGCGCGATCAGTGAGCAGATCGCGACGGCCGCCGGCCCCGTCCATGCCTCCGCTGCGCGGAAGTTCGTGCCGAGCATATAGCCCGCGCCGGTCAGGAACAGGTTCCAGATCGTCGTCCCCGCCAGCGTCCAGACGATGAACTTCCAGCGCGGCATCTGCGAGATGCCGGCCGGCAGCGACACGATCGACCGCCCGAACGGGGCGAAGCGCAGCACGAACACCAGCCATTGGCCGTGGCGGAAGAAGAAGGCATCGATCCGCTCGACATCCGCCCAGCTGACCGTCAGCCAGCGGCCGTTGCGATCGACGAACGGCTTGAGTTTCTGGAGCGGCACGTTGCGGCCGATCCAGTACCAGAAATAATTGCCCAAAGTGGAGCCGAGCGTGCCGGCGATCATCACCCCGGTGAAGTCGAGCTTGCCATGCGCGACCGCGATCCCGGCGAAGCCCATGATGACTTCGGACGGGATCGGCGGGATGATGTTTTCCAGCGCCATCCAGAAGAAGATCGCGGCATAGCCCCATTGCTCGAGGCCATCGAGGAACCACTCGGTCATCCGCTATTGGCGACCTTCGCCTCGATCGCGTCCCAGATCATCGCCGCGACATCGACGCCGTCGAGCCGCTCGATCGCGACGATCCCGGTCGGCGAGGTGACGTTGATCTCGGTCAGCCATTCGCCGCCGATCACGTCGATCCCGACGAACAGCAATCCGCGCTTCTCGAGCTCGGGGCCGAGCGCCGCGCAGATCTCGCGCTCCTTGTCCGTGAGTTCGGTTTTCGCGGCCGATCCGCCGACCGCGAGGTTGGAGCGGAACTCGCCTTCGCCGGGAATGCGGTTGATCGCGCCCGCGACCTCGCCATCGACCAGCACGATGCGCTTGTCGCCGCTCGCCACGCCGGGAAGGAAGGCCTGGAGCATGTGCGGCTCGCGCCAGGTCATGTTGAAGACCTCGATCAGTGCCGAGAGATTGGTGCCGGCGTGGTCGACCTTGAACACCGCCTTGCCGCCATTGCCGTGGATCGGCTTGACGACGATCTCGCCATGTTCGTGCAGGAACGCCTTGGCCTCTTCGAGGCTGCGCGTGACGAGCGTGGGCGGCATGAAGCGCGCGAAGTCGAGCACGAACACCTTTTCCGGCGCGTTCCGCACGCTGGCCGGGTCGTTCACTACCAGCGTCTTGTGCGCGATCCGCTCGAGCAGGTGCGTCGCGGTGATATAGCCGAGGTCGAACGGCGGATCCTGCCGCATCAGCACGACATCGGCCTCGTCGCCGAGATCGAGATTGACCGGATCGCCGAACGAGAAATGCTTGCCGACCACGCGCTCGACGGTGACCGGATGGGCCTTCGCCCAGACGCGGCCGTCGCGGTAATTGAGCGCGTCGGCGGTGTAGTGGAACAACCGGTGTCCGCGCGCCTGTGCCGTCAGCATCAGCGCAAAGGTCGAATCGCCCGCGATATTGATCGACTCCAGGGGGTCCATCTGGACGGCGACAGTCAGCGGCATGCGATTCTCCGGTACATCGGGCGGCTCTAAGCGTGTTATCCGGCTATGTCACCCGATCCACGCATTCTCGATATGGCGAGGCCGGGTGCCCGGCGCCAGCAGGATCACGTCGATGCGGATGTCGTCGCCCGGTCCGGCATAGCGTTCCATCAATATTTCCGCCGCGGCGGCAACGCGCGACAGGCGGCGCTCGTCGATCGCGAAATCGAGTTCGGCGGCGGTCGCCCGGCTCTTCACCTCGACGAAGGCGACCAGGTTGCCGCGCCTGGCCACCAGGTCGACCTCGCCCGCGGCAGTGCGCACGCGGCGATCGAGGATGCGCCAGCCCTTGAGCCGCAGCCACCAGCCGGCGATCCGCTCGCCGCGTCGACCCGATGCCTCGGCGGCGCGGCGGTCCCTCACCCCTTCAACTCCATCGCCCGGGCGTAGAGCGCCTTGCGGTCGAGGCCGAATTTCTTCGCCACTTCGGCCGCCGCCTTCGACACGGGCAAGCGGGTCAGGGCGTCGGCGAGCGCGGCATCGGCATCCTCTTCGCTCGGCGGCGGCGCCTCGCCCGGCGGCGCGACGACGATGACGATCTCGCCCTTGGGCGGTGCTTCGGCATAGCGCGCCGCCAGCGTCGACAGGGTGCCGGTCACCGCTTCCTCGAACTTCTTGGTGATCTCGCGCGTCACTGCCGCCTCGCGATCGCCGAGCCCGGCGGCGAGGGTGGTGAGCGTCGCCGCGAGTCGCGGCCCCGATTCGTACAGGACCAGAGTCGCGCGGACGCCCGCCACTTCGGCGATCGCCTCGGCCTTGGCACCGGCCTTGGCCGGCAGGAAGCCCATGAACAGGAAGCGATCGGTCGGGAGGCCGGCCAAGGTCAACGCCGCGATCGCCGCGCACGGGCCGGGGATCGTCACTACCGTATGCCCTGCCGCACGCGCGTCGCGAACCAGTTTGTAGCCCGGATCGGAAATCAGCGGCGTGCCGGCGTCTGAGACGAGCGCGATCGCCTCGCGCCCCATCCGCTCGATCAGGCCGGGCCGGACGCGATCGGCATTGTGGTCGTGATAGGCGAGCATCGGCCGCTTGGTGCCGATATGGCGGAGCAATCCCGCCGTCACGCGCGTGTCCTCGACCGCGATGAGCGCCGCGTTCGACAGGACGTGCGCGGCGCGCGGTGACAGGTCGCCGAGATTGCCGATCGGCGTGGCCACGATATAGAGACCGGGTAGAAGAAAATCCGTCATCAGGGGAACGTCATGGCAGAGGGTATAACCGGACCGCAACGACCGACGCTGCTGAAACGGGCGGTTTTCCTGTTGGGAGCGTTGGTGCTGAGTGCCTGCTCCACCGTGGTACCCAATACTGCGCCACCGGTCGACAACGTCCCGCCGCCGGTCGCGCCGCCCTCGGGCGCGCCGACCGTGGTAAATGGGCTGCCGACCGACTCGGACCATCACATGGTCGCGTTGCTGGTGCCGCTGACCGGAACCAATGCCGGAATCGGGCGCAGCATCGCCAATGCGACGCAGCTCGCGATCCTCGACACCAACAATTCGGAACTGCGCGTCACCACCTACGACACCGCGACCGGTGCCGCGGCGGCAGCGCAGAAAGCGATCGACGAGGGCGCGCAAGTGATCCTCGGCCCATTGCTTGCCGAGGACGTGCGCGCGGTAATCCCGGTCGCGCGGCGTTCCGGGGTACCGGTGATCAGCTTCTCCAACGATTCGAGCCTGGCCGGATCGGGCGCATATCTGATGGGCTATTCGCCGGGCCAGTCGATCGAGCGCGTCGTGGACTATGCCCGTGACCAGGGAATCACGACTTATGGCGGGCTGGTTGCCAATGGCGTCTATGGCCAGCGCGCCTCGACTGCCTTCCTGCGCGCGGTCGAGAATGCCAAGGGCCAGGTGATCTCGCTGCAGAATTACGACCGCACCAACGTGTCGATCACCGGCGCGACCCTGCGGCTCGGCAAGGCCGGGTCGGTCGGCGCGGTGCTGATCGTCGACGACGGCACGACCTCGGCCGGCGTGGTGCCGCTGATGCGCAAGAATGGCGAGGCCGCGGCGCGCGTGCTCGGCACCGAACGCTGGAACACCGAGGCATCGGTCGCCGCCAAGCCCGCGCTCAACGGTGCCTGGTTCGCGAGCGTGCCCGACAATCTCTACCGGCAATATGCGGTCAAATACCGCGCCCGGTTCGGTGCGGCGCCGTACCGCCTGTCGAGCATGGGCTATGATTCGGTGCTGCTGATGATCCGTATCGCCCGCGATTGGCGAGTCGGGGCGCCATTCCCCGAGGATCGCCTGCGTGACAAGGGCGGGTTTTCGGGCATCGACGGCGCGTTCCGCTTCGGCCGCGACGGCATCGCCGAGCGCGCGCTCGAGGTGCAGGAAGTGCGCGGGGGGACGACGGTGACGGTGTCGCCGGCGCCCACGGGGTTCTAGTTCCACCACAAATCCTCCCCATCGCAGATGGGGAAGATTTGGTTATGTCGCTCCCGGTACACGCACGATCTCCCCAAGGATCGCGTTCAGCACCGGCATCCCGGCATCGGTAGCCCGAAGGCGATCGCTATCGCGGGCGAGCAGGCCTTGCGTCACGAGCAAGTCGATCGCCCGCAGATCCGCAAGCTGCTCGATGGCGCGACCACCCAGTCCTGCAATCCGTGCCAGGTCGATCCCCTCGGCCAGCCGCAAGCCCATCAGTATCGCCTCGACCGCGCGTTCGTGCGCGACCAATGGCGTCTCGACCTCGATGCCGTGGCCGTTGCGCGCGACGGCATCGATCCAGTTCTCCGGCTTGCGGCGGCGCTGGGTCGCGACGCCGTCGCGGCGGCCGTGCGCGCCCGGGCCGATCCCGGCATAATCCTGGTAACGCCAATAGGTCAGGTTGTGGCGGCTCTCCGCGCCCGGGCGGGCGTGGTTGGAGATTTCATAGGCGGGCATCCCGGCGCTCGCGGTCAGCGCGCGGGTCAGCTCGAACAGGTCGGCGGCGCGATCGGCGTCGGGCAGGACCAGCCGCCCCGCGGCGGCCTCGGTCTGGAAACGCGTGCCGGGCTCGATCGTCAGCTGGTAGAGCGAAAGATGCTCGGTCCCCAAGCTGATCGCGCGGGCGAGCTCGGCATGCCAGTCGGCCAGGCCCTGGTCGGGGCGAGCATAGATCAGGTCGAAACTGACCCGCTCGAACACCTTTTGCGCGGTGTCGAGCGCGGCGAGGCCTTCGGTCACATCGTGGGCGCGGCCGAGAAAGGCGAGCGTCTCATCGTCGAGCGCCTGCAGCCCCAGGCTGACCCGGTTGACCCCGGCTGCGGCGATGTCGGCGAAACGCGCCGCTTCGACCGAGGAGGGATTGGCCTCCAAGGTGATCTCGATCCCGGGTTCGAACCCCCAGGCTTTTTCCGCCGCTTCCAGCACCGCCGCTACCGTCGCCGGCGGCATCAGCGAGGGCGTGCCGCCGCCGAAGAAGATCGATCCCAGCCGGCGCTCCGGCAGCATCGCGGCTTCGTGTGCCAGGTCGGCGAGCAAGGCGCCGCGCCAGGCTGCCTGGTCGACGCTTTCCCGGACATGACTGTTGAAGTCGCAATAGGGGCACTTGGAAACGCAGAACGGCCAATGCACGTACAGAGCGAGGGGAGCAGTCATCGGGCAGCGCATATGGAGACGGTGGGATGATTAGCAAAGCGGCGATGCTGGCGGTGCTGCTGCTCGCCGGGTGCGCACCAAGCGATGGCCCCGAGCGGGTGGTCGAGCGGCGCCTGTCGGCCGATCCCGCGCCGCGCGGCGAGGCGCTGCTGCGCGAGGCGATGCTGACGAAGCACAACGCGGCCCGGGCGGCGGTCGGCGTTCCAGGCCTGACATGGGACGCCCGGCTCGCCGCCGACGCGCTGGTCTACGCCCATGAGCTCGCCCGGACACGCCGGTTCGAACATGCGAACCAGCCGCAAGGTCCGGGCCGCGAAGGCGAGAATCTGTTCACGGGTACGCGTGGCGCCTATTCCTATACCGAGATGGTCCAGCTCTGGATCGACGAAAAGACGTGGTTTTTGAATCGAACCGCGCCGAATTTCAGCTCGACCGGTAATGGCGAGGCGGTCGCGCATTACACCCAGATCATCTGGCGGACGACGACGCGGGTCGGCTGCGCGCTCGCCAGCAACGACCAGGACGATTATCTCGTCTGCCGCTATTCGCCGTCGGGCAACGTGATTGGGTTGACGGCGCTTTAAGCCAGACCTCCCAATCTTCGTTAACGGCGCATCCGGCACAAGGCGGGCATGATCCGCTGGAAGTGCCTTGCCATTCTGTGCCTGCTGCCGCTGACCGCGGCGGCCGGTGCCGATCCGTCCGGCGACGATTTCGAGCGGGCAATGGTGCAGACCCACAATGCCGCCCGTGCCGCCGCCGGGGTCGAGCCGCTGGCCTGGGACGACAATCTCGCCGCCGACGCGCAGCAATGGGCCGATTACCTTGCCACCTCCAACCGCTTCGAACATTCCAACGGCGACCGCGGCAGCGATCCCGAGGGCGAGGGCGAGAACCTCTTCATGGGGACCGAAGGCGCGTTCAGCTATCAGCAGATGGTCAAGGCCTGGGTCGACGAGAAGAAATATTTCGTCGACGGCGAAATGCCCAATCTGTCGACCACCGGCGACTGGGACGATGTCGGCCATTACACCCAGATCATCTGGCGCTCGACCCGGCGGTTCGGCTGCGCGCTCGCCAACAATGGCGAGGACGACTACCTCGTCTGCCGCTATTCCGAGCCCGGCAATTTCATGGGCGAGCGTCCGCGCTAAAGCACTGCCTCCACCAATTGCCGGAATGCCGCCGCGCGGTGGGTGAGCGGGGTCTTTTCGTCCGCCGCCATCTCGCCGAACGTGACGTCATGGCCGTCGGGGACGAACATCGGATCGTAGCCGAACCCGTTCTGCCCACGCGGCGGCCAGACCAGCTGGCCGTCGACCCGGCCCTCGAACCATTCGACATGGCCGTCGGGCCAGGCCAGCGCGAGCGCGCAGACGAAATGCGCGTCGCGGTCGGTCTCTGGGCCCAGCACCTGGAGCTTGTCCTCGACCAGCTGCATGGCCAGGCCGAAATCCTTCTCCGGTCCGCCCCAGCGCGCCGAGAAGATGCCGGGATCGCCGTTCAGCGCCTCGACACATAGCCCGCTGTCGTCGGCGAGCGCGGGCAGGCCCGACAGGTCGGCTGCCTGCAGCGCCTTCAGTTCGGCATTGGCGACGAAGGTCGTACCCGTCTCGTCGGGCTCGGGCAGGTCGAGCGAAGCGGCAGAGACCGGCTCGATCCCATAAGGCCCGAGCAGCGCCTTGATCTCGCGCACCTTGCCCTCGTTATGGCTGGCGATGACCAGCTTGCCGGGGGCGAGCTTGCGGATTGCCTGGGGTGTATCGCCGCCAATTCCTTCATCTGGTCCGCTCATGCCACTGCCTTCGCCTGTGCCGCGAAGATCTCGTTGCAGCCGATCCGCGCGAGCCGAAGCAGCCTCAACAACGCTTCCTCGTCATAGGTTGCATGCTCGGCGGTCGCCTGCGCCTCGGCGATATGGCCGTTTTCGAGCAACACGAAATTGGCGTCGGCATCGGCGTTCGAATCCTCGTCATAATCGAGGTCGAGCACCGGCGTGCCCTGGTAGATGCCGCAGCTGACGGCGGCGACCTTCTGGGTCAGCGGGTCGCTCGCGAGCTTGCCGTCGCGCAGCAGGCCGTTGATCGCGAGCCGAAGCGCGACCCACGCGCCGGAAATCGACGCCGTGCGGGTGCCGCCATCGGCCTGGATGACGTCGCAATCGAGCGTGATCTGATGCTCGCCGAGCAGGGTCAGGTCGGTAACCGCGCGCAGGCTGCGGCCGATCAGGCGCTGGATTTCCTGCGTGCGGCCCGATTGCTTGCCGCGCGCCGCCTCGCGGGCGCTGCGGGTGTGGGTCGATCGCGGCAGCATGCCATATTCGGCCGTGACCCAGCCCTGTCCCTTGCCGCGCAGCCAGGGCGGCAGGCGATCCTCGACGCTGGCGGTGACCAGTACCTTGGTGTCGCCGAACCCGACCAGCACCGACCCTTCGGCATGCTTGGTGAAATTGGGTTCGATGGTGATCGTGCGCATCTGGTCGGGGGCGCGGCCGCTGGGGCGCATTGGGGTCTCCTGATAATGGTCGAGATTGGTCCCTAGGAGCAATCGCGCCGGGTCTAAAGGGTCTAAAGTACCTGTCCTACGCGTGAGTCGGATTGGCGAGGCTAATGTCGCTAACTTCGCACCCCTACGCGTGAGTCTGCGAGATGGTTGGCTGGCGATCGATGATCCCGTCGTCTGCGACATGTTCGATCCTCCAGTTGCGGCCAGCATCGCGATCGCGCGTGACATGATTCGCGCCGGATTTGAATCGAATCCCGGCCGCCAGCGGCGGACGGTAGCCGGCAGGCGTTGAGGCGCGGCGCGGACCATCCTACATCGGTCCCATGTCCGCACCCGCCGTCACCGAATTGTCCGACCGTGCGCGTGACATATTTCGCGCCGTGGTTGAATCGTATCTCGACACCGGCCAGCCGGTCGGGTCGCGCACGCTGGCCGATGCCGGGGTGTTCAGCCTGTCGCCGGCATCGATCCGCAACGTCCTGGCCGAACTCGAAACCGTCGGATTGCTCAGCCATCCGCATACCAGCGCGGGACGGATGCCGACCGATCAGGGGTTGCGGTTGTTCGTCGACGGGATGATGCGCGTCGCCGAGCCCTCGGCCGAGGAGCGTGCGGCGATCGAGGGGCGCGCGGTGCGGTCGGGTCCGGTCGAGGAGGCGCTGGCCGCGACCACCGCGGCGCTCAGCGGCCTGTCGGCTTGCGCCGGCCTGGTGCTCGTCCCCCGCGCCGAACTGGTGCTGCGGCAGATCAGCTTCGTTCCGCTCAGCCCGGTCCGGGCGCTGGCGGTGATCGTCGGCGATGACGGCCAGGTCGAGAATCGCGTGGTCGATCTCATGCCCGGAACCAGCGCGTCGGCGCTGGTAGAGGCGGGCAATTACATGACCGCGACGCTCGCCGGCCTGACCCTGGGCGAGGCACGGGCGCGGCTCGAGCGGCAGCTCGTCGCCGATCGCGCCGCGCTCGACCGGGCAGCGGCCGTCCTCGTCGAGCAGGGCATCGCGATATGGAGCGAGGATGGCGACCGCCGCCCGGTGCTGATCGTGCGCGGGCAGGGGCGGCTGATCGATGCCGCCGCGGCCGAGGATCTCGAACGGATCCGCGACCTGCTCGACGATCTCGAGGGCAAGCAGGAAATCGCCTCGCTGCTCGAGAGTGCGCGCACGGCCGATTCGACCCGCATCTTCATCGGCGCCGAGAACAAATTGTTCGCCTTGTCGGGCTCGTCGGTCATCGCACGGCCCTTTCGCGGGATCGATGGGCGGGTGGTCGGCGTGGTGGGGGTTATCGGACCGACCCGGTTGAACTATGCGCGAGTCGTGCCCATGGTGGATTTCACTGCCGCAACCCTCTCCCGTCTGATCGGTTGAGAGGCAGCCGGTTTCCGGGACAAGACGAAGAGAATGATGAGCGACAACGACAAGATTGACACCGCCGAAGACCTCCGCGCCGAGACCGCCGAGGCGGCGCCCGAGTTGGCCGAGCACGACCGCATCGCCAGGCTGGAGGCCGAGCTGGCCGAAGCCAGGGCAGCGTCGATGTACGCGCATGCCGAGGTGCAGAACGTCCGCCGCCGCGCCGACAAGGAAGCGGCCGACGCGCGTTCCTATGCCGTGACGAATTTCGCGCGCGAAGTGCTGTCGGTTGCCGACAATCTGTCGCGCGGCCTGTCGGCGCTTCCTGCCGAGGCGCGCGATGACGAACGGCTGAAGGGGCTGATCGCCGGGCTGGAAGCGACCCAGCGCGAGCTTGACGGTGTGTTCCAGCGCAATGGCATCACCCGCATCGCCGCGATGGGCATGCCGCTCGATCCCAATCAGCATCAGGCGATGCTGGAGATTCCGAGCGACGCCGCGCCGGGGACGATCGTGCAGGAAATGCAGGCCGGGTACATGCTCAAGGACCGGCTGTTGCGGCCATCGCTGGTCGGCGTCGCGAAGAAGCCGGACTGATCCAACCAAATCCTCCCTGCGAGCGTAGCTCGTGGGGAGGATTTTTGGTTGCACCGCCATTCCGCCTCTCCCCGGAAGGGGAAGGGGTTGTTATGGCTGGGGAATGAACCCCAACCTCACCGCCAACCGCCCGACCTTCGTCACGCATCTCGAATGCTCGCTGACCGGCGAGCTTTACGAAGCGGACCAGCTTCACGGTCTCTCCAGGGCTGGTCGGCCGTTGCTCGTGCGCTACGACCTCAATGCCGTGCGCAGCTTCCTGCCGCGGGCGATGGTCGAGGCGCGGCCGACCGACATGTGGCGGTGGCGCGAATTGCTACCGGTGCGGCAGACCGGCAATGTCGTCAGCCTCGGCGAGATCGAGACGCCCTTGGTGCCGATCGCCAAATCGGGCGGACCGAAGGTGCTGGTCAAGGACGAAGGGCGACTGCCGACCGGATCGTTCAAGGCGCGCGGGCTCGTCATGGCGGTGGCGATGGCCAAGGAGCTGGGCGTCACCAGGATCGCGATGCCGACCAACGGCAATGCCGGTGCGGCGCTGGCGGCCTATGCCAGCCGCGTCGGCATCGAGACGATCGTCCTGTGCCCCGACGACACGCCCGAGATCAACGTACGCGAGATCGCGGCGCAGGGCGCGCGCGTCTATCGCGTCAACGGGCTGATCGACGAATGCGGCGCGATCGTCGGAAAGGGCGCGGCCGAGGGGCTGTGGTTCGACTTTTCGACCCTCAAGGAGCCGTATCGGATCGAGGGCAAGAAGACGATGGGGCTGGAACTCGCCGCGCAATTCGGCTGGCGGCTGCCCAGGGCGATCTTCTACCCGACCGGGGGCGGCACCGGGCTGATCGGCATGTGGAAAGCGTTCGACGAACTCGAGAAGCTCGGCTGGATCGGGCCCGAGCGGCCGAAGATGTTCGCGGTCCAGGCATCGGGCTGCGCGCCGATCGTCCGCGCGTTCGAGGCAGGCGAGGAGCATGCCGAGCGCTGGGAGGATGCGCATACCGTCGCCGCCGGCATTCGCGTGCCCAAGGCGGTGGGCGACTTCCTGATCCTGCGCGCGGTGCGCGAGAGCGGCGGCAAGGCACTGGCCGTGGGTGATCCGGCGATCCTGCAGGCCGTCGACGATTGCGCGCGCAAGGACGGGTTGCTGCTGTGCCCCGAAGGCGGCGCGACGCTCGCCGCCTATCGCCAGGCGCTGGCCGACGGGCTGGTCGACGAGGAAGACGAGGTCGTGCTGTTCAATTGCGCGACCGGGCTGAAATATCCGATGCCCGATGCCTCCAGGACCCTGGACAAGAACGGGCCGATCGATCTGGCGGCGTTGTGAAGACCGTTAAGTGCGGCGACCTTTGAATTCCCCTCCCTTTGAGGGAGGGGTCAGGGGTGGGTAAGCGCGGGGGAGGCTCGATGCCTCGCCCGTCGCTGTTTTGCCGAGCAGCCCGATAAAACGCGCTGGCGCGCGCACCCACCCCCGGCCCCTCCCTTGCAGGGAGGGGAGTTTAGAGCCGGAACCCTCTCCGTCTCGGCGGCGGCGCGTCGGGCGGCGGCGGCGGGCCGAGCTCGTTCACCCAGGTGTGGTTCTCGACGATCACCGAGCGGACCGGCGTGCCGTCGGGCTCGCGCGACGGCTTGTAGCGGAAGCGTTCCTCGATCAGCCGGCAGGTGATCGCATCGAGCTCGCGCCAGCCGCTCGACCGCGTGACGCGGCAGTTCGAGACGCTGCCGTCGGTATTGACGAAATAGCGTACGCCGACCGTCCCTTCGGCGCCGGTTTCCCAGACGGCTTCGGGCACGTCCGAATATCTGAGCTTGCCCTTGATCCAGCGCGGCGGCGTGTCGTCGCCGCCATCGCCGTCGCCATCGCCCTGGCCGCCGCTGCCGGTACCATTGCCGATCCCACCGGCGCCGGTGCCGGGGCCGGCGATCGGTGCTGCGCCCTGCGTTGCCTGGTTGCCCTCGAACGGCTTGGTCGCGGCGGGCAAAGGCGGTGGCGGAAGCGGCGGCGGCGGGACCGGCGGCGCGGTGATATCGGTCGCCTTCGACTTGAGATTGGGTGGCGCCGCCTCGCCTTCGGGGCGGTGGCTCTGGGTCGGACGCTTCTCGACCTTGATAGCGGGTGGTGGCGGTGGCGGCGGGATGGCGATACCGAGCAGGCGCTCGGGCGCGGCGCCGGGAAAGCTCACGACAAGGCCGGCGAGCAGCACGTACAACAACGCCGCCTGCACCAGTATGGCGCCGATCGTGCCCTTGAGGCGATCCGGGGTCGTCATCACTGTCATGTCGGGCGGCCTATGCGCGCGATCAAGTGAACGCGCGCTGTCCGGTCCTTGTTGCGATTGTTCCGGTGCCTGTCAGGACCCCGGTCAGGGCATGGTCGCTTCCTGCACCATGTCGAACTCGCGCACGCCGCGTGCGCGGCGAGCGGCGTTGACGAGGTCGCGCAATTTCTCGCGGCGGGCCTGTGCCTGTTCGACGTCGCGGATCACGAAGGGACGGCCCTCGGTGGTCTCGTCGCTCGACAGGAGCGTGATCGTGCCGATCCCGGCCCATTGGTTGATCAGGGTGAAATCGATCCGGATGTCCTTGATCCGATAGAGCTCGATCTCGTCGATCGACTTCTGGAAGATGCCCTTGTGGAGGATCAGCCGGTCCTCGGTGACTTCATAGGTGATGGCGAGATTGCTCAGCCATTTGGCGAGGATGATGACGAAGCCGACCAGGACGAGGCACAGGACCAATGTTCCCCAACCCGCGAGCGTGCCGCGCAGCCAGCCCCAGGTCGAAGAGCGAAAGCGGTCGAGCGTCTGTGACATGGTGATCCCTCCGTTGGGCGCATCCTAACGTGATGATGGGGATGGGAAAGGGGCCAGATCCACCCAACCGTCATGACGAAGTGTTAGGCTGCCCCGTGGTCGTGCGGCCTGAACGGCAGGATGGTCTTCAATTGCTGCAACGGCGGCGCCCCCGCAATCAGCGCGTTGTGCCCGAGCAGGAACGCATGGCGGACGATCTCGGCCTGCTGCTCGAGGCCATATCTGGTCAGTTCCCAGCCGGGGCGCACGGTATAGTCGTACCGCGCCCAGGGCACGCGGCGGAGCGGCAGGAAGATGCCCGACTGGTGCTGCCAGATATGCACCATCTCATGGACGAACAGCCCCTGCACGCCGAGTTCGGCATGGCTGAAATCGTCGCGATAGGCCGTGCCGTGCGGATGGAAATGGATTCGCCCGCGCGGGCTCATCACCACGTTCCTGGGCTGGAAGAATGCCCATTTGCCCAGCACCACGCGGACCGGCGCATAATCGATCGCGTCACTAAAGATGCCGCGGGCGAGATCGATCTCGCCGGCAGTGAGGGGGCGAACCTCCTGGCTCATTCGAATATCTCGCCGGTCGCCTGATGGTCGGGCGAATAGACCGCTTTCACACGCCTGGAGAGCAGCAGGTACAGGATCCACACGCTGCTCCAGAACAACGACCAGCCGGCCGCCGTCATGTCCGTGCCGAGCGCCAGCGCGATCAGGATCGGCGCGACGCCCGTGACGGCGATGAAGCCGATCGCAATGGTCACGCTGCTCCGGACACGCCGATAGGCCAGCCGCCATCCGACGAACGCGGAGCTGACCGCGAAGACCGCTAGGAAAGCCGTGGTAACGGTTCGCGTGACCGGAGGGATGGCAGCCGCGCCCGGGGTGTCGGCATAGAGCAAACCGATCCAGATCACCGCGACCAGGGGAGTCAGAGCCAGCATCGAAAAGATGATCAGGCCAAGGAAGCCGCGAACCTCGCGCTGGGTTCGCCGCTGCACATCCGCGTCCGATCGCAATGTGGCCTGGCTCTTCTCGAGATAGATTCGCTGGAGCGGCGTGAGAAATTCTTCGTCGGATGCCGGTTCGGTCATGCTGCGAGCCCCTGTTCCTGTCGGACGGCTATATCCCGTTGCGCTCGCGCGCGCACGGTTTTGCCTCTGAACTGGAGCAGGATTGTCCTATTCCCCGGGCGCGGAATCGCCGGCCGCCACGACCTTTGCGTCGACGATTGTCGACTGGCCGTCGGCGAAGCTGAACTTGATCGGTATGGTGCCGCCCGGCTTCGCCCCGGTCAGGCCGTAGAGCATGACGTGCTTGCCGCCAGGCGCGAAGGCGACCGTGCTGCCGGCGCGCACCGCGACCGCCTTGATCGGGGCCATCGACATCATGCCGCCGGCGTTCATGCTCTCGTGCATCTCGGTGCGCGTCGCGGAAGGGGTCCAGACGCCGGTCAGCGTCGCGTCCTTTGCGCCACCGGTCAGGGTGAAATAGGCGGCCGACGGATTGGCCTGGACCGCGGACAGGCGCACCCAGGCCTTGTCGACCTGGGCGTTTTCCGGTGGCTGGCACCCGCTGGCGAGCAGCAGTGCAAGGGGCAGGGCAAATGCGCGCTTCATCCAACCGGTCTCCGAAAAGGTCGAAGCCCGGTTAGACGGCGCTGTGCGCGGCGACAAGCGTCGCGGCAGGCGTGGCGCTCAGCGCTTCGAGGCCACGCCTGCCGCGTTGAAGGCATCGTAGGAGGGCGGCGGGTCGATGCACAGATGGCAGGTCAGCAGCGAGAAACGCAACCCGAGCTCACCTGCCGTCGGGCCGTAGAGCCGCGCGCTGAACTGGCCATTGGTGAAGGAATAGGCCGCATTGGGATTGGCGAGGATCTGTGCCGAGATCACCCCGTTCGCATCGATCGTACCATTGGCGATCGTGAACACGCCCATGTCGGTATTGCTGTTGTCGGTCGACTTGCGCGCGGTCGGGTGGAAGGTGCCGGTGACCGTGCGCGTGGCGAAATCGACATTGAGGTCGACGGTGCCGCCGACCAGGTAATAATAGCTCGCGGCGCCTGACCCCTCACCTTCGACCGGCAGATACAGGCCGGCGATCACGCCGACATAATGGCCGGTGCCGCTGGCCGGCACGGCGGTCACGGGCGTCGGCGTTCCCGAGGCGAAGAAGATGTCCGAATGCCGTCCGGTGGTTTCGCGCCGCTCGAACCGGCCGAGCTTGACGAAATGGAGGACGAGCCCGGGATCGACCGAAAGCGGGTTGAGCAGATACAGCCGCTGGTCGGCGGCCGGCGCGATGGTCGAGGCCGGAGCGGTATAGCCAAAGACATTGTATTGCGGCGTGGTCTCGGCCGGGATGGTCTGGGCGAACGAGAAGGCGTTCTCGCGGAACCCGAACGGATTGTTGCCGACCGGCGGCGGGCCGGCACCGAGATTGGTGTAGAGATAGTAGCGCGCCGTGATCGTGCTGTAGCGATTGGGATAGAAAAGCGACGCGTTGTTCTGGATCGCGTAGCGGAACTGGAGGATCTGCCACGATGCGCCCGCGCTCAGGCTGGTCTCGGCGCTGCTGTAACCGGTATCGATCACATCGGCGTCGAACAGCCCGCGCTGCTGCCCGATCAGGCTGCCCGCGCCGGTCAGGAACGGAACGACGCCGCGCGCATAGCTCAGGCCGATCTCTTCGGCGGCGGGCCCATAGACCGCGCCCCTGAATTGGGTCGGATTGGCGCAGCCGCTGCAATCAAACGTCCCGGTGAAGGTGCCGTCGGCGGCGAGCGTCCCGGCCCCGGTGAAGGTCGCGACCGGCGGTGCCGAGGGCAGGTCCTTGGACTCGGAATCGGCGATGTCGTGCCGGACATAGGTGACCCTGACCGTGTGCGCGGCGAAATCGACCAGGATCTCGCCTTCGCCGATGCGGCGCTGCAGGCGATCGGCGCTCAGCACCGGGCCGGTCGGTTCGATCGCCATCGCGTCGACCGCATAGCGCCGCACCCCGCTGGTCGGCACCGCGGCGGTCGCGGTCGGGAAGCCGTAGACGAACGCATCGCCCCAGGACGAGGGACCGGTACCGCCCGCCTGGTCCTGCGTCCGCGCCCAGCCGCCGATCCCGACATAATAAGTCGGGACCGAGGTCGCGGTGCCGGGGCGGATGCGCGTGAAGGTGTCGGCAATGCCCGCGGTCGACTTGTCGTAATAGACCAGGCCCGGATAGGATTTCGCGCTCACCACATCGGCGGGAAAGAAGGTCTGGCCGCGACCGCTGACGGTCAGCGAATAGGATTGGCTCGCCGCGGTGTAATGGACCAGCAACGGAATGAAGTCGCTGGCGATCGTGTTGCTCGAATTGCTGCCCGCCGCGAACGTCTCGCTGGCCTCGGCGGCATTGCTGGCGAGGTCGCCGTCGCTGACCAGGTTGCTCAACGACGTGTTGGGCACCGGGGTGGGGGTCGGCGTAGGCGTGGGTGTAGGGGTTGGCGTTGGAGTCGGGGTGGGTGTTGGCGTGGGCGTTGGGGCCGGGGTTGGCGTGGGAGTCGGCGTTCCGCCGCCCCCATCCCCGCAAGCGGCCAGCGAGCCGGCCAGCGCCAATACGGAAAACGAACGGACGAGGCCCCGCATACGCCACGAACTCCCATTTAGGGATTAGGTCAGGATTGGTACCTTAATGCCGGTCTTGCGGCAAGCAAAAGCCCGCCTATATCGCCGGGGTATTTGGCGCTTGCGCTGCCTCTCGTGAGGGGCGTGGGCTGGGCTTTTATTTTGTTTTGAGGGGCCGAACGAGGACCATGGCTAAAGTTATCGGAATTGACCTGGGGACCACCAACAGCTGCGTCGCCGTTATGGAAGGCGGCAAGCCGAAGGTAATCGAGAATGCCGAGGGCGCGCGCACCACGCCGTCGATCGTCGCTTTCGCCAAGGATGGCGAGCGCCTGATCGGGCAGCCGGCCAAGCGCCAGGCGGTGACCAACCCGGATTCGACCGTGTTCGCGGTGAAGCGCCTGATCGGCCGCCGCTTCGACGACCCCGTCACCAAGAAGGACACCGAGCTGGTGCCCTATGCCATCGTCAAGGGCGGCAATGGCGACGCGTGGGTCAAGGCGGGCGGCACCGATTATTCGCCGTCGCAAATCTCCGCCTTCATCCTCCAGAAGATGAAGGAAACCGCCGAATCGTATCTCGGCGAGACCGTGACCCAGGCGGTCATCACCGTTCCCGCTTACTTCAACGACGCGCAGCGCCAGGCGACCAAGGACGCCGGCCAGATTGCCGGCCTCGAAGTGCTGCGCATCATCAACGAGCCGACCGCGGCGGCACTGGCCTATGGGCTGGAGAAGCAGGACGGCAAGACGATCGCGGTCTATGACCTTGGCGGCGGCACGTTCGACATCTCGGTGCTCGAGATTGGCGACGGCGTGTTCGAGGTGAAGGCGACCAACGGCGACACCTTCCTGGGCGGCGAGGATTTCGACGCCAAGCTGCTCCAGTTCCTGGCCGACGATTTCAAGAAGGCCGAGGGCATCGACCTGACCAAGGACAAGCTTGCGCTGCAGCGGCTCAAGGAAGCCGCCGAGAAGGCGAAGATCGAGCTGTCGTCGGCGCAATCGACCGAGGTCAACCTGCCCTTCATCACTGCCGACGCCAACGGGCCGAAGCATTTGGTCAAGACGATCACCCGCGCCGACCTGGAAAAGCTGGTCGAGGATCTGATCAAGCGCACGCTCGAGCCGTGCAAGAAGGCGCTGGCCGATGCCGGGGTCAAGGCGGCGGACATCAGCGAAGTCGTGCTGGTCGGCGGCATGACCCGCATGCCGCGCGTCCGTGAAGTCGTGAAGGACTTCTTCGGCAAGGAGCCGCACACCGGCGTCAACCCGGACGAGGTCGTCGCGATGGGCGCCGCGATCCAGGCCGGCGTGCTGCAGGGCGACGTCAAGGACGTGCTGCTGCTCGACGTGACCCCGCTGAGCCTCGGCATCGAGACGCTGGGTGGCGTGTTCACCCGCCTGATCGACCGCAACACCACGATCCCGACCAAGAAGAGCCAGGTCTTCTCGACCGCCGAGGACAACCAGAGCGCGGTGACCATCCGCGTGTTCCAGGGCGAGCGCGAGATGGCGGCGAACAACAAGCT
>OUNM010563863.1_pt1 | contig 42729 bp, 34 predicted proteins | sample 1769961 | NCBI WGS metagenome assembly OUNM01 (sample SAMEA3914820, study PRJEB12502) | metagenome | biome: forest; material: soil | place: USA | collected 2012-03-12 | depth 0.3 m | reverse complement strand
TTGCATCAAAATACGTTGTTTTGTCGTTGAGCTCGAGATTTTGGCCCGGACCCCGGTCTCCAGGTCACGAGCTAGCGAGTATTCAAGGGTTGGAGTGTAAGCACCTTGAAGGTTCCCCAAGCTTTTCGTCGAGTTCCGGATCCCAATCTTGGCTGGCAAATCACCGATCGAGCCGTCTTGCAGGGGTTGCGCAAGGGGTTACACAGGGGCCTGCAAGCCCGGCAGCCTGCAGGCAACGGGCTGAGATCCGCAGCTGCAGGGGTTTTATTGGCGAGAACGTGACTTCGCGCGACCCTTCAACGGCAGGAAACCGCGTCGTCGCGACTTAGTCTCCATCACCATCCGCTTCACGAGCTGAATCGGGCAGCAGGCTCTCGCAAAGCTCAACCTGCTTCAGTGGCCCGTTATGGAGAGCTATAGCCGGTTCTTGGCTGAGAATGTTCTCACAGAGGACAATGTGGTATGGATCATTCTCCAATTTCTCACCCCGCGCTGCGATCCGGGCAACGAGAGGCCGGTAATGAAGGGCGACTAACTAGGAAACCTACTCACAGGTCACTTACCGGCATTTGAGCAGGGCTTTGCAAGTCCATGTCAACACGGCGAAGCAGTAAGACTTCATCATCAGCTCAGAACCCGGCCATCACTAATGCGGTCCAGGATGCTCTACGAATTCCACCGGAGCCAGAACGCGAAACGCCCCGGAGCCGTGCATGCCACTTACCTGGTGTACGGCACCAAGAGCACCAACGATGCGCCACGAAATAGTGGCGATGGCGACATTGAGATGTCAAGCTCGGCACCCGAGGCTGAGTCGCTTACCGAAGCTGTGCCTACGTTTGTGCTCTCCCTGATCCCTGAGGAGCAGCTCCATGGTCAGTGATCGGACCCAGCCGTTGCAATCACATGCTAACCACCATCAAAGTAGCCCTCGCAGATTATGAGGAGGTCACATCCATTCATGTTTACAGCATTGGGCCTCACCCGACAAAGGTGAGACATCGTCATCTGGACACTCATCAGGAAGTTGATGCTGAACCCGACGATAGGACATGGCTTTGCTCCTTGATGCTGCCAACCAAGCGCTCACACTCGATACCGGCGATGATCAAAAAAGCCTTGTCCCCATTACCAACCCTAGGGTGCGCCGCAGAGAGCGTCATGGGGCTGGCTTGAAGGCTGCTGCCGCTACAACGACCGTGGCAAAGGCAAAGCCCGCGGTCTCAAAGCCCGCACAGCCCCTGGCATTGGGGAAGCCCAAGGAGGAATCGAAGCCCGCTCAGCCCGTTCAGGAGACGGCTGAGAAGACTGCCTCCTCAGGGCCAGCCAAAAAGGCCGCGCCGCCCTTGAAACGGGGTGCTAGTTCCGGGATTATGCAGGCGTTCTCCAAAGCAGCGGCGATGCCAGCAAAGCCCAAGAAGGAGGGTCCACCGCCGGCCGCACCCAGCGACGAAGATCCGAGTGCACAGCCCATGTCTGATGACGGCGAGGACGATGAAGAAATGCCGCAACCCAAGCCGCGGAGCACATCCGGGTTTAAGAGCAAGAAGCAGAGGGAGGATGAACTCAGGCGCATGATGGAGGAGGACGATGAGGAAGAGGAGGCGTCCGAGAACGCGGAGACGCCCATCGAAGAAGCCATGGAGGAAGAGCCGCCCGCACCTGAGCCTGCCAAAGAGGAGGAGACAGAGGTTGTGACCGCCTCTGCCAATGGTCGACGGCGCGGCAGGAGACAAGTCATGCGCAAGAAGCAGCTGATGGATGATCAGGGATATCTCGGTACGTGCCTGGTGTTGGGTTGGGCATTGACTTTCCTCGAGACTAACACTACATCACAGTCACGGTTCAAGAACCCGGGTGGGAGTCATTCTCAGAGGATGAGCCGCCTCCGCCGACAAAGCCCAAGACAGCGAGTTCGGCGCCTGCCGCGCAGGCTGCGAAGCCAAAGAAAGGCGGCCCAAAGGGGCAGGGCAGCATCATGTCTTTTTTCTCCAAGAAGTGATCAGGATTGCTGCGTAGCTAAGCTAGATGCCGAGGTTGATCTAGGCCTTTGCAGCGCTAGCAACATCATCCACAAATACGACTCCGCTGACTCTGAATGACATGATTGAGGAACTGTGCTTCAAAAACAAACCCTTCTAATATATCTACCTAGGCAAATGGTGCCGCTCTGCGGCCCATAAACTCTGCTGTTTGGCATATCAGATACAAACTGACCATACGATTCTCGTCAAACATTAACATTAGCATTATCCCTCAAGAACAAATCCCTCGCTCACACCTGCAGTGCCGCCCCAGACAGGATCCAGCTAATAATTTGGAACAAGGAAAACCATGCACCAGCCAATGCCACGGCATCCTATGTGCAACAGACATGTCAGCCAAGCTCTCGGCAGCACAGCAACTTGAGAAGACACTCACACTCCACCCCATCTTCCGCTGCACCACATTGATCTTCCTCTCAAACACAGGAAACTCGACAAACATGGTCATCCAGCCGATCTCGCCGCCCTCGAGCGTCGCCTGGGACGGCACGGACGAGACGTCCACGTCGTAGTCGTACGCGGGCGCCGTGCCGGGCCCCGCCTGCCGCATGGTCAGGCCGACGGTGACGGCCACCATGCCGTTGGCGTTGACCAGGCGCATGCGCGTGTACCCGGCGTCGAGAGCCTCCTGCACGGTGAGGGTCGGGTCGAAGACGGCGAGGTAGAGGCTTGGTTGGAGGACGCGGCCTGAGTCGTTGAGGGCTTGGGCGGTGTCGTCTGGGAAGCAGGGGGGGTTAGCAACAGTTGATTGGGAAGAAGTGGATGGGGGGGAGGGAGGTTGTGGCTTGCATGAGAAGAAGACCTCTGCCACCATCTTCGTGGTCGGGGTCACGCACACCATGTCCTCGGTGGCGTGCAGCGTGATGGCTCTGTAGGTTGTGTTCTTCCAGACGAACGCCTCAGTGACGGCAGCGTCCCAGTTGGCCGAGCAGTCGCAAAGCTCTGTGCCTGCGTCTTGGATGCTGTTGCAGGCCGGGACGGAGTCGTTTTGAGGGAGCCAGTGCAGCCCGCACTTGGGCCGACGCGTGCCCGCGAAAGTGCCAATCATGGCTTGCGATGACCAGTCGGCCCGCTGGAAGACGGTGATGGATGGGAAGTACACCTCGGTCTGTTTGGGACCGTTAGAACTGGGAGGCAGACCCCTAGTCTAGGTCGAGTGGATATGGTAGGCAGCTTACCACCGTGTCCGTGCTGCTTTGGATCACGTCCTGGGTCAAGTCCGGATACCAATCCTTGAGATACAGGATGGGAAGCGCCACGAGGGAGATGACGACGAGCAAGATGGTATTTGCCAGATTTCGGCGGTAGTCGTGATTCCCCCGCGTCAGCTTCCTGACTGCCCGAGAGTTAGTGTCAAGCATTCGAGATTCAAGCACCAAGAGAAGCACTTACTGTCAACAACGACACATGTCAGCACCACTACGAGCAACGGGTACATGAACCCTTGGGTGAATGGGATCGTCCATGGGTACGGGTATTGGACGGCCAGCGCCCCAGCAACCAAACACGCGAGAAATGAAGCGAGGGACAAAAGAACCGTCCACCGGGACGGGAAGGGCTCCTGGCTTCCCGGGAGGGTCGCTGAAGGCCCAACGAGCTTCTTAGCCAGCTTGTTGAGCAACGCTGCAGCCGACATTGATTCGGATCCGGTCGTCAGCGGTGATGTCTGTGAATGCCTCTGCTAGAGGGTAGCCTCTGCTAGAGGGTAGAAAGAGTGGTGTAGCAGCTATGAATGTGACGGGATACACCTCCAGACTCCAGGTCCAGGTAATGAGATGGCAGAAAGAGCATCAACGTTGTGGATCTTTGAAGCGGAGAGAGAAACAAGAGAATGTGGTGGTTCGTGGCTAAGGAGTGAGTGTGGCAGCGAACGTGGACCACGGAGCAACCCGGGGCATGCCTTTCGGACAGAACCTGAGTGAGATATCAACGCCATCTGGACCCGGGCAGCAGGGGATCACAGCCTCGTCGCAAACACGGATCTCTCCGGAAGACAGGCGCCTGTTTGGGTAGACGCACCCCAACCAGATCTCAGGGCGAGCCGCCATGGGTGGGAGGCGTGCTTTAGCTCCGGCCGGGTCGGCGGGCCGCTTCGGTGAGCGGGAATTGGAGCGATCCTCCAGTTTTCTGGGCCAACCAGCAACTCGCTTCGCCCCGGGGCGACGTCACAGCGAGCTGCTCCGTCTTGTTTGTCTGTGTTGGCTTGTCTCACTTGCTTTTCAGGGAACACGTCCGATTCGTAGCCTCGCCTCCGAAGACAGGAAAAAAATAGTGCTGTGTACCTGGTGCCTGGTGCCTGGCGCCGGAAGGAAATTAGAGTTTTTTTTGGCCCAAGGATCGTCTGATCAGTCCCGCCCCGTCTGCAGGTACCAGGAGTTGATTCAATTCATTTTCACAACGTGACACTGCCGTTCCCGCGACCTTGGGCTAGACGCGCACGTCGTCCGTCTTGTGTGTTTTGCACCCATCTACGGAGACATACCGTCCAAACAATGGCGCCGAAAACCTCCCTGACTCTGTTGTTAGCGGTGCCATTTTTCTCCCTCTCGCTCGCCCAGCGGACCTCCATCTTCATCAACAAGGTTCCTGAATATTCCGCTCTGCCGTCATGCGCCGAACGCCCACTCAGCACCATCGTCCGGGATATGTCGCTCGGCTGTGGTGACCACAACTCTTTGACATCATACGACTGCTTTTGCACTTCGAGCTCGTCTCATTTCTCGTCCCTCATCAGCAAGTCCGTCTCCCAGCAATGTGCTGCGACTTCTCCTGCCGCCGTGACGTCGGCGCTCGAGGTGTTCAACAGTTACTGCGAGCTGAAGGACCAGAGCGGTGCGTGACGCTCCACCTGTCAATTCAAGTGCATGTGCTTGGTTCGAGGCTGACTGATCCATGCTTGACCACCGTGCAGCACCCACAGCAGCCCCAACGATTGTGGCCACAACCTCCTCACCCGTCAACGGTTCGTTGTCGGTGGTCGCAAGACCGTCGTCGCCGACCCAGACATCAATAGCGCCGATCCCGTCACGCACGTCGGGGGCAAGAGGCAGACAGCTAGGAACGGACTTGGTGTTCTTATTGGGTGGAATATCAATCCCGGGTTTGTTGGCCGGGGTTCTATAGGAGGAGGTCGAGGACATGATATATACGAATAACACACATGGAGGTCGGCACAGCAAGGTTGGAGGTTGGAGTGCAGGTCACATCGTCCGAAATCCCACGTTTTACCCCGCCAAGCGAGCTTCGTGAGCGGAGACGCCAAGCCATCATGGAGCTTATCCGCCGTGCCGTGCATGTGAGCACCTCGATGGAACGTCAGTCTGTCCCCTTGCCTCTCTCCGCTTCCTCGTACAGCACAAACCTTGGGCCAACTCCTACCCGCTCGGCGAGCACTGCAAATCTGCACCCGCGCAGGATGGAACGGTGCTGGTGAAGCGACGCCGCCGTTGTGTTGGGTTTTGGATTCTTCGCCCGTCCTCCACTTTGTACTGAATAGGCGCTGCTGCTGCGCCGTGTCGGTTGGGGAGTTGTTTGTGCTTTCGCCTTTGATACGGTCGCCATGGCTCGTCTCTCGTGGTGCTCGCTGATTTTGCCGTTGCTGGCCCCAACAGCAGTATCGCTAAGCTGGGACGGAGGCCAAGGGCCGTTGACGGACAAGGCGAACAAGTTCGACAAGGCAGCATGCCCGGACTACGCCCACTATGCTACCTTTCCGCAGTGAGTGGCTTTGCGTGCCTTGGACAGCAAGGTTCACAAACACCAAGCTGACACACCCCCAGCTTTCCGCTCAGCAAAGGGCCTCTCCAGCTCCCTTTCCAGCGGCCCGATCCCAGCTGCCGAACATTCCACTCAGACGCGATCGAGAAGGTCATTGGCGACATCACCTCGCGGATGAAGGATCCTGACCTGGCGCGCCTGTTCGAGAACGCGTTTCCCTCCACCACCGACACGACAGTCAAGTTTCACACCGACGGAAAGAACGAGAAGATCAAGCAGAAGCTACGCAGCCGGCGAGAGAAGGATGCCTGGTTGGACAAGGGGGAGTGGGAAGGCCCTCAATCATTCGTGATCACGGGAGACATCTTGGCGGAATGGTTGCGGGATAGCACCAACCAGTTGAAGCCGTACCAGGCGCTGGCGTTGAAGGACCCGGCCATCCTCACCCTGATCCTCGGCGCCATCAATACACAGAGCGAGTACGTCGTAAAATCGCCCTACTGCAACGCCTTCCAGCCACCTCCCATCTCCGGGCTGCCGGTCAGCTACAACGGGCAGGACGACGTCGTACACCCATTCTACGAGCCCAGCACCGTCTTCGAGTGCAAGTACGAGCTCGACTCGCTCGCCCACTTCCTCGCGCTCGCCAACGAATTCCACCGCCACACCAAAAACAGGGACTTTATGAACCCCCGCTGGTACAAGGCCATTGGCCAGGTGCTCGCCGTCCTGGACGCTCAGAGCCAAAGCACCTTCGACCCCGAAACCAGCGACTACCGCCAAAACGTCTACACCTTCCAGCGCAACACCAACACGGGCACCGAGACGCTCAACCTGGGCGGCATCGGCAACCCGCTGAACAACGGCACCGGCCTGATCCGGTCCGCCTTCCGCCCCAGCGACGACGCGACCATCTTCGGCTTCTTCATCCCCGCCAACGCGCAGATGGCCGTCGAGCTGAAGCGCACGGCGGCCATCCTCCGCTCGGCGCCGGGCGGCAAGCCCTCGGACGCCGAGCTCGCCGGCACGCTCGAGGACTGGAGCAAGCGCATCACCGCGGGCATCTGGGAGCACGGCGTGGTCAAGCACCGCAAGTACGGCGACGTATTCGCGTACGAGGTGGACGGGTACGGCAGCGCGCTGCTCATGGACGACGCCAACTACCCGAGCCTGCTGGCGCTGCCGCTGATGGGGTTTGTTTCTGGGGATGATGCGACGTATCGGAATACTAGGAGGATGTTGTTGGAGAAGGGCGGGAATCCGTATTTCTTGGAGGGGAGGCAGTTTAAGGGGATTGGAGGTGAGTTTGTCTGAGATAGGTGAGGATGAGAGACGCCCATTGACTGACTGGGCTTCGCGATAGGACCGCACATCGGCCTGCAGAATGCGTGGCCCATGAGCCTACTGGTGCAGGCGCAGACGTCGGATGACGACGACGAGATCAGGGGGTGCTTGCAGCTGGTGCTCAACGCGAGCCCTCTGGGGTTGATACACGAGAGTGTCAACGTGAATTTTCGAACCGCGTACACACGTAAGTTTGTCCTCTGTCCGGAGCCTCCCATGGCATCTGGCTGACGTTGGTGGCTTTAGGGAGCTGGTTTGCCTGGGCGAACGGGGTGTTTGCTGAGACGATACTGAACTTGGCGAAGCGGAAGCCGCATCTGATATTCACGGATCCGGTGCCGTATGAGTTGTAACTGGAAGGTTTCTGTCTTCTCTTCATCTCGCCGTCTTGTAATCTATTGTATGTTCATACGGTATTGTACTTTGTGGTTGAGTGTTTGCTGCTCCATCCCCGAGAGAATGTGTATGATCGTAACTCCGATCCTCTCGGTCCTCAATACTCCGCGGTCCGATCACGTCTCCAGATGGCGGGGCGCCGGCTGCGGAGTAGACTGAGTGCGGGGAAGCCAAGGTGGGGTGTCCGGGAAGGGGATGTTCTCGACACGGGTTTGGGTGCTCGTCATCCGGCACTTTCCTGCGGGAGAATTGGTTGCTGTCGGTTGCCGTACCTTAGCCTGATCTAGGCCGAGTGTTTTACAACGATATCCCTTTCCCTGGCTGGTCCCTGGCTGTCTGGGTTTCCACTGCAGGAGGCAGGGCGGTTTCACGGGTGGCGGCGGCGCCTTATTTAAGTCCCGAGAGCCCCATCCCGCCCGCGGATCTCTCGTTTTGCTGATATATCGAGCAATTGACTTTCTGTTGTTACGTGAACACCGAAACGACCTCTGTGATCTTGAACATCTCCTCTCCCAGTCAATTGCAAAGTGCATCCGTGAAAATGTCCTTCGACCGTGAGCCACAGCACCGCTGCCGCCCTGAGAGAGCCCCGCACTGACAGTATCACAGGCCTCGTCCGTTTCGTGCCCAAGGGCGACGACAGCAAGATCCTCATCGGCCAACCCGCCGACAGCTCCGTTGATGTCGGCGCAGCCGTGCGCAAGGGAGAGGATGTCCAGGTCAAGCTCTACAGCGGCAAGTCGGTGCTGGACGCCGGCTCCCCCACCGGCGAGACGGCCTCCATCGCCCGCATCCTCTCGCCCCTGGCGCAGGAGGAGGTCGGCACCATCCGCTGCATTGGGTTGAACGTGAGTCTATCCACTGCCTGCAAACAACCAGTTCTCCCGCTGACTCTCTTTGGGACAGTACAAGAAGCACGCCGAGGAGGCCAAGATGACCATCCCCGACATCCCCACCGTCTTCCTGTTGGTCTCCCCAGCTCCTTTCCCCTACCACAACCAAACCCCTTTACTAACCCCGCGTGAAAAGCAAACCCGCAACCTCCCTCGCCGACCCCTACCCCGCGCCGACCATCATCCCCAAGCACACCATCGAGAGCGACTCGGCCGACTACGAGTCCGAGTTGGCGATTGTCATTGGCCGCGAGGCCAAGAACGTGTCCGAGGCCGACGCCCTGGACTACGTGCTGGGGTACACGGCGTGCAACGACGTGTCGAGCCGGTCGTCGCAGTTTGCGCAGTCGCAGTGGTGCTACTCCAAGGGCTTTGACGGCGCGTGCCCCATCGGGCCCGTGCTGGTGGCAAGGGACGTCATTGGGGATGTGAGTGCATTGAAGATGCGGGGGTTGAAGAACGGGAAGGTGGTGCAGGATAGCGGGTTGACGTGAGTTACTTTCTGCCTTTTCTCGAAGTTCACGATTGCTGATTGGGGTGGACATTTAGGGATCTCATCTTCTCGGTCCAACAGATTGTCAGCTTCCTTTCGCAGGGCACGACGCTGCCCAAGGGTACTGTCATCATCACCGGCACGCCCGCTGGTGTTGGCTTCGCGCACAAGCCGCAAGAGCTGCTGCACGACGGGGACGAGTTTGTGGTCGAGATCCTGCCGCATATTGGAAGCTTGGTTAATGTGATGCAGAATGAGAAATGAGTGGACACGGGGGTGGTTGAGATTTGTATTGTTTAAACGACGGGGTTTTGCAGACGAAACCTCTTCTTAATGGTCATGAGCTCCAAGAGAAGCATGTTTGAGCAAGGTCGCCACGGATCCAGGAGTGAAAAACACAACATCATGCGGGTGGTGTGTGGTTAATGGATGGCCTGTTATCTCCAATTGATGCGCCATCTTGCTCTCCTGCTGAGTCTCGATGTTGAAGGTCTTACATGCACTCTGTCACGCACCTCGGCACAAGTCCAGTTATGACTTGCCTGTTCCTCTTCGGCCCGTGACTCTTCTGACCCCCACCTCCTATGCACTCGAATGTCGAGGACTCTGTCTATTTGCTTTGGTATCCTCTAGATGATTGATGCCGTTCTTACAGACTCTACCAACCGTATCCTGTCTTATAATAGAATCGTGTCTCGTCTCACCATCCTGACCCCTTTGGAAACGCCGTCCCCTTGTACTCCAAACCCGAATTGACTAATCCAACAACGCAGGGAGATTCTCCTCGATGTACTCCACCACCGCATCCGGGCCCTTGTCCACCTGCAGACCCTGCGGCAGCGAGAAGGTCTTGAGGTCGGGCACAATCTCCTTGGCGATGGAAATGATCTGCGACGCCTCCTCGGGCGTCCACATGGACGCTGTAAACTGCACAGACAAAGTCAGAACCGGCATCCCATACCAGTGAGTTATGTACGTACCAGGACGTTGGGTTGGCAGTCCTCTACCACCTTGCGCACATCGTCGATGCTGGCGGCGTTGCCCGCGTGGATGATGGTGTACTTCTCCTTGACGTTCTCGACGACGCGGCCAATCAGGCGCTTAGCGCGGTCGGGTGCCGTGTTGACGGTGACGAGCTTGTAGGGGCCGGAGGGAGCCATGGTTGTGGATGGTTTGGTTGGATGTGATTCGTCGGATGGAAAGGGGGGAATATCAACAGTTGTGTGTTACACAAAGGCTGTGGCAAAGGAGACAAGAGTTGGCAATGGTAAAATGGAACTGTTTCTTTGCTTGTAAAAAGAAAACGGTGCTACGTTCGTCTTATCCCGCATGTGGCAAACGCGTCATGGCGTGCTATGCCTCTTCCACCCACATGATTCCGCAATTGGCGGTGGAAGGGAAGTCAGAGGCCCTGACGGAGTATCTTGGGCCGGTCGTCTTGCCTCAATGGGGAAGGAAGCCATCCTAATTCAGGGGGTAGCTTAAGACGGGAGAGAAGCAGGGCAGCTGGTCTTGGTGCTGGGAGAATGGTTTCCCCGCAATGTGCCCAGACGGCAGCGAGAGCGTGTGAAACCAGCAGCCGCCAGGTTGAAGCGGAGGACCGAGCTAAACACCGATGGAGCTCAAGCTCAGGTTTGTGGAAACCGGAGGCTAAAAGTGAGTTCCGGAGGAGGAAAAGAAGTGGATTAGCAAGGGTTGGGGTTGACAACGAGGCATCGTCAACGTCGAGTTTCTATTGCAAGAGAAGTTGGACTTCGGCTCAGACTTATTCCGTTGCGATCTCCCCGTCTTTGAGAGCCGTTGAGTCTTTTGAACGAAGCATGTTTGGTTCGAGAACAACGTATTGCTGAACCTCGTCTTTCCTGAGGAGAGGAGTGAAGCCGCTGGATTCAAGCCTGACTCTATGACGGAAAGCACGGAGTTGCGTTCTCTGTTTATGTGCACCGGAGCTCGGCGATAGTTGATGAGGAAACAGGGTATCTGAGCAGTGGGAGAAGCTGAAGCGAGGGTGGCTATCGTACCTAAGGTAAGTCTCCGTGCAAGCCTGTCGGCATGATGTGGTGGAGAACCCAGCTGAGAGAACTGAGTGAGAACCGAATGAGAAGGGGAAACCGCTCGACTTCCAGAGAGCTGTTGATTCGGTCTATTAAACTTCGGCAAGTCCCAAAAGGCATCCGCTCCGCAGTAAGGTAGCGCGCCTACCTGGTGTGGGCGGTTGCAGCCAAAACTTAGGTTATTACACTTTGGGATTGGAAGTTTCCACACAGGGTGCCGAACTCTAAACTTCCAAAGGTCTCTTGCGGCAGGGCATACCGTTTTCACGCCCCTTTCCCTCCGTTCTCGTTTGAGGAACCCGCGAGCTCGTGTCACAGGGGTCATGTGCAGGGCGCCGCAACGTGCATGCAATCCATTCCCTCGGGTCGCGCGTCTCGGATTCTCCCGACTCCTCGGCATGGGAGGCCAAAGAGACTCACCGCCTGATCGCACGGTTGGGGACTTGAGGTCCGTGTCGCGCATGACAACCGACTTGCTTCAGCTTCAGCCGCGGGACCGATGTCTGTTCGTCCGAAGCACGTGGCAGCGACAGCCAACTCGTCCTCAAGCCGTCTGCGACCGACATCGGATCAGAGTTTCGGTTGATGGAGCCACCACGCGGCATGAACCCCCAAAACACTAAACTGTGCGGATACCATCGGCCAGCGAGAAGTGGGTTTCGGGCAGACATGCTCGGCCACGCTGACGACGGAGATCACGCCTGATGTCACTGGCGCCCGCACCGGTACCGGCGCCAGCACGAGGGACACAACCCGTCGATTGGAGAGCGTGTCCAGGCCGTGCTTGATCCTCACCCAACAAACGTATGCCATGGCTCTTATCTCTACCCCCACGAGCGACTGAGTCGTCAGCGGCCCGGGCTGCTCCCCCCAGGCCTCTTGCCGAAGCGCACAACGTGGGCGCGTTTAAGGTTCTCACTCGAGGCGTTGGGTTGCCTCGTGGGGACTATGATGTGAGTTGACGTGCTCAAACATGCCTCGCTCACACCGACGAGTGACAACAGCTCGGTTACTGATGTGCGGTAGGCAACAGCCTCATCGGGTACCGGCATGAATTCGCTCACGTCTCCTGCAAGCGGCCACGGGGCAGGTTTTACCAGGTCGGGGCTGCTCCTATTCGACGGTTCCTCGGACAAGCGGACGGTTGGGCAACGGCGATCATTCTGGCGGTGTTCCTTGTGTAACCTGTACGAGGGATGAGGCGTGGGATATACACACCGGTGTCGTCCAGAGGGCCAACCGCCCCTGGTCCCGCACCACCATCGTCTCCAGCGGCACGTCTCGTATGACGATGAGGATTCTGATTGGGCCATCGAAATACCTTCTGGAAACGTTCCTCGATTCACCGGCCGGGAGGGAGACCAAGAAGCCCTGCAGACCCACACCACGGCATCCACCCCACGACCCTTCAATTACACGTGGGGCAGAGATCTGCCTGCCTGTGGGCTCAGACTTGACTGCCAGACTGGGTTGTGGGAAATGGGCTTGAGGAGTGGGAAGAACTTCGAAAAGGGGCTCGCTCATTCTCGCTTCTCTGCGGATTCTCGCTGAGTCACTGGCGTGGGAAGATGTAAGCCGCATCCTCGAAGAACGTCAGTAAACGCGGTGGGACAGACCAAACTGGGCAATCCGCAAAGCGAGTTACCGTAACCGAACCTCCTCTTAACCACCAGTTCAGAGTTCAGAGACCGAAATCATCGCTGCCATCGGTGGGCAGCGCGTCAAGACGAAGCTTGAGTTGGCTATATCCCCCACGTTAGATCCTGTGGCATGGGCCTCCCGCCCACTGCCGAGGGCGCAACGGTTGCTCCATACTTGGTACAATTGGGGTCAAACGCCGGCAGCGGAAGTCTCGTTGGGTCGCGAAACAAACGCTTCCTTTGTTTGGGCCCTGTGTTGCGGAATCTGAGCAAAGCCCTTGGCGGGAGTTCGTGATTGGCATGTCGTCCAGGGAGGATGGAACCGACGTCACTCAACAGGGGATGCCGGGGATGGAGGGGCAACGGAAACACGCCTCCACTAAGCCCGTCCTAGCGCAACCCCGGATACTGAAGGCCAGGTACCCCTCACTCAAACGACGGACCAGCACCCCGCAATCGCACCTTCGATGGGGACGCGATGGCACCGTGCCGTGACGGAACGAAGGGGCTCCCACCAGTCCAGTTTGACACCCGCCATCCGCTCTTCGGATGCCTGGTCGGAGGATCGCAGGGGCGGTGTGAGAGTCCCTCGCATCTTATCGGGTGATCACAGCAATCTGGACGGGTGCCGGCAGACCCGGGCGTCGCAGGCATCCAGTTGCGTTCAAGCCCAGCAACCCCGAGGGCCCGGCTGGAGGGGCTTGGCCGGTGCTCACACCACAAGGCAAGCAGGCAAGCAATGCAGGCAAGGCAGAAGGATTGCCGTTGAGAGAAACGAGCTGCAATTCAGGGCAACCCCTTCTCTGGCTTCCGAATTTAGCTTCCTGCGGTGCGTGGACATGGGCAGATACGGACGGCATGGGCGAGGTATGCTGTGTATGCAGTGGCCTAATTTTACGCATCGCGCCCATGTTCTGCGCGACTTCGCGGTGGATCATCAGCCTCAAGGCCCTGGTCCGTCTGCAGAGACCGCCTTTCGGTTGCAGAGAGCTGGGGCAGGTTACGCAACAACAGCTTCTCCTCCCTCTACCGTTGATCGGACCCTGACTATGAAAGCTTCGCTAATTATTAACCCCTCACTGCGCAGTCACCGCATGAAAGGGGCACGCACTCGCCCGGTTCCTCCCTGACTCCTGGCGCCGGCTGGTCGGCTCGTTCCTGGCGGTGGACGGGACTGAGCACAAGAGAACTTGTCAGGCTTCCTGTTTGACGACGCTGATTGAACAACGGCCAGCGAGTGATATCATGGCCCTGAGTTCCGGGTGTCGGCCATTCTGTCGGAGCACAAGAGCGCCAGGGCTTTTCTCGGGTGTGACAGGGACAAAGCTCGCTGAGACCAGGGGCCTCGTCACTGGGGGGTCGACAAATCGAAGAGCCCATCTGCCAGGCCTCGTGACCGACTCTGGCGGAATCGTGCCACACCGCCGCATTATCCGCTTGTGGTTGACCAACGTTACGACCCCGGTCTGCCCGTGTTGCCCAGCTGCCCCTCGGCTTCTCTCTTGGCCTTCCCCAGGCGCCGTTCTTCTGCTGGGATCCAGGTCTTGGCAAGTTGCCGGTTTTCCCAGATGTCTCAGAGGGCAACTTTAATTGAACTTTTTTCTTCTACACCTCCCTTTTATTTCGTCGCTATGACGCGCTTCCTGGATGCGCCCCGTCCGTTTGAGCCCGAAGGGTCCTTGGACAGGGGAGGGTGTGACCTTGCAGGTACCTACCAAGTCACCCCTACATGCATGACATGAAGAAGGGGACGGTATTGCAGGGGAGGTACCTCTTAGGTCTTGGTCGTGGTCTTCCTTGTTCTTGCTTGCTCTTCGGGGTCGTCCCCAATATCACCAACCCCCACCCACCGCCCCGTCTCCCGTCCTTCATGTCAGTCAGGTTTCCCGTTTCGGGACTTGTCCGCCAACTACCATATAAGCGGCCGCCTGCGCCGCCCTACCTCCCCACCACTAACTAGACAGAACATATAAACCCCGTCCCATCCTCACCTCCGTCCTGGCATCTTCAAGTGAAGCCACCTCTTCAAGCATATGTTTACAGTCAAGCACCACTGCAACTTGATCTTTCACACATCGTTCAACCCTCCACCCATCGCCCACTCAGACCTCCAAACGACTCAACATTAGAGTCATCGTCTCTGCCCATACACTCAACCTTCACCACCTCGGCCATCAGGACACCGGCCAACTCGGCACCAGTCATCATGGCCATCAAGGAGTTTCAGGAACTTGTCCAGCGCTGCTGCTCCTTCTGCTGCAAGGCTGTTGACTTCGGCACCCACGACTACTGCCCGGAAAGCTCACACTGCGCCAGCTGCCCGTACTGAGGCGGCATATGCTCCCGCAGCACGGGCCGGCGCCGCCCTTTTGGGCCGACTGCATGCAACACCGCCATGAGCGCAGCATGCAGGCCTGTGCCTCAATGCAGCTGAGATCCTCACCGGTTGACACGGGGCATCTCTGGAGACGATCGATCGACACCCGCTCATCACCCTCGCCACTCCTCGTTTTCTCATGCCTCCTCGACCTACCTTCTTGGTCTCGGGAGGCTCGGCCGGGCTATGTGCCCAGCTTCGTGGGTTCCATTCGTGGAGACCAGAAGCCTTTCTCGTATCCTCAACGCCAGAACACAACACAAGCACCAGAGACTCAGACAACTCCACGAATCCCCTTGCTCAGCAACACAAGTACCGTTTCCTGGATTGACGGGGGGGCGGGTGGCTTTCTTCATGGGAAGAGTGGGCGCGGGCAGGGCTCAGTTCCCACCTTCCATATCCCTGGGTGACGGGTGCCATGCGTTTTCTCTCTGATCCTACTCCCCGCATGCAAGGCTGAGGCGGCCCATGCCGGGAGGACGCCCGGCATTGCTACCTCCGCTCTTTCTCGGGCATGGCAGGCAACACGCGAGCCCGCTGGGTCTCTTGATGACTGGTTGGAAGGACAAGGGTGAAGAAGCCCGAGTCAAGAGGACGACAACCAGCATGTTATCTCCGAGATCCTGCGTCATGCCACCGGTTCACACCAGTGCAGCTCGACAGCACCTCCTTTCGCACCTCTCATCACGTCTATGTCTTTTCTACTTTGTCTTTTGTCTTTCTTCTTGTCTCGGATTCTCAGTTTACCCAGTGGCTTGGAGTTTGGAACAGCGTCTTGTTTTTGGAAACGTCATTACGAAGTGACATTGTCATCTTCATCGGGTTCATTCTGGCGCTATTGGACATTTCCTGATACCTCAGACTACAGGGGTCTGGATGTACTGTACAAGGATCATCATCATGGGCGGAAAGGAGTTTTCTTTGGGCAAGGGGCGCAGGACAACGGGCTCCCGGCAGGCAAGCAGCCTTGAATTTTCAGATACCATCACATTGATCGTCATGATCGCTGGCGAGGCGCTTTGGGGACAGAATTTCGTATGGAACTTGGTCAGATTCAAAACACACTGTCTCATATGCACATGTTTCTCTCTCCGTCCAGTGGACCTGCAGAACAGCCGATATCAAAATGCAAGATACACCGCCATACAGAATTCATTGCCTCACTCATCACCTCTCATTTCTCACCCACAGCTGCTCTTCCGACCCATCGAGCGAGCCATCAAAACCCCAGCACTTGGAGACTGGTCTTCAACACCCCGGACCTCCTGCTCCTTGTCCTCCACCCCCCCTGCCTGCGTCTACCGCTCCACAACCCCTGACGATGCCATGCATGCTGCATGCCGCCTGCATTCTGCATTGTTGCTCCCTTGGCCTGGAGCATGCGCCCCGTCTAACTACCTGTCGGCGGCCGAAAACGAGAGCGTTAGAAACGCACCCCGCACCTAAAACGTGGTATTCGGTAACTAGCAGCAGCGGGAGATACCGCAGTTTAGGCCCTGGCCTCGTCTCGCGCGGGTGTTTGTGTCCGATGTTTCTGAAATTGGAGGCCGGGCAGGCATGTGGGACGGGCTCGACAAACAACCCCGGCCTGCTGCCGCTTGCCGCTTGCTGCTGCTTGCTGCGGGTTGAAGCAGAACAGGCTTTCGATGAGTCAAAGACGTGGCACGGCCGAGGCCACTTCTGCAACCCTCAGCCAGCCTTCACCGAGGCGGCCGCATCCCTCAATGGCCCGTCTCTAACTTCCTGACCTCCATATTAACCCGGATACGGACGGAGGGTGAGGGAGGAAAGATGAGGCTGTTGTTGACGTGGCCGGAGAGACACCCTTGACCTCACCCCTGCCCAGTGCCATCCCTTCAACAGCACCCCGGCTCTCACCCCGGCCGGGCTCACCTTGAGCCACCGCCCGATCGACTTGACCCTGATCCGAGCTTTGTGCGTCACCAAGGGACGCCCAGCCTAGTAGGCTGGGGTCTGTGTGTCGTGGGGGCTTGCCCAGGCCATACGGATAATCCCTGCAGAACAGCTCAGACACAGAGGACCCCTGCGGTCTGACTGCATACAGAAAACATGCGCGGCTTCGTATTGAAAGGGAATAGCACCAGGAGGCGATAGACCTGGCCAGGCAAGGGTGAAGTCAGGCAATGGACACCCAAGAGATCTAGACTGTCCGAGTCAGACATCAAACGCAGGACACTGGTATGTCAAGGTTGTATCAGACAGGGTGGGAGATACCGGGTTGATAGCGGGTGCAGCACCCTTGGACACGTTCAACATCGTCAAACACCCCAGCCAAGCACCGTTGCCTCGGCCAAGCAAATGATCTCGGACTTCTTGATTCGACCTCAACTGCATCAGTCCACGTACAGATCACCCCATTCATGCAAAAAACGCCATGCTGTCATCCTCCTCCTCTCCCAAATTGGTATCGAGGGCCGCTCCCCAGCCCGTGAAGTGAAACTTCGCCTCCTGTGCCCAGCCAAATAGGCGTAAAACCGCTGAAGATCATGCATGCCAAACAAAAACAAGTATGTGAGAAGCTAAAAAGGGAAAGGCGAGGGAGGACAGGAAGCCGATCAGGCTATCAAACCCGCCCTCGCACACCGCAACAACGGGGCAACCCAACCCAAACCTGGGAAGCCCCCACCGCTGATGAAGCGAGTCTCGGGAGCCTCGGGTGGTTGGGGGTACATCCCCACCGCCCCCCACCGTGTTCCCATTCCTTCAATGCGTGCTCAGCACACAGGTGCGCCCACGGCCCCAAGCTGGAAGCGAGGATAGCTTCAACCAAGCTTGGCTGGATGTACCGTGACTTGTGCCTACCTGCCAACGGGCCTGCTCGTCCGTTTAGTAGACGAGCTAGCTCGAAAGGCCTGCCGAGGCAAGACTGGGGGCTGCTATCCGCCACACAACCCAACAACGCATGGCGCAGCTCAATACAACGTCAAGAACACAGCCGCAATAGCCGACTTGTCGTACTTGACGTACTTGCCCTTGCCCTTGTCCACCTCGTGATACCGGTCCCAGAAGCGGTTATACAGCGGCTCGATCATGTTCTGCATGTCCTTGGCGAACAGCTGGCGGACCTCGCGCTCCATGCTGTAGCTCTTGTGGCGGAGCACCATGTCGTCGAAGCTGGCGTTGAAGGCGGCGAACTTGTTCTTGATGCTCTCCTTGTCCTTGGACGATAGGCTCTTGAGGATGGACGCCGAGTCCACCATGGCGGCGCCCTGCCCCGACGCGGGCCGCCCGCCGCTGCTGCCGCCCACGCCGCCGCGGCTCGTGTGGATCACGTCGAACAGGTGTACGCTGACGTCCTTGCAGGTCTCGGTGTAGAAGCTGGTGGCCTTTTTGCGCCACGTCTCGAGCACGCCGAGGCGGGGGAGGAGTAAGGGGGCCAGCTCGGAGGTCTGGATCCGCCGCTCGATGATGGCGACGGTGTTGGCGAGAAAGACGCCCATGACGGGCTTCTTTTGGAGGAGGAGCCGCGAGCGGGCGTCGAGGGACATCATGAGGGCGTCGATGGTGTCGGTGCAGTAGTGGGCGAAGATTTCTTTACCATCGGCACCGACGTCGAAGGATGCGAGGCTAGGGATGGCGTCGCCAGCGCCGGGCCTCGATGCTGCCGCCGACTTCCAGCCGCCGTCGCCGAGCGAGATCATGATGCTTGAGATGGGCCGGAGGAAGTCCACCATAGTCTGCAGCCGCTGCATGGTCTCGGACACGATGGGAACCGGCGCGCCGTCCGCCGGAAGGGTTTGCAGGCTGCCGACCCGCTTCTTGGTGTCCTCGAGGAGCTCGTTCAGCGAGGCCTTGGCTGTCTCGCGGACTGGCTTGAGCGAGGCCGCAAGAGAGCTCTTCAGCTCGCCTGTCCTCCGCTCTAGGTTGTTTGACAGCTCCGAGATGATCTCGACAATCTCGTAGGCCAGGTAGCAGTCGGTCGTCATGTGCGTTTTGATGTGACCGTTCAGCTCCCGCAGCGTCCTCCCCAGCTCGACCAGCGACGGCTGACACGTCGCCTCAAGAACAGGACCCCAGTCGTCCCTCGTGAAGATGTTGCAGATGTTCTCGTACTCGGCAATAAAAAGACCCTCCATTGCCTGGGCATATGTCCCTATCCCGTTCGTGCCAGCACGGTAGATAGCGTCGGCGTTCTTCTTCTTGGCCGTGCTGCTGCTCGCCGCCGCCAGATTGACCAGCGCAGAGGAGAGATATTGCGACCGGATTTCGATGTAGATCTTGGCTGTCGGCGACTCCTGGGGCGCTCCAGCACCACCCTGGCGGTACAGACCGGAAACGAACGAGTTCATCAGGCCCAGCCTGGCGAACTTGTCCTGCGACAGCACCGGGAATGCCTTGTTCTTTGTAATGAAATGGAGTGGTTCGAGGGCGCGGGGGGTCTCGTTCCGAAGTAGTTTGTCGAACGAACTTTCAAGTTGCGTATTCCCGAGCTTGACCAACCTCTGCAGCTCGGCGACGGTCTGCTGTGTTGACCGGAGGTTGGAGGCCTTCATCTCGGCGAGGGCCTTGTTCAAACGTTTTATGGACGCCAGGTAGTTCGGCAGGCCGGCCTTGTCGGGGCCCATCCGTATTATCTGTTCCTCGTCGTTCTTGCTGTCGGCGGGCTGGCGTAGGCGCTCAATGGACGCGAGGACGGCTTCGATGTCTGGGGAGGGAGAGGGGCGGTTAGCCTCGAGCGAGCGCAGGGCTTTGCATTGGTGCCTGTGGGGCCAGATAGGTACACACTGTTGCCGAGAACCTGCAGCTTCTTGGTCTCGCCATTAAGGGGCCCTGCGACATCGCGAACGCTCTTCCCCGTGGCGTCGAGGCGAGCGAGCGAGGCTTGGATCTTCTTGGTCAACTGCGTCGTCTTTTCGAGCCGTGAGTTGAGCACGTCGACCTCGGCCCGGGCCTCCTCGTCGGCAGCATGCCGGACATTGGTGACCCCGACGGCCATGTTTGCGGTGCGGTGAACGCGACAGGTGGTGGTGTGTCGTGGTGATGGTGATGATGTTGGTGGGTTGGATGCAAGTGTCGGCCTGTAATTGGCCTGCTGCGTTTCATAGAGGTCGCTTGTTGAGTGGGGAGCAGATGGCGGACCCCGCTGAATTTAGGCCCCTGTCCAGTGGAGTGCCCCTCTGCCCGTCGATGGAGGTTGTATGGACGGTACAATACGAAATACGTTGGTTATTGATTTCAGTTGAACCGAACGCTTCGCAACGACGAGGAGCATTTTGACCACAAACTTAACAGCAGTCCATGTTGAGAGCTGAATCCGGTCCAGGGCTGAAAGCTAATGAATGAATGCCAGAGCACGCCAAAAACAAACATCTACCGAAGTATCTGCCTGTGATGTTGGTCAACTCCTTGTACTGCATAGTCCATGTGGTAATTTACCACTCTGTACAGAATACTGTGCACGAATGCAATGCGCTTCAATCTCCCAAGCACCACGCACCAAGCACCAACTTCCATCCTCCAACATTTATCTTCAATTGACTCGCCCGCATTTTCAGGAACAACCTCCGTCAACGGCCACCGTCAACGGCGGGCCCGGCAAAGAAATCATCAATGAGGTGCCCAACAGTATCCACAATCCACTCGATTTCGTCCTTGCGCACGTTGAATGCTGGAGAGATGATGATGTGGTCGCCGGTGATGCCGTCGGCCGAACCGGAGCCCGGATACACGCCAATGCCGTATTTCTGCGTCAAGCCCAGCTCGGAGATCGCCAGGGCGACATGCTCCTCGGCAGGGAATGGGTCCAACGTCTCCTTGTCTGCCACAAATTCGATGCCCCAGAAAAGCCCACGCCCTCGGATGTCGCCAACGTTGGGGTGGCCCTCCAGTCGTTCCCGCAGCCCCTTGCTGAGCAACGTGCCCATGGCTTGCACATTGGACAGCAAATTCTCCTCCCGGATGATTCGCTGCACTTCGAGTGCGGCCGCACAGCCTGCCGGGTGGCCTTGATAGGTGTGGCCGTGAACGAAAGCGCTAGGCGTTGCCCTGTTGTCAGCAAAACAGGAACCACGTGCTGAGTTGGGTTAGAGCACCTACGAGCTGCCTTTCTCGAGCACATCTATCACACGCGGGCTGGCCAACACTCCCGCGACCGGTTGGTAGCCACCGCCGAGGGCCTTGCCAATCGTCTGAATATCGGGCGCGACTCCTTCCTGCTCCCACGCGTGCAGCGTTCCTGACCGGCCCATGCCGCACATGACCTCGTCCAAGATGAGGAGCGCACCGTACTTTCGGCAGACAGCCTGGACCGCCTTGAAGTACCCGGGAACCGAGGGAACACACCCGAGCGCCTGTGCGGTTCCAGTTAGCGACAGGCCTCACAGCAACCTCGAACAGGGCACCCACGGCTCCGACGACGGGCTCAGCAACGAAGGCGCAGACCGTCTCTGGCCCGACGGCTTGAAATTCGTCATCTAATTCCTTGGCCAGGCGGCCAACGTACTCGTCGTCTGTCTCACCAAGATTCTTTCCGCGGAAGCTGTTGCATGGCGACACCCTGCTGACGTTTTTCATCAACATTGGCTCAAACTTTTCCCGTCGGGCTTCATGGCCGCCGACTGCGAGGGCTCCGAGTGTGATGCCGTGGTATGACTGCCTGCGGGAAATGAAGCGTGTCCTCTTGTTTTGCGCTGGGCTCAGCTCAAGGAAATACTGCCGAGCGAGCTTGACCGCAGCCTCCATCGCCTCAGAGCCTTGCGTGGGTTAGCTATGTCGTATCAGGAGCCCCTCATCTGCGACACTGACCTGAGTTGACAATATAAGCACGGGCCATGCTTCCGTTGGTTGAGTCGACCAAGTAGCGGCAGAGTTCCTCCTGGACTCTCGTTGTGTAGAAGATGGTTGCGCAGTACGGGATCGCCATCATCTGTCTCATGACAGCCCGGGCAACTCTCTCGTTACCCCAGCCGATACAGCCAACCGCGGCGCCCCCGGAACCGTCAAAGACCCTGCGGCCATCTCGGAGCACGAGGAAGTTGCCCTCTCCTGCTGCCAGAGGAAGAAACTCATAGCCGAGGTCCCGGTGCAGCACCGCCGACTTGGTCACTGCGTTCGTGCCGTCACCACCACCCTCAGATGTGCGATCAAGCTGTCTCAGGACCATGTTGGATCGATAAGCCCACGGAATAACCAGCTTGGGCAAAGAGACTTGAAGACGAGGTGGCCAGCAGAAGTGGCATCACAACTGGCATCACCAGTTCCTCTATTTATACAGGAACCATGGATCGACCACTCCCCCTAACCTCCCGGATCCCTGTCACGGAACCGGACGACCAATGTGGAGCGGAGGCCTAATCTTGCTACCCCATGCCGTCGTCAGCGGTATTCGTGGGACCAGCTCTCTGCCCTGCTCGTCATCTACCCACAAGCCTGAACACGCCAATTGCTCCGGGAGGTCTGCTGGGGCCGAGCGTGTGTGGATCTTCGGTTGCTGGCATGATTCGTCGGATCGGACGGACAGCCCTGCATTGCTCACTAGCTTACCGGCTCCTCGTGACAAAGAAATCCAGCCTTGGGTTACAGCGGCGAGGAAGGGGGCTTTCGTCGAAAAACTAGGTCCATCGTTCTCCCGGCAACTCGACGACAAGTCAAACGCAGCCATCTTTGCAAAACGCGTCGCCAGGGGGGGCATGTGGACAAAGGGCGTTTGTACCACGTGCAACAAGCCGCCTGCGGCTACCCGCTTTCAACCTCCTCGAGCTGTCATTGCTGCTGTGTAACCAACGCGCTGAGACCTGGTTTCGGCACCGGCTTGGTGAGGGGTAACAGCCATCCAAAATCGGCATCCCGACTTCGGTTCCTTTGTCGGCACCCTCCCCCACCAAAACCGGCCCTTGCTCCCCAGCCGTGTCGACCCATTATGGGCAGGGATATTCCCTCGGCCTCACCGCTGATCCTCCGCAGCTGACGCTGCCATGGGCCCGACATTGCGCCCGGACCGTCGGATCCGGGGTTTTGACGGCCCGGCATGTATCCTGTGCCCTTCTCCCGAACCGGAGAATCCAATATGGCTCGTGTCAGTTGCCGGTCCTCGGCCCACAGCAATCCATGTGGGAATCCGATGTATCAACAACACATAACGAGCCACGCACCACGCCGACACCCGATCAAACAACTCGTTCTTGCCTACCCCCCAATCTGTCCTGGTACGGGAACATGGCATAACTAGTGCTCAAGAAACGGATCCGCTGGCATACACCCCTTGGGGCGGGTGGCTCTCAGTCTCCTGTCTCGGGACCGGCGGCAGCTCACCGGTTTCCTACCTCTGTCGTCGGTGCTCTGTCCCGTCGACACAAGCCCTCCCCGCTGGATCCGACTCCCCGACGACCGGTTATTGGCCGTGCCGTCTGCCGTGGGTTGGATAAGACCTCGTCGCTCTGCCTTTTCGTTTGTTGGACGGGTCCTCCTGCTCGTCTCACATACCAACTGTTTCTTGGCTGGTTGCAGAACTCCTTGGCCATGCAATGCGGCCCATGATATCATATCACGGCCGTCAAGGAGTGCTGGATCGTGGCGTTCGCTGTCAGCTTTCATTGGTCTCGCGACTTGCATCTCTCCCTGTGTTTACCCTGCGAGTCGGGTGGATTCTGCATACTACAGCAGTGGAATCTGCAGTATCTCAAGCCATGATTCTGCAGGCCACTTCCGCTGCTTCTCACTCATTGGTCTCTTTTCTCCGCTGCACCCAAGCGGGTGTCACTCGGGTGAGAGCGGGCCAAGACATTAAAACTCTCCGTCCTGATTACTCGAAGAGCGAAGGCAACACTTCCGCGCACCCTCGGTCCCGCACCCCACGTGGTCATGAGAAGGACCTACCAGCAAGCGATATGCCAACAGGAACTCGGGGAATGCACACTCGCGCATCACAAGAAAGGGGCCGGCGCTGATGCTTCGGTCGCACGGTGGGCGGATGGCGGATGCACGAATGCCCAACCTCGCCAGCCGTTGAGCACTGAGACCAGACCGGACCGCCTCAGGCCATCGTCGCTCAAGTCGGGCCGGAAGAGGCAAACAACAAGGAGGAGGGTTCGGGACGTGGCTGACGCTGGTTGCCGCGACAAACGGCGAGGTCGTCTCGGGTTCGTCTCCGGTGTGATGGTAACCAATCGAATTGCCCAAACAGCTCAGGAAAGGCCCACACCACCTTCGGGAGCTGCATTGGTGTTTCACATAAACGTTCTTCGTGCCGAGTGCGAGGCGTTTGAGATCTCCGTCGGTGGCCGGGTCGGATACCAACCGGAAAAGGGGCTGAAGAGAAGAGTACGCCCATGCTTTGGCCGCTGGAGGTTTCGCACCATCCAGCATGAACATATCGAATCCACGGTTTGCCTTGTGGGCGACCAAACCAACACAGATGTGGCGCGACATTGCGCAGCATAAGCCGAGTGCAATATCAGACACACAAGGCAACATCGGGCCTTCTCGAGTCAACGAACGACACGGTGGCCACCATGGGTTGGGATCCACGCAACCAGCTCTCGATCGATCTCTACAAATTCTGGCGGGTAAAGACACAAGGACACTTCCATCCTGCAATGCCCCGTCGGCCCCCAGCCTCCTCGTTCGGCAAGATGCCAAACCCAGCTCGGCCCTGTTCCGGCCAACGATGTCCTACAACCAAACACCACGTATTCGGCCCCTGTCATCCCAACTAGACACACCATCTCCAGCATCTAGGCAGACGAACGCGTTTACAACGGCCTGTTCGCGCACGCTGCAATGCACGTCCCACCTTGTGGTGTTGTGCTGTCTTGTGCTGTGCGTGTGGAATATCACCGCCGAGCGTATCCTTTCCCCCCTTTTCCTCTCCTTTACAACCCGATTCGTTCGTGTCACCGTCCACGCCGTCAAGGGGTATCCCTGACGGAAAGACATGTCGGAGATTTAGACAACTCCGTGCCGACGGGCATGATGGGGAGGCGCATTCATTTAGTCAGATTTATGAGTTCTGACATGCATGCTATGGCTGGCAGGCATACTGTCAGCCGTTGTCTGCCCGTCGGGGAGGGGGTTAACCAGGTGAGTCTACGGAGTATATTCGGCGCAGAGGATTGCCGTCGTGGAGTGGCCTACCCGGTAGGCGACGATCCGTCATCAGGCCACATTCACGGGCCAAAAGCAGACCGAACACGGCATTCCATGCTTCTAGCCGGACCACGGCTGTCTGGAGCTGCCTGGATCGGGTGAGTTCCGAGGGTGCCCTGGACGGACGGGCTTGGTTCTGTGAGAGCGGAGATATCTCTGAGTATGGACCATGTCACACCTTGCCATTTGACTCTCTTGAGGATGCCTGCCGGCCGTCTTCCTGTGGAATGGGCTTGATTTTCCCCGAAACACATGATTCACCTCTCGAACGAGTCCTGGGAGAACAGGCTATCAGAAATGGTTAATATCAGCATTGATACGCGCAATTTTGTTCTTCTCCATGCCATTACCCGCTGTAGAAACCATAGGAGTGAAAACAACTGGGTGTCATTGAGGTGCAAAAAGGGGTCAAGGGGGCCAGCTGGCGGGACAGATAGCCGGGAACTCGCCAGCTGACAGACTGTGAAAGGTGCAGGGTTAGGGCTGAATATAGGAGCTGAAATCAATTAAACAAGAGCCAGGGGTAGCGCGCCAAAGACGCGCCGAGCGCGTTGGGTCGCGTTTTCCACGTCCCCTCCCCCACTTTCTGTTCAGAACCCAAACTCAGCCCGGAGCTTGACGCTGCTCTCTCCTCCCTGCCACCAACCGTCACCCTCAACACCCCCTCACCAACGACGCCCTCATGGATTCGTTGCTGCTTCAGAGAGACGAGGCCACGCGCGATCGCGTGCGCCAGGCCTTGGAGTTTCTTGATCCCCGTATGAGCCCGTTTACTGCTTGTTGTGTTGTTGCCCTGCCGCTTTCTAACCGCCACCTGCAGATGACCAGCATTCCCGCAGCTACAAAGCAGACATCATCTTGATGCTGCAAAAGAACCAGCGCCGGCTCGTCGTTAATATCGATCATGTCCGCGACCACAACCCCGAGATGGCCGACGGCCTGCTCCACGACCCCTTCGACTTCATTGTCGCATTCGACCACGCCCTCAAGGAGATCGTCAAGACGATACCCCAGGCCCGCCCCGACCAGACCGACGCTGACGTGCTGTACTACTGCGCCTGGGCCGGCAGCTTCGGCCTCAACGCCTGCAACCCGCGCACGCTCTCGTCGCAGCACCTCAACAGCATGGTGTCGATCGAGGGTATCGTCACGCGCTGCTCCCTGATCCGCCCCAAGATCGTCAAGAGTGTGCACTACACCGAGGCCACCCAGAAGTGGCACTTCAAGGAGTACCGCGACCAGACCATGACCAAGGGCGTGACTACCACGAGCGTCTACCCCACCGAGGACCAGGAGGGCAACCCCCTGATGACCGAGTACGGCCTGTGCACGTACCGGGACCACCAGACCGTCTCGATCCAGGAGATGCCCGAGCGCGCCCCTGCCGGCCAGCTGCCTCGCGGCGTCGACGTTATCCTCGATGACGACCTCGTCGACAAGGTCAAGCCGGGCGACCGCGTCCAACTGGTGGGAATTTTCCGGACTCTGGGCAACCGGAACACGAATCACAACAGCGCCCTCTTCAAGACGGTGCTCCTGGCGAACAATGTCGTGCTGCTCTCGACCAAGTCGGGCGGCGGCGTCGCGACGGCCACCATCACCGATACCGACATTCGCAACATCAACAAGATCGCCAAGAAGCAGAAGCTGTTTGAGCTGCTGTCGCAGTCGCTGGCACCGAGTATTTACGGCCACGACTACATCAAGAAGGCCATTCTTCTGATGCTGCTGGGCGGTATGGAGAAGAACCTCGAGAACGGCACGCATCTGAGAGGTGATATCAACATTCTGATGGTGGGCGACCCCTCGACGGCCAAGTCCCAGTTGCTCCGCTTCGTGCTCAACACGGCTCCCCTAGCCATCGCCACCACCGGCCGTGGTTCTTCAGGTGTTGGTCTGACGGCCGCCGTGACCTCTGACAAGGAGACGGGCGAGCGGCGGCTCGAGGCCGGTGCCATGGTCATGGCCGATCGGGGCGTGGTCTGCATCGACGAGTTCGACAAGATGTCCGATATCGATCGGGTGGCCATCCACGAAGTCATGGAACAGCAAACGGTTACCATTGCCAAGGCGGGCATCCACACCTCCCTCAACGCGCGCTGCAGTGTCATCGCGGCCGCCAATCCCATTTTCGGCCAGTACGACACGCACAAGGACCCGCACAAGAACATCGCGCTCCCCGACTCGCTGCTGTCCCGTTTCGATCTCTTGTTCGTCGTGACAGATGACATCGAAGACGCCAGAGACCGCCAAGTCTCGGAGCACGTCCTGCGCATGCACAGGTACCGGCAAGCCGGCACCGAAGAGGGCGCCCCGGTGCGCGAGAACGCAGGCCAGGCGCTCAACGTGGCCCTCAACAACCAGGCCGAGTCGCAGCGGCCGACCGACGTCTACGAAAAGTTCGACGCCATGCTGCACGCGGGCGTCAAGGGCACCGGACGGGGCGCCAACAAGAAGCCGGAGGTGTTGAGCATCCCCTTCATGAAGAAGTACATCCAGTACGCCAAGACGCGGATCAAGCCCGTCCTGACACAGGAGGCCGCCGACCGCATCGCCGACATCTACGTGGGCCTGCGCAACGACGACATGGAGAGCAACCAGCGCAAGACAAGCCCCATGACGGTCCGTACCCTCGAGACGCTCATCCGTCTCGCGACCGCGCACGCCAAGTCCCGCCTCTCCAACCGCGTCGAAGACCGAGACGCGGCAGCCGCCGAGGCGATCCTCCGCTTCGCGCTCTTCAAAGAAGTCGTCGAGGACGAGTCCCGCAAGAAGCGGCGCAAGACCCGCCCCCTAGCCGACGAAGAGGACGAGGCCAGCAACTCGGACGACTCAGACGACTCGGACGGCGACGAGGCCGCCACCACGGCGCGCAGCACCACCGCGCGCACCAGCGCAGCCCGCTCCTCCCGCGCAGCCCAACGCGCCAACAACAACGCCCGCCGCCGCCCCGCCCGCAGGCAAGGCAGCTCGCCCGACGGCGAAGCCACGCCCGCAGACGACGACTCCTCCTCGCCCGAAGCCGCCGCCGACCAACAACAAGAAGAAGAAGAAGAAGAAGAAGACATCTACAACGCCACCCCGCGCCGCTCAACCCGCACCTCCACACAACCCTCCTTCGCCTCCTCCCTCCCCGCCTCCCAACTCCGCAGCACGCAGTCCCAACGCGGCAGCGGCGGCGGCGACGACGAAACCCTCGCCTCCACCGCCGCCAACCTCACCGTCGCCTCCGACGACGAGGAGGAAGACGAGGACGAGGACGAGCCGATTAGCGAGCAGCGGCTGGAGGTGTTCCGGCGCGCGCTGGGCTCGCTGCTCAACACGCCGCTGTTTGAGGACGATTCGGCGGGCGTGGGGGAGCTGGTGGAGGCGGTGAATCGTAAGGTTGGGGGGAAGGCGGCGTTTGGGCGGGAGGAGGCTGTTAAGGCTTTGAAGGAGATGGATGCGCGGAATCAGATTATGTGAGTACTACTATCCTGACTGTCACTGTGTTGCCCTCTGGGTTTGTTTTGAGTATGTTGCTGACGGTGGTGGTGTTTTAGGTATACGGATGGGGAGTTGGTTTATAAGATTTGATGGGGCGGTGATGGGAGATGGGGCTGGTTGGGGTGGAGGATCTGTTGTTGCTGTTGGAGTTTGAGTTTGTTTTGCTTTGGGTGTTGATGACGGGTTCATGAAACGGGTTGTCGCAAATATGGGCGTTATTATTGGCATCAAGATGGTAGGGCGGATGTAGATGGTATCCAAGGGACAGATTTGCGTGTCATCTTTTCCCCCGTGAGTGACGTCGGAATGGACGGTTGGTATCTTCAACTTCGGATTGTCAACAATAACCTTGAGGTAGGGCGGTTGGGCAGGGCTGTGTGCTCCTTGACTCGTGGAGTAGACAAAAAGTGGTTGTGATTATTTTGTTCTGCTCACAAGGCGAGGTCGAATAGACGACTGGTATCTTCAACTTCAAAGCCAAGATTGATCCTTACGGCCGGGTGATTTATTGGTGTGTATGGGTGGTGTAAACATGGCAAGGGGCGGTCCTCGGGGGCAGGCAGAAAGAGAGAAGCAGTGATTGTTTTGTTTGTGAATTGAGGTCGAAATGGACGACTGCTATCACCAGCTACAAAAGTCATGATTGACCTGACACTCGGGTGCGTTGTGCGTGTGGGGGGTGATACAAACTTGAGTGGTTGGGCAGGGTGTGGTGTGGCTCTCGAACCAGGGCAGGAGGAAGTTTTTTTTGTTTCGTTTCTTCGTGCCGTGAGATTTGGACGGCTGGTATCTTCAACTCCAGAAAAAAAAGTCAACAATGGCTTCGCACTCGGGGGCACTGTGTGCGCGGGAGGTGTCAACGTTGGTGGTGGGCAGATCGGGGGCGGTGAGGTCCTCGAGGGCGGGATGGGGGAAGGAGGTATATAAGGAAGGTCATCGTGTCCGGTTTTCAAGTCAGCGTCTCCCGATCGGGGGGCGCCTGGTCAAGTGGTATTGCGTTGCGAGTCCCCAACGCAAACAGACGCTGACTATGAAAATCCCCCGTGGCGACGGCCTCCTAGGGGGGTTTTCGTAGGCTGTCCTGGGAGCGAGCCTTCGGGTTCAACTCCCGGGGCGGCCGAGCTTTTTGGAGTTTTGGCATCCCCAGCACAGTAGGCAGCACAGTAAGTACACGCTTTCACTGGCATCCGTTGTTGCTTGGTGGTCTATTACCAGGGTGGTCCTCAGTCTATCGGTTCGTCATCCGGTCCTCTAAAGATGATAAGTGTCTCGTTTCGTTCATTAACCCCCCATCCCACTCCCATTACAGCCGCTCCTGAAACGCCCTCAACCTGTCCTCCACCCTCACGCCGTTCCACGTCTCCCTCCCCTCCTCGTCGACCCTCAGAACCGGAAAGCCAACCTGCTCAATGGCAAAGCTGGCCGCCACATGTCCCCACGCGCAAGCTTCCTCGATCGACTTGCCCCTCGCCAGGGCGATAGCCAGCCCGCCGAGAAAGGTATTCCCAGCGCCAGTCGGATCGACCACCTTGTCGCTGTCTCCTCCACCACCGCCATAATACGAAGGCACCCACTTCTCAACCCCGGGATCAATCTCAATCTCCTCCCTGGCCACGCACCCCTCCTCATCCTGCAACAACCCCGCAAACAACGCCTCCATATCCGTATCGTGCCTCAGCCCGCCGCGCACATACTCCCGCCTCTTCTTCTTCTTCGCACCCCCCTCCGCAGCGCCATCAGCGACAGCGACATTCTTCTTGCGCCCGCCGTTCCGCGCCACAAAACACCCCTTCTCCCCCGCGCGGACGACCAGGGTGTAGCTCTGCAGCGGCATGCTGGCGAGCAGCTGCTCGCAGGCGCGCTCGACGGCGGCGGTGCTGATCTCGCCGGTTGCCGGGTCCAGGCCGTCGCCGCCCATGAAGCCGGCCAGCTCGGCGTGGTTGGGCGAGCAGATGTCGACCAGCGGGAGGGTGTTGGTGCAGTTGAGCAGCTCGGTGGGGATGCAGAGGTCTGGGACGGGCTCCCAGATTATCAGGGGGCGGGTGTAGGGCTCGTCGGTGGGGGTTGGGTGTTGGTGGTGGGCGGCCTTGCGGCGGGCGAGGAGGTCGGTGATGAGGGATTGGCAGCGGGTGGGGGAGCAGATTAGGTGGATTGCCTTGGCGCGGAGGAGAGGGGGGCTGAGGTCCGCGGCGTGGAGGCGTTGCTTGGGGGTGGTGTAGCGGAAGGCGCGGTGCTCGGCGGTGGTGTAGCCGTTCCAGCCGCGGGTGGTCAGGCGGGAGGGATCGTGGCGGAAGAGGGCCGAGGTCTGCCAGGTGTTGATCTGGGCGGTGACGGAGGGGGGAAAGTCGGAGCCTTGGTCGACTATCCAGCCGACTGTCTTGGAGGACGAGGGGCCTGGTGAGAGGAGGCGGGCACCGAGGGCAGAATAGGAGCCGGCGCCGCCGAGGATGTTGTGGACTGGGGGTTTGGGCGGCAGGAATTCGATCTCGTCTGGGAGGGTGTTAGCGTTTTGTGGCCGTAAATAAGCAGTCGAGCAGACGACATGACATGGTCAGACCGAGGGACGGCGAGGTATCATGTACCGTATGCCGTCTCGTCGACAACCACAACGGGCCGAGACCTGCTGCACACAGAGGTCACATACCGATGATGAACATGCCCAGGGTCACAAAGTCGATCTCTTGATCTTCCGGGATTCCGTCCGTGGCCACCTCGGGTTCCGGTGCGGGCCGGTCCCGGTCTTCGGAGCCCTTGTCGAGGTGCATGGCCGGGCCCGTGTCCGTGTCCGCGTCCGTGTCCGTGTGGAGGAGCATTGCAGAGAGGGTCAGGTTGCGGCGGGACCGTCCTTGGCGCGGCAGCGAGGGCGGTTCAGCATGCAGCTACGCGGCGCCGGGCAGAATATGCGTAGTGTACAGAAGTACCTAGGTGGCAACGAGCGACGGTGACATGGAGAAAGAGAGAGATGGAAAAGAAAAAAGAAAAAGAGAAAGACGCCAGCGATGACGGATGTGGATGATGGATGACGGCGCTGTCCACCACGCCCAAGACCTCCACGGCGAGCTGAAACAGCAAACTCGAGGCGGGACCGTCACTGGCCAGCAGCTTTGGCGTGATAACTGGATTGGGAGAGCTGCATGAGTTAGTCAACGGGCGGCAGCAAGCCTCCGGCAGAAAACATTCCTCGGGCACCACGATATGCACCATCTTATCAATCATGCCCATTGCAGAAGAAGGGGAACGTGTTTTCTGTATTCTGTGTCTTCTGCATCTTTCCCGCCCGCACTTTGTGTCCAGTTGCCTGCCTTTTACGGCAAGTTCATGCCAATTCCCAAACAAACGGCATGGCAAGACTGCGAAACGACAAATACCAAAACCCATGCCGCTTGGAAAAAGCAATGAAGGCCCTTAAAAAGAGGCTGCCTGCTGCTGGACTCCCCTCTGGAACGGGAAAGAAAGTCAACGGATTGCAGCCTGACCGAATCCCAGGGACCGGCCGTGGCAGCGATTGGGCGAGCGGGGGATGCCCCACTGACCCCCTGCCCGGAGCTAGGCCTCTCTGCCAGGGGAGCTGTTGCTGAGCGTCAGGGGGTGTCTCAACCTTCGACGTCCTGTTTTGGCCCACGATTGCGTTGCCTGTCCACCTTTTTGGCTTCCAAGTTGTCGCCTGATTTTAGCTTTGGGCCGCGAACCACCCCGTCGACGACGACGCGATCTAGGCACGTATATAAAGAAAAGAGTTCGAGGGACCCCGCAGACTCCCCGCCGACCGACCCCGAGACCGACCACTTCCTCCCCCTCCTGCTCCCGCACATTGCGCCCGACCACCCACCTGCGCCCGCCCAACATGGCAGCGAATTCCATGCACAATCTGACGACTCTTATTAAGAGGTGCGTAATTGATCCCAGGTCTATTCTCTGGTCCAGCCCCTGGTGCTGCCTCCTCCGGCGCGCACAGTCGACAATCCCCTCCGGCTCGACGCTGACTGTCCACGCCACACCAGGCTCGAGGCTGCCACATCCCGGCTCGAGGACATCGCCCAGTCGGCATATGAGCTTCCTCAGGCTGTCCCGGGTCTCCAACAGAACCCTTCCGCCTCCAAATCCGCTCCGGCGTTGCCTGCCGCCCCGGCCGCTCCCGCATCTCCTGCCCCGCCTCAAACCGCGATAGGGCCAAGCCCGCCTGCCGCCCCCCCCGCGCCCGCCGCCGCCCCCGAGCCCGTGCCCGAGTCGATCGAAGAGTTCGATAACCTGATCGGCCAGTCGCTTCAGAACTGGGTCAAAATTAGCAATGCGATCGGGGGTCTGGTCGCCGAGCAGGCGGCCAAGGTTGTCGACGCCTTCAAGGAGCAGCGCAAGTTCCTGCTCATCACCACCAAGGCCAGGAAGCCCGACCTGAAGGGCGCCGACATGTCCGTCTTCCAGGATCTTGTGAAGCCCATCGGGACCCTCATGTCGGCCGTTGGCAACATCAAGGACGCCAACCGGGGCTCGCCCTTCTACAACAACCTCTGCACCGTGTCCGAGAGCATGATGGCTCTGGCCTGGGTGACCATCGACACGAAGCCGTTCAAGCACGTCGAGGAGAGCTTTGCGTCGGCTCAGTTCTGGGGCAACAAGATTCTGACGGCAAACAAGAACAAGTGAGCCCCTTGTCGCACACACGAGGTTCCGGATAGAAGCGCTAACCGCGACGACAGGGACGAGCAGCAGGTCGAGTGGGTCAAGACCTACTTCCAGGTGTTCCGCGACCTCACCGACTACGTCAAGACGTACTTCCCCAACGGCATCCCGTGGAACCCCAAGGGGCTGCCGCCGGCCGAAGCAGCTAAGGCCGTCAACGCCGCGCCCTCGGCCGCGCCAGCCCCGGCGCCCGCAGCCGGCGGACCGCCGCCGCCGCCACCTCCCCCGCCACCTGGCCCTCCGCCGGTTCTCAAGATCAACGAGCAAAAGGCCCCTGATGCCGCTCCCGCAGGGGGCTTCGGCGCCGTCTTCTCGGAGCTCAACCAGGGCGAGGGAGTCACCAAGGGCCTCCGCAAGGTGGAAAAGTCCGAGATGACGCACAAGAATCCGTCGCTGCGGGCGAGCTCGACCGTCCCCGACGGCGGCGCCCCGGCGCGCGGCAAGAGCCCCGCACCGGGCAAGAAGCCCAAGCCCGAGAGCATGCGGGTTAAGAAGCCGCCCAGGAAGGAGCTCGAGGGCAACAAGTGGACCATCGTATGTCTCCCCTTTTGTTTTTCAAAATCCTCACACAACACACAAAACTAACCAATCCCTCCCCTACAGGAAAACTTCGACAAACACCCCTCCCCCATCGAACTCGAAGTCTCCCTCTCCCACTCCGTCCTCATCTCCAAGTGCACCAACACAACCGTCATCCTCAAGGGCAAAGCCAACGCGGTAACCATCGAGAACACAACCCGCCTCTCCCTGGTCGTCGACTCCCTCGTGTCCACCGTCGACGTGGTTAAGTCGGCCAACTTTGCCCTGCAGGTCCTCGAGACCATCCCGACCGTCATGCTCGACCAGGTCGATGGCGCGCAGATATATCTGGCGAGGGAGAGCTCTGGCACGCGGGTTTTCTCGAGCAAGAGCGCGAGTATTAACCTGAATGTGATTTCGGGGGGTGGGGAGGGCGAGGAGGAGGAGGAGGATTACAAGGAGATTCCGCTGCCGAGTCAGATTTGCTCGTGGTTTGATGAGGGGAAGGGGGAGGTGGTTAATGAGATTGTTTCGCATTCTGGTTGAGGGATGGTATGAAGGATAGGATAGTTGGGGAGCTTGGATGAGAATAGAGAGGGTCGTGGTCGTTCATCTGTCTGTGTGCGAGGGAGATGGGCTGGTGCTAGTAGTAGTAAGAGTAGCAGTAGTAGTACTGGGTAGTGGTAGTACATGTACGAAGCAGCTTTTTCAGGGGCCTCGGCTGCCTTTTTGCTTGTTGTGGCCTCGTGCGAGAGACTTGTTGATGAGGCGGGCCATCTAATATTTCCACACACACACACACACACACTCACACACTTGGGACCGCACACTCCATCTCATACAGGTGGTAAATAATAGATACAAAGGCTATATGGCATCGGTCTATGCAATAGTTTCAAGACAGCTCAAGCTACTCTAATGTGAGCTCCCGCCAAACAATGCATTGGCCCCATGGTCCATCCCGACAAGACAGAATAAAAAACCAAGTAAAAAAAAAAAGAAACACCTCTCTCGCTCTCTAAACATGTCCGCTAAGCAAAAAATGTCTACCGTTTTGGCGATGGCATCCCACCATCCCTATCCAAGCACTGCAACACCCGACAAAACACACAAAAACAACTCGACACAAGACCCAGGCCGGGTGGGCGTGTTTAGATCTTGGCCTTGGGGGCCTCGAGCGTGGGCATCAGCAGGTCGCGCATGTCGCCGGCGGCCTCGTTGAGGTAGAAGCTCATCTTGTCGCTGCCGAGGCCCTTGGAGACGATGTTGAAGTTGATGCTAGAGAGAATCAGTTAGTCAGCTGTGATGATAGCGAGGGGGTACTAGAGGACTAACCTGTTCTCGTTGATCATGTAGGCGATGCCGAAGCCGGCGTCAATGACCTGGCTCCACCCGTAGCCGTTGAAGAACTCGGAGCTCAGCTGGCTGGTGGACAGGTACCACGAGCTCGAGTAGGAAAAGGCCGGGTCCTGGTAGAGGGCGGGCAGCTCCTGACCGGGCTCGAGCAGGCGCTTGAGGCCGAACAGGTGGCGGTCGACGCCCTTGCCGTCCGAGGCGGCGGTGATGTACTCGTTCTGGGCGTCGATGGCCTTGCGGAAGAGGGCGACGCGGGCCGGGCCGTCGAGGCTCTCGTCGGCCATGGAGCGGCACCAGGCCACGCTGTCCTCGGATACGGTGCGGCACGTCTCGGTGCGGCCGAGCTGGAAGCGGCGGGTGGCGGCGGACTCGTAGGTGGGGCGGTTCTTGCCGTACATCTTGAAGTAGGCGAGCTGGATGATCATCTGGGTGTAGGCGTCGGGCGAGCACTTGAACTTCTTGATGAGGCCCTTGCCGTAGCCCTGGTAGGCCTGGACGGCGAGCTGGTGCTGGCCGATGACGTCGGAGAAGTCGCGCACGGCGCGGTCGATCTCGGCCTGGACCTCCTTGTTGACGACGAACTTGATGGGCTGGGGCTCGGGGAGGTTGGAGCGCACGGCGGGATCGGAGAAGTCGAGCTTGTTGTTGAAGATGAGGTCGTTGACGTAGTCGTTGAGGCGGTGGGTCGGGGTGCCGTCCATCATGCTGTGCTCGCCCATGAAACCCGAGGTACCGTTGTCGTTGACGATGAACTGCACCGGCTTGTCGTACCAGCGGTTCTGGCCGTCGCCGTGCCAGTAAGCGTGGGCGCGCTCCTCGAGGGTGACAGGCCTGGCCTCGTCGAGGCAGACGACGAACGACGCCGACTCGACGGCCTCGAGGGCCTTGGCGTTGGAGGGGTCGGCGGCGAGCAACACGGCGCGGGCGTCGGTCCACACGTCGCGGTTCTCCGAGGTCAGGGCGCCGACGGCGGGCACGCGCTCACCGGCGAGCTCGTAGACGCGGCGGAAGGCCTGCTCGAGCTCCGAGGTGTTGAGCTGCTTGCCGGCGACCTCGTGCTGGACCTTGAAGAATTGGTTCTTGCGCACGACGAGGATGTGCTTGTTCTCGGCGTGGCCGAACTTGACCGGGTAGTCGGCGGGCTTGGCGGGCACGCGGCTGGCGTTGAACATGAACTTGTAGCTGTCCATGCAGATGGGCAGCTTCTTCATGTACTCGGGCTCGAGGGTGCCGGCGTCGACCTGCTTCTTGAACTCGAGGGCGGCGCTGGTGATGGCGGCGGCGCGCTTGGCGGGGTCCCGGCGCCTGCGGTCGTCGCGGTGCGAGTAGAAGTAGCTGACGTAGGGCACGACGGGGTCGCGGTAGGCGAGGTAGGCTGCCTCGTTCCACCACTCGTACATCCAGTTCTTGGTGTTGGGGTCCTCACGGCGGGCGACCAGCTTGTCCTGCAGCTTGCGGCCGGGGCCATTGGGGGCGATGAACTCCTCGACGGCCTTGGTGCTGGCGGCGAGCTCGGAGGGGGTGAGCAGGGGGCGCAGCGACTTGAGGTAGCGCGCGGCGGTCTCCTCGAGGGTCGGCACAGGCAGCTTCGGGAGCGACTCCTGGAAGCGGAGCATGGGGCCCTTGGACTTGTCCTCGACGTAGCCCGCGGGGAGGGAGCTGTTGTTGCGTCTGCTGGCCATGGCTGCGAGTCTCTGCGGCGGGGAGAGGCGTGTTAGTGGGTGGCGACGAGGGGATTCAGCAAGCAGCGAGCAGCGAGCAGCAGTACTGACCAGGGGCGCGGTCGTCGTGGGACGGGCGAGGAGGGTTCGAAGAATGGGAGAGCGAGCCTCTGTCCTTGCAAGTTTGGCCAACATCACAACTGCGGTTCGAGCAACTGGGAGAGAAGGAAGAAGAAGAAAAAGAAGAAGAAGGGAGATCACAAGTCAAACAAAACAGGGGACCGGCCAAGGCAACCCGTGAATTTACTGGGGAGTGCTGAAGTGGTGGTGGTGTGTGCGCTGGTGCTTGGTGTCGGCCTCGTCGGTCGGTGGCCGGCGTTGGTGGGGTCGGCCCAGGACAAGCCGCGGGAAGTCTGTCGGTGCAGAGGCAGACCCTCGTTGTCCCTCTTCGTGCCTCGCTGCGGTGCGGCTTCTCCGCGCGAACCTAGGCTCTACTTGAGTCCAGGTAGCAGGGTGCCGGGGTCCGTCGCATCGGCATCGGCTGGAGCCCCAAACTGGAGAACCGATGGAGAATGGAGACTGGAGAATGCGGGCAGTCGGCCACTCGGCCAGTCTGATTACAGCGGTTGCCTTCAGTGGCTCTGGTGGGATGCCGATGGGTGGGTGCGTTGGCCCGAGCAACCCCGTCGAGCCGAGGCTAATTGCCGCCATTAGCCTTGCGCAGTGCGCTGCTGCCGTGCTGCTGCCGTGCTGCTGCCGGGGGGGTCAGCGAGTCAGCCGCGCCAATTCCGGTTGCCGCCTCCCCCTCCCTTTTGAGTCCTTCGCATGCGAGGCATGCCGTTTCGTCAACCACAAGCCCCCCCAGGCCGTTCCCTGTTGCCGAACACGGCTCACGCGCCACAAACTGACGTCGCTTGGGTGGTTTGCGGGTCAGCGGATGGCCACCCTGGGGTTCCAGAACGGGGGGGTTCTTATGTATGCGAGAGTGGGAGCGTGGGATGCGTGGGAGAGTGATTTTCACATGCGGAAAACGAACGACTCGGGGCTATTTCTGCGAATTCCTGCGACGCTGCTGTGGCACCTCTGCCGTGCCTCGTCCCTGGCCGCGGGCCACAAGGATGGAGTACGGAGAACGGAGAACGGAGTACGTGAGGAGATGCTCTCAGCCTTGAACATATTCCAGGTCCAGGCAGGCTGCATGTCCATCCACGTGTGTTGAGCTTAGTTCCCGCCGTGATCAGCCCCGGATTCGGATTTGACAGGCGGATCGGATCACATGAAGAACTCCGCTCCGCTCCCGGCTGCTTCTGATAGGATCCCGGTTTCCAACTCTCTAAATTAAGGGCGGAATGGCCGAGTGGTCTAAGGCGGAGGATTTAAGTATTTTCTTGAATCTCCTCTTCTCGAGAGAGAGCGTGGGTTCGAACCCCACTTCCGTCAAAGTGGATTTTTGGCCTCTCTCTTTTTGGCACCCTCGACTTTATCACCAAGCTCACTGCACAAGCACAAGAGGGACAACTCAAACATGACCCAAGGTTGGACCGCGCGGCCGACTAGTCTCGGTATACTAACTCCTGCTCCACCTCGTGCCGGCCCTTCGCGCCGGCATCTGGCCTAGCGTGTGATACAACCAAGGAGAAAACAAAGAAACATCTTTTCATACAGCAGCCAGCTCCCCCAAGGCCACCCGGAATAAATACCCATCGATCCCTCCCAGCCCCTGACGCCTGAAAGCCCAAACGAACGAACCCAAGCAAAGAAAATCAAGCCGAGCAGCAGCAACACCCACAACCCCCGCCCTCATTCATCCAAATCCGAAGACCAGCTGTCCTCGCCAGACCATTCTTCATAGTCCATGATCGAACCGTGGGCCGCCTAGGCCTCGTAGCTCTTGATCTGGCCGTCGGCGCTCAGCGGCTGGACGGACCCGGGCGCGGGCGGGGCGTGGAAGCTGACGCGCTGGCCGTCGGTGGCGAGGTCCTGGGCCAGGCGCAGGCCCTGCTCGCCGCCGACCGCCGCGGCCTGCTTGAGGCCCTCCTGCACGTCGCGGACGCGCCGCTTGAACGAGAGGCGGTCCAGGAACAGCTGCTGGCGGCCGCGCTCCAGCTCGCGCCGCTCCGCTTGCAGGATCGCCTCCATCTCGTTGAAGTACTTGAGCTTGAGCTCCATCTTCTCCAGCATGACGTTCACGGCTGAAGACACGAGCCGCGTCATCTCGCGCTCCTCGTGCGACGCCAGGCCGCCGGCCCGCGCGCCCATGCTCGCTAGCGGGATGGTGGCCAAGGCAGACTGGCTGACGGTGGTGGTCGTCGTTGTCGTCGTTGTGGTGGTGACTTCTTGCCTGACATCCACGTCCATCGAGTCGCCGCCCTCCTTCTCCTTGCCCTTGCCGTTGGCCTGCGCGTCAGCCGGCGGCGCACCGCCCTCGAGCTTGTTGCGGAGGTTCTGCTTCAGGATCTCGGCCGACTTGCTGGCAGCGGCGGCCGTGCTGGCGGGGTCCGCGAGGCTCGCGAGGAAGCCGACAACCGACATGACCGGGTTGTCCGTCTGGCTGAATGGAAGCTGGCCGCCCTGGCTGCCCAGCATCTGCAGGCCGATGGGCGCTTCCAGGCTCTCCGACTCGAGATACTTGTCCTCGATGTCGAGCTGCAGGAACTGCAGCACGCATTCCTCGCGGGTCCGGGTGCCCACGTACTCGGCAATCTCGCCCCAGTCCTCGTCGTAGCGCTCCAGGGCCTCGAGGAGGCGCAGAATCTCGGCGTCGCTCCAAGGGGCGTCCCGGTCGAGGACGGACGAATAGGTCGGGTTCTCCATGCGCGTGTAGTGCGCGTTGGTTTGGTTGCCGGGGAGACGCCCTTCGAGGAAGCAGCTCGCGCACAAGTCGTACTTGGCCTTGTTGGTGGGGTCGGGCTGCGAGCTGTGGTAGTAGACGCGGGTGCAGTTGGTGCCGCAGTTGAAGCAGGTGACCTTGACGATGGGAGCCTTGGGAAGGTCCTCGGTGCCCGACACACCATTGACGGCGGGCGCTTCACCGTTGGTCTTGCTGTCGCCCTTGTTGAGCTTGTTGTTCTTGGCGTTGGCCTCGTAGATGTTGCGGCCGACCTCGAGGTTGAGCTCGCTCTTGGGCGCCGGGGTGGTGGTCGCCTTGGAGTCGGTGTCCCTGCTCTGCCTGCCCTCGGCAATGACAGGGTCGGCTGCGGGTTGCCAGGGCTGAAGGCCGCGCGGGGTGTCGCAGATAATCTTGAAATGGCCAGTAAAAGGGGGTCCGACATGCGATGGGCGATGGTCAGAGTCAACCTGCAACAACGCGTTAGCAATGGGCCACTATGCGTATGTCCAGGACCGTTGCCATGCCGTACCTGATAATTGATGAGACCCCACTGCTCTAGGAAGGCGTGCACGCGCATGATGGCGCACACGTCGCCAGCGAGGTTGCGGCGGCAGGCAGTGACGGTGAGATACTCGACCGGGTTCAGCCTGTAGGCGTTGATCATAAAGTCACGGTAGTCCTTGTACACGGCGGGGGTCTTGCTTCGGTTCCTGTTGTTGAAGAACTCGGGCAACGCCTTGCGCTCGATGCTGTGGACCGAGTTCATGTCGAACCAGGTGCTGTAGCTGGGAAGGACGATGGCGTGTGTCTGAGAGATCAAGTGTTCCCTTGCGGCGTTCTCGATAAACTCCTTGGTCTTGGCCTCGCCGGCGGCATCGCTCTGGCCGGTACCGTCAGCGCCGGCACCCTCGTCCTTGGGCGCGTCGCCCATCTCCTCATCCAGGCCGGTCGTCTCGGCAGGGGGCCCTTCGGGCGCGTCGAGGGGGTTGTCTGATACGGCGCCGGGCGCAGGGGTGGCGCTGTCGTGCTTGATCCCAGGACCCTCGCTCATCTGCACATCTGATGCGACGGATTAACGGGATGCTAAGCACCGGCCAAGGCAAACAACAAGCCGAGCATACCTTCATTCTGGTCGTTGGTGTCGGGGACAGGCGGCTGCGACAGAATGGGATTGGCACCCGGCGATGCGCCATTTGTGGGGGTGCCGTAGCTGACCGAACTCTCGTCCATTGCGACGGCGCGATAGAGCTCAGCGAACTAGGAAAGCTGCGATGTCGAAGTCGGAAGAAACAGCTGCACCAGCCACCGCGAAAACGAAGTCGGGCTGCCAATTCAGGTCGTGGCCCAGTAGCGCGGAGCAATCGACAATAAAGCCAAGACGCAGTTTGATTGGCAAGATGCAATATGGGGTCTTGATGTCCGCGGGCGCAAAACGGTGTTTTGGTGATGGCTGCAAGGGGGGCGGCGGGCGGGTTCGTGATCGGTCGGTCGGTCGCGTTGGAGAAATTGTTCGCGACGGGACTGGGCGAGTGGGCTTGGAGACCGACACGCCAGGCAGAGCCAGCTGCAGGCGGCGCAGGGAGGCACGGGCCATCTCGCAGCGCCCAGGTCACGTGGAGCTACCCTTGGAGTTGCCTGGGCGGACAGTGTGCATGTGCCCCAGAGAAGACAGTGAAGCACTGTGCTCAGCGGGCCCTCCGAGGCTAACCTCGGGCCGCTTCAATCCGTCTCCAGAATCTCGAATCTCGAATTGAGAGACGGGTCAGAGTCCGGTCGGCCGTGTCAGTCATCTTGCCCCTTCCGGCTCACAACGCTCACCACACACAACCCGCACCGACCAGCCACTCCCGCACCTCCCAATTCCATCCCCAACCATGTTGTCGGCCGGCCGCCGGGCGTTCTCGGCGCTCGCCCGCCCGACGCTGCGAGATGCGACGACGACGACCACTCCCGCCTTCGCCCGCTCCCCCGCCGCGCTCCGCCGCTTCCTCTCGGCCCTGGCCATCCTCGAGCAGCGCGACGGCCAGCTCAACTCGGGCTCGCTGAGCGCCATCACCGCCGCGCAAAAACTGGGCGGGCCGGTGCACGCCTTCGTCGCCGGCAGCAACATCGCGGCGGCGGCCCAGGAGGCGGCCAAGGTCGAGGGCGTCGACAAGATCATCACGGTGGAGAACGGCGCCTACGACAAGGGCCTGCCCGAGAGCTACGCGCCGCTGCTGGTCGAGAACATCAAAAAGGGCGGCTACACGCACGTCGTGGCGGGCAACTCGGCCTTTGGCAAGAACGTCATGCCCCGCGTGGCCGCCCTGCTCGACTCGCAGCAGATCTCCGAGATCACGGCCGTCGAGGACGCCAACACCTTTGTGCGCCCCATCTACGCCGGCAACGCCATCGCGACGGTCGAGTCGTCGGACCCGGTCAAGGTGATCACGGTGCGGGGCACCGCCTTCCCCGCGGCGGCCATCGCGGGCGGGTCGGCGGCGGTCGAGGCCGGCGTCGACCCCAAGGCCGACAGCGCCACGGCCGAGTGGGTGTCGGAGGACCTGGCCAAGTCGGACCGGCCGGACCTGTCGACGGCGAGCCGCGTGGTGTCGGGCGGGCGCGGCCTCAAGTCCAAGGAGGAGTTTGACCGCATCATGCTGCCGCTGGCCGACTCGCTCGGCGCGGCCGTGGGTGCGTCGCGCGCGGCCGTCGACAGCGGCTACGCCGACAACAGCCTGCAGGTGGGGCAGACGGGCAAGGTGGTGGCGCCGGAGCTGTACATGGCCGTGGGCATCTCGGGCGCCATCCAGCACCTGGCGGGCATGAAGGACAGCAAGGTCATCGCGGCCATCAACAAGGACGCCGACGCGCCCATCTTCCAGGTCGCCGACGTCGGCCTGGTGGGAGATCTGTTTGAGAAGGTGCCCGAGCTGACCGAGAAGCTGGGCAAGGCGTAGTGTGCAGAATAGTCTACCTGTCTATCGTACCCAACAATAAAAAAACACAGAAAAATGTACAACTTATCCCAACACAGCAAGCATATCCGCCGTCCTAACAAACTTCTCCCTCTCCTTGCCCACCCCCCGTCCCCTCTCCCTCTCGGCCTCATCAATCCGCCTCCACCCCTCCCAATCCACCACCCTCCCCCCCTC
>OUNM010051998.1_pt1 | contig 42802 bp, 48 predicted proteins | sample 1769961 | NCBI WGS metagenome assembly OUNM01 (sample SAMEA3914820, study PRJEB12502) | metagenome | biome: forest; material: soil | place: USA | collected 2012-03-12 | depth 0.3 m | reverse complement strand
TCATCTCCCCTTCCTGGAAGCCGGCTATCCTGCGGTGCGCTTTACCGAAGCGACTGAGAATTATGACCGCCAGCACCAGACGGTTCGTACCGAAAATGGGCGCCGCTACGGCGATACGATCGAGTTCGTGGATTTTCCCTATCTCGCGCGCGTGACGGCGCTCAATGTCGCGGTGACGCGTGAACTGGCGAGCGCGCCGGCCGCCCCTGCCGGCGTATCGATTTCAGGGGCGCTCAGCGACAATACACATGTCACTTGGCAGCCGGTGCCGGGTGCCGCGGGCTATCGGGTTCGTTGGCGGCGCGCGGATGGTTTCGCCTGGACCAACCAGCGCGAGGTACCGGCATCGATCACCTCGCTCGACCTTGAGCACGTTAACATCGACGATAATTTCTTCGGGGTATCGGCGCTCGACCCGGCCGGCGCGGAGAGCCTCGTCACTTTCGCTGGTGTACCGCCGCGTCCAGCTCCGGGGAGCAGCAAATGAAGCGAGTTGTGCTTGCGACGATCATGGCGCTCGCACCGATGCGCGCCGCGGCTGCGACCTTTGAGCTTGCGCCGACGCCACAGACGGTCGCCTGGGGACATTACGACGCCACCTCGAAACCGGTGCTCACGATCAAATCCGGTGACACGGTAGTAATTCACACGTTGCTCACCAACAGCCCGACCGGCCTGGCCAAGGCCGGAGTTGCGGCATCCGACGTCGAGCCGGCGCTGAAGGCCGTGTTCGACGGGGTGCCGCAATCGGAGCGTGGCCCCGGCGGCCATATCCTCACCGGACCAATTGCGATCGAAGGCGCCAAGACCGGGGATACGCTGGAGGTTCGCATCCTCAAGATCGATCTGGCGATTCCCTATGCCTACAACGCCTTCCGCTATGGGGCGGGCTTCCTGACGGACGACTTCCCCTATGCGAGGATGAAGATCATCCCGCTCGACCGGCAAGCGATGGTGGCGCGATTCGGGCCAGGCATCAACGTGCCGCTCCATCCCTTCTTCGGCAGCATGGGCGTCGCCCCGCCCGCCGCTTTCGGTCGCTACGACAGCGCACCGCCGACGATCAATGGCGGCAATATGGACGATAAAGCGCTCGTCGCCGGGACCACGTTATTCCTGCCCGTCTATGCACCGGGCGCTTTGTTTCAAGTCGGGGATGGCCACGCTGGCCAGGGCAATGGTGAGGTCGATATCACCGCGCTCGAAACCTCGCTGATCGGCACCTTTCAGTTCATTCTTCACAAGGGCGAGACATCCGCCTATCCGCGCGCGGAAACGCCGACCCATTATATCGCGATGGGTTTCGACGACGATCTTAGCAATGCCACCCGCAAGGCCCTGCGGAACATGATCGACTTTCTCGTCGCCAGGAAGGGCATGACACGCGACGATGCCTATATGCTCATCAGCGTGGCGGGTGATGTCGAGGTCACCGAGCTCGTCGATCGCAACAAGGGCGTGCACGTGACCCTGGCGAAGGATCTCTTCACCGGGCGCCCATGACTTTTTCTCAATCGGAACGTCAAGCGTAATCGGGAGATTGAGGTCCGCAATGGCCTCAAGTCCCCAAGGAGTTTGCGACTTACGCCCGCTGACTATCGGATCGCTCGCTCCTCCGAACACGATGTCACATCGCGTCTCTACCTAAAAGAGGAGAGGCCGGTGTACGGCCTCCGTCCAAAGGTCGACGGCGAGATTGGCCATCTGCAGGCGCGCATCGCAGACCGGCAGACGCCTCGCGAGTTCGACATTTCCCGGCTGTGATCCCAGATTATGGTCAGGCGCCTGGCATGCGGCGCAAGGGATCGCGCCCGTCCCAGCCTTGGGCGGCCATGCGGACGTGGTCAAACATCATCATGACGTCCTGGCCGCGCTGGATCAGCTCGACCATCAGGCCAAGCGAGGCCCGCGTGTCATTGTAGGTGAAGGGCGTGCCCAGCGTGGAATTCCCCGTCGTGACGACCGGTTCGTCGGCAACCAGCGCGTTGGCGTCGGCGAGGTTGTCGACTAGCAGGCCAAGATGATGCGGGATTGCGGTCTCGCCCATCGCGTGGCGATAGACGGACAGGATGTTCCGATGAGGGCGGACGAATTCGATCTGCAGATCCCCCAATTGCCCTACGGCGATGTCGACAGGTAGATCCTGAGGCTTGCCGAAATAGGTCCAGTTCGGGAAGCGGATGCCGGGTATGATGAAGAAGGGACCGGCACCGAATAGTCGAACCCATCGCTCTACGGCCTTGTCGACGTCGGGCACCACGAATGCGATCTGGTCGACATGGCCGAACAAGCCTCGCGAGATCATCGCTGCCTCCGTCTTGAAGGGAAGTGGGTTGCGATGAGCGGAGCCGCCACCAACCGTTATGATGTCACCATGTCGGGATCGGGCTGTTCGGCTTCGAGGTGATCGAGCGGCATGACCTGGTCTTCGGTGATCGGAAAGCCGATTGCCTCGGCCACGCGGCGATGGAAGCGTTGCAGTGATATCTCGTTAGCCCCGTACAGGACCTTAAACCCGGGCGGGGCATATTGGAGATTGTGCTGGCCGCCAGCCGACACCGAATAGTCCTCGGTGCTCACGACTTTCTTCACGAGCTCATGAACCTCGATCCATGGACCCATATCCTCCTCGGGCGGCACTTCGCCGGGGCGATAGTTCGACATCAGTGAAAAGGCCTTGTCGGGCGCGTCGCCCGGAAACATCCGGTAGAATCCATAGACGAACTCCAGCTCGGGGCTCATCTTCTCGACCTGGATGATCGTGTTGGGGAAGAGCAGGTGGATGCCGCCGTGCGGAATCTCCGGCCACTCATCCTCGGGCACCTTGGCGTCGGCCACCATTTCCTTGCGCGGGAAGGCGATGCGGTGGTGCGGGGCGTAGCCGTCGTAATACATAACGTCGGTCAGCGACATCTTGCCGATTGTGTCCGGGTGGAGCGTCGCGAAGTGATAGCCCTCGCCATAGGTGTCGAGAGCGTATTTCCAGTTGGCGTCGATCTCAATCCGGCCGGTGCGGGCATGCTGGGCGTTGGCGAAGTCGAGCTGGGCGAGCTCGGGCGCAAAGGCACCGAGATGCGCCTCCACGTCGATCGGATCACCGTTCGGGATGGGGCGTACGAAGATCATGCCGTGCCACTCGGCGACGGGCACAGGTATCAATGTGAGATCGTCGCGATCGACACCTGCGAAGCTGCGGCTGCCAGGGAATCCGACGAGCTTACCCTCCAGATCGAAGGTCCAGCCGTGGAAGGGACAGGTCATTCGGGCGCCAGGCGTGCATTCGCCCACCAGCCGGGCCGCGCGATGGGTGCACATGTTGAGGAAGGCGAGTAGCGCGCCGTCTTTCGCCCGCGTGATGAGGACGGATGGCCCCGCCGCGTCGAACAGCAGCTTGTCGCCGGGATTCGGGATATCGGGCGTGAGGCCGACGAAAAGCGGCATCTCCCGGAACAGCTTCTGCTTCTCCGCCTCGAACCGCGCCGGATCGGTATAGACGGCCGGGTCGTTGCGCATGGGCCCGGCCTCGCTGGAAGTCGTGCCGGCTATGATGTGCTGCATCATGCCACGCTGCATTCTTCTTCCCGACCGGCGGCGTTCGGCCGCATAATCGGTGGTGACGACCGGCTTTTCTTCGCCCATCCTCGCATCCTCGTCGCGCGTGGCGCTACCCTAGGAAGCTATACCAAGGTGAGTCTCTGGCCTGTCCTAACGATAGGGAGAGGGGGAAAGGCCTTGACCGCTGGCTATCGTTGTAGGCCGGCTCGCCAGTTTGAAGCGTATGGCAGCTTGAGGAACTCGTCGGCTCAATTTGACCAATGGCAGTAATTCGCCGGTCCGGAAGTCAATGACCGTTTTCTCCGAGTTGACCTTGCAAATAGCCGGGCCGCGCGACTTTCCTTTCCTTTTCCGAGGCGGCGGTGCTGGCAAAATCATTCGACGTATCAGCACCATAGGCGTAGAATGCTGATTGTCGATCGTCCGCATTGCGGCGTCGGGAGCTGTGTTGCGCCTTGCCAAGCAACGGGAGGCCTGGTGCCTCGATATTATTTTCATCTCCATGATGGGGCCGAACTGCTGGTCGACCATGAGGGCGCCGATCTTCCCAATATCGGCGCCGTCATCCGCTCGGCGTTGGAGCAGGCGCGAAGCCTTCTATCAGCGGATGTCACGGTAGGGGCGTTGGACCTGCGCTTGTTCATCGAGGTCACCGACGGGAATGGGGCCGTCGTTCATGCGCTGCAATTTCAGGACGCCCTTACGATCTCATGGCCTTCCCGCGACACGAGCGCCATTGCGCTCATCGCTCCCGACACGTCGCTGAGAGGGGATCCAGCCTAGCGGACCCAGGCCATGTGTCCCCCGCGCTCGGCATATGGTCTTGTTTGCGCTAGGGCGTGGCGACGATGGACCTCGACGATCTCCTCATCCGCTATTTCGGCATTGCCAACATATCCCCGCTCGACCCGGCCCGGCTCGCAACGGGTCTCGACCGGCTGAAGGTCGACTTCGGCCTAGAGCGGGACCGTGGCCGTCGGTTTGCGCTCTGGACGCTGATGCACATGCTGGGCGTGGCGCCTGATCTCGATATCGCCTTCGCGAACGAAACCGATCGCGATGCGGCCCGGTCGTTCATGGATCTGACGGATCGAGTCGACGAACGCTGAAAGAGCCTGGTCTCAGGAAGCGGCTCGGTGCGGGATCACAGATCGTTAAAGCTTGCGTAGCGTGACGGCTTCTCGGTTGTCGGTTGCTCTCGCGACTTGAGCCGCTGGAATATCTTGGACGCGCGCCACATCTGGATGCTGAACGGGATGAAGCGCGGCGTAACGCGACCCAGAAGGAAGCCTTCGCGATAAGCGTCTCTGGCCGAGCCCAGGGCCAGCCCCCGATCATATTCGGCCTGAGCGGCGATGGCTGCGCCCAAACGCTTGGCCAACGGGGCGGGCGATTGAGCGCCGGCCTCCCTGAGTAGCTTTTCGAGCTCTTCGGGAAGGAGCAGCGTGCGCGAAGCCTGGAGTTCCGAGGTCATGCACGAGCACTAGCCGCCCAAACGTTAACGACCCGCGCAGGAATGATGATTACCTGCGCAAGATGGGACGTCGGTTCGATCGCTATCCATCCGCGTGGATGCGGTGGGCCATCCATGATATTCTCCGCCACCTTAGAAACGCGGGGAGGGGTGGCATGCCATTGCGCATTGGCGATCTCGCGCGGGACGCCGCCGTGCGCTGCGGCGCGCTGGCGGAATGATCTTCGAGGAAGTCGCGGTCGGAGGCTGTCGCTCCTATCTCGTCGGCTGTCCGGAGAGTTGCACCGGCGTGCTGATCGATCCCGAGATTAGCCAAGTCGATCGCTATCGTGGCCTTGCGGCGCGCGACGGGCTCGCGGTCCGCTTCGTCATCGACACCCACACCCATGCGGATCATTTCTCGGCCGCGCGCCAAATGGGCCAGATGATGAATGCCGCCGTGGTCATGAATCGGCGCAGCCCTGCCCCCTATGTCGACATGCGCCTCGACGATGGCGACATGCTGCTGGTGGGCAAGATGCGCATGCAGGCCATTCACACGCCAGGGCACACCGATGATTCGATGTGCCTGCTCGTGGAGGACAGGCTCTTCACTGGCGATACGCTGTTGATTGGAGGGACGGGCCGAACCGACCTGCCCACGGGCAATCCGGGGGCCTTGTACGATAGCCTGTTTACGCGGCTGCTGACGCTCGACCCGGCGCTGAATGTCCACCCGGCCCACGAATACCAGGGCCGCAGTGGCACGACGATCGGACGTGAGATTGCCGACAACCCTCGTCTTCAAAAGCGGGATCGGACCGCGTTCATCCAAATGATGAACGAGCTCAACCTTAGTGCGCCCACTCATCTCACTGAAGCGCTGCGCGTCAACATGAGCGGGATGAAAGCAGTATCGCAGCTGCTCGCGGAGGCCGGCGCCATGGTGCCGTTCATCTCGCTGGACGAACTGGCCCGGCTGATCGAGCGGCACGATGATGACCTGATCGTCCTCGACGTGCGTGAACGGGATGCGTTTGAGGCGGGCCATGTCCCCGGCGCGCGGTGGCTGCCGCGTGGGCAGCTCGAACTGCGCGTCAACGAAGCCTTCCCCGACCCGACCGTGCGGATTCTCACCTGCTGCGAATTTGGCAAGATCTCGACGCTCGCCGCAGCCACGCTCCGTTCGCTAGGGTTCATGCGCGCCGTGGCGCTGGACGGCGGAATGAAGGCCTGGCGCGAAGCCGGCTATCCCGTGGAGTGATGCGGGCGACGGAACAGGATCGGCGGTTGGTGATGGGAAAGCGATGATCATCGCCTGACGTACATGATGCTCGCCGCGCTGATATTGGCCGCCCATCTGGGCATCATCGCCTTCAATCTGTTGGGGTTGGTTGTGATACCGCTGGGGGCGTGGCGTGGCTGGCGCTTTGTACGGGTGCCTTTGTGGCGGATGCTCCACGTCGCGTCGCTCGCGGTCGTCGCGCTGCAGGCGATAGCGGGGCGCGCCTGCTTCCTGACCATCTGGCAGGACGAACTGGCGGGTGGCGCGCCCGGACACACGCCACTCATCATGCGCTGGATCAACTCGGTACTCTTCTGGCCCCTGCCGCTTTGGGTGTTTGGCATCGCCTATGTCGCGGTCTTTGCCTTCGTCGTTCTTCTGCTTTGGTGGGTGCCCCCAAACTGGCGACGTTAGCGTTCCGCCTCAGAACGGCTTTTGGCCAATCATATTGCCCGGCTGCGCGTAGCGGCAGACGAGAAAATCGTCGGACCCATTGCTTGCAATGGCGCAGCCGACCTCACGCGTCGTGCGCCAGACCATCTGAGTGTAATGGCCCACCGCTTCAAAGGTCGCGCCATCCTGGTCCCAGCGACGAGCACGCCTGAACGCACGTTTCTCGCTCGCCCACAAACCAACCATCTCGTCGATCCGGTACGCGCGGGCGGTGCCCATGAACAGGTTTTCGCCCTCGCCATTTTCGGGCTCACCGGCAGTCCGGTAGTGGATGAGGCCATTGATCTGGGCGAGATGCGCGGCCCAGCGTTCGGCATCGGCGGCCAGCCGGGCATTCCATGCGATCGGCGCTACGCCGACAGCAGCGCGCTCGCGGTTGTGGACGTCGAGCACGACCGCCTGCTCCACGGGCGTCATCTTTGCTAGCGCCGGCGCAGTGCACAGCGCAACAGACATCATAGCCAGTATGAGTGCCGGCCGCATGCGTTCCGATCCTCAGTCTTGTCGACAGCTCACGGTGGCGGGCGGCGCCGATCCGATTCTGCCAGGGAGCCACGCCCCATAATGTCTACGTTGCGAATCGCAACGCTACTGTCGCGGATTCCTTAACGTCGGCTCAGGGGAAGGGGTTGAGTGACGCCCAACCTCGACGCCTGCGGGACCCGGACGACGATTTCCGATAGCGTGGTCCGGTTAACAAAGGCCAAAGCCGAGGCTGACCGGGGCAAGGCGCGATGAAGGTTGGTCCCGAACATCTCGGGACCAACCTTCAGGTGCGTCGCGGTTCAAGCGTCAGCGCAAACGCTCAGACTGCGGCTGCCACGCCATAGCGCTCGGCTGGCACCGATCGCGAAAGGTTGGGAAGCATAATCTGCCGCGCATTCTCGTACTGTGTCCAATCCTCGACATTGGGGAGCGACGGGATGGTGGCGAATTCACCGAGGTCCAGGCCCGCTAGTGCAGCGTCGACCAGATTGTCGCCGCTCATCACGATCTGCGAGGGCAGATGCTCGACGGGCATGCCTGCAACATCCCAGAAATCGGTCGCGGTAGCGCCGGGCAGCACGACTTGGACGCGCACGCCCTTGTCCGCCAACTCATGCTTGAGAGACTGGCTGAAGGCCACGACGAAGGCCTTGCTGCCACCGTAGACGCCGTTCAGGATTTCCGGCCCGATGGCGACGACCGACGCGATGTTGATGATCGTGCCGCCGCCGCGCGCAACGAAGCCGGGCGCCACGGCGTAGCTAAGCCGGGTAAGCGCGGTCACGTTGAGCGAGATCATGTCCTCCATTCGATCGACGTCGGAGCCAAGGAGAGGTGCGGTTGCGCCCACGCCGGCGTTGTTGACCAGCATGGTGATGCTCGCATCCGTCTTGAGCACACGTTCAACCTGCGTGACGCCGGTCTTGCTGGCCAGATCGGCTGTGACGATCTCGATCGAGCGGCTGGTTTCCCGGGTCAACCGCGAGGCGAGCGCCTCGAGCCGTTCGCGATTACGCGCCACGAGAATGAGATCATAGCCTCGGCGGGCCAGGCGGTCGGCATAAATGGCGCCGATTCCGCTGGATGCGCCGGTGATCAGCGCGGTGCCCATGTTGTGCGTCATCGTGATGTGTCTCCGTGGGGCTGGCCGGATGCCGGCTTGCATCCTGGAACTTAGAGACACTCGCTCGTGGCTGGAATGTCATATATACAACGTTTCAGGACATCTCCGGAGGCGCGGCCATGCAGGCGATCGGTTTCATCCTCTACCCCGACTTCCAGATCATGACGCTCGGCGCCGTCTCGGTGTTCGAGTTCGCGAACATCACCGCGGAAGAGGCGATCTACGACATCACGCTGCTGTCGGAATCTGGCGGGAGGGTCCGAAGCTCGATCGGCATCACCGTGCAGACCGAGTCCCTTGGGGCGAAGCAATTCGATACGCTGTTCGTCGGCGGCCACACGTCCCTGCCGCCAGCATTTCCGGCCATCCAGGATTTCGTGCGCGCGGCCGAGCCAAACACCCGCCGCATCGCCTCGATCTGCACCGGCGCTTTCATTCTCGCAGAAGCTGGTCTGCTCGATGGCCGTCGGGCGACGACCCACTGGTTCTATGCGCGCGATCTGCGAGCAAAATTCCCGGCCGTGAAAATGGAGGAGGACCGCATCTTCATCATCGACGGGTCAATTTGGACCTCGGCGGGGATGACGGCTGGCATCGATCTCGCGCTCGCGATGGTGGAGAAGGATCTCGGCGCGGATCTGGCGCGGCTCGTGGCCAAGAAGCTGGTGGTCTATCATCGCCGGGCCGGCGGCCAGTCGCAATTCTCGGTGTTGCTTGATCTTGAGCCTAAGTCCGACCGGATTCAGAGTGCACTCGCCTATGCCAAGAGCCATCTCGCCTCGCCTCTGTCGGTGGAGGTGCTGGCTGACGTCGCGCATCTGAGCCCGCGCCAGTTCAGCCGCGCCTTTCGAGCCGAAACCGGTCAGTCGCCGGCCAAGGCCGTCGAGCAGCTGCGGGTGGAGGCGGCGCGCCTGATGATGGAGCAAGGGCGTCATTCGATAGATATCATTGCCCGCGAAACGGGCTTTTCGGATCGCGAACGGATGCGTCGCGCCTTTTTGCGCGCCTTTGGCCAGTCCCCGCAGGCGATCCGTCGGAGCGTCCGGACCGAGCAGCACGCCTTGTCTTGAGGGGGCAAGTACAGCGAAGGACCGGGCGCCTCGGGGCGTCCGACCCTTCGGCAGGGATGATTCTTCTGCTGTCAGGCGACTTCGGCAGTTGCTTTTCGAGTTTGGCTAGGCCGGGTTTGATCCGCAACATGGCCCGCGCTTAGTCGACGAGGATCAGCCAGGCCCCGGCGCGGATGGCGACATCCTTGATCATGAGGCGGCCGGCACCCGACAGATAGGGGAAGCCGTGCTGCGCATGGCATTCCTGGCGGACCTCTGGCTGGGGCTGGCCCGGCAGCGCCTCCAGCGAAGCAAGGGGGTGATCAGCCGGATCGCAGCAGAGGGGGGCTACCAGTTGGAGGCGAGGTTCAGCCGGGCGATGTTGCGCCGCCGTTACGGCATCGGGCCCCGAGCCCTGCGACCGGCTGGGGAGGCTGGAGCGGGCGCAGGCACCCGCCCGGACAAGGGCTGATCCGTCAGGCGATCTCAGCGATAGTCCCGGTGCGCCCGATACCGGTACGGGCGGTGGTGGTAATAATGGTGATGGCCCTTATCGAGCGTGTTGTAGAGTGCGCCGCCCGCCGCGCCGACCAGAGCACCCGTGCCAATGCCGAGGCCCGGGATCAGCGCACCGGCGATGACACCGCCCGCCGCGCCGATACCGGCACCACGCAGGATGTGGTGCGCGCTCTGGGCGCTGGCTTCGGTGGAGATGGCACCGGCGGCAAGCGAGGCAGTGCACGCCAGAATCAGGACCCGCTTCATATTACTCCCTTTCATGCTCTGTCGGCGTAGCGCCTGGCACGCTCCGCCTTCGAGGAGGCCGTGATGGCCCAGGCTAACTGAGGCCATGCTGAACGGCATTGGCAGCTTTCGTTCATCTTGGGCGACAACTCAGGCTTCCGCTCTGGCCGGACCACTGCTTTAAAGAGCGCATGTCGTTCGTCTGTCGCTTCGCGCTTGCCTCCGCCCTGTTTGCCGCCGCGCCGGCGTTCGCCACGCCCGCCTACGAGGCGGTCGATCCCCTGATCGGTACAGGAGGCGAGGGCCACACCTTTCCTGGCGCGGTGGCACCGTTCGGAATGGTGCAGCTCTCGCCCGACACCGACACGACGTGCGAAATCCGCGCCTGTTACGGCCATGCTGCCGGCTATCGCTATTCCGATCCCACCATTCAAGGCTTCTCGCACACGCATTTCTCGGGCGCGGGCCATAGCGACCTCGGCGACTTCCTTGTCATGCCCGTGTCGGGTGACGTCGTGCCGACGGAGCCGGGCGATGCTGCTCGAGCGGGTTCCGGCTACCGCTCACGGTTCAACCACGCCACCGAAGTCGCGCAGCCCGGCTATTATGCGGTGACGCTCGCCGATCCGGGCGTGCGCGCCGAGATGACGGCGGGCACGCGCGTCGGCGTCCACCGCTACACTTTCCCGCAGGACAAGGCCGCGCATCTCGTCCTCGATCTGCGCACCTCGCTCTATAACTATCCGGGTAAGATCCTCTGGTCTTCGATCCGGCTGTGGCCGAACGGCATCATCACCGGCAGCCGCGAAACGCGCGGCTGGGCGCCCGATCGCAAGCTCTTCTTCGCTATGCGCTTCTCGGCGCCGCTTGCCGGCCACGCCTTCCTCAACACCGAGACGGGAGTGCCCTACAAGGGCTTCCAGGGTCCTGGGCGCGGCAGCGATGCGCTGGCGGAGAAGAGCGGCAAGGCGCTGGTCGCCCGCCTGGATTTCGGGCTGCTCGGCAAGCCGCTGGAGGTTACGGTCGCGATCTCCTCGGTCGACGAGGCCGGCGCCATCGCCAACCTCAAATCCGAGCGGGGCGATTTCGAAGCCGTCCGGGCCGTGACCAAGGCCCAGTGGGAGCAGGCGCTCTCCGCTGTCGATCTCGACGCCCCCGTGGCGATGAAGAAGAACCTCTACACGGCGCTCTACCATTCGCTGCTTGCCCCGTCGGTGGCGAGCGACGTGGACGGACGCTATCGAGGTCCGGACAATCAGGTTCACACCGCGGACGGCTTCACATTCCGCTCGACCTTTTCGCTATGGGACACTTTCCGGGCCGAGCATCCGCTGCTCACCATCCTGGAGCCCAAGGAAACCAACGTCGACTTCATCCGCTCGTTGATTGAAAGCCAGAAGCAAAGCCCCGACGGCATCCTGCCCGTCTGGCAATTTCAGGGGCGCGAGACCTGGACGATGATCGGCTATCATGCCGTTCCCGTCATCGCCGATTCCTTCCTCAAGGGGATCGACGGCTTCGATTATCGCGAGGCACTGCACGCGATGGTCGCAAGCGCCACTTACGCCCCCTATGGCGGGCTCGGCGACTATATGAAGCTTGGTTATGTGCCGATCGACAAGGAGCCGGAAGCGGCCTCCAAGACAGTCGAATATGCCTATGACGACTGGACCATCGCCCAGTTCGCCGAGAAGATTGGCCGCCACGACATCGCCGCCACCTTCACCAAGCGCGCGCAGAACTGGCGCAACGGCTTCGATCCCAAGACCGGCTGGGTCCGCGCCCGCCTCTCCAACGGCCAGTTCCGCGCACCGTTCGATCCGGTGTCGATCAAGTATGGATCCGACTACACCGAGGGTAATGCCTGGCAGTACAGCTGGTTCATGCCGCAGGACGAAGGCGGCCTGATCCGCCTGCTTGGCGGTGACGCAAAGACCGTCGCCAAGCTCGACGCGATGTTCAATTACGACAATTCGAAGCTGGATTATTCGGGGTCGGAGGATATTGCCGGGCTAATCGGGCAATATATCCACGGTAACGAGCCCAGCCACCACGTCGCCTATCTCTACAGCTATGCGGGTGCGCCGTGGCGGACGCAGGAGCGACTGAAGCAGATCGTCGACAGCCAGTACAAGCCGACCCCCGACGGCCTCGCCGGCAATGACGATCTTGGGCAGATGTCGGCCTGGCTCGTGTTCACGGGCCTCGGTTTCTATCCAGTGACCCCGGGCAGCCTTGAATATGTGATCGGCCGCCCATTCGTGGATCATGCGACGCTCAACCTGCCCAACGGGCAGAGATTCGCAATCGTGACCGAGGGGCTGGGCGACGCCAAACCCTATGTCGGCAAGGTTCTGCTCAACGGCCAGCCGCTGGAGAAGGGCTTCATCACCCACGCCCAGATCGAGGCGGGCGGCGAGCTGCGTTTCATCATGCAGGCGACGCCCAACAAGAGCTGGGCCACGCGGTCGGCTGACCGACCTTATTCGATGACCGGCTACGGGCGCTGATCGATCGCCCCATGCTCGTCACGACCGACGGAGACACGAACATCCGCGCGTGAGGCGCGTGTGGCTTGATCGATGGATTGTCTGGAATTTGTCCGGCGATGTATGGCTGCATCGTCGTCCGATTTCTTGCGCCCGCTAAAGGGAATGTTGGAAATCTCAGCTGCAGAGTCTTATTGTCAATGTATGGATGTATGGGTAATGGCCGTACATCCAACTCACTCTGATCCCGTCGATTCGGCTATGGCGTAGCTGAGCAAGGCCGCGCGGCGGGCGAATGCATCCGAAGGATCGCGGTGGTGACAGTACAGGTGGTGGCCGGAGCCCAACCGCATGGTGCGGTGTTCGGGGCCCGTTCGGGATGGCCCTTATCCGGGCGAATTTCCGTGTTAGCCCGCCGGGCGCTGGGAGCTCTGGGGCTCCTGGCGCTGGGCGGCTGCAAAATCGAGTTGCTCCATCCTCAGGGTTCGATTGGCCAGCAGGAAAAGATGCTGATCCTGATCGCGTTGGGGCTGATGCTGTTGGTCGTGATCCCAGTGATCGGGCTGACCCTGTTTTTTGCATGGCGCTATCGGGCGTCGAATCCCAAGGCGAACTATGCGCCAAAATGGTCGCACTCGACCGCAATCGAGGTGGTGGTGTGGACCATCCCCTGCCTGATCGTGGCGTTCCTGGCGGTGCTGATCTGGGGCACGACCCACACCCTCGACCCGTACCGGCCGCTTCCGTCTAAGGCTGAGCCCGTCAAGGTCGAGGTGGTCGCGCTCGATTGGAAGTGGCTGTTCATCTACCCCGATTATGGCGTCGCCTCGGTCAACCGGCTGGAGATTCCGGCCGGCCGTCCGGTCGATTTCAAGCTCACCTCGCAGTCGATGATGAACTCCTTCTTCATCCCGGAACTGGGTAGTCAGATCTACGCGATGGCCGGCATGCAGACCCAACTGCATCTGATCGCGGATCATCCCGGTACCTATCCGGGGCTGTCCTCGTCGTTCAGCGGCCCCGGCTTCTCGGACATGCATTTCCAGGCCGTCGCTGCCGACGAACGCGGCTTCGAGCAGTGGGTGCAACAGGCCAAGGCCTCGTCCCAGACGCTCGACAAGGCGGCCTATAAGGAACTGGTGAAGCCGAGCAGCAAGGATCCGGAGCGCGTCTATGCGCGCGTGGCCCCCGGTTTGTTCGACGAGATTGTCGACCAGTACATGTCCAGCCCTGCCGATCGGGGCGCGCCGATGAAGGCCATGGCCATGAGCCATGGCGCGACGGCCGCGGAGTAATCATCATGCTTGGAAAGCTCACTCTCGACGCGATCCCGTTCCATGAGCCCATCATCATGGGCACGGGGGCAGTGGTCGCAGTGCTCGGCGCCGCGTTGCTGGCAGCGATCACCTATTATCGCAAATGGGGTCCGCTCTGGACCCAGTGGATCACGTCCGTTGATCACAAAAAGATCGGCGTGATGTACATCATTCTCGCGCTGGTGATGCTGCTGCGCGGCTTCGCCGACGCGATCATGATGCGTGCCCAACAGGCGATCGCCGCCAATGGAGCGGAGGGCTATCTGCCGCCGCACCATTACGACCAGATCTTTACGGCACATGGCGTCATCATGATCTTCTTCGTGGCGACGCCCTTCATACTTGGTCTGATGAACGTCATCGTGCCGTTGCAGATCGGCGCGCGTGACGTCGCCTATCCGTTTGTCAACTCGCTGAGCTTCTGGCTGTCGGCGGTGGGCGCAGTGCTGGTGATGATGTCTATGTTCGTCGGCGACTTCGCCGCGACCGGCTGGGTGGCCTATCCGCCGCTCTCCGAGCTTGGCTACAGTCCCACGGCCGGCGTCGACTATTATATATGGTCGCTCCAGATATCGGGCATCGGCACGACGCTGACCGGCATCAACTTCATCGTCACGATCCTGCGCATGCGAGCGCCGGGCATGAACCTGATGAAGATGCCGGTGTTCACCTGGACCGCGCTCATCACCAACATCCTGATCGTCGCGGTCTTCCCGGTGCTGACTGCCACGCTCGCGATGCTCGCGGCCGATCGCTATCTCGGCATGCACTTCTTCACCAACGAGCTTGGTGGTAACGCGATGATGTACATCAACCTGATTTGGTTGTGGGGCCACCCCGAGGTGTACATCCTCATCCTGCCCTGCTTCGGTGCCTTCTCCGAAATCATCTCGACCTTCTCGGGCAAGCCACTATTCGGCTACAAGTCGATGGTCTACGCGACATCGTCTATCGGCGTTCTGAGCTTCTTCGTGTGGCTGCACCACTTCTTCACGATGGGTTCGGGCGCCAACGTCAATGCCTTCTTCGGCATCATGACGAGTATCATCTCGATCCCGACCGGCGTGAAGCTGTTCAACTGGCTGTTCACGATGTTCCGCGGCAGGATCCGCTACCATTCGTCGACGCTCTGGACGATCGGCTTCATGGTCACCTTCGCGGTCGGCGGCATGACGGGCGTGCTGCTGGCGGTGCCGGGCGCAGACTTCGTGCTACACAACTCACTGTTCCTCGTCGCCCACTTCCACAATGTGATCATCGGTGGCGTGATCTTCGGATGCCTGGCCGGCATGAGCTTCTGGTTCCCCAAAGTGTTCGGCTTCACGCTGAACGAGTTCTGGGGGAAGGTCGCCTTCTGGTGCTGGCTGATCGGCTATCACCTCGCCTTCACGCCGCTCTACATCCTGGGTTTCAAGGGGATGACTCGGCGGATGAATCATTATGATCATCCCGATTGGCATCCCTATCTGATCGTCGCTCTCATCGGCGCGGTGATCATCGGCATGGGTATCCTGGCGATCGGCATCCAGCTCTATGTCAGCATCCGCGACCGCGAGCAGAACCGCGACCTCACGGGTGATCCCTGGGATGGCCGCAGCCTAGAGTGGGCAACCGCCTCGCCGGCGCCGTTCTACAACTTCGCCCATGTGCCCAGCATCACCTCGCTGGAGCAGCATTGGGACGACAAGGAGGCGGGCCGCGCCACCATCCGGCCGACACACTATGAGGACATCCACATGCCCAGGAACACGGGGACGGGGTTCATCATCTCCGCCTTCGGCTTCGTGATGTGCTTCGCCCTCGTCTGGCACATCTGGGCGCTGGCCGGCATCGGCCTGCTGGGGGCGATCGGAACGTTCCTGTTCCGCGCCTACGACCGCGACGTCGACTACTGGGTGCCCGCCGCCGAAGTGGAGGCGATGGAACGCCACCGCTACGAAACGATCCGAAAGGCCGCCTGATCATGACCAGCTCGGTATCAACTTTTCACGGCAGTCCGGATCAGGGCCAAGGGCAGGACCATGGCCATGATCATGGCCATGACGCGGGGACGAACACGGTCCTCGGCTTCTGGATCTACCTGATGAGTGACTGCCTCATCTTCGCGATCCTGTTCGCCACCTTCGGCGTGCTCGCGGGCAATTTCGCCGGCGGGCCGAGCGGCAAGGAGCTGTTTGACCTGCCCTATGTGGCGGGCGAGACGCTGCTGCTGCTGGTCAGCAGCTTCACCTTCGGGGTGGCAATGCTCAACATGCAGGCGCGGCGCACCGACAATGTCATCGTCTGGCTGTTGATCACCTTCCTGCTGGGCACCGGCTTCATCTGGATGGAGGTGCACGAGTTCGCGCACCTGATTGCTGAAGGTGCAGGCCCGGATCGGAGCGCCTTCCTCTCGGCCTATTTCGTGCTGGTCGGCACGCACGGGCTACATGTCACGGCTGGCCTGCTGTGGCTGGTGGTGATGATGCACCAGACGGCGCGCTACGGCCTCGACGGCATCGTCCGTCGGCGGCTCTCCTGCCTGAGCCTGTTCTGGCATTTCCTCGACCTGGTCTGGATCTGCGTCTTCACTTTTGTCTATCTGCGCGGGGTGCTGTGATGTCCTTGCCCAATTCGTCGACGGCCAATCATGATGCGGCCCATGGCAGCCTAAAGTCCTACACCGCCGGCTTCCTCGTTTCGCTGCTGATCACCGTGCTATCATTCGGCGCCGTGATGAGCGGGGCGGTCCCGCACGCGCTGATCTTGCCCGCGATCGTGATGCTGGCGGTGGTGCAGCTGCTGGTGCAGCTCGTTCTCTTCCTGCACCTCGGCGCGGCGCCTGAGCAGCGTAATAACACGGTGATCTTCATGCTCACCGCCATGCTGATTGCGATCGTCGTCTCCGGATCGCTGTGGGTGATGCACAACGCGAACATGAACATGATGCCCATGCAGATGTCGGTCGAACGAGCGATGGCAAAAGACTGATCGGCGCGGGCGGAACAAGCGGCTTCCGCCCAATATAGGGGCGTGATACCGATCCTGTATGCTCAAAAGCCCTACGGAATAGTGCGAATGTCGCCCTGGAGACCAAGACTCGTTGAAAACGCCCGGATGAAATATCTGGGTATCGTCGAAGCGCTTGAGGCAGACGTGCGGGCGGGGCGTGTTTCCCCGGGTGACCGTCTGCCGTCCCAGCGTGCCATTGCCGAAGCGCTGAAGGTGGATCTGACGACCGTGACCCGGGCGTTCGGCGAGGCCCGGCGCCGCGGCCTCGTCGATGCCCATGCCGGGCGCGGAAGCTTCATTCGCGACGATCTGGACGAAAATCGTCGCCCCGGACGCTTTGACGGCGTGCCTCGGCTCGACCTGAGCATGAATATCCCGCCGCAGCCGGCAGCGGCCCATCTCGCCACCCGGATTCCGGCGGGGATCGGCGGCCTCCTGTCGAGCTCGCGCGGGATGCTTCACCTCCATTATCAAGAGAGCACCGGCACGGAGGCCGACCGCGCGGCGGCGGCCGCCTGGCTTGGGACTCGCATGGACGCGGTGCCGGCCAACCGGATCCTTGTGGCGGGCGGAGCGCAGAATGCCCTGTTCGCTATCTGCGAGTGCCAGTTCCGCCCCGGCGACAGCATCGCTGCGGGTGTGCTCACCTATCCGGGCCTGAAGGCGATCACGACCCAGCGCGGGCTCGGCCTCGTGCCGGTCGCGATGGACGAGGGGGGCATCATCCCCGACGCCTTCGAGCAGGCCTGCCGCGAAACGCCGCCAAAGGCGCTCTACGTCATCCCGTCGATCGACAATCCGACGACCGCCACCCTGTCGGAGGAGCGGCGGCGCCAGTTGGTCGCCATCGCGCGACGCTACCAAGTGATGATCATCGAGGATGACCCCTACGCCCCGCTTCTCGATCGTCGGATACCGGCGATGGTGGACCTCGCGGGGGACATTACCTGGCATGTCGCAACCCTGTCGAAATGCGCCACGCCCGCGCTGCGGATCGCCTATGTCGTCGCGCCGACGAGCGCGCATGTCTTCCGGCTTGCTGGGGTTTTACGGGCAACCAGCCTGATGGCATCCCCGCTGATGGCCGCACTCGCGTCGGAGTGGATTGCCGACGGCATATTGGAGCAGATCGCCGGCGCGATCAGGGACGAGAATGCGCAGCGCCAGAAATTGGCAGCCTCCATCCTGGAGGGCAGCGATTTCTCCGCCGATCCTAATGGCCATCATCTCTGGCTGCGGTTGCCTATGCATTGGCGGGCGACGGATTTTGCCGAGCATGCTGACCGGCTTGGTGTCGCGATCGTTCCCAGCACGACCTTCACGGTCGCTTCATCGCCGGAAGAGGCGGTACGTGTGTCGCTCGGCGTGGCTCCGGATCGTGCCGCGCTGGAGGATGCGCTGACGGTGCTAGCGGGATTGCTTGCGCAGCCACTGGCCGTGCGCGCCGTGGTGTAGAAATAAGAACAGGGAGCGCGCGCGGTGCACGGGCTCCCGGATCTGCTAGTCCTCAGTAGGGCTTGGTCGGCAGATATTTGCCGTCCAGCGTGATGACCGCGCGGTGGCCACCGTCGGGATCCTCAACTTTGTCGACCTTCAGCTTGAAGTTGATCGCGCTGATGATGCCATCGCCGAAATCTTCGTGGATGAGCGCCTTAAGCGTGGTCCCATAGACCTGGACCATCTCGTAGAAGCGATAGAGGGTCGGGTCGGTGGGGATGCCGTTGCCGAAGCTGCCGCGCAGCGGCACGGCCTGCAAGAGGCGGATGGCGTCCGCGTCGAGGTCTAGGAGCTCGCCGACATGCTCGGCCGCTTCGCGTGGCAACGGATGCTGGCCGAGCAGGGCGGCGGTGACGAACGCGACGCTGAGGCCGGTGCCGGCCGCGATCTGCTTGAACGAGAGATCCTTTGCGGCCTTGGCGGCAATCGCGGTTTCGGTGAGGCGCTCACGCGCTGACTGGCTAACCTGAGACTGCAACATGATGATTTCCTTTCTGATTTTGGAGGATGCTGGGGTTGAGGGGAGGGCGCGTCAGTTGCCGTGACGGTCGACGGTGCGGTCGACGGTCAGGTCGGAGACGGTGTTGCCGGCGACATGCAGGCGGGTGGTCCAGCGGATGTCGTCGAAGCTTTCATCGGCCGCGCTCATCTGGTGATAGAGGCAGCGGACGGTGTCGGGCTGCTTGCGGCTGGGGCGGCAGACCGCGCCGGCATCGCTCAGAACCGCTTCGGCGGCGGTAAGGGGGGTGCCGGCCGGGATGGCGCCGCCGAGCGCGGCCCGAGCCTGCACCACGTGGTCACTGTCGGCATAGCCATATTCGATGGCGCGGAAGCTCACCGCCGGAGTGGCGGCATGGACGACCGCTGGGGCAAACGCTGGGGTGACGAAAGCGGCGGCGAGCAGCAGGGAGCGAACGACCTTCATGAGGGGGCCTTTCAGTGGCGCGCGACGGCCGCGCCGGCGGCGCTGACATCGGGGGAGTCTGTGAGCGAGACGAAGCGCCCGGTGGTACCGTCGAGCGCGTCGATCTGGCCGCTCGCAATATCGTAGACCCAGCCGTGCAGGGTCAGCCGGCCCTGCGAAAGCGCCAGAGCTACGGATGGATGGGTGCGTAGGTTGGCGAGCTGCACGACGACATTTTCGCGCACCATCCCTTCGAGCTTTTCGGCGTCCGAGCCATGGTCATGTGCGCTGTTCACTGCCTTGGCGGCATCGGCATGGCGCAGCCAGCCGCAGACGGCCGGCAGGTGGTGGAGATCATGATCATGTGCCACCGCGGTCATCGCACCGCAGTCGGAATGACCGCAGATCACCACGTCGCGCACGCCCAGCACCGCTACCGCATATTCGACGGTTGCCGAGACGCCGCCCGGCTCGGGCCCATAGGAGGGCACGATATTACCGGCGTTGCGGATGACAAACATGTCGCCCGGCTCGCGCTGTGTGAGAAGTTCGGGAACGATCCTGCTGTCCGAGCAGCTCACGAACAGAGTGCCGGGCGATTGAGTATGTGCGAGTGTCTGGAACAGACCTTCGCGCGTGGGGAATGCTTCTTCCCGAAACTTGCGGAACCCTGCAATCAATTCTTCCATTGCGATGTCTCCGTCCTGATCTTGTGAGGACGGATTTGGACTTTGCAGGTATAATTGTCTAAGACCGTGTTCTTACAGACTCTATAAGTGGACCTTATAGGCATGCTCCTTCGCCACGTCCGCTATCTGATGGCCGTCGCCGAGCAGGGCAGCTTCACTCGGGCTGCGCTGGCGCTGCATGTGTCGCAGCCGGCGCTCTCCCAGCAGATCCGCCAACTCGAGGAGCGGTTAGGGGTTCAGCTGCTGGATCGCAGCGGGCGTTCGGTACGTCCCACCGATGCGGGCGAGGCGTTTCTCGCCCATGCCCGACGGGCCCTGGGCGAATTGGAGGCGGGGAGTCGAGCGGTGCGCGATGTGGCGGACCTGTCGAGCGGTACGTTGCGCATCGGCTTCACGCCGAGTTTCAGCGCCTACCTGGTTGCACCGCTGGTAGGCCGTTTCCACGAACGTTTCCCCGGCGTCGTTCTGAGCGTCGTCGACAAAGCGCAGGAGGAGATCGAGGCGGCGCTGGGGACCGATGCCCTCGATCTTGGTGTCGCGTTCAGCGACGTCCATGCTGAGGATGTCGAATGGTTGCCACTGCACGAGGAGCGGCTGTCGCTGATCGTGGGCGAAGGTCACCCGGTCGGCGGCAGGCAATCTATCGATTGTGAGGACTTGGCGGGCGAGGAGCTCGTGATGCTCGGCGTTGCGTTTGCGACCCGTCTGGTCGTCGACGCTTATCTGCGCCGCCAGAATGTCCGCCCGCGCGTGGCGGTGGAGACGAGTTCGATCGCAGCCACGATCGAAATCGTCCGGAGCACCCGGCTTGCGACCATTCTGCCGGATGCCGTCGCTCGCGAACATGGCGGCATCCGGGCGGTGGCGCTGGTTCCCTCGATCGAGACGCGACGGGTTGCACTGCTCCAGCGTCGCGGTGGTTACCGGAGCGCCGCAGTGCGCGCCTTTACCGCCTTGGCGGAAGCCTATGCCGCCGAGGTCGAATAGCAGTCAGTCGCGGTGGAGCTCAAACAATTCTCTGCCGGCAAGGGCCGCGCGCGCAACCGCACCTTGATCGTGATAGGCGAGCGCCGCTTCGGGGACGTCCGCATCCCAGAAGGACGTATCCGCATAGGTATGGAGCGCGCGCTCGTAGCGCTGGAGCTTGGCCCGGTTGGCTTGCTGAAATGCCAACGCAAGTCGGACTTCGGGAAAATCATCGCCGCCGCCCTGACGGACGATCCCGGCTTCGGCTTCCCGTCCGCGCGCGGTGAGGAAGCCGGCCGCCAGCTCGCGTGCCTGATCGAGCATGGCGAGCCTCAGGGAGCGGGCGTCTGGGGCGCTGCCGGGATGGTCTGTCCGCCTGCGAAGGGGGACCAGGGCGCCGCCAGTCTGCCCTCGCGTGCTTGATAGAAATACTGGCTGCACACCAGCCAACCCTTGAGCGGACGGAGCGGCGCAAGGCAGGTGGCGAGCAGCACCGGCAGGCTGGTGACCAGGTGAACCCAGAATGGCGGGTCGTAGAATATCTGGAGCAACAGCGCGAAGGCGACACTCGGAATGCAGCCGAAGCAGATGACGAAGAAGGCCGGGCCATCAGCCGGATCGGCAAAGCTGTAGGCCAGTCCGCAAGATTCGCAGGAGGTGCGCAGGCGAAGAAATCCGTCGAACAGGTGGCCACGGCCACATCGCGGGCATTTCCCGCGGATACCGGTGATCACCGGTTCGAGCCGGGGCCATTCACGTTCTGGATGTTGGGTCGACATAGCCTGTCCCTACGAGCGGCCCTTGCCGCACAATGTATGGATCTTGGGTACAATGTATGGATGGATATGCACGTTGTGCCATACATTGTCAAGAACGGTGCCGTACGTTTGTGGCTCTCAAAGGCGTAGGTCCGCGGGAGCTATGGTTCGGCGGTCACCAATTGGCGGTTGCTCATTTCATTGCGGGAAGTACCATTTCCGTGGCCCAGGCGGTGATTCCGGCAATGTCACCGGTCGTCGACCCGCGCGAAAAGAAACATGGTATGCGCGTGCAACGTCTGTCGACGGGGCCGTGTTCAAGGAGCATCTCCAGTCAAGGATGCAGGCGATGGATGCAAGGGTTCCTCATTATCGCCTCATAGCGGCCGCCTTCGATTGGTGGGACCTGAGTCGGCAGATCGCCGAAACATTGATGGCGTCGAAGGCCGTGATCGCGACGCGCATGGCGATGCTCAACGAGGACATGCGGCGTCCGAATCGGGCGCCCGTCGCGGAAATAAGCAGGTTGCTGCCTGAGAAGGTGGCCGCTTTTGGCAAGGCCGGAGCGGGTGCAGCACAAAAGCTCGCTTCGCCGGCGTCCGGCGCGTCGGGTGACGGCCTCGTACCCGCCTGGGATAGCAGCATGTCGCTGTTCAGTCTGTTCGAGCGCTCGCTCGCGGCGGGGCTGGCCTGGTGGCAACCGCTTCACGCCATCTCGACCGCGAATGCGCGCAGGCTCCGCCGGAGGCGAATATGAGCATTCCTCTGGAGGTCGAGCTCAAGCTCGAGTTCGCGCCGGAGGATCGCGAAAGGCTCGCGTCGGCAAGCCTCCTTGCCGATGCCGACAGCAAGACCGATCATCTGGTGTCGACCTATTTCGACACCCCCGGCCTCGATCTTCGCGCCGCCGGCTACTCGCTCCGCGTGCGTCGCGATGGTCGCCAGCGCGTCCAGACCGTCAAGGCCGATTGCGGCGCGGCCGCCGGCCTATTTGTCCGCCCCGAGTGGGAGCGTGATATCGACGGTGACACACCCATTCTCGATGCGGACAGCGGCCCGCTTGCAGTGGTTGTCGACGGGGACGCGCTGGCGCAGATCCACGGCATCTTCGAGACGGATGTCCAGCGAACGCGCCACATGCTCCGTGTCGCAGGAGCCGAGATCGAATTGGCGATCGATGAGGGGCGGATCAGCGCTGGGGATCGGCGCGAGGAGCTCTGCGAGCTGGAGCTTGAGCTCGGCAGCGGATCGCCTCAGGCATTGTTCGATATCGTTCGAAGCCTGGACGAGGAAGTGCCGCTCCGTCTTGGGGTCCGCTCCAAATCCGAGCGGGGCTATGGCCTGGTCGCCGGCGACGCGCCCGATTCAATCAAGGCCGATCCGGTCCAGCTCGACGCCGATGGCGACATTCGCGATGCCTTCGCGACAATCGCCCATGCCTGTCTCCGGCAATTCCGGCGCAACGAGGTGCTGTTGATGGAGAGCGGCGCCGCCGCGCCCCTACATCAGGCGCGCGTCGGCCTGCGGCGTTTGCGATCGGCCTTTTCGTTGTTCAAACCGCTGCTGTCGGGTGACGAGCGCGCGGATCTATTGCGCGCGGAGCTGCGCTGGCTCGCGGTCGAAATGGGCGAAGTCCGTAACCTCGACGTCCTCATCAAGCGCGCTGAGGGCGGGCTGAAGGATCAGCTCAAGGCCGCGCGCGAACGGAGCTTCGGCCTTGTTCGCGACGAGCTTGCGTCTGCGCGGAGCCGGCGGATGATGATCGATCTCGCCGAGTGGCTGGCGCTGGGCGCCTGGCGGACGCGTCCCGCCGACCGCCGTCTGGCCCGTCGCGACCCGGTATCATTCGCAAGCGAGATTCTCGACACGCATCGCAAACGCCTCAAGCGACGGGGTCGAGGCCTCGCCATCCTCGATGACGAACACCGCCACAAGGCTCGGATCGAGGCAAAGAAGCTCCGCTATGCAAGCGAATTCTTCGCCTCGCTCTATCCGGATCGGAAGGCCCGCCGGCGTCACAAAGCCTTTCTGGACGCCCTGGAGGATCTTCAAGACCAACTGGGAGAGCTCAACGATCTGGTCACCGCGCCGCAGGTATTCGCGAAGCTGGGCATTGATGCCCAGCCGCCAGCACCGGGAAAGCATGACCGGGCCGAGCTGCTGGTGCGCGCCGAGGAATCCTATGAGTCCTTAATGGACGCGAAGCGGTTCTGGCGCTGATCGGGGCATCGGCCAGGGTCAGAAATGCGCCAGGTAGCCTCCGTCCACCGCGATAACCTGGCCCGTCACGTAGGACGCCTCTGGCGAGGCGAGGAATAACACGGCGCCTGCGATTTCAGACGGATGCCCCCAACGCCCGAGCGAGGTCCGCCGGGCAAGATGGGCGGCGATATCGGGATCTTCGACCATGTCGCTGTTGGCTTGCGTCGCGAAATAGCCGGGCGCTACGGCATTGACGGTGATGCCCGCGGGTCCGAGCTCCGCCGCGAGCGCGTGCGTGAGTGCCGTCAGTCCACCCTTGGTCGCCGTGTAGGCGGCGTCGCCAGATCGCGCGATCGAGCCGGCGATCGAGGTGATATTGATGATGCGGCCCCCCGACGGCATCGAGGGCGCCAGCTGGCGGACAAGATCCAGCGGGGCCACGAGATTGATCTCGAGTAATTGCCTAAAGGCCGCGCGGTCGAGCGCCGCGAGCGGACGCCGATCGCGTGAACCGGCATTGTTGACGAGGATATCGACACGGCCGTGGCGGGAAACGATCTGCCCGACCATGGCCGCGACCGCCGCCTCGTCGCAAAGATCGGCGAGGCATGCCGTGGCGCATGAGCCCCGAGCCGTGATTTCTGCGACACTCTCTTCGAGCTCCGCATGGTTGCGCCCGTGAAGCAGCACATGCGCGCCTGCGGCGGCGAGGGCGTCGGCAATCTCGCGCCCCAGGCCTCGCGACGCCCCGCTGACGAGCGCTACCTTGCCGGAAAGCGAGTCTGAGGAAATGGTCATGGGGGACTGGTGCCGGGATTGGCGGAACAAGGGAAGTCCACCTTTGTGCAAAGGTAGCTGATCGTTGGCCTTTGCGCCCGTGCCCTCTCCTACGCGCAGGCCCTGGCGGCCGCCGACCGTGCTAGTGTCCCCTTGGCAGGACGAGGAAGACGAATGATGGCGACCTCCCAGATTGATCCGGCAAAACTTGAGGCCCTGATCGGCAAGGTGATGGGCGACATCGGTGGGGCGATGGCTCTGCTTATGGGCTATATGGGCGATCGGCTGGATCTATATCGAGCCATGCAGGCTGCCGGACCGACCACCAGCGATGCCCTCGCGCGGCATGCCGGCCTCGACGAACGCTATGTCCGCGAATGGCTGAGTGCGAACGCCGCCGCCGGCTACGTCGACTATGACGAGACGAAGGAGAGCTTTGCGCTCTCGCCCGAAGCCGAACTGGTCTTCGCCGCCGAAGGCGATCCCCGTTGCCTCCAGGGTTTCCTGCAAGCGGTGAAATCGGTGTTTGACGACGAGGAAAAGACGACTGCCGCCATCCGTGCGGGCAGGGGCTGGGCTGGGGCGAGCGCTCGCCTTGCTGCTTCTGTGGCACGGATCGCTTCTTCCGGCCCGGCTATGCGATGAATCTCGTCTCGGACTGGTTGACGGCCCTCGATGGAACGGTGGCGAAGCTCGAGGCTGGTGGGACGGTCGCCGACATCGGCTGCGGCCACGGCTCATCGACAATCCTGATGGCCGAGGCTTTCCCGAAGTCGCGGTTCATCGGGTTTGATTTCCATGCGCCGTCGGTGGAGGCGGCACGCGCCAAGGCGCAGGAAGCAGGCGTCGGCAATGTCAGCTTCGAGGTGGCCGCGGCCAAGACATTTCCCGGTGTGGATTATGATCTGGTCTGCATCTTCGACGCGCTGCACGATATGGGCGACCCAGTCGGCGCCGCGGCCCATATCCGCAGCACGTTGAAGAAGGGTGGAAACTTCATGGTCGTCGAGCCATTGGCGGGCGACCGGCTGACCGAGAATCTCCACATTCTTGGACAGATCTTCTACAGCATCTCGACCGTCGCCTGCGTGCCGGCGTCCAAGGCACAGGAGGTGGGGCTGGCACTCGGCGCCCAGGCGGGCGAGCGGCGGCTGAGCGACGTGCTGCGGAAAGGCGGTTTCGAGAGCGTCCGCCGGATCGCGCAGACCAACACCAACATGGTGCTGGAGGCACGCTGAGAAATCAGCGCTTGCGGCTGAGCGCGCGCGCCGCCTCGTCGAGGCCCTGGAGCGTCAGCGGATACATGCGATCGGCCATCAGCTGGCGGATCATCGTCGTCGACTGCGAATAGTCCCAGTGCACTTCCGGCACCGGGTTGAGCCAGGCGGCCGACGGGTAGATCCCCGTCATCCGCTGTAGCCACACGGCGCCGGCCTCGGGATTGTTGTGCTCGACCGATCCGCCGGGATGGCTGACCTCATAGGGGCTCATCTGCGCGTCGCCGACGAAAACCAGCTTATAGTCGTGGCCGAACTTGTGGAGCACGTCCCAAGTCGGCGTCCGCTCGGCGAAGCGGCGGCGATTATCTTTCCACACGCCCTCGTAGACGCAATTGTGGAAGTAAAAGAATTCGAGATGTTTGAACTCGGCGGTTGCGGCCGAGAACAGCTCCTCGCAGAGCTTGACATGTGGGTCCATGGATCCGCCGACATCGAGGAAGAGCAGCAGCTTCACCGCGTTGCGCCGCTCCGGCCGCATGGTCACGTCGAGATAGCCCTTGCGCGCGGTGCCCGAGATGGTGGCGTCGAGGTCGAGTTCTTCCGCCGCGCCTTCCCGGGCAAAGCGGCGAAGCCGCCGGAGCGCCACTTTGATGTTGCGTGTGCCAAGCTCGACGGAATTGTCGAGATTGCGGAACTCGCGCTTTTCCCACACCTTGAGCGCACGCTTGTGGCGGCTCGTCCCGCCGATGCGGACGCCTTCGGGATTGTAGCCGGAATTGCCGTAAGGCGATGTGCCGCCTGTGCCGATCCACTTGTTGCCGCCCTGGTGGCGGCCCTGTTGCTCTTCGAGACGCTTCTTGAGCGTCTCCATGATTTCTTCCCAAGAGCCGAGTGACTGGATCTTTTCCATCTCCTCGGGTGTGAGATATTTCTCGGCGATCGCCTTCAGCCATTCTTCCGGCAGCGCCGCCGTCTCCGGTCCGCCCTCGCCGAGCACGCCGCGGAACACCCTGGCGAAAACCTGGTCGAAGCGGTCGATCAGGCCTTCGTCCTTCACGTAGACGACGCGGGCCAGATAGTAGAATTCCTCGACGTCGAGTCCGATCACCTGCCGGTCGAGTGCATCGAGTAGCGTCAGATGCTCCTTGGGCGAGGCGGGGATGCCCGCGCGCCGCAGCTCATCGAGGAAGGAGACGAACATCGGGGCGCTCAGCTGCCCTGCCGGCGGGCAAGGAAGGCGAGCCGCTCGAATAGCATCACATCAGCCTCGTTCTTGAGTAGCGCGCCGTGCAGTGGCGGGATCGCTTGGCGGATGTCCTTGGTCTGGAGAACCTCCAGTGGCATGTCCTCGTGGAGCAGCAGCTTGAGCCAGTCGATCAGTTCGCTGGTCGATGGCTTCTTCTTGAGGCCGGGCACGTCGCGCACCTCGTAGAAGATGTCGAGCGCGCGAGACACGAGGCGCTTCTCGATCCCCGGGAAATGGACATCGACGATCGCCTCCATCGTGTCACGATCGGGGAAGCGGATATAGTGAAAGAAGCAGCGGCGAAGGAATGCGTCGGGCAGCTCCTTCTCGTTGTTGGAGGTGATGACGACGATCGGGCGGTCAATCGCCGTCACCGTCTCGCCCGTCTCGTAAACGTCGAAGCTCATCCGATCGAGCTCCTGGAGGAGGTCATTGGGGAATTCGATGTCGGCCTTGTCGATCTCGTCGATCAGCAGCACGGGCAACTCGGGCGAGGTGAAGGCGTCCCACAGCTTGCCGCGGCGGATATAGTTCTGGATGTCATGGACGCGCGGATCGCCGAGCTGGCCGTCGCGCAGCCGCGCCACCGCGTCATATTCGTAGAGGCCCTGATGCGCCTTGGTGGTCGACTTGATGTGCCATTCGATGAGCGGCGCGCCGGCGGCGGCTGCGATCTCGTGCGCCAACACTGTCTTGCCGGTGCCGGGCTCGCCCTTCACCAGCAGCGGCCGGCGCAGCGCTACCGCCGCGTTGACCGCGACCTTCAGGTCGTCAGTGGCGATGTAGCTTGCGGTGCCGGTGAAACGCATGTCGATTCCTTCAGTGGGACGAGTGGTCAATCTAGGGCGATTCTCGCCTTTGCCCAACCATTCACGGCTTGAGCGGCAGGGCGAGCCCGGCGGCGATGAAGATCGCCTCGTCCACCGCCGCCGCTACCGTCTGGTTGATGCGACCGGCGACGTCGCGGAAACACCGCGCCAGCGCATTGTCGGGTACGATGCCGAGGCCGACCTCGTTGGCGACCAGAATCAACGGGCCCCGGGCTTCCCGGATACAGGCGGCGAGGAGTGTTGCTTCGGCCTCGGTGTCGCGGTCGGCGAACATCAGGTTAGAAGCCCAGAGCGTCAGGCAGTCGACCAGCACCACTCGGCCTGGTGCAGCCTCCGCGGCGATGGTGTCAGGGAGCGCCAGCGGCTCCTCCACCGTGCGCCAACGCGGGCCCCGATCTGCCCGATGGCGCGCGATCCGCTCGCCCATTTCGGCATCGAGCGCCTGGCCGGTGGCGATATAGACGAGCGCGCCTGGCTCGGCCTCGGCCCGCGCCTGCGCGATGCGGCTCTTGCCCGATCGCGCGCCGCCGAGCACGAGAAGAGTGGAAAGCGCCATGAACGTTCCTTGCCTGCGGCCTTGCGGCCCGACCCGCTTTCGCGATTAGAGCAGGGGAAGGGCGACGGGAAGGAGCCGGCTTGGACGAGTGGCGGATTCATGGGGGCCGGTTGGAGGCCGCACGCGCAGCGTGGCCAGACGCACCGGAGCCCTGGCTCGACCTTTCGACAGGGATCAACCCTCATCCCTGGCCGGTGGAGCGGGCTGGCGCGATCGATTGGCAGCGACTGCCCGGCGAGACGGCGCTGGCCGGGCTAGAGGCGGCGGCGGCGCGCGCCTTCGGCGTATCGCCGGAATGGGTCAGCGCGTTGCCAGGGAGCGAGATCGGGCTGCGGCTGCTGGCGACGCTCGACTTGCCGGTGCCGGTGCGCCATCTGACACCTGGCTATCGCACCCACGCAGAAGCGTTTGCGGTTAGCGCACCCCTTGCTGCGGAATCGCTTTCCATGGAAGCGGAGCGGGGCGGCACCATTCTGCTTGCCAATCCGTCCAACCCGGATGGCCGTCTGCATGATCCTGCCGAGCTCGCCGCCATCGCGAGCCGACTCGCGTCACGCGGCGGTCGGCTTATCGTCGACGAGGCGTTCGCTGACGCGACGCGGGGCACGAGCCTTTTACCCCATATGATGCATGATGAGGCGGCTGGCGTGATCGTGTTCCGGTCGTTCGGTAAGATGTTCGGCCTGGCTGGTGTCCGGCTCGGCTTCGCGGTGGCCGCGCCAGCGTGGATCGCGGGCCTGCGGCAGCGGCTGGGGAGTTGGCCGGTTTCAGCTCCGGCGATCGCGATCGGCACCGCCGCCTATGGCGACACGGATTGGATTGTTCGGGCCCGCGACCGGCTGGCGGTCGACCGGGATCAGCTCGATGCCGTGCTGCAATCTCACGGGCTCGATCCGGTCGGCGCCTGCCCGCTGTTTCGCCTCGTCCGCACGCCCGACGCCGCGGCGTTGTTTGAACGGCTGGCGCGGCGGGGCATTCTTACTCGTCCGTTCGACTATGCGCCTGACTGGCTGCGTATCGGCCTGCCCGGCGGCGACGCGGCCCTGGATCGGCTGGACAAGGCGCTGGCTGATGGCTGAGCCGATTGCTCTGGCGGCGCTCGTGATTGAGGCCGGGATCGGTTGGCCGGACGCGCTCTATCGCAGGATCGGTCATCCGGTGGGCCTGTTTGCGCGGATCATCGACGGGATTGAGCTGCGGTGGAACGATCCGGCCCGGTCCGAGGCGAGGCGACGGCTAGGCGGTGTCGCACTGGTGGCGCTGCTGGTTGGGTTGGTCGGCTGTGGCGCTTGGCTGGTGGAACGGGGAATGCGGGCGACGCTGGGGGACTGGGTATGGCTGCCGCTGGCACTGTTGGCGCTGCCGGGGCTCGCCCAACGCAGCCTCCACGATCATGTCGTGCCCGTCGCTCGGGCGCTGATGGCGGGCGATCTCGTTGCCGCGCGAGCGGCTGTCGCGCGGATCGTCGGGCGCGATACCGCGGCGTTGGACGAGCCCGGTGTGGCGCGCGCGGCCATCGAGAGTCTCGCCGAGAGTTTCTGCGATGGGGTCGCAGCGCCGCTGTTCTGGCTGTTGGTCGCCGGGTTGCCGGGGCTCTGGGGCTATAAGGCGCTCAATACCGCAGACAGTCTGATCGGCCACAAGGAGCCGCGCTGGCGGGCCTTCGGCTGGGCGGCGGCGCGGGCGGACGATGTCGCCAACTGGGTGCCGGCGCGGATCGCGGGGCTGCTGCTCTGTCTCGCCGCCGGCCGCGGCTTCGGGACGATGTGGCGGGACGCTCGCCGGCACGCCTCCCCCAATGCCGGCTGGACCGAAGCGGCGATGGCGGGCGCGCTCGGTCTGCGGCTCGCTGGGCCCGTCGCCTATGACGGCGTAATCCACCCCAAGCTATGGATCGGTGATGGCCGGACTGCGGCAGACGCCGGCGACATCCGCCGGGCGCTCCGCCTCTATTGGCGAGCCTGCTTGCTGTTGTGGCTGATCGCGGGGGGCTGCGCATGGGCGCTCTGATGTTGCAGGGCACGGGATCCGACGTCGGAAAGTCGGTGCTAGTCGCGGGGCTGTGCCGGGCGCTGGCCAATCGCGGCCTGTCAGTGCGTCCATTCAAGCCTCAGAATATGTCGAACAACGCGGCCGTCACGCTCGACGGAGGCGAGATTGGCCGCGCGCAGGCCACCCAGGCGCTGGCCTGTCGGGTCGAGCCGACCACCGACATGAACCCGGTGCTGCTAAAGCCGCAGGCCGATCGCACCTCGCAGCTGGTCGTGCAGGGGCGGGTGCGCGGTACGCTGGGCGCCGGTAATTTCCGCGAAGCGCGCGGGGCGCTGCTGGTCGACGTGCTGGACAGCTATCGCCGACTCCGTGCCCAATGCGACATCGTCGTGGTCGAAGGCGCGGGCTCTCCGGCGGAGATCAACCTGCGCGCCGGCGACATCGCTAATATGGGCTTCGCGCGGGCGGCGGACGTACCGGTCGTGCTGGTAGGCGATATCGATCGCGGCGGCGTGATCGCCGCTGTCGCCGGCACCCGCGCGGTGATCGATCCAGCTGACGCCGCGATGATCCGTGGTTTCATCATCAACAAGTTTCGCGGCGATCCGGCGCTGTTCGAGGACGGTTACCGCGCGATCGAGCGGCTTGCCGGTTGGCCGGGGCTTGGCGTGGTGCCTTGGCTGCCCGAGGCGGTGAAGCTTCCCAGCGAGGATGCGGTGGTGCTCGAGCGCCACGCTCAGCGTCGGGCCGGACGGCTGCTTGTCGCCTGCCCGATCAGCCCGCGCATTTCCAATTTCGACGATCTCGACCCGCTGCGGCTGGAGCCTGAGGTGGAGCTGGTGATGGTGCCCCCCGGGCAACCGATCCCGGCCGAGGCAGCGCTGATCGTACTGGCCGGGTCGAAGGCGACGATGGCGGATCTCGCCGCGTTCCGCGCGGAGGGTTGGGACATCGATATCCGCGCCCACCACCGGCGCGGCGGGGCGGTGCTGGGGCTTTGCGGCGGTTATCAAATGCTGGGTCAGCGCCTTGCCGATCCGGCGGGGATCGAGGGGCCGGCGGGCTCGGTCGAGGGCCTCGGCCTGCTCTACGTCGAGACCGTGCTGACCGGGACGAAGGCGCTGCGCTGTGTTGAGGGCGAGGCGTTCGGCGCGCGCTTCACGGGTTATGAGATGCACATGGGCGAGACGGTCGGCTCCGATGCCGAGCGCCCTTTCGCGTATTTCGACGACGGCCGGACTGACGGGGCGGTCAGCGCCGACGGCTTGGTGGCGGGGACCTATGTCCACGGCCTGCTGGCTGATTCCGCCCAGCGAGCCGCCTGGCTTCGGCGGATCGGCGGCAAGGGCGGCGGGGTGGACTATCGCGCCTCGGTCGAGGCCGCGCTCGATGCGATCGCCACAACGCTGGAACGGCATCTCGACATCGATGCGCTGCTTCGCCTCTCAGAGGCGACCGGCAAGGAGTGAGGCGAGCAGCAACCCGGATTCGACCAGCTCGATTCCGGCGCCATGGCCGTCCCCCGAAATGCCGCCGATCACGCGGCGCAGCCACAGGGCCCATGCCGGAATCAGCAGCAGCGCGGCGAGCACCCCCGGTGCCAGCGCCGCGCCGGCCAACAGCAGCACCGCCCAGCCGATGAGATGCCGCGTGTCCACCGCCTCGGCGAAACGGGCCGCGAGGCCAGGGTGGAGTGGCGGCAGCCAGTGTGTCCAGGCCAGCGGTCCGATCCGCGCCGCGGCGGGTATCAGCAGCAGCGGCAGCCACAGCCCCTGCTCCACGAGCGCGTGAAGCAGTACCAGCTTGGCCAGGAGCTGAAGCACGATCGCGACCACGCCGAAGCTACCAACATGCGGATCGGTCATGGCAGCGAGTAATCGTGCGCGGTCGCGATGCGCCGCGCCACAGCCGTCGGCGACATCGGCCAAGCCGTCCAGATGGAGCGCGCCAGTCAGCAGCACCCACGCGACCAGCGCGGCGAGGGCACCCATCCACGGATCCACGTGCGCGCCGGCCCAGGCCGCGCCGGCGACACCTCCGCCAATCAGCAGACCTACCGCCGGGAACCAGCGCATCGAGGCGGCGAAATCCGTATCGCTTGCCGTCACTGCCGGAACTGGCAGGCGGGTCAGGAACTGCACGGCGAGCAGTAGCCGCTTCATGGGGTCAGCGCTACGATCTGGGCCGAGGCCGGTTCAGGCCAGAGGCGAAGCGACAGCAGCCCGGCATAAGGCAAGTCGAACGCCCAGAGCTGCCGCTGATCGAAGCCGCAGAGCTTCGCGAGCGCCGCGCGCATGGCGCCGCCGTGGGTAATGACCAGCGTCGGCTCCGCCGGCAGCCGGGCAAGCGCATCGCCGACGCGGGCGACAAGCTCAGTCCATGCTTCACCGCCCGGTGGCGGATTCGCGTCGGGATCCTCCCAGAAGCGGCCGAGCGCGGACTGGTCGATGTCAGCGGCAGAGAGCCCGTCCCAGTCGCCGAAGTCGATCTCCCGCCAGCGTGGATCGATTGTGATCGGCAGGCCTAGCGACACACCAATCGCTTCGGCACACGCCCTTGCGCGGGCGAGATCGGACGTGACGATCGCTCCGACGTCCAGACCGTCGGCTTGCTCTACGCAGGAGGCGATGCCGGCGGCAGTCGCTGCGGAGTCAGTCCGGCCGAGGAGGCGACCGGTTGTCTCCGGTTCGCCATGGCGCAGCAGGTGGATGAGCCGGGGCGTCATTCGCCTTTGGATATGCCAGTTTCGGCAAAGGTCGCCATGCCATCATGCGCAGCAAGCGCCGCGCGGATCACGGCGGCGGCGACTGCCGCCCCGCTTCCTTCGCCCAAGCGCATGCCGAGCGTCAGGATCGGTTCGAGTCCCAGCTTGGCGAGCAGCCGAGCATGGCCGGGCTCCGCCGATTGGTGGCCGGCGAGGCAATGGCGTGTGATCGCACCGTTCTGCGCGGCGAGCGGGGCGATCGCGGCGCAGCTGATGAAGCCGTCGAGCAGGACCGGGATGCGCTTGTGGCGGGCCGCCAGCACCGTGCCGGCAATGCCCGCAATCTCACGCCCACCGAGCCGGCGGAGCGTCTCGAACGCGCTGTGGGGTGCCTGTTCGTGGAGGGCCAGCCCTGCCGCCACCGCTTCGGCCTTGCGGGCGAGGCCATGACTGTCGACGCCGGTGCCCGGTCCGATCCAGTCGACAACCGGGCCGCCGAAGCTCCGTGCGGCCAGTGCGGCGGCCGCAGTGCTGTTACCGATCCCCATCTCGCCGACCAGGATCAGGTCGAGCCCGTCTTCGAGGGCAGTCGCGCCGGCCGAGAGCGCATTAAGGCATTCGGCCTCGCTCATGGCCGGGGCGCGCGTAAAGTTTGCCGTGGGTCGGTCGAGATCGAGTGCCACGACCTGCAGGTCGAGCCCAGCTGCGCGGGCGAGCGCGTTGATTGCAGCGCCGCCAGCCTCGAAATTGGCGACCATCTGTGCGGTGACGGCGGTGGGGAAGGCGCTCACGCCCAGCGCGGCCACTCCATGATTGCCGGCGAAGACCAGCACTCGCCCGCGGTCGAGACGCGGTCGCTCCCGTCCCTGCCAGCCGGCCAGGAAGCAGGCAATATCCTCGAGCCGGCCAAGCGATCCGGGCGGCTTCGTGAGCTGAGCCTGCCGATCCCGCGCCGCGGCGACCGACGCCTCGTTGGGTTCGGGGAGGGCGGAAAGCGCTTTCTCGAACGATGCGACGGTGGGGAAGAAGGTCATGCGACGCTGAAGCCCTCCGGCGGAGTGCGGACGATGAAATGGCCTTTCACGCCCTCCGGCCAGCAACGATAGGGTACGCTGCCTTCCGGGCTGTCGCCATGGGCGAGCGCATAGTCAAGGATCGCGCGCGCCGCTTCGGCATCCGGGCGGAAGCGGCCGAGCACATAACCGATCTTTCCCGGCGCGCGCAGATGGACCGTGCAATGCTCGGTGCAGGCGAACAGGCAGGGCATCTCATCGATCGTAATGCTGGCGAAGCGCGGATCGGCGGCCTGCGCTTCGCGCAGCGCCGCGACGAGCCGCGCCCCGCCACGCACGCCATCAGCATCATCGCGTTCCTCCGCCGAGTGGCGGCAGGTGCTGCAGGCGACGATGCTCTGGCCGGGCGCGGCGGGGCGCAGCAGCGTCATGCCGTCTGCACTTGTCGCGGGTGCGGGGCCGGTACGCCGGCCTCGCGCAGCACGCGGTAGAACAGGTGCAGCCCGAACAGGATCAGCCCGTCGCGGACCAACTGTCGCGCGATGAGCGTCGGCGCCAGCGCCGTGCCCACGCCGCCCAGCAGCAGTCCCCCGCCCAGCACCGCGAGCTTGAACGCCACGAAGGCCGCACCATAGCCGCAGGCTAGCCGCATCCAGGCCGGCTTCCGGGCCAGCTGGAGTGTCGCCCGGCTGCCCCCGAGCAGCGCGGCGACCGATGCCAGGCCGAGCGTTACACCCCAGCCGATCGTGCTCGGATCATGCGGATAATGGTGCAGCCCGATGCCGACGACCTGCGACACTCCCCAGCCGATCAGCATCAACGCCAATCCATGCCTTCGTCCCAGATGCGCGGCGGCCAGTGCCGCCAGTGCAGGGAAGGGCGTGGCACAGGCCAGCGCCGCCGTGGTGACCGCGCTGGCGGCTGTGAACAGCGCGACCCAGAGGATCGATCCGTCCCGTTGCGTGGCCATGGTGGCCTGCCGCTGCCGCTCGATCACAGCCGCGCCCTCAGGCCGCCATAGACGCTGCGGCCAAGCGAGTTGAAGCGGAAGGCCGTTTCATAATGCTTGTCGAACAGGTTCTCCGCCCGCGCGAACAGGGTGAACCGGCCGTCGAGCGGCACCTCGGCGCGCAGATCGACAAGAGTGTAGCCGGCGAGCCTGGTCGTGTTCGACGCATTATCGAAGCTGTGCCCAGCCCAGCGCACCGCCACGCCCGTCGAGATGTCGAGCGGCCAGCGGTAGCTGACGGTGCCGTTCGCCTCCTGACGCGGGCGGCGCGGCAGCCAGTTGCCATAGGTGAGGCCGGCCGAGCGATCCTCCGCCATCGTCCAGCTGTAATTGCCGTCGAGGGTTAGGCGGTCTGTCGGCCGGATCGAGCCGGCCAGCTCGACACCATGCGCCACGGTGCGCGCGAGGTTGAGATAATAGCCGAAGCGGGGGGTCGTGGTGCCCGGCGTCACACACAGCGGATCGGTGGACGGAAAGTCGCAGCTGTTGAAGACGACCTGCTCACGCGTATGGCGCTCGAAATAGGTTGCGCCGAGCGTGATCCGGTCTTCCCACAGATGCTGTTCAACGCCCGCTTCCCAGCCCTTGGATCGAGCCGGCTTCAGGTCCGGATTCCCATATTGCGAGTAGAGCTGGTAGAGCGACGGCGCCTTGAAGCCCTCGCCATAGCTTGCGCGCAGCACGGTGCCGGTCTGGAGCTTCCACGCGGCACCGCCCGAAAAGAGGAAGCGGCCGCCATAGCTGGTATAGCGGTCATGGCGTACGCCGCCGGTGAGCGTCAGGCCCTTCAGCACCTCACCGTTCAGCTGCACATATTCGTCGGTGAGCGTCGCCTTGCCCTCGTCCGGATCGGTCTGGAACTGGGGTGAGAGCGAACGGAAGCGCGAGCGCTCGTGCTCGACGCCGAACACCGCGTTCCAGCCGTCGGCGATCGCCAGGGTGCCCTGATAGTCGATCCGCTTGGTATTGCCGGTCGAATGGAAAGTCGTCTCGTCGCCGGGTGCCAGCGACGGGTCGTAATTGTTGCGCTTGGTATCGGTGTAGCTAAAGCCGATGCGGTTGCGCAGCCGCCCGCCCAGAAGGTCGACCTTGAGCCCGGCATAGCCGAGCAGCTGCCGGTTGGTCTCATATTCGGCCGTGTCGGCGGGCTGGAAGGTTACGGGATCGAAGCCGTCGATGTCGGTGCGGCCGCGCGCATAGTAACCGCGCAGATCGGCCGTGATCCCGTCGACAATGGCGATTTCCACCCGGCCCTCGGCCGAACGGTTGCGATAGCCGTCGCGCTCATGCCCGCCGAAGCGCGGATCGAGCGCGGAGATGCCGTCGGTGGTGAAGGTCTCGCCCGCGAGGCGCCAGGTCACGCGTCCGTCCTTGCCGCCCACGCCGGCCCGCGCGTCGACGGTGCTCCGCGATCCGCCCTCGACGTCGAAGCTGCCCTCCAGCGCTTTGGTGGGGAGGGCGGTCACGATATTGACCACGCCGCCGATCGCCTGGCTACCCCACAGCGTCGACTGCGGTCCGCGCAGAATCTCGATGCGTGCGGCGTCGCCGGTCATCAGGTTGCCGATGTTGAAGCTGCCATCGGGCGAGGCGGGATCGGTGAGCTTGACGCCATCGAGCACCAGCACGGTCTGGTCGCCCTCGGCACCGCGGAGGCGGAGCGTCGTGTCGGTGCCGTAGCCGCCATTGCGTGAGATGCTGATGCCGGGCGTGCGCAGCAGCAGTTCGGTGACGCCGATGTCCTGCGCGCTATCAATCGCCTTCTTGTCGAGCACGGTGATTGACGAGGCGACGCGGTCGATCGGCGTCGGTGTGCGGTTGGCGGTGACGACGATCCCGGATCCCTCGGGATTGGCAACCGTGTCGGGCGTTGACGCGACCTGCGCGAACGCGCCGGAGGAGAGGAAGGCGAGCGGAAGAATAATCGATCTGGGCACTGGTGAAACCCCCTTGGACAGCGAACTGACCTGTCCTGTTGCGGGCGGTCAGACGTGCCTCTGGCGCACGACGCCGCCCGCCGCAGAACGCGGCCTGGCGATGTCGTCACGCGGGTTTTCACCCCGTCCGTACGGCGCACCCTGGCCGGACGAAAGACGACCGCGACGGGCAGGTCTCCTGGCTTGCGGGTCAACGCCCAGTTCGCGTCGCCTTCTCGGGACCGGGGGCCCCAATGGCATGTGACGCGATGGCTCACCGCTTACAGTTGCAGGGGCAGCCGGGGTTCCTCACCCCGTTCCCTTTTCATCCTCGTCACCGAGGAACCTGTCGCGCCGCCGCGATAAGCCTGGTGTGGGGTTTGCGTCAACCGCGCCGATGGAGGGGGACCAGCAACGGTGAACCGTCGACCGTACCCCGCCAGGCGGCGATACCGTAGATTCGTGCCAGCGCCGCATCGGTCAGCACGGTGTCGGGGGGACCGTCCGCCGCCAGTCGCCCTTCGCTGAGCAGCAGCAGCCTATCGCAGAAGCGCGCTGCCATCGTCAGGTCGTGCAGCACGACCAGCACTAGCATGCCGGCGCGCGCATGATCGGCGAGGAGTGCCATCACCTCCATCTGATGGCCGGGATCGAGGGACGCGAGCGGTTCGTCCGCGATCAGCGCGGGCGCGCCGACCGCCAGCGCGCGCGCCAGCATCACCCGCGCTCGCTCGCCGCCGGACAGCTCTGTCGCATCGCGTGAACGGAGGTGGAGCGTGTCGGTCGCGCGCATCGCCGCCTCGATTGCCGCCTCGTCGGTCGCCTTGATGCGTGAGAAGGGGGCGAGATGGGGCAGCCGGCCGAGGCCCACGAGTCGCTCGACCGATAGCGGCCAGTGCAACGACTGGCCCTGGGGCAGGAAAGCGACGGCGCGCGCTCGCTCGGATGGCGCGAGCGTCGCGATATCGCGACCGTCGAGCAGCACGCGGCCCGAGGAGGGGCGGACGAGGTGCAGCATGGCGCGCGCGAGCGTGGACTTGCCCGCACCATTGGGTCCGATCAGGCCGATCAGCCCGCCGCCGGTGAGCGTCGCGCCGACATCAGAGACGATTGGGCGTCCCCCCAGTGCGACGTCCAGGGTCTCGATCGTGATCGTCACCACAGGCGGCGCTCCCGCAGGAGATGGAAGACGAAGACCGGCACGCCGAGAAAAGCCGTGACCACACCCAATTTGAGCGGCGCCGAGGTGGGAATCAGCCGGACCGCGATGTCGGCCGCGGTCAACAGCACCGCGCCGGCCAGGGTGGCGGGCAACAGCACGGCGGACGGGCTGCGATCGGTAAAACGGCGCACCAGATGGGGCACGATCAGCCCGACGAAGCCAATCGCCCCCGACACTGCGACCGCGCCGCCGACGCCGATCGCGAGGCCGACCAGCAGGCGCAGCCGGACCCGCCGCAGATCCGCGCCCAGCGCGCGGGCGCTATCCTCGCCAAGCGTCAGGGCATCGAGCGCCCGCCCGTCCCACAGCAGCAAAATGAGGCCGATCGCGATGCATGGCGCCGCCAGCCAGACATGATGGGCGGACCGATCCTCGAGCGATCCGAGCAGCCAGCTCATGATCTCCATCGCCGCAAAGGGGTTAGGCGAAAAATTGAGCGCAAGGCTGATACCGGCGCCTGAGAGTGTCGCCACGGCGATTCCGGCGAGGATCAGGCCGAGCGGGCTCTCGCTGCGTCCGGCGAGCAGCAGCAGCGGCGCCAGCGCCACCAGCGCGCCCGCGATCGAGAGCAGCGGGAGTGCCAGTGGATGCGCCTGCGCGAGGCCGAAATAGATCGCCACCACCGCTCCCAGCGCCGCCGCGTTCGAAGCGCCCAGCACGGATGGCTCAGCCAGTGGGTTGCGGAGATAGCCTTGCAGCGCCGCACCACCCGCGCCCAGCATCGCGCCCACCATCAGCCCCAGGGCCACGCGCGGCAGGCGCAGCTCGATCAGTACGGCGCGCACGATCGGATCACCCTGGCCGGCGAGCGCTGCCCAGTCGGCGGCGAACGGGATATGGGCCGGCCCTACCAGCAGTGACGCGACGGCGGCGAGCAGCCCAAGTGCGCCAAGGATGCCGAGGAGCAAGACTGGCCGAATACCCCATACGGGCGACGGATGGGGCAAAGTCGACCTCGTCCAGAGCAATCTGGCCCGATTGTGTCTCGGGTCCGTTCGAGGCATCCGTAGCGTCCCCGTCATGAATGAGGAAGTCCGATCCGGTGCTGCGCCCGTTCCTCCTGTTGTTGGCGTGCGCGCTGGTGTTGCTGCCCGATCCGGCCGGAGCCGCGGGGCCACGCCGCATTGTCTCTCTCAATCTGTGCGCGGACGAATATCTGATCGCGCTCGCCGACCCGGCGCAAATCGCCGGGCTGACGGAGTGGGCGCGCGATCCGAACCTTTCCTATTATGCGTCGCGGGCACAGTCGCTGCCCTTCACCCACCGCAGTGCCGAGGAGGTGCTGATGCTGCGCCCGGATCTGGTGATCGGCGCGCCCTTCGGCACCCGCGCTGCGCTGGCACCGCTCTCAGCGCGCGGCGTCCGGATGATGGAAATGCCCTACGATACGAGCCTCTCGTCGATCGAGCAGACGATCCGGCAGATGGCCGATGCCGTCGGGCACCCCGAACGGGGCAGGGCGATAATCGCGGCGATGCGGGCCGAGATGACGGCGCTCGGGCCGGCTCCTGGCCGCGGACGTGTCGCCGCTTATTATCAGCGGCAGGGTTATCTGACCGGGACGGGCACGCTGGTCGACGAAATGATGGGGCGCGTGGGGCTGGTGAACCTGGCGGGGCGGCTCGGCAAGCCGGCGCTCTCGCAGCTGTCGCTGGAGGAAATGGCGCTGGCCCGGCCCGACTTCGTCATCGTCGAGGACCGCACCGCGAAGATCACCGACAAGGGTAGCGAGATGCTCCACCATCCCCTGCTCGATCGGGCGATCCCGGCCGGCCACCGCCTCGATATCCCGCAGGCGCTGACGGTGTGCGGCGGACCTTTCTATCCGAAGGCGGTAGCGCTGCTGGCCGCCCAGCTGCGTGCGGCAGATCGAGCGCGATGATCAGCGCTTGAGGATGTGGGCCTGCCATTCTTCGCGCTTCTGCCAGCCGCGCCGTTCGAGCTCGGGCACGTCCGAGGTTTCGCTGGGCCAGCCAAGGCAGAGCAGCGCCACCAGCGTCCAGTGCTCGGGCGTCTCCAGCAGCGCAGTCACGGGCGCGGGATCGAGGATCGACACCCAGCCCAGTCCGATCCCACGGGCGCGGGCCGCCAGCCAAATCGTGTGGATCGCCATCACGGTCGAATAACGTAGCATTTCGGGCATGGTGGCCCGGCCGAGCCCGTGGCCGGCTCCGGGCGTTTCGTCGGAGAAGACGGCGAGGATCTCTGGGGCCTCGCGCAACCCGTGCAGCTTGAGCCGGCGATAGGCGGCGGCCCGCTCGGCATCATAGCGCTCGGCCGCGCGAGCGCTGGCGGCGTCGACATGTTTCGCCAGCGTCTCCCGCAGCGCCGGCGATTCGACTCGCACGAAGCGCCACGGCTGGGCATTGCCGACGGACGGGGAGAATTGCGTCAGCGCCAGCAGCCGCTCGACCTCGCCGTCGGGCAGCGGATCGGTTTGGAAATGGCGCACGTCGCGGCGCCAGGCGAGCAATGTCTCGAGCTCGGCCTGGAAGTGCGCGTTGAAGCGAGGAGGCAATAGGCCTTCGGTCAAAACTCGATTCCCGGCTGCGCCTTCACGCCGGAGCGGAAGGGATGCTTCACCTGCGCCATCTCGGTGACGAGGTCCGCCGCCTCGATCAGGCGCTCATGCGCGTTGCGGCCGGTCACGATGACATGCTTGTCCTCCGGCTTCGCCACCAACACGTCCAGCACCTCCTCGAGCGGCAGGTAATCGTAGCGCAGCACGACGTTGAGTTCATCGGCGAGCACCATGGAATAGGCCGGGTCGGCGATCATCCGCTTCACCTCATCCCACGCAGCGCGTGCGGTCGCGATGTCGCGCGCACGGTCCTGAGTGTCCCAGGTGAAGCCCTCGCCCATCGGCTTGAACTCCACCTGCTCGGGAAAGGCGTCGAACACCGCTTTCTCCCCGGTGCTCATCGCGCCCTTCACGAACTGGATGACGCCCACTTTCATGCCGTGTCCGATCGCGCGGACCACCATGCCGAGCGCAGCAGTGGTTTTGCCCTTGCCCTTGCCCGTATGGACGATCAGCAGGCCCTTCTCCCGCGTCTTGCTGGCCATGATCTTCTCATGCGCCGCCTGTTTTCGGCGCATCTTCTCGGCATGACGCTCGTCCATCGTCTTCACGCACAATCCTCCTGACGGCCATCATGCCTATGCGGCCGGGCCTTGGCTTCCAAAATCATGTGGTGGTCCTTGGCCGACAGCTTCCAAGGTGCCCGTCGCTGTATCGGCCGTCTTGCGCTATCGGAGTTTCCGATTGTCATGAGGCCAGCACGATGTCCGAGAGTTCCTATTTCTATGATCCCGCGGAGGGGCATGGGCTAGCTCACGATCCATTCAAGGCGATCGTCGCGCCGCGGCTGATCGGATGGATTTCCAGCCTCGATGCGGAGGGGCGGCCCAATCTCGCGCCGTACAGTTTCTTCGGTGCTTTCGCGAGCCGACCCGCTGTCATCGGCTTCTGCAGCGAAGGCTATAAGGACAGCATCGGCAACATCGAGCAGACGGGGGAGTTCGTCTGGAATCTCGCGAGCCGGCAGTTGGCCGAGCAAATGAACAGCAGCTCGGCGACCGTGTCGCCGGAGGTGAACGAGTTCGGACTAGCCGGGCTTACAGCCGCGCCGGGGCGCAACGTGCGGGCGCCCCATGTGGGCGAAGCCCCCGCGGCCCTCGAATGCAAGCTCCTCCAGGTCGTCCGCCTGCGCAGGCTCGACGGCACCGAGATGAGCAACTGGCTGGCACTGGGCCAGGTGGTGGGCGTGCACATCCGCCGGGAGTTCATCAGGGAGGGGCTGTTCGACACGCACGCGGCGCAGCCGATCATGCGGGCCGGCTACCGTGGGGACTATGCGCAGATCGGCGAGATGTTCGAGATGATCCGGCCGAACTGAGGCTGCCCGTCGGAGCGAGAGATTCGCAGCGCGAATCTCGCTGAAGGTGAGCGGCCGACCGTTTCAGCCCGTCTGATGACGGCAAAAATGGCGGAAAACAGCGCCCTTCTGAAAAGTGACATCGAATTGCAAAATTTTCTGCAGCGAATCGTTGACGGGTCCGGATGACCCCTATAGAGGCCCTCTCACCGCAGCGGACGACGTCAACGACGCCGCCGCCGGGAACGATCCTCCAGCCACTTCAGTGGGTTAGCGAGGATGGCTCTTTCGGAAATCGGATGCTCCTTGGAGTGTCCGTCCACGTCACTCGGATCGGTAAAACGGTCACCTCGAGATAAAAATCGGGGATGAGAAGGCGTCGGTTCTTTCTCATTGTTGGAACAGATGAAGGGACATGTGGGCGGCGGCTCCGGTCTGCGCGGGTCTTTAGGCTGCGTTGGATCGGTTAAAGCTAATGC
>OUNM010820992.1_pt1 | contig 42909 bp, 37 predicted proteins | sample 1769961 | NCBI WGS metagenome assembly OUNM01 (sample SAMEA3914820, study PRJEB12502) | metagenome | biome: forest; material: soil | place: USA | collected 2012-03-12 | depth 0.3 m | reverse complement strand
GCTCAAGGTCATGGATATCAACCTCAACGGCCTGTTCTACTGCAACCGGGAACTGATCCCGTACATGCTGGAAAACGGCTACGGCCGCATCGTCAACATCGCCTCGGTCGCCGGCAAGGAAGGCAATCCCAACGCCTCGGCCTATTCGGCGTCGAAAGCGGGCGTGATCGGCTTCACCAAGTCGCTCGGCAAGGAACTGGCGACCAAGGGCGTCATCGTCAATGCCCTGACGCCGGCGACGTTTGAATCGCCGATCCTGGCGCAACTGCCGCAGAGCCAGGTCGATTATATGCGCTCGAAGATCCCGATGGGTCGCCTGGGTGTCGTCGATGAATCGGCTGCCATGGTCACCTTCATGGCCTCGGAAGAGTGCTCGTTCACCACCGCTTCGGTGTTCGACACCTCGGGTGGCCGCACGACCTACTAAGCGCTTCGATAGAGCGACTGAAAGAGCGGGCCGAAGGGTCCGCTCTTTTTGTTTGGACGGTCGCGGCGGAAGCGCGCCCCGCGACGCGTCTAACCCATATAATCTCGGGAGAAGACAATGATCGCCTTAGCCGCCGCCTTGCTGCTCCAAGCGCAACAACTGCCCATCGTCGGCGCACCCAGCCATTTCCACGAGCCCGACCCGATCGATTTCGACGAGCACGCCGGCTTCACCCAGATGTTCGACGGCGCGACACTTGCCGGCTGGGATGGCGATCCGGCGATCTGGCGCGTCGAGAACGGCGCCATCGTCGGCGAGTCGACCAAGGACAAGCCGGTGCGTAATGCCTACATTTCATGGCACGGCAAGGTGACCAAGGACTTCGATCTCAAGCTTGAGATCAAGGTCGAAAACGGTGGTGGCTCGGGCATCCAGTATCGCTCGCAGGTCGGCAAGCCGTGGACGCACAACTTCCCGGCCGGTCAGAACGCGCTGAACCTGGCCTGGATGATGACCGGCCCGCAGGCCGACTACTGGTATCCGGTGAACCCGAAAAGCGCCGCCTATAGCGGCCAGTTCTATTCCGAAAACACCGACCTCGGCATCCTCGCCTGGCGCGGTCAGGTGACGCAGAGCGAGCCTGGCAAGTCGCAGCGGCTCCTCGCCAATATCGGCGATCGCACAGCACTTGGCGGCTATGTCCGCGTCAATGACTGGAACCAGTACGAGATCATCGCCCGCGGCGGCGTGATGATGCACATCCTCAACGGTCAGCTGATGGCGGTGTACATCGACGACGATCCAACCTCGTCCAACAACCAGCCCGGCCTGATCGGCATCGAGCTGGAAAGCACGCCGTCGAAAGTCTCGGTGCGTAACCTCTACATCCGGACCTTTGACAAATAGAAAACCCGGCAGCCTGGGCTGCCGGGTCGATAAGGTCGCTTTCGGTTGGCGATCAGCCCGCCTTGGAAGCGATGTAGTTGCCGTAGCCGATGATGATGGTCGAGCCGACCAGGGCCAGGATGCCCAGCCAGACCAGCGTTTTCGTCTTGGCCGAGGTGCCCTTCCATTCGCTGAGCGTAAAGCCCCACAGGGTCGAGAACAGGATGATCGAGCCCATGTGCAGCGTCCACGACGAGAAGCCGAACTTGCCCATCTGGCTTTCGCCCATGGTGTAGAAGAAGAACTGGAAGTACCACAGGGTCCCGCCCAGCGCCGCCAGCAGATAGTTGGGCACTAGCGGAATTTTCGCCGCCTTGGTTTCCGCATCGGCCTTGGCGCGCGGCTTGCCGAACCATTCCGAAGCGGAACCGTTCTTCAGGATCAGATAGCCCGACCAGATCAGGTTGGTCAGGAAGCCGCCGATCAGCACGATGCAGATCACCGGCAAACCACCCCACAACTGACCGGTGCCGGCCTTGAGGCTGGCCTCCTTGATCGGCGTGCCATAGTCGAGGCCGAAGGCGAAGAAGGACGACATCACGCCGCAGAAGATGGCGATCAGGATGCCCTTGGTCAGGTTGAATTCGCTGACACCCTCAGTATTGCCCGGCAGCTCCTTTTCCTTGCGGTGACCGGCCATGGCGACAACGACGATGGCAATCAACACCACGGCGATGCCGATGAAGGTATAGAGCGAGCCCGGCTTGGCGGCGATGGTCGCCAGTTGACCGGTGACCAGCGGTGGCCCAAGCGTCCCGATGATCGTCGTCAGACCCAGCGCTACGGCCATACCGAGGCTCAGGCCGAGGTAGCGCATGGTCAGGCCGAAGGTCAGCCCGCCCGTGCCCCACAACGCGCCATAGGCGATGCAGCCCATGATGATCTTGGGGTCGGTGTGGCCCAGCACGCCGAACAGGTCCTTGGTGCCGATCGTCGCACCGATCCACGGCGCGATCACCCACGAAAAGATGCCGCCGGTCAGCCAGAAAATTTCCCACGACCACAGCTTGATACGCTTGTACGGCACGTAAAAGCTGGCCGAGGACAGACCGCCCAGCCAGTGAAAGAGAACGCCGATTAAGGGGTTGGGATTCATGCAGACTCCTCAGATACGATAAATGCGTTCGGCATTGCCGGCGAACAAAGCATCGCGTTCGCTGGCGCTGAAGTCGCGGGTGACATCGTCGTAGAATTCAAGCTGGCGGCGGAAGCCATTGAACAGCTTGTCGGTCGGGAAATCGCTGGCGAACAGTGCGCGCTCGATGCCGAACTTTTCGATGGTTTCGAGCACGACCGGGCGCATGCCGTCTTCGGTCCAGTGGCGGTCGATGAAGCCCAGGCCTGAAATCTTGCAGGCGACGTGCGGCAAGGTGGCCAAGAGCGCCATGCCACTCTTCCAGGCGGCGATACCGGCAGCATCGCGGTCGACCGGCATGCCGGTGTGATTGATGATCACCGGCACGTCGGGATTGGCCTTGGCCAGCTGGTAGGCCTTGGTCATCTGGTTGGGATAGATCTGCAGATCGAACGACAGCCGGTACTTGGCCAGCAGCGCATAGCCATGGGCAAAGGCGTCGTCGTCGAGCAGGTCACGCGGTGTATAGGTGCGCTGCGGATCCGGATGCCAGTTGATGATGTGGCGGATACCGCGGACGTTCTTGCTCATGACGTGCTGGGCCAGCACGCGCTCGACCTCGGGATCGTTGAGCGCGGCAAAACCGACAACCGCTTGAGGGTAACCAGCACCATCATCGGCGAGACTTTGCAGCCAACGCGTTTCATTGATCGCGTCTTTCGCGTCGGCGCCGGCATCGATATGCACGATCTTAGTGACGTTGTAGCCGGTCGCGTCCTTGAAATAGTCGTCCAGGCCGTAGTCGTGGGCGATGGCTTCGACGCTGCCATTGGGACCGTCGTCGGAAAACGGCGGCGTCAGCCACGGATAGGACAGGTGGTCGAGCTTCCACAGGTGGACGTGAGCGTCGACAAACCGCGCTATGGTCATGAAATCCCTGCCCTTGTTGACCGCCCTGGTCGGACTTCCAAGCCGGAAATCCCATTTTTTGCGTATTTATAGTATTATATGGGAGCAGCGAGTCAAGCGACCGGACAAGAAAACGGCCAAAGAAAACGGCGAGCCCTGGCCCCAGGATCGCTCGCCGTTTTCCCCCGCACAAAAGACCCCTATCCCGGAGGTCCTTTATTCAAATCTCGTGTACCCATAGCGCCTGCCAGGGCGGCAGCATGGTCGCACCCGCCAGCCGCAGGCCGTCGAACAGGTCGGTCGCCGGCTTGATCAGCCGGATGGTTTGGTTTTCGCCCGACAGGTTGGCCAGACACAGCAGCCGCCCCTTGGGCAGGGCGCGCGCAAAGGCCAGAACCGGGCCGTCGCGCGACGGCAGCGGCAGGGCCGGCCCCGCGGCATCATAGCCCGGCAGCGCCATCAGCACCTCGCTTAACATGCGCAGGTGGGCGAAGATCTCGCCCTGCGGCCCGTCTTCAGCCTGAGCCTGACCCGCCGCGCGCCAGTCCATGGCCGGGCGATGCAGCCAGCGCACGTCGGGCTCGTGGCCTATGGCGAAGGCAGCGTCATTGGTTTGGGCGATCTCGTCGCCCATATAGATCATCGGCACGCCGTCCAGCGCATAGACGACGCTGTAGACCAGCTTCAGACGATCAAGGCCGAAAGCATCATCGGCAACACCGCACAAGGAAGCGGCCATGCCGCACACCGACGCGGCCGCGCCGGCATTGGCCTGAAAGGCCAGCCCCTCGGCAAAACTTTCGCCGCCGGCATAGAACTTCGTCCACCGCTTCTGACGCGTCGCATCGGCGATGCCGCCCAGCGCGCCCCAGATGATGTCGTCGTGACAGCGAGCGTAGTTGAGCCATGTGCCGTGCTCGGGCTTGTCAGCGGCGCCGGTCAAGGCGGCGTCGAAAATGGCGCCGTCGCCTTCGGCCACCGCCGCCCATAAGGCGGTCATAGCGGTGTTGTTATAGGCCATATCGCATTGCCGGCGCAGCGGATCGCCGAAGAACGGCACGACATGGCGGACGTCCTCGATCGCTTCGGCCAGCAACAAACTGCCGGGCGCCAGCATGGTCAGCAGGGCGCGAAACGCCGTGACAATGTCGTGGGCGCCGTCGAGATTGCGGCAGATCGTGCCCTTGGCCTTCCACAGATAGGCCACCGAATCGAGGCGGAAGCCGTCGACCCCAGCATTGGCCAGCGTGAACAGCACGTCGAGCATGGCCAGGAAGACGCGTGGATTGGCGTAGTTCAGGTCCCATTGGTAGGGGTTGAAGGTCGTCCACACCCAACCGCCCGCCCCTTCTACGCCTGCCCCTTCGACCCCCGCCCCTTCGACCCACGTGAAGCTGCCGGGCGCGGTAGCCGGGAAAACGTCGACCAGATGGGCGCTCCACGCCGCCATCTCGGCCTCGTCATCCAGGGTGATATAGAAATCGGCATAGGCCGGATCGCCAGCCAGCCAGCCTTGCGCCCAGGCGTGTTCCTCGGCGGTGTGGTTGCAAACGACGTCAAGCACCAGGCCGATATCGGCGCGGCGCAGAGCCCCTGCCAGATCGCGCAGATCGTCGAACGTGCCGAGTTTGGGGTCGACCGCGCCGAAGTCGGCAACGGCAAAGCCACCATCGCTGTCGCCATCGCGCGGCTTTAACAGCGGCAGCGGATGGAACAGGCCGACATTGAGGTCTTGCAGATAGGGAATGCGCGCGATGCAGCCTTTCAGCGTCCCGGCGAACTTGTCGACATAGGCGCTGTAGGCTGGGCGGCCGGGGCGGGAGAACCAGTCGGCATCGTTGCGGCGGCGGATATCGCGCGCCGTCAGGTCGCGCGACCGCGCCGCCGAGGCGTCGGCCAGCACGCGGGCGACCTCGGCCATGAAGGCGGCGAAGCTGTGTCCGGGGACATCACCGTACAGGCGGCGCAGAGCTTCGCGCGCCGTGTACCAATGGTCGATGTCAGGGGACGGGGAAAGATCGGGGCCGGCAACCGGCGGCGTGACACACATGAAAGCTTACAGACAACCGTGAAAACAAAGTCCCGGAAAAGTCGTCCTGCCGGCCCCTGGGTGAGGGGGGGGATGGGGCCGGCAGGACTAAGGCTTCCGTGTGTTGAGAGCCGTATCGGGAGGACCAGTCACGCAATGGTTTGCACAATAACTTCCCTTAGGGCATATACACGCCTAAACGCGGGAATGTCGTACAAATTAAGCACTCTCAGATCTTCGACACAACCTATAGGTATCATGTTTTCTGCAAAAATGCAATCGTTTGCATCCAAGAATATTTTTGCATCGAGGCTTACGGATGGCTGGAATCGGCCGTGTCTTCTTCGAGTCTTGCCCATGCCGATAGGCGGCGTACAATCGGGACAGGCCGGAGGAAAATCATGGCTTCCACGTCCACAGCGCCGCAAAGCCCAAAGCTGATCGCCGCCCTGACCTATTTGATGTTCATGATGTTCGCCATGACCACGGATTCGGTCGGCGTCATCATTCCCGACCTGATCAGAACCTTCCACCTCAGCATGGCGGCCGCGGGCGCCTTCCAGTACGCGTCGATGTCCGGCATCGCCCTGGCGGGCCTGGGCCTCGGCTTCCTCGCCGACCGGCTGGGGCGCAAGGCGACGATCATCCTGGGTCTCAGCCTGTTCGCTGTGACTGCCTTCGCGTTTCTGCTCGGCTCGCAATTTGTCTATTTCGTTGCCCTGCTGTTTGTCGCCGGTGCCGCCATCGGCATCTTCAAGACCGGCGCTCTCGCTCTGATCGGCGACATCTCGACCTCGACGGCTGCGCATACACGCACCATGAACATGGTCGAGGGCTTTTTCGGCGTCGGCGCCATTATCGGCCCGGCGATCGTCACTCAGCTTTTGTTGCGCGGCGCTTCGTGGAAATGGCTCTACGCCATTGCCGGCGTCTTGTGCCTGATCCTCATCGCCGCCGCCGTGGCGGTGAAGTACCCGCGCGCGCGCAGGAGCGACGAGTCGCCGGTAACGCCGCTGCAGGCCCTGAAGGTGATGCGCGATCCGTTCGCGCTCGCCTTCTCCGCCGGCGCCATGCTCTATGTCGGCGTCGAAGCGGCGATCTATGTGTGGATGCCGACCCTGCTCAAGGCCTATCACGGTCCGTTAATCCTGCTCGCCACCTACGCCCTGACGGCGTTTTTCATCTTGCGCGCCGGCGGCCGGTTCTTAGGCTCCGTGATGCTGGCCCATATGCGCTGGACAAGCGTGCTCGTGGTTGCCTCTGGCGTGGTTCTGGCCTGCTTTGCCGCCGCGCTGATCGGTGGCGTCAGCGTCGCGGTCGTCACCCTGCCGGCGTCGGGCCTGTTCATGTCGGTCATCTATCCGACGCTGAATTCCAAGGGCATCAGTTGCTTCCCCAAGGCCGAGCACGGCGCCATCGGCGGCGTCATCCTGGCGTTTACCTGTTTGAGCGCCATCGCCTCACCCTTGGCCATGGCGTGGATCAGCGACTGCACCGGCAACCCGGCCTCGGGCTTCATGCTGGCCGCCGTTTTGGCAGCCTTGCTGTTCGCCGCTCTCCTCTTCAATGCCTGGCGCGACCCGAGTGCTGACCGGCTCAGCGCCCGCGACAGCAGCGAATACGTCGCCTGACCGTTGCGAACGCAGCTGTCGCGTGACACAGTCGCGGCATGACGATCACCCTTCGCGTGGCAAAGTCCGCGGCCGACTACGGCGCTTTCGGCGCGCTCTGCCGCGCCTATCTCGCCTGGTCGCGCCGGCGCTATGCCGAACTGCCGTGGTTCGTCGACGAGGTCTTCGGCCATCAGTCGCTCGATGACGAGCTGAAGAACCTGGCCGTCAAATACGGCCCACCGGGTGGCCTGACCTTGTTGGCCGAGTTGGACGGCACAATCGTTGCCGCCGGCGCCTATCGCACCCTGTCACCCGGTATTTGCGAAATGAAGCGGCTCTATGTGTCGGACGCCGCCCAGGGCCGGGGCATCGGCCGCCAACTGGCCCTGGCCTTGATGGCCGAAGCCAAGACGGCCGGCTTCACCCTGATGCGGCTGGATACGGCCAGTCTGCTGACCGAGGCTATTGCGCTTTACCGATCGTTGGGTTTCGAGATCTGCCCACCCTACCACGACTATCCGGCAAAGCTGATGCCGCACCTGGTCTTCATGGAACGACCGCTGTGATTAGCTTTTGCCCGCCGTCGATTCACGCACGACCAGCTTGGCCGCAATGAAGGTCGACGGCGCTTTTTCGCCCTGCATGCGGCGAAACAGCATATCGACCATGACGGTGGCGGCTTCGGCCAGATCCTGACGCACCGTGGTCAGGGGCGGCGCCATGTAGCGCGCCAGGGCGACATCGTCGAAGCCGACCAGGGCGACATCTTCGGGGACGTTTCGGCCGCAGTCCAACAGGGCCCGCCGCGCCCCGCCGGCGATGACGTCCGAGGCACAAAACAGGGCATCGAGCGGCGTCTTGGCCGCGATCAACCCCTTCATCACCTCATAGGCCGACTCATCGGTGAAGCGGCAGTCGATCGGATCGGTGGATGCCGCCGGGTGGGAACTCTGTGCCATGGCCTGAAGGTAGCCACGATAGCGGCTGTCGACCTCGGGCACCTGGGCCGGGCCCATGAAACGGATGGATTTGCGGCCGAGACCTATCAGGTGTTCGGTGGCCAGGCGTCCGCCCAGCACATTGTCGAGCCCGACGGTGGCATAGACCTGATGCGGCAGGCGTTCGCCCCACACCACCATCGGCGCATAGGTCTTGGCGATGCCGTCGATGGCGCGATGCTGGTCGCTTTGCCCGATCATCAACATGCCGTCGAAGCGATGCGACTGAACCAGCGTGTTCAGCCAGCCATCTCGCGGCGCCGAAATCTTGGTCAGCAGGACGTCGTAACCGCGGCGGATAACTTCCTCCGACAGATGGCCGATCATTTCCAGCAGGAAGGGGTCGGTGATCTTCTGTCCGGTCTCGTGACCCGCCGGCAGGACGATGCCGATGGTCTGCGTCGTCTGGGTGCGCAGGTTGCGCGCGGCGGCGTTGACGACATAGCCCTGGCCACGGGCGATGGCCTCGATCTTGTCGCGCTGCGCCTGAGGAATCAGCGGGCTGCCGGCCAGGGCGCGCGACACCGTCGACACCGAAACGCCGGCCAGTTTTGCGATATCGGCCATCTTGAGACGGCCGGTTTTGTCGGAAGGCGCCATGGGCTCGCTAAGGTTCATCATGCCGCCTGGGTAGGCCGACGACGGTCAGCAGACTATTAACAGCTGTGGACATTGGCAATCTGCAAACGATTTCATCCACACAATTCCCAAATAATGGAGTTTTTCCGACACGAAACAAACATGCTGGGACAAGCCGGGGCGTGTAAAAAACGCTTTCAGCGCGATTTTTTGCCGATCTCATGTTAGGCAACGACCATGTTCGCCGCCGTTACCGATCGCCTGCGCAAGCTGCCCGGCTATTTTCAGCCGTTCGACTGGCACCATCTGATCGTCTGCGTGCCCGGCATGATGGCCTGCCTGCTCTATGGCCTGATCACCGGCGATACGGTCAGCGCCGCCATCGGCGCCGGCAGTGCCTTTTCCGTCGGGTTTGGCCTGCGTCGCTACCGTCAATTCCGCAGCATGGCCGGCGCGGTGCTGCTGACTACGGCGGCGGCGTTGATCGGCTCGCTGACCGGGAGCCACTTCTTTCTGTTCATGGCCTTGGCCGCCATCTGCGCCGCCGGTTGCGCCTGTTTGGCCCTGGTCGATGACGACATCTGGTGGGTAGCGCTGCAGGCGACGATCGCGCTTCTGGTGTCCAGCCATTACGCCGCTTCGCCCAAGGCCGCGTTCGTGCGTGCCACAATCGTTTTCGGCGCCGGCGTGGTGCAGATGATCTGCGTCTTGGCACTGGATCGTCTGGTGCCGAAAAGCCACCCCAAGCCCGTGCTCACCGTGCCGATACCGCCGACCAAGCGCGCCCTGCTGATCTATGGCCTGGTGTCGGGGGCGAGCGTTGCTTTGGCCATGGCCATCGGTTACGGTTTCAAGCTCGACAAGGCCTATTGGGCGCCGATGACGGCGCTGATCGTGCTCAAGCCGAAGTTTCAACTGACGCGGCAACGCGGTTGGGAACGTCTGCTCGGCAATATTGCCGGCTGCGCCCTGGCCATCGGCGTCACCTTCGTTCTGCCGCCAGTGCAATGGTTCGACAGCGTGCTGTGCGTGGCGGCGTCGGGCCTGTCCTATGCCCTGCTGAAGGCGCGTTATGCCGCCTTTTCGCTGGCGGTCAGCTTCACGGCGATGATGCTGATCTACACCGCTCACGCCTCGGCGGTTCAGGGCGCCGAACAGCGGCTTTATGCGACCGTGATCGGCGGGCTGACGGCCATCGCCGTCATGTGGGTGGCGTCGCGGACCGTCGCCCGCGACTTCCGGATCTAGGCGGCAACGGGCGTGTGACGCGGCCCCGTGGCCATGATCGCCAGAACGGTCAGCCACAAGGTCGCGGCTCCACCCAGCGCGATCGTCACATTGGCGGTGACACCGGCCGGCAGCAGGTAGAGCACGGCCGCGGTAACAGCGATCATCACCGTGGCGGTCAGGGCATAGAGCGGCACGCGCAGGCCGATGGCCAGCGGGTAGAAGTGCAGCCCGACGATGATGGCTATGGCGGCGACGACCCAGTCACCATGGCCGGTATTGCCGAGAATATTGACGGTGGCGAAGATGACGATGCCTTCGATGACGCTCCACAGGGCGACCGTGCGGCCGGCGTGCTTGCGGTATTCCAGCGATCGCGGCACGTCCTGGCGCGTCAGGACGGCAGTCAGCCCGGCCAGCACCAGCGACAAGCCGGCCGGCAAGGCGCGCAGGCACATGGGCTCACCCAACAGGCTAAGCGCCAGCGTGCCCCAGGCGGCGGCGAAAAAGCAGAGAACATAGGCACCGGTGCTACGCATGGTCGATACTCCTTTGTTGCGACGGAAACGGTATAGATAAAGAGCTTTATTTTGTAAAGTACTTTTTCGTAGCCAAAGGATAGATGCGCGCAGGTTTTTGCGGTACGTTCCGTACAACACCAGACAATTCCACAAAAAAGCCAGGGAAGACCACCCAATGCCACGCAAAATGACACCGGTTTCCATGGGCGCGGTGATCGCCCTCGCCCTTCCGTTCGCGGCAGTACCTTTGAGTGCTCAGGCCGAGGCACCCGTTCAGACGCAGTGGGGTATGGTCGCCGAGCCGCACTACCCGACGAAGATCTGCGCCACGCTGTCGGCGACGATCGCCTCGCAAAAGGGTTCGGTCGACTATTACGACGCCGATGGCGCCAAGACCCATCCCGACCACGACCGCCTGCAAAAGGCGATCGATGCGTGCTCGGATGGCGCGGTCAAGCTGGTTGAGGGTGCCAAGGGTGAGGACGGCTTTCTGATTTCGCCGATCCAGCTGAAATCCGGCGTTATTCTCTGGGTCGACAAGGGCGTGACCGTCTTCGCCTCGCGCGACCCCAAGGACTACGACACCGGCGAAGGTGACTGCGGCACCGCCAATCACGAAGGCCACAAGTCGTGCCATTCGTTGTTCGAAGGCAGCAATCTGATCAAGTCGGGCCTTGTCGGTGAAGGCAAGATCGACGCCCGCGGCGGTTCACGCCTGCTGAGCGGCCCGAACAAGGGCATCAAGTCATGGTGGGACGTCGCCTGGCAGACCAAGCAGGGCTTCGTGCAGCACAATTTCCGCATCCTGCAAACCAGCGGCGGCGCGGACTTCCTGATGTACAAGATCACCTTCGAGAACAGCCCGAACTTCCACCTGGTGCCCACCGGCGACGGCCTGATCGCCTGGAATATCAAGATCCTGGCACCCAGCCTGGAATACACCGTGCCGGGCTATGCCTGCCCGGAAGGCTCGACGCCGAACGTCAATCCGTCGGCGACCTGCTTCACGCCGGACACCATCAAGAACACCGACGGCTTCGATCCGTCCAATGCCAGCCACGTCCTGCTGGCCTATAGCTGGATCAGCGACGGCGACGACGACGTCGCCATCAAGGCCGGCGGCAAGATTCTCAGCCACGACCAGACCTATGCCCATAACCACTTCTATTTCGGCCACGGCATGTCGCTGGGTTCGGAAACCAATGGCGGCGCCGAGCACTTCCTGATCACCGACCTGGTCATGGACGGCATGGACAGCCCCGAAGGCAACGGCCTGCGCCTGAAGTCGGATTCGTCGCGCGGCGGCCCGGTGCGCGATTTCGTCTTCGAGCACGTCTGCATGCGCAACGAAGCCCACCCGATCGTTTTCGACACCCATTACAGTGACAAGGAAGGCTCGCTCTACCCGGACTTCCAGGGTGTCGCGGTACACGATTTCCACTATTTCGCCGGCGGCAAGTACGGCACGGGCGTCTCGACCTTCCGCGGCTATGAGCAGGACGGGCACAAGTTCCCGCTGTCGGCGACGCTCGACAACGTCGTCTGGGAGGGTGGCGCGCCAGGCATCAGCACCGGCCATTCCAAGGCGGACGGCACGGCGTTTGCCGCGCACATCACCCTCTCGGGCAAGAACAGCTTCGCGGGCATCCTTGTGCCGTCCGACGCCAGCGACGTCACTGTGACGACGGTACCGGGCGATACCTCCAAGCCGGTGCTGAGCTGCGACGGTGCCTTCGTGCCGCTGAAGTCGGTATTGGCGGATTCCCCGATTTAATCGCCCGCCGCTTTAAGCGGTCGCCGATTTAAGCGGCTACCGTTCAAACGATCACGAATAGGCGCGTCGATGTGATCGGCGCGCCTATTTAAATCTTATGCCGCGGCACGTAAGAGACGGTGACATCACAGGAGCCCGTCATGACCCATCCCGCCTTCGCACCCGGCAATACCGCTGTCATCACCGGCGGTGCCTCGGGTATCGGCCTGGCTGCGGCCAAGCGCTTCGCGGCGATGGGCCTGCGCATCGTCATCGCCGACCTCGGCATGGACAGGCTGGCCGCCGCAGCTGACGCCATTGGGACCGAGGTGCCCGGCGCCGACGTCATCTATGGCGAGGCCGACGTGCGCAATCGCGACGACCTGGTGGCGTTGGCGCAGGACCGCGGCGTCGATGTGCTGATGAACAATGCCGCCATCAGCCCGGAAAGCTCGACGCTCAACGGTGACAACTGGCAGCAGATGCTGGACGTCAATCTGTGGGGCGTCATTCACGGCACCCAGGCCTTCGTGCCGCACATGATCGCGCGCTCAAAGCCCGGCCTGGTGATCAATACCGGCTCCAAGCAGGGCATCACCACGCCGCCGGGCAATCCAGCCTATAACGTTGCCAAGGCTGGGGTGAAGGCGTTCACCGAGGCGCTGCAGCACGAGCTCCGCAATACGCCGGATTGTCAGGTGTCGGCGCATTTGCTGATCCCGGGCCTGGTGTGGACAGGGCTAACCATGCGCGGACGCACGGAAAAGCCGGCCGGCGCCTGGACGGCCGAACAGACGGTCGATTTCATGATCGAAAGCATCGAGCGCGGCGATTTCTACATCCTGTGCCCGGACAACGACGTCACCCGCGCGCTGGATGAAAAGCGCATCGCCTGGGCGGCCGGGGACATCATCGAAAACCGCCCGCCACTGAGCCGCTGGCATCCGGACTATGCCGACAAGTTCAAGGCGTTTGTGGAAGGGAAGTAAGAAAACAAGAAACCCCACCACCGCTGCGCCTTCGGCTTGCGGTCCCCCTCCCCGACAAGCGGGGAGGCGCAAATTAGTCCTGCCGGCTGAGCCGGTTGGGTGAGGCGAAAATCGTTAGCTGATGAGAAACGGAGCGGAGCGTACTTGAGTACGTGAGCACCGTATCGCAGTCAGATGACGGTTTGCAGCCCGCCCGAGCGCGCTCAGCGCCCCTTCGCCAGATCGTCGAAACTACGCAGAACCCCGATCAACTCCGCCATCTTGTCGATCTGGATCATGTTCGGCCCGTCCGACGGCGCATTGTCCGGGTCCTCGTGGGTCTCGATGAACACCGCCGATACCCCGACCGCGCAAGCCGCCCGCGCAAGCACCGGTGCGAATTCGCGCTGCCCGCCCGAAGTCGTGCCCATGCCGCCCGGCTGCTGCACCGAGTGCGTGGCGTCGAACATCACCGGATAGCCAGTCTGCGCCATGATCGGCAGGCCGCGGAAATCGCTGACCAGCGTGTTGTAGCCAAAACTGGTGCCGCGATCGCACAGGATGATGCGCTCATTGCCGGTCGAGGCGATCTTCTTGGCGACATTGGCCATGTCCCACGGCGCCAGGAACTGACCCTTCTTGACGTTGATGGCGCGGCCGGTCTTGCCGGCGGCCAGCAGCAGGTCGGTCTGGCGGCAGAGGAAGGCCGGAATCTGGATAACGTCGATGACGTCCTTGACCTCGTCGACGTGGGTCGATTCGTGGACGTCGGTAAGCACCGGGCACCCGAACTGGTCCTTCACCGACTGGAGGATCTTCAGTCCCTCCTCCATGCCGATGCCGCGCGCCGTGCCGATCGACGAGCGGTTGGCCTTGTCATAGCTCGACTTGTAGATGAACTTCGTGCCCGTCGGTTCGCACGCCCGGGCGATGCGTTCAGCCATCATCAGCGCGTGGTCCATGCCTTCGATCTGGCATGGCCCGGCGATCAGCACGAACGGCTCATCGCCACCGATGGTGATGTTGCCGATGTCGAAGGTACGGGTTTTGACGTGTTGCGGCGCGATGGACACAGGCTCTTCCTACAAAATGCTTTCGATACGGGCGACGTCGACCGGATTGTTAAGTTCCCAGAACACGCGTCCCTTGCCCTCGACCTCGACGCAGCGAATGGCCACGCCGTTTTCCAGGAAACGCAGTTGCTCCAGGCCTTCGTACTTTTCCAGCGGACCGGTTTTCCAGCGCGAATAGGCGTTCAGCGCCGCACCCCGGTAGGCATAGACACCGACGTGGTGGAACACGGGGATGACGTCCCCAGGCCCAAAGACCCGGCCCGTATATGGGATGACTTCCTTGGAAAAATAGAGGGCGTTCATGTGGCTGTCGAACACCGCCGTGGTGCCGCCGACGCGACCGTTTTGGCGATCTTCGACGAAGTTGGCATAGGTGTCGGCATCACAGCGCAGCACCGGCGTCGCCATCTCGACCTCGGGCCGGGCGCGCATTTCGCGCATCAGGTCCTCGACAAACCAGGCCGGCGTCAGCGGCGCGTCACCCTGCAGATTGACGTAGAGATCGGCCGATTCCTTCAGATGATGCATGGCCTCGGCGCAGCGTTCGGTGCCGTTGGCGCAATCGGGCGATGTCATCACCACCTTGGCGCCGAACCCTTCGGCGGCCTCGCGGATGCGGTCGTCGTCGGTGGCGACATAGACGGCGGCGACGTCGTGCACCGCCATGGCCGCCTCCCAGGAACGCTGGATCAGAGTCTTGGCGACACCGTCACGGCCGGTCAGGGTGACCAGCGGCTTGCCCGGATAACGGCTCGACGCATAACGGGCGGGGATCAGGATGATGGTCTTCACGCGAAAGCTCTCTCAGGCAACGCCGGCACGCAGGCAGTCGTGGATGTGGATCAGGCCGACGGGGCGGTCGTCCTCGGTGACGAACAGGCAGGTGATCTTGCGATCGTTCATCTGGCCCAGCGCCTCGGCGGCCAGGGCGTCGGGGCGGATGGTGCGCGGCGAGCGGTTCATCACCTCGGTGGCGCTCTTGCTCATCAGCCCGTCCATATGGCGGCGCAGGTCACCGTCGGTAATGATGCCGGCCAGGGTGCCGTCATCCGCAGTGATGCCGACGACGCCGAAGCTTTTCGCGGTCATCACCAGCAACGCGTCAGTCATCGAAGTACCTGCGGGCGTCAGCGGCAAGGTATCGCCCGCGTGCATCAGCTGGGTCACGGTCAGGAGCTGCGCGCCCAACTTGCCACCCGGGTGGAAGGTCTTGAAATCCGTCGGTTGGAAACCGCGCTTTTCCATGATCGCCACGGCCAGGGCGTCGCCCAGCGCCAGCGACATGGTGGTCGAGGTCGTGGGCGCCATACCGATGGCGCAGGCTTCGGGCGCGGCCGGCAAAACCAGCGCGACATCGGCGGCCTTGAGCAGGGTCGACTCGGCGCGGCTGGCAATGCCGATCAGCGGGATCGAAAAGCGGCGCGTATGGGCGATGATGTCGGACAGCTCGGCCGTCTCGCCGGAATTGCTGAGCACGACGCAGACGTCGTCGGTCGTAATCATGCCGAGATCGCCGTGCGACGCCTCGGCGGAATGGACGAAATAGGCCGGCGTGCCGGTCGAGGCAAGCGTTGCGGCAATCTTGCGCGCCACGTGACCCGATTTGCCGATGCCTGACATGATGACGCGACCCTTGGCGGCGTACATCAGATCAACCGCCTGGACGAAGCTCGCGGTCAGCGAGCCGGCGAACAGCAACAGCGCCTCGCCTTCGGTGCGCAGCACGCGGGCGCCCGTTTGCAACACGGTGGAATCGTTGGGCAGGATCGGCGGCACTTGGACGTTCATGGCGTCCATATGATCCGATAGGCGCCGAATGGCAAGATCACGGATTAACCGGGCAGCGACCGGCCTCATACCACGGCCAACCCAGGCGCCCGGGATGGAGATAGATGCAGATGGGATCACCCTTGTGCAGCTTGTAATACAGCTGCCCCGACACATTGACCGAGTTGCCATCAGGCTTTTTGCCCCAGGCGGTTACGGTCAGGCTATGGTCATGGCCACCTTGGCTCTTGTCGAGAATGCGCACTTGCGTCGCCTCATAGTACGCCGTGTCGAAGGTCGTATCGACAAACAACACGCCACCCCAGGCATAGCCGGTCCACAGCAATAGCAAGACGATCGCCGCGGTCATGGGTAAGCGCCGCTCGATCAATCCGGTGAGCGCCGTCAGCAACGCGCCGACGCCGACGGCATAGATGAGCGGCGTGATCCAGTCGATGAGCTGATGGTCGAGGAAGGCGCGTAAGGCCAAGGCGCCACAAGGCAGAAAGAACAGGCGCGATCCGACCTCCAACCGGCCGGAATCGACGTCTTCGAGCAGCGACCACCGGCCGCGCGACGCCATGACCATGATCAGCGCGATCACCGGCAGGGCCAGCAGAACCGACAGGCAAACCTCATAGGGCTGCGGAAAGGCGAACGCCCAGATCATCAGCGCCCACCCCGGCCAGTAGAGCCAATTCAGCCGCCTTGCATCGCGGTTGATATTGCGTTCGCGCTCTTCGGGCGTTGTCCCCCAAACCGGATTGGCCAACAGCCTGTCTTCACGCTGGACCTGAGCGTCCCATTCGGCATTGGGAAACTCGTCGAGCCAGTAGGTCAGGACATCATCGAGCGGACCAAAGGCCGAAATATGCACCTTGCGGCCGGATTTCAGGTCGAGGACGATGGAAAAGCCGGCAAACCCCTCCTGCGCCCGCCGCGTGCGGGCAATATCCTTGCGCCATACGATGCGGCGACGCAGGCCGGTATAGACCAGGTAATCGCCGTAGAGCGCAAGGCTGCCGCGCGACGCCGAGATGATCACCGATACGCCAAGGGCGAAGGCCGCGACGGCCAGCGGTCCCAATATCGCGATTGCCGGCCACATATCGGGCTTAAAGGCCCAGGCCAGCCAGGCCATGCCCACCACGGCTGCCAGCGTGAAAATCGCCCCCAGGCCGATGAAGCCGGTTTTTTTCCACGCTGAAAAACGGTAGGTCGCCAGGGGTGCACCACCCAGCACAACAACGCGTCCCCGCCCCGGCATTTTCCACTTCCCCCGCCCGTGCTATCACCCTACACCACCGGGGGGTGAAGGCAAGACGGGGGCAAGGCGTGGCGGACAACGAAGATTCATCGCTGACCGGGGTCTGGCACGGGCTCTATACATATCCCACCGCGCCGCACATGCCGGAAAGCCACTATGTCTGCGTGCTGATCGACAACGGTGGACGTTTGAGCGGCACGATTCACGAAGCCATGAACCACTATCGCGGGCCGGCGACCCAAGAAAATGCCATCGTCGACGGCGCCTATGCCGATAGCCACGTCACCTTCCTCAAAACCTATGACGGCAGCGGCGCGGCCTCCCACAGCGTCGCCTATCGCGGCGAACTGAGCGCCGATCGCGACGAAATCGAAGGCGATTGGTCGGTGTATGGCCAAAACGGAGTCTTCTCCGGCCGCTTTCTGATGATCCGCAAGCGTGGCCAGGACGCGGCCGCGACCCTCGAAGCCTTCGAGGACATCCGGAGCTAGGCCTTGACCGGATTGGCTGCCAGGTCGCCGGCGACCGTCATCCATTCGCGTACACGCCAGGCCTTGACCAGGCCGTTGACGACGTAGGGATCGGCGCGAGCGAAGGCCTCGGCCGCGTTCGGCGTTTGGCCCTTGAACAGCAGAAGGCCGGTGTCGGTCGGGTCGGCCAGGGCGCCGGCCATGACCAGATCGCCCTTACCCGCCGAAGCCCACGCCTTGGCCAGATGGTCGGTGCGGAATTCGGCCCGGCGGCTGAGATAATCGTCGACGAAATCGTAGATCAGGACAAAGTGCTTCATAGCGGTTCTCACGGACGAATGTGGTGCGCCTTTTCCGTAGCAAAACCGCACGGAAATGCTACCCATTCGCCATGGCCGACACCGCCGCCCATCCGTTAGCACCTTTCTTACAGCCGGCGCGTCGTTTTATTCGCCGCACGTTGCTGCGCCTGTCACCAGGCTGGCGCGAATTTGTCATGTTCGGCCTCAAAATGGCATGGTCGTGCCTCTTCGGCGCCGCCATGCTGGGCCTGCTGATCGCCACCCACCTGTTCTGGCCAGCGCACGCGGCGATCCACCGTTACGACTTTCTGTTCGGCGCGGCGATTATCATCCAGATCGCGATGCTGTGGTCGCGGCTGGAGACCTTCGACGAGATGAAGGTCATCCTGCTCTATCACCTGATCGGCACGGCGATGGAGGTGTTCAAGACCCATACCGGCTCGTGGAGCTATCCCGAAGCCTCGGTCTTTCATATCGGTGGCGTGCCGCTGTTCACCGGGTTTATGTATGGCGCTGTCGGCTCGTTCATTGCCCGCGCCATCCGCGTCTTCGACATGCGCTTTTCGCATTTTCCGCCGGCCTGGCAGCCGCGGCTTTTGGCGGTTGCCATCTATGGCAATTTCTTCGCCGACCATATCGGCTGGGACTTTCGTTTTGTCCTGTTCGCCCTGGCCGGCCTGATCTTCTGGAAAAGCTTCATCTTCTTTCGCATCGACAAGGCTCATCGCTCGATGCCGTTGCTGTTATCGGCGACCCTGACCGCGTTTTTTCTGTGGTTGGCGGAGAATATCGGCACCTTTACCGGCACCTGGCGCTATCCGGGCCGCGGCTTTCACCTAGTGCCGCTCGACAAGATGGGCGCCTGGGGCCTGTTGCTGATCATCAGCTTCGTCACCGTCACCCTTGTCTTCCCGCCGAAAGCGCCCGACGAAGAGGCCGAACGCACCGGCGGCTACGCCTACTGGTGGCGAAACCTCACGCGCTATCGCTTGTCGACCAGCGCTGACAGCGCTTCGAGATAGGCGGCAAACGCCGTACGTCCCGACGCCGTGATATGCACCCGAGTGAGCGGCTTGCGGCCCTTGAAGCTCTTGACGATCTCGACATAGCCGGCTTCTTCGAGCTTGCGCAGATGGATCGACAGATTGCCCTGGGTCGCTTCCAGCACGGCCTTCAGCTCGTTGAAATCGGCGGCTTCGGCATCGGCCAGATAGGCCATGATGCCAAGGCGCAGTCGGCCATGGATGGCTTCGTCGAGCCGGTTGATGTCGAAGGGCGGCATCGGACTACTTTCCGGCTTCCCGCATCATGACGTAGCCGGAGCCCGACATCAGCACCAACAGGGCCACGGCCAGCACCAGTAAATACCAAACGACCGTATGGATGGTCAGGCCGAGCGCCAGGGTCACCGCGAACCAGCCGGCTGAGACGATGCCCAGCCACGCCTTGCGGCGGATGGCGAAGGCGATCGACCACACCGCGCCCTGAAAGGCGCAGACCACAACCGGATACAGCAGCCAGATGGTGAAGCTTTTCTCGACCGTGGCGTTGTAACCGAACACCGCGACCATGAACATGTTGGCCAGGCCGGCGCTGCTGAAGGCGGCATTCAAGGCGCGTGTCGCCACCCCGTGCTGGGCGTCCTTGCGCGCCCGCCACAGGATGGTACCGAGCACGCTTAGGAAGATCACCGTCGGGCCGATCGACAGGACGAGCCCGAGAGGGCCCCATGGCAGCCAGCCCATAACCTCGGCAAATTGCCCCAGACACTGGATGCCGTAGCACAGGCCACCGGCCAGGAAAGCAGCGCCGGCCGAGGCCTGGGCGCGGCCGCCTTCGGACACCAAAGCCTTCATGAAGGCGAGATCGCCCTGGATCGTGCGCGCCGGATCGCTGTCGTGCTCGCTCATGCCATCGCCTCCTGACCGGCCGGCTTGCCCCGTGACCGCTTGCGCCGGCCGTTGAGAATCGCGCCGATGAACGAATAGCGTACCAGAAGCTGATAGCTGAGCAACGCCAGGGCGACCGTGGACAGCAGGACGAAGGCAAACTTGGCCTCGGCCGGCCAGTCGAGCGTGCGCACGACGACCTGAAAGCCCATCAGGATCGGCAGATGGACGATGTAGATCCAGTAGGAGGCGTCGGCGAGGTAGCGCAGGGCCGGGTTTTCACGATGCAGGAAGCGGTGCGCCGCGCCGATCAAGGCCAGCACCCAACTCCAGGCGCCCAGCGTATAGGCGAAGATGTACAGCACATGGTCACGGCCGGCGACGGGCGTAATCACTGGATTGGGGCCGGTCAGATACAGGCAGACGGCGGTGAAGGCGACCGCGCTGCCGGCATTCAGCAACCAGCGCTTGGCGAAATGATCGAGCCACTGCGGCGAGCGATGCAGATACCAGCCAAAGGCAAAGGCGGTCACATAGGCGGCAATCGCCATGGTGTTGGGCACAAGGCCGGTATCGGGCGTCATCACCCCGAACCACATCAGCCACTTGTCATTGCCGAAGAACACAAGACCGACCGGCAAGGCCAGGACGGCAATCGCCAGATCGGTGCGCACCAGCAACCCCATCACCGCGTCGATGGCCCGGCCGAAAACGCCGCCGATGTGCAGCACGTCGCCCACGAGCTTGATGACCATGGCCGCGGCATAGAGGCCCAGCAGCACATAGAGGAACCACAGGTGGGTCAGCGGAAACGTCGCCACCGATAGAGCCGGCGGCGGTGACGCCGGCGCGCCGGGCACGGCCGGATTGGCGATGATGGCGGTGGCGATGATCGCCGTCAGGATCAGCGGCCAGAACACCACCAGCGGCACGCCGACATGGATCAGCCGGTTGCCGATAAACCCGCCCGCTCCGCGCTTTTGCACCCCCATGCGGGCAAAGAAGCCGGCCAGCGCAAAGAAGGTCACCATACGGAACATGTGAATGACGAAAAAGACGACGCCCAGTCCTTGCGCATGGTGGCTGTCGTCGACGATCCAGATGCGCGGCGTCAGGAACGACATGGTGGCGTGCAGCGCCACGCCCAACAGCAGGGCAAAAGCCCGAACGGCGTCGAGGTCGTGCCAGCGCGCCTTAAGTGTTTCATCCGATGCGGTCATGGCCGCTCTCCCTTGGCAACGGCCCACGGCCGAATGCCGGAATATGTACACCGACTAGTTTGTTTTGTAAACTAGTCTATAAAACCCACACTTGCGCCCACCCCGGGCCTATGGATTCTAGGGCTCGCGAGCGGGCGGAGTTAAACATGGTTGGAAAATTGCTGCGCAATATCGCGCTCGCCGTTATCGGTCTGGCGGTTCTCGCCTATGCCGGCGCGGTCGGTTACCTCTATGTCGAGCAGCGCCACCTGCTCTATCTCAACAAACCCGGCGCCGAGACGCCGGCCATAGCCTCCCTGCCGATCGAGGATGTGCGCATCGCCACGCCCGACGGCCAGACACTCGAAGCCTGGTACGAAGCGCCGCAGCCGGGCAAGCCGGTTTTCCTGTTCTTCCATGGCCAGGCCGCGTCGCTGCAGCTCGGCAAATGGCGCTATATCCGCATGCACAAGGAAGGGGTGGGCTACCTCGCCCTCGCCTATCGCGGTTTTTCGGGCTCGACTGGCACCCCGACCGAAAAGGGCCTGTTTATCGACGGCTTGGCTGCCTATGACTGGCTGCGCGCCAAGGGGTATCAGCCGTCGGATATCGTCATTCACGGCCATTCGCTGGGCACGGGCGTTGCCACCTACGTCGCCAGCCAAAGACCGGCGCGCGCCCTTATCCTTGAGGCGCCGTTCACCGCCGCGTCCGATGTCGCCCAGGCGCGCTATCCGGTCATGCCGGTCGCGCTGCTGATGCACGACCATTTCAACAGCGCGTCGCGCATCAAGGACGTCCATATGCCGCTGCTGATCGTCCATGGTGACGCCGACAGCGTCATTCCGATTGCCGAGGGACGCAGGCTTTACAGCCTGGCCAACGATCCCAAGACCTTCGTCCTCATGCCCGGATCGGAGCACAATACGCTGGTGCGCGACGGGCTCTACGACCATGTCTGGCCGTTCCTCGGCCTGGCGCCCGTCGACCTCGACCCGTCGCTGGCGGTCAAACCCAACGTGCATGGGCACTAAGGCATATTAAAAAAGCCCGGCACGCGGCCGGGCTTTTTCACGCATGATAGCAAGGCTCAGTGCGTCAGCGAATCCGCCTTGTTGATGTCGATCTGGGCGACCAGCGTCTTGAGCGTGCCGATATCGACACCGCTGCCTTCCGCATCGACATTGATACGCCCGTTGAGCACGATGCCGTATTCACCGTCCTTGCTGGTGGTGTTGTACTTTTCGGTGATCATCTGATTGCCCTGGGTTTTCAGGATCTCATAACCATCGGCGCTGCTGCTGGACGAGTTGACGTTCATGGCGTTGGCCATGGCGCCGATACCACCCATCGAACCGATATCGCTGATCTTGAGATGGACCGAACCACTGCCGATGGTGTAGGTCGCCTCCGCGTTCGACGCCGAAATGCCGGCCGCACCGCCCGACGAGGCCGAGGTGTCAGCCCGGGCAGCCCCATTGAAGCTCATCGGCATCAGGGCCAGCAGGGCTTGCGGATCGGCGGTTTTGACCGGAGCACCGGTCGTCGTCGTGCCGTTCTGAATGGCTGAGGCCTGCGCCGCCATCTGGTTGGCCGCGGCAGCCATCTGGTTGAGGTTGACCGTGGCGGTGGCCCCATTGGCGCCATTGACCGTGATCGAGCCGCCGGGCGCGCCGATACCTGCAACACCTGGTGTCAAGCCATGCATACCCATCAAAGCCGCACCGCCGCCCATCATGGTCACACCGCCGACAACCATGCCGACGATCACCGACATGACGATGCCGCACACCGCGATGACGACCATGTAGACAATGCTTTTTTCCGGCGGGTTCTTCATCAGCTTGGGTAGGCCGACATAGAAGAGGTAGAGGCTGTACAGCCCGAGAATTCCAATGAACCCGAGCATCGGGATGATACGGAAAATGCCGACCAGGTATACGGCCGTGCCAGAATAGGCCGCCAGCTTGAAGGCCGCAGTGAAGTTCTTTTGGCCGTCGAAATTCGGCGCCAGGGCGTCGATGATGAAGGCCATGACATAGACCATGACCAGGCTCAGCACATAACCGACGACCGCGGTGATGATCGCCCACAGCAACGGCACGTGATAGCTGAAGCCCAAGGCTCCGACGCCGATCAGACTCATGCCGATGGCGCCGCAGATTGGCCCGATCGCCGCCAACGGCACGACATAGCCCATCAGAATCGACTGAGGGGTCGACGGCTCAAGCGCGATATCATCCCAGGTGGGAGAGGGTTTGAGCAGGATCGCCTGGATACGCGCGATAAGGCCCTGCCGGGCCGGCCCTGACGTCAACAGATCAGACATACGCAACCCCTTCAAATATTGTTGTTATAGAATCGCGAGCATTGTCGAAAACCGGCGTTCGGTCAATTGCCTGAACCGGCAGACTCTTCAACTGTTCGCGAAGTTTCAGTGAAGTTAAGCACGGTAAACCTTTAAGCCGCGCGCCAAACCCTGACCGTCTAGAGGCGTTTTAAAGGGCCTCGATGAGGGCAAGGCCTCCAAAAATGACAAATTCTGCGCAAACCTGTTCGTATTTGCTCGCGCTTTTGGATGTTTCCGCTACCAAAACCTGGCCAGACGATGTTACATATCGCGGCAAGCTTGCGAGCGATCGGCCTTGCGCCCTTCGTGAGGATTGATTGAGGCATCGCAAGTCAAAAAAGCCGGTTAAACGGCGAACAGGACCATAGGAAACGACAAGGAACTTACGAATGACCCAAAGTAGCGACTCGCCATCGGCCGCTCCCGCGCTGGCCAATCCCGCCGTTGTCGGTCTGGCCGGCTTCGCCATGACCACCCTTATGCTGCAATTCCACAATCTCGGCCTGATCGGCATCGGCCCGGTGATCTGGCTCGGCTTCATCTTCGGCGGCCTGGCGCAATTCATCGCCGGCTTCCACGAACAAAAGATGGGCAACAATTTCGGCTTCGCCGCCTTCTGCGGCTTCGGCGCCTTCTGGATCTCGTTCTGCGCCTACGTCGTTGGCTCGACGACCGACAACAAGCTGTTCGCGCTCAACGACCACGACCTCGGCTACTATCTCGCGGTCTGGGGCCTGTTCACCTTCGGCCTGTGGATCGCCTCGTTCCGCATCAGCAAGATGATGTGGCTGACCTTCACCACCCTGACGCTCGGTTTTGCCGGCCTGGCCGTGGTCAAGCTGGGCATCGCGCCCGACATGCTGAAGCCCGCCGCCTACGACCTGATCGTCTGCGCCTTCTGCGCCTGGTACATGATGCTGAGCATCATCTTCAAGAGCGTCTTCGGCCGCGACGTCCTGCCGGTTGGCAAGGGCTGGTTCTGATATCGCCCCAATAAGGCGTTTAACGATCTTAAGGGCGGGTTCGGCGATCAAATGCTGAGCCCGCCCTTAACCTATCCCGTGTTCAAACGCCGGTTGCGGCCCTTAACCGGCAATTAAGCATAGTTACGCAATCTCGACGGTAACCGGGCGCATAAGCACGCCCTTGGTCTCGGGGGAAGTGCGCCGTTGATGCGTCTACCGTTTTTGAGCCTGCGATTGTGGCTATGGCTGTCGGCCACCGCGTCTGCCTGCGCCGCCGGGGTTGCGGCCGCGCCCCTTGGCCACGCACCCGATCTTTTGGCCGCCCTGTGTGCCGCTGCAGCTTGCGTCATCAGTGCCCTCGCCGCGCGGCGCTTGTCCCGCGGCACGGCCGACCTGACCAGGAGCCTGCAAGCGCTCGACGGCGACCGCCTCTACACCCCGCTCGACGGCACGCAGGGCATCGATGAGATCGCCGAGTTGACCCGCGTCTGCGATGCTTTCCGTGTCGCCAGCGTCGAACGCATCGCCGATGCCCAGTCCGACATCAAGAACACCGCCGCCATGGCGCGTGAACGCGAGCGCATCAACGACCTCGCCAAGCGCCTGAAAAGCACGATCAACCAGGTCTTGGGCGCCATCCAGAATCTGTCGACCACGGTCGGCATGTCGACCCAGCAGTTCGCCTTTACCGCCAGCCGTACCCACGAAGACCTGGCGACCGCCGTCACCAGCCTGAATACGGCCTCCGCCGACGTCGAGAGCGTGTCGCGCGGTATGGGCGACGTCTCCGCTTCGATCGCCGAAATCGCCGACCAGGCCCGCGCCTCGGCCGAACTGACGGCACGGGCGACCAGCGAGATCGACCACGCCAATGAGGTCGCGGAGGCGCTGCGCCAGGCGGTCAGCCGCATCGCCGATGCCTCGCGCCTGATCCAGGACATTTCCGCCCAGACCAACCTTCTGGCGCTCAATGCGACGATCGAAGCCGCCCGCGCCGGTGAAGCCGGCCGCGGCTTCGCCGTCGTCGCCACCGAGGTCAAGGCGCTGGCGTCGCAGACCGGCCGCGCGACGCAAGAGATCGAGCGCCACATCGCCGACGTCACCCGCGCCACCGACACCATGCTCTCCAGCGTCGGCGAGATCAGCAGCGCCGTCACCGAGGCCAACCGCACCTCGGGCATCATTGCCGGCGCCGTCGAGGCGCAAAGCCGCGCCGCCTTCGATATTCGCTCGAGCCTAGAACGCGCCTCGGGTGGCAACGATTCCGCCGTTCGCGCCATCAGCGCCCTGCCCGACACGGCGCGCGAAACCGAGGAAACGGCGCAGGAGATGAACGACATCTCCAACGAGATGGCCGAGATGTCGAAGACCATGCAGGATCAGTTGTCGGCCCTGCTTAGCGAAATGACCGACAAACGGCTGTCGGCGCGCTACGCCTCGCGCGAAACGGTCGAGGTCGAGGTCAACGACGTGCTGCGCAGCGTCGCCCTGATGGACATTTCCGAAACCGGCGCACGGTTGGGGCTAACACCGGGCATCAGCGCCCAGGCCACGGTAACCCTGTGCTTCCACGACGGCGTCCATATGCCGGGCCGCGTCATGTGGGTTGGTGCCGAAAGCTTCGGCGTCGCCTTCATCATGGACGGCATCAGCGAAAAGGACGTCATGCGACTGGCAGCCGCCTGATCGCAGCCGCCCGACACCAATAAAAATCCCGCCCCGGCGCACCGGAGCGGGATTTTTCTTTTTAAAGGTCAGACTCGACTTAGCCGGCGGTCTTGAACGCGGCGGTGATTTCGGCCGCCTTGGCGTCCTTCAGCGCACCGCAATTGTGCATGCCTTCCAGCGTGCGGTCGAAGCTGAGGGTCGAGCGGCCACCGGCCTCGACCTTGGCGCGCATCAGCTTGTCGACCTCGTCGGCCTTCGAGGCCGAGCAGTAGACGCCCGGCAGCGAGGCGACGCGACCGGCCGAGAAGATGCCGACCTTGGCGTTGAAGGCTTCGTAATTGGCCTTCAGCCAGTCGAACGTCATGTCGCGCGTCTTGTCGTTGCGCATCAGGCCGCCGATCAGGGCCAGCTTGTCCGGCGTGCGCATGCGCTTGTCGTTGTCGACCGTGTCGAACACCCACTTGGCGGTGTCGGCATCGGCGCCGGCGGTGACGGCATAGAGCGCGTCGCCACGGAAATCTTCGTCGTGCGAGGCCAGGACGCGTTCGAACATGTCTTTGGCGGCGGGCAGGCCGCCTTCTTCGACGTGGACGTGCAGAGCATCGCCGAGGATCGACGGATCGAGCGCCTTGGTGTCACCGGCGAGGTAGGCGCTGGCGCCATCGGCCAGGGCCTTACGGACGTCGGTATCGTGGGCGTCACCGGCGACGATGCCGATCAGGGTCGAGCGCAGCTTCTGGTTATCCGGCGTGTCCGACGCATAGGCGCCGGCCTTGACGTTGAAGCCCATGGCGGCCAGGCGCGGCTTGTAGATTTCGCTCATCACCCGGCGATAGTCGTCGGTCTGAGCCGCGTCGATGAAGCCCGAGGCCTTGAGGCCCGACAGGCGGCCGGCGCTGGCGGTGGCGACGTTGGAATCGGGGTTGTTGACGAACACCTTGGCCGCCTGGATCAGCTGCGCCGCCGAACCGTTGCCGGCGCGGAACTGCGCCCACAGGCTGTCGATCGTCGCCAGACCTTCACCCGCCGACAGCTTGTCGCCCGACGCGATCAGGGCATCCCAATCCTGCGGCGAAAGCGTGAAGCGGTAATAGCCGGTGCCGCCCATGTTCGGCATGATGACGCCCGAGCCCGTGACCGGCACGGTCTGGGTCTTCTGATCGACCAGGGCGCAGTTGCGGGTATCGCCGATGCGCACGCACAGCGGCACGGTCCACATCGTCGCCGGCACCGGGTTGCCGAGGCGCTTATAGGCCGACTGCGTCACCGTCAGGGTGTCTCCGTTGCGGCGGATGTCGAGCACCGGCACGCCCTGCTGATTGACGAAGCTTTTCATGGCGGTGAGCACGCGCGGATCCTTGGCGGCATCGGCCAGGGCGCCGAAGAACTGCTCGGAATTGGCGTTGCCATAAGGATGGCGCGACATGTGCAGGCGCACGCCTTCCTTGAACTTCTCGTCGCCGAGATAGCCGGCGATCATCGCCACGACCTGGCCGCCCTTGCCGTAGGTGATGCCATCGAAGGCGGAATCGATCTTGTCGTTTTCGGTGATCGGCTCGTGGATCGGGCGGCCGACATTGAGCGAGTCGGTGTCCATGACGCCGAAGGCTTCACCGATGGCGCCGACGCCGATGTTCAGCTCGGGGCGCCACTCATTGCCGATGCGATAGCCCATCCAGTTGGCGAAACTTTCGTTCAGCCAGATGTCGTCCCACCACGCCGGGGTGACATAGTCGCCGAACCACTGGTGCGACAGTTCGTGCGACACGACCATGCCGAATTCCTGCTTTTGCTCGGTCGGCGCGCCGGGTTCCAGCATGATGATGGTGTCGCCATAGGTGTCGGCACCGGCATTTTCCATGGCGCCCGGCATCACCGGCGAAGCGATCTGCGACAGCTTCGGGAACGGGAACGGCTTGTTGAAATAGGCTTCGAGGTGGGCGACGATCGACGGCGTCTCATTCAGCACGTAGTCGAGCTTGCCGGCATTGACCTTGGTGGCGACGATCTGGATCGGCAGCGGATAAGGACGCTGCGGCGTCGGCGGGGCGACGCCGTCCTTGGTGACGAACGGGCCGGCGTCGAAGGCGACGAGATAGGTCGGCAGCGGCTTGGTGGTTTCGAAATCGTGCTCGACCAGGTCGCCGACCTTCTTGGTGCCGATCTCACGCGTATTGGTGACAGCGGTATAGCCGGGCTTGGTGATCACCTTGACGGTGAACGGGGTCTTGTAGCCCGGCTGGTCGAACGACGGGAAGGCCGAACGGGCATCGATCGACTCGAACTGCGTCCAGGCATACCAGTCGTCGCCGACCTTGATGTGATAGAGGCCGGCGGCATTGTCACCATAGCTGCCTTCATAGTCGAACTTCAGCGTCAGCGGACCGGCGGCAACCGGCTGGGCGAAATCGGCGCGGGCGACGCCGGTCTTGTCGAGCTGGGTGAAGGTGACGGCGATTTCCTTGCCATTCTGCACCGCCACCGCCTTGGAAATCTTCAGGTCGCGGCCGTGCATGAACAGCGACGAGGTCTTGGCCTTCACCGTAATGTCGATTTCGGCGTGACCCAGGAAGGTATCGCTTTCCGGCACGATGGTCATGGCCAGGCGATAGGCCTTGGGGGTGGCGGCGTCGGGCAGCAGCCCGTGGGGATAATCTCCGGCCGCGGGCGCGGCATGCGCCGCCGAGGCAATGAGCAGGGCCGAGGACGCCAGAAGGGCGGTTTTGCTGAGCAGGGACATGTCTGATCCGGGTGCAGATGAAACTAGGCTCAACCGATACCACGCCATAAAGCGGCCACACATTAAGTTTTGTTAATTCGCCAATAGCGCGAAATCACCCCGCGAACGACCGCGCCGTACAGGGTAAGCCGGCATTAAGACCCCTTGTATTATAAGGGCATGGCGGGCGTTTTCCGCGGGCTGCCGGATCGATTTCATGTTTTTCAAAAGGGTAGCCTTCGCTGCGGCGCTCGTCGTCGCGGCCAGCGCCGGTGGCGCGCACGCCCAGTCCCTGTTTTCCTCGTTCAGCGGCAAGCTTTTGCTGACCGGTGGCGTCAATACCGTCGAAGGCACGGCCGGCGGCGGCCTGACCCCTTGGGCGGTCACCGGCGGCTACGGCACGCGCGACCAGGTGGGCGGCAATGTCTATGCCACCACCGTCGGCACCACCGACTATCGCATCACGTCTTACGGCGCCGTCGTCACCGCCTTCGATCGCGTCGAACTGTCGGCAGCGAAACAATCCTTCGATACGCAAGCCGTTGGGGCCGCGCTCGGTCTCGGCCAGGGCTTCACCATCGACCAGACGACGGTCGGCGTGAAGGTCCGCCTTCTCGGCAATGCGGTCCTCGACCAGGACTACTGGCTGCCGCAGATCGCCGTCGGCGCCCAGTTCAAGTCGAACGACAAGGGCTGGCTGGTCAAGGCGCTGGGCGCCCAGGCCGATCACGGCACCGACTACTATGTCAGCGCTACCAAGCTGTTTCTGGGCCAGGGCATCCTGCTTAACGCCACGGTACGCGAAACCAAGGCCAATCAGTACGGCATCCTGGGTTTCGGCGGCATCGACAATCGCTATCACACCGAGCTTGAAGGCTCCGCCGCCTATCTGATCACCCGCCACATTGCGATAGGCGTCGAGGCGCGGGCCAAGCCCGACAATCTGGCGGTCGCCCACGAAGGCACGGCCTATGACGCCTTCGTCGCGGTGGCGCCATGCAAGGCGTTTTCGTTGACGCTCGCCTATGTCGACCTCGGCAATATCGTCACCCGCCGGCAGACCGGCCTTTATGCCTCATTGAACGCCGGATTCTGATCATGAAAGCCCTGTTTGCCGCCACTTTGCTTCTCGTTGCCACCCCGGCGTTCGCCGAAGCACCGGAAAAGCCGTCGCTGGCTTCGGTCAGCCCCGACGGTTCGCTTTACCGCCAGTTCGGCGGCCACGACGGCATGGTTCACCTGACCGACGACCTGTTCGTCAATGTCATGGCCGATCCGCGCATCAACGGTTTCTTCGAGCCGGCCAAGGTGCCGCACATCAAGGCCATGCTGGTCGATCTGTTCTGCCAGGTGACCGGCGGCGACTGCACCTATGCCGGCAAGGACCTCGAAAAGACCCACGACAAGCTGGGCATCAAGCCGGAAGACTTCAACGCCCTGGTCGAGGACCTGCAAAAGGCGATGGACAAGAACCACATCCCGTTTGCCGCGCAGAACAAGCTGCTGGCCGCTCTGGCCCCGCAAAGCCGGGTGATGATGTACAAGCCCTCGGCCGACGACTTCGCCACCAGCGGCAACGTCGTCACCAAGTAGCTACTTCTTCAAGCCGGCCAATAGCTGCATCAGCTTGGGCATGACCGCCAGGCCCATGGCCTCGGCCGCCAGCACGCCGGCCAGAGCCAGTACCAGCAGGGCCGCAATGGCGCGCCAGATGCCGACCTGATTGCGGCCGAGCCAGCTGTGCTTGCGCGAAAAGTCGGGCTCGGCCCCGAAGGCCCCGGTTTCCAACTTGAACGCCATCTCGAAGCCGTCCTGGAAGCGGTCGCGCGGATCGGGCGCGATGGCCTGCAGGATCAGGCTTTCCAGCCACGCCGGCAAATCCTTGCGCTTGGCGGTCAAGCGAGCCGGCCGGTTGAATTTCGGCGTCTCGTTGGGCTCGATCTCGCCATAGGGATAAAGCCCGCCGGTGAACATGCGATAGAGGGTGACGCCCAAAGCGAAAATGTCGGTGCGCGCGTCACCGTGCCGTGCCGTCGATCCGCGCGGCGCCTCAAACTGCTCCGGCGCCTTGTAACTGGGCGTGCCGGGAACGAACACGCTGTCGATGCGGTCAAACCCCGGTATGAAGGCGACCCCAAGATCGACGAGCTTGAGCCCGCCGTCGCTCAGCAGAATGATGTTTTCCGGCTTAATGTCGCGATGGATGATGCCGGCGCGATGCAGCGAGCCGATGGCCTTGGCCAGCCGCGTGGCGATCGAAATCCCCTCCTCCAGGCTGATCTTCGGCGCGCGCAGCAGGCGGTGTTCCAGGGTTTCGCCGACATAGTAGGGCTGGGCGACGTAGAGGCAGGTCTGGCGTCCCGGCGCCAGGGTCAGGACCGAGCCGATCCAGATATGCTGTACCCGCGACGCCACCCAGGCTTCGCGCATGAAGGCCGAACGCGCTGCTTTTTCGGCGCCGATGGTGTGGGGCTTGGGGAATTTCAGCAGGACGTTCGACGCGCCCGGGCGGTTTTCGCGGATGTCGCGGGCGCGGAAGACGCGCGAATAGACGCCGTCGGCCAGCATCCGTTCCATGCGGAAGCCATCGACGATGTCGCCAACATTGGGCGGCTCGATCAGCGGCAGTTCTGCGATGGCGGCGTCGAGATCCTCGATCGTCGCCGGCGCCAGGTCGACGACGTCGATGATCAGCGCCGTGGTGTTATCGTCGCCGAAATGGGCGAGCGCCGAACTCACCAGCTGCCGTGCTGTTTCGTCCGGCGAGGTGCGCTGCTCGAGGATGCTGGCGATCTGCGCCGGGCTCAGATGCTGGTGCACCCCGTCGCTGGTCAGCAGCAGGCGATCGTGCGGGAAGATGTCATAGACACGATAGTCGATGCGTAGTGACTCTTCGCGGCCGACGGCGCGAGTGATGTAGTTGGTGTGCTCGGCGCCTTCAGGCTTGTGGTCCTGGGTCAGCTGCGTCAGCACGCCGTCGCGCAGCCGCCACAGCCGCGTGTCGCCGACGTGGAAGGTGTGCAGCCGCCGACCCTTGATGACTAGGCCGGTGAAAGCGCAGCACATGCCTTTCAGGTTTTCGTTCTTCAGGCCCTCACGGTAGAGCCAGTAATTGATGCTTTCCAGCGCCCGCGCCGCGGTCCGACGCGGCGACAACAGATCGCTTTGGCCGAGATAGTCGTCGATAAAGGTGCGCACGGCCAGTTCCGCCGCCACACGGCCCCCCTTTTCACCACCGACCCCATCCGCCAAAGCCGCGACCGCGCCATGGTGGCCATGGTTTTCGTCGAGGTACAGGGCCGCGAAGTCCTGGTTCTCATCACGCCGGCCGATCTCGCTGGCAAAGCCAGTGACGATATTCAGGCGCATATTGGCGTAGGGCGGTGTCATGAAACTGTTGTGCCCCAGCTTTGGGCAAGCGTCTACCGGGCGATTGTGCATCGCGGCACGGGCGTGGTTTGGCGGCCACTTACGGTTTCCGATGTTACTTTCTTAAAGTCGCTCCAAGCACAGGATATCGACCAGACTCCCGGCTGGAGTCAGCGCCGCGTGCGAGGGAATCCGCACCAGGGCACCGGCGCGCGCAAACACGGAAATCAGCGATGAATCCTGATCGTTGAAGGCCTCGACCTGCAGACGGCCGTCGTCGCTGACGCCCAGCGTAGCGCGCAGATAGGTTTCGCGCGGCCCGTTGGCGGGAATATCGCGCAGCGTCACCGCCTTGACGAAGGGATCACGATCCGGAAGGCCCAGCGCCGACTCGATCCACGGCTTGAGCAGCAGTTGCACGACGACAAAGGCCGAGGCCGGATTGCCCGGCACACCCAGCACATGGCTGCCATTGGCCAAGACGCCGAACGAGGTCGGCTTGCCCGGACGCAGGTTGAGGCTGACGAAATCGAGCTTAAGACCCAGCCGCTCCAGCGCCGGCTTGACCAGGTCGTGGTCGCCGACCGAGGCGCCGCCGATGGTCACGATCAGGTCGGCCTCGACCCGCGACAGCGTCGCATAAAGCGCGTCTAGATCGTCACCTTCGGTGCCGAGTACAATCGCCTCGCCGCCCCATTGCGCGATCAAGGTCGTGACGGCCACTGACGCCGACTCGAAAATCTGATCCGGGCCCGGCGCGCCGCCGACCGGCACCAGTTCATCGCCATTGCACAGTACAGCGATCCGTGGTTTGCGGCGCACGGTAAGCTCAGCGGCACCCGCCGCAGCCGCCAGGGACAACTTCCAGGCATCCAATCGCTGATCGGCGTCGAGCAAGGTCGCACCGGCGGTGAAGTCCTGGCCGGCACGGCGGATATGATCACCGGTCGCCACAGCCTCCGCTGTCAACTCGACGAAGCCGTCGCGCGCCACCGTGTTTTCCTGGATGGCGACGGCGTCGAGCCCGCCCGGCACCGGCGCGCCGGTGAAGATGCGCACGACCTCACCGGCGCTCAAAGGCCCCGTAAAGCGCCGCCCAGCGACGCTGGCGCCGGCGATCTTCAGCACGGCGCCCGTGGCGATATCGCTGCGCCGCAAAGCATAGCCATCCATGGCCGAAGAGCGAAACGGCGGCTGATCGCGCGCGGCGATGACCGGCACGGCCAGCACGCGGCCGACAGCCTGCGCCAAGGACACGGTCTCGACGCCAAGCGCCGGCACACCGGCCCGCACCAGGCGTGTCGCTTCGCGCAGATCGAGATTCCTAAGGCTCACTTTTCGGTCAGCCGCGGCATCAGCTCGACCATATTGCAGGGACCGTGGCGGCTATCGAGTTGCCAGCGGATGACCTTGTCCCAGCCGTCCTTGACGGCACCGTTGGAGCCCGGCAGGCAGAAGATGAAGACGCCATCGATGATCCCGGCCAACGCCCGCGATTGAAGGGTCGACAGGCCCACTGTCTGGTAGCTCAGCATATGGAAGATGGTCGAAAAGCCGTCGATCTTCTTGTCGAGCAGCGGCTCGATCGCTTCCGGCGTGACGTCGCGGCCGGTAATGCCGGTGCCGCCGGTCGTGACGATGGCATCGACCAGTTTCGAGCCGATCCAGTTCTTGACCATGGTACGGATGTGGTGGACGTCGTCGCGCACCAGTTCGCGCGCCGCGACGTGGTGCCCCGCGGCTTCGATGCGCTTGGCCAGGATGTCGCCGGAGGTGTCGGATTCGAGATCGCGGGTGTCTGAAACCGTCAGCACGGCGATATTGACCGACTGAAACGGCCGGGTCTCATCGATGCGGCCGCCGCCCAGGAAAGCGCGCTCTGCTTCAGGAGGTGTGTCGTGCATGGTGTCTCCAATTCTCCGCCTTTTGCGCTTTACAACGCCCGATGCCCGGGCGAAAGTCAGGATAATCAACAAAAATCCAGGAAATGCCTTTCCATGAACAGACGCGACGCCCTGAAGGGCCTCACCGCCGCGGGTGCCGCTGCCGCGATGACACCGGTATCAAGCCACGCCAAGCCCGCCGCCAAGGCTCCGACCGTAATGACCCAGGCGGGTCCGGTCAGCGGCACGGTCAAGGACGGCGTCAATGTCTTCTTGGGTTTGCGCTATGGTGCCGATACCGGCAAGGCGCGTTTCCAACCGCCCGTCAAACCGGCCCCGTGGAAGGACGTCTATGCCGCCACGACCTATGGCGCGGCTGCCCCCCAGTCCGGGCACGACACTATTTCCGGCGAGACGCTGAGCGAAGACTGCCTGTTTCTCAATGTCTGGACCCCGGAAGCCAATGCCCGCAAGAAGCGGCCGGTGATGTTCTACATCCACGGCGGCGCCTATAATTCGGGTTCGGGCGCCAATCCGCTCTATGACGGCACCAATCTGTGCCTGCGCGGCGACGTCGTCGTCGTGACCATCAACCACCGCCTCAATGCCTTTGGCTATCTCTACCTTGCGCGTTTTGAGCGCCTGGTCACCGGCGCGCCCGGGCCGCTGCGGTATTCCGGCAATACCGGCCAGATGGACCTGCATCTGGCGCTGGAATGGGTGCGCGACAATATCGCCAATTTCGGCGGCGATCCCGACCGCGTCATGGTCTACGGCCAGTCAGGCGGCGGCGCCAAGATCGCCACCATGATGGCGACGCCGGCGGCCAAGGGGCTGTTCCATCGCGCCGCCACCATGTCCGGCCAGCAAGTCACAGCGTCGGGCCCCGGCAATGCCTGCGCCCGCGCCGAGTCCTACCTCAAGACGCTGGGCCTGAAACCCGACGCCGACGGACTGGCCAAGGTCCAGGCCCTGCCGATGACCGACCTGATCGGCGCCTTGAAAGCTACCGATCCGATCATCGGCGGCGGCGTTTACATGGGCCCTGTGCTCGATGAGACCATCCTCTTCCGCCATCCGTTCTGGCCCGACGCGCCGGCGCAGTCGCTGGATATCCCGATGATGATCGGCAATACCCACGACGAGACCTATGCCTTCCTGGGGGGCGACCCGCATAATTTCGAGCTGACCTGGGACGAGCTGCCGGCCAAGTTGCCGAAGGATTACCGCGTCGATATCGATCCCTATCTGGTCATCGAGACCTATCGCAAACTGTATCCCAACTATACACCGTCGGAGGTGTTCTTCGCCGCCACCACGGCCGGCCGCTCATGGCGCGGCGCGATCGAGGAAGATGAGGCGCGCGCCCGCGCCGGTGCCCCCGTCTATGCCTATGAGGTCGATTTCAACAAGACGTGGAAGGGCCTCAAATCACGCGCCCAGCACATGACCGACATCCCGCTGTCGTTTCACAATACCGCCGTGCCCAACAGCATTTCGACGGATTCGCCGGACGCGCGGCACATGGCCGACCTGTTCTCCGATGCCTTCATCGCCTTTGCGCGCACCGGCTCGCCCCAGACCCCGGCCCTGCCGGAGTGGAAGCGCTATTCGCTGGAGAACCGCGAAACCATGGTCATGGACGTCGAGCCCAAGCTGGTCAACGACCCCCGCGGCGAAGAGCGCAAACTCTTCGCCAAGGTGCCGTTCGTTCAGTCGGGGACTTAAGCCTCACGCCCAAAAGTGGATTGCCACTTTTGGGATAAACGTGATGGCGTCAAAAAATAATCCAAGCGGCCATGCCGCCTGGATCAGGCGGCGACCTTTTCGGCGGCCAGAAGCTGCGAATAGGCCGCCGTCGTCGCCGCGATGACCGCCGGATGATCGGCGATATCGGCCGGGAAGACGCTGCGCAAACCCAGGAACGTCGTGACGTCGAGCACGTCGTCGTTCAGCGTCTTGCCAAGCGCAATCAGCTCATCGGCCAGCGGATCGGTCAGCTTGTCGCCGCTCACCGCCTTGGCGCGAATGAAGCGCATCCACGCCGCCAGCGGCACACAGAAACGCGACACGTCGGCGTCGCGCGCCAAGGCCTCACCGAGCGAGCTCAGGATGCGGATCGGCAGCTTTTGCGAACCGTCCCAGGCGATCTGCGACAACAGGTGACGGATGGCCGGATTGCGGAAACGCTTGAGAATGGCCTCGCAATAACCGGGCAGATCCATGCCGGCCGGCGCTTCGAGCAACGGCACCACGTCCTTGAGCATCAGGTCGCGCACAAAGGCCGCCAGTTCTGGATCGCTCATCGCTTCCGACACGGTCTCATAGCCCTTGTGCAGGCCGACATAGGCGAGCGTCGAATGCGGGCCGTTGAGCAGGCGGAGTTTCGCACGCTCAAAGGCCGGAACATTGTCGGTCAGGGTGACACCGACGCTTTTCCAATCGGGGCCGCCCTCATGCTTGTGATTTTCGATGACCCATTGGGCGAAGGCTTCGCGCTGGATCGGCCAGGCGTCTTCGAGGCCGGTCGCCTCAGACACGCGCGTGCGCAGGGCATCGTCGGTCGCCGGCGTGATCGAATCGACCATGGTGCACGGGCATTCGAGATAGGTGCCGATCCACGCCGCCAGCTCGTCGTCGAGGTGCGAGGCAAAGGCGGTGACCGCCAGCTTCAGGCGCTCACCGTTTTTCGGCAGGTTGTCGCACGGGATCAGCACAAACGGCGTGAGACCAGCGGCCTTCCTGCGGCGCAGACCTTCGGTGACGTAGCCGATAAAGGATTTCGGCGTCTGCGGATTGGCCAGGTCGTGGACGATGTCGGGATGGCTGAAATCCAGCACCCACTTGGGATCGAGGCAATAGCCCTTTTCGGTGACGGTCGAGGTGACGATGCCGACCGAGGGGCGCGCCAGGCGTTCGAGCACGGCTTCGATGTTTTCCGGCCCGACCAGGACTTCGCGCATGGCGCCGATGACCTGATAACCGATCTGCTCGTCGAGGATGGCCAGCGTGTAGAGCCCATCCTGCGGTACCAACGCGTCGCGGACGCCGGCCGAATGCAGCGACACGCCGCAGATGCCCCAGCGCGGGTCTTTGGCGGCGATGGCGTCGAGATAGGCCGCCTGGTGGGCGCGGTGGAAGGCGCCGGGACCGAAATGGACGACCCCAACAGCGACCTCGGCCGGATCATAGGCGGGCTTATCGGCGCGGGCCGTGGCGAAGGTCTTAAGGCTTAGGCGATTCAAAGGGTGACCCCGTTCTTCCAGATAGCGATTTCGCGTTCGTCGTTCTTTTCGTTGCAGCTCGGCTGCCCCGAAGCGGTTTTGAGGATTAGGTCCATCAGCGCGTCGGCGCAATGGTCAAGTGTCTCGCCATTTAAGGCCTGACCAGCGTCGAAGTCGATCCAGTGCGGTTTTTTCGCCGCCAGGGCCGAGTTCGAAGCGATCTTCAGGGTCGGCGCCGGGAAGCCGAGCGGGGTGCCGCGCCCCGTGGTGAACAAGACGATCACGGCGCCCGCCGCGGTCAGCGCGGTCGACGACACGGCGTCATTGCCGGGCGCTTCGAGCAAGGACAGACCCGGCTCATGGGCGCGTTCGCCGTAGCGCAGGACTTCGTTCAGCGGCGAAGTACCACCCTTTTGCACGGCGCCCAGCGACTTTTCCTCGAGCGTGGTAATGCCACCGGCCTTGTTGCCCGGCGATGGGTTCTCGAACACTGGCTGCTTGTGCTCGAGGAAGTAGTTCTTGAAGTCGTTGACGACGTCGACGACCTCTTCGAACACTTCTGCGTCCTTGGCGCGCGCCATCAGGATGCGTTCGGCGCCGAAGATTTCCGGAATCTCGGTCATGATCGCCTTGCCGCCGGCAAAGGCAACGCGGTCGGCGATCTTGCCGACCAGCGGATTGGCGGTCAGGCCCGAAAAGGCGTCCGACCCGCCGCACTTGACGCCGATCGCCAGGTCTTTCAGCGAGCAGGCTTCGCGGCGGTCCTTTTCGACGACCTGGATCAGGTCCTCCAGCGCTTCCATGCCGGCATCGTTCTCGTCGTCGACCATCTGGGCGGCGAAATATTTCAGGCGCTCGGCCGGGCGATCGATTTGCTTGATCAGGGCCGAGAGCTGGTTGTTCTCGCAGCCCAGGCCGACGATCAGCACACCGCCGGCATTGGGATGCATGGCCAGCGACGCCAAAAGATCGCGCGTATGCGACAGGTCGTCGCCCAGCTGCGAGCAGCCGAGCGGATGGGTCAGAGCATAGACGCCGTCGATGCGGCCCTTGAACCTGTCATTGGCCGCCTTGGCCAGGCGCTCGGAGGTCCGCGCCACGCAGCCAACCGTGCACAGGATCCAGATTTCGTTGCGGATGCCGACCGTGCCATTCGGGCGCCGATAGCCCTGAAAAGTGCCCGTCGTCGGCGCTTCGATCTTCGCAGGCTGCGGCAGGTAGGTGTAGTCTTCGGTGCCGCTGAGCGTCGTGACCATGTTGTGGGTGTGAACGTGCTCACCAGCGGCGATCGGCTGCGAGGCGCGGCCGATGACGAAACCGTACTTGTGCACCTCTTCACCCGCGGCGATGGCGCGGCAGGCGATCTTGTGCCCCTTGGGCACGTCGTGGGTCAGGGTGAGCTTGAGACCACCGGCCGAAACCTCGGTGCCCGCCGTCAAATCGCGCAGCGCGACGCAGACGTCATCGGTGTCATGCACCCGCATAACGTCGCCGATGGGAAAAGCGTGATCGTCAGCCATGCGGAAGAGCGCCTCCAAACGCAACTTTTTCAAGGCTTTGCGCCATGTCCCAGCACCCGTTGAAAAATCGCGTGCATGTCGCCGGCAAAACCGTTATGGTAACCGGTGTCATATGTTAAAAACAGGGATATTGGCAAGAGATGGGGCGCCCAAAGCGCAAAATAAAGTTCTAGTCGTCCTTTTCAAACACCATTATCTCTGCCTCAAGTCCTGATTCCGGGGAAACACCATCGCGCCCATGGCCAAACCGCCTTTTCTTCGTCCGCCCCTTCCCCATGCGCCGTCGTCGGTGCCGGGCGAAACCCATTCGCTGAACGGCAATCACGACGATCCCGTCGAGGATTTCCTGAAGCGCCGCAAAAAGGCGACCATCAACGACGTCGCCTCGCTGGCCCGGGTGTCGAAGAAGACCGTCTCGCGCGTCATCAACAATTCGCCCAGCGTGCGCGAGGAAACCCGCGACCAGGTCAACGATATCATCACCCGTATCGGTTTCCGCCCGGATCCGCAGGCCCGCGGCCTGGCCTTTCGCCGCGCCTTCCTGGTCGGGCTGGTCTATGACAACCCCAACGCCCAATACATCGTCAACATGCAGATGGGCGCGCTCGATTCAATGCGCGGCTCGGGCATGGAACTGGTCGTCCACCCGTGCGATCGCAACAGCGACAACTTCATGGAAGACGTCCGCGAATTCATCGAGGTTCAGCGCCTGGCCGGGGTCATCCTGCTGCCGCCGATCGCCGAGGATCGCCGCCTGATCGCCCTGATGGAAGAACTCGACGTACCGCTGATCCGCGTCACCGCGCGTCCGGGCGAAGAGAACGATCCGCCGATCCGCACGCCGCAGATCGTGTCGCGCGACCGCGCCGGCTGCGCCATGGGCGCCGAACATCTGGCGCAACTGGGTCATACCCGCATCGGTTACGTCTCGGGCAATATCCTCTATCCGTCGGCCCACGAACGCCGCGCCGGCTTCGACGAAGGCCTGGCGCGCCACGGCCTGGGCATCACCGCTGAGTTCGACGAAGAGGGCGATTACAGCTTCGAATCCGGACTGGAAGCGGTGCGCAAGATGCTGCGCCACGCCAGCCCGCCGACCGCCATCATCTGCGCCAACGACCAGATGGCCGCCGGCGCCTATCACGCCGCCTATGAGATGGGCGTGAACATCCCCCGCGACCTGACCGTGCTCGGCTTCGACGATGCCGACGTTGCCACGCGCATATATCCGCCCCTGACCACGATCCGCCTGCCGACGCGGGACATGGCGCGCATGGCGGTCGACATGCTGCTCGATCCGGAACAAGCACGCTCCAACCTGGTCTTCGACGCCTCGCTGATGGTGCGCGGCTCGACGGCGCCACCGTCGAAAAAGTAAGCCTTATTTCCGGTAAGCGGCCAAATCCCGAAAATCGGGACGAAACCAGCGATTTTTGCCGGAAATCCGGCAAAATTTTTATTGTCTTTCCCCATGACACCGGTTACCTATGGCGACAGGGAGGCTCGGCCGCGCCTATACAACACAGTCCCACGAAAAGGTTCCGGGACGCGCCGCCAGATTGCTCACATGTTGGATAAGACGACTATGCCCAAGCCCTTGGTTCTGAACCCTGATCGCCTGTTTTCGAGCGATCCGGCTCAGCGCGCCGCCGCGCGCGAGCTGTACGCCCTGATCAAGGACTACCCGATCCTCAGCCCGCACGGCCATACTGATCCGCAATGGTTCGCCGACAACGAAGGCTTCGGCAACGCCACCCAGCTCTTTCTGGCGCCCGACCACTACATTTACCGCATGCTCTATTCGCAGGGCATCAACATGGACGACCTGGGCGTCGGCTCCAAGGCCGGCCCGTCAAAGGCCGATGCCCGCGCCGCCTGGCGCATCTTCGCCGCCAACCAGCACCTGTTCCGCGGCACGCCGACCAGCATGTGGACGTCGCACGTCTTCGGCGAGATCATGGGCTTCGAGGTCGCGCTCGACTCCTCGACCGCCGACTTCTACTTCGATCGCATCGGCGAGCTTTTGGCATCCGACGCCTATCGCCCGCGCGCCCTGTTCGAACGTTTTAATATCGAGCTGCTGGCGACCACCGAAAGCCCGACCGATACGTTGGAGCATCACGCCAAGATCAAGGCTTCGGGCTGGAAGGGCCGCGTCGTCACCGCCTACCGCCCCGACCCGGTCATCGATCCGGAGCACGAGGATTTCCACGAAAAGCTGAAGGTGTTCGCCGACCTGTCGGGTGAGGACGTCTATAGCTGGAAGGGTTACCTCAAGGCACACCGCGTTCGCCGCGACTTCTTCATGACCATGGGCGCGACCTCGACCGACCACGGCCACCTGACGGCGCAAACCGCCAACCTGTCGCCGGTCGATTCAGAAGCCCTGTTCCAGCGCGTGCTGGGGCCGGACGTCACCGCCGCCGATGCCGAGTTGTTCCGTGCCCAAATGCTGACCGAAATGGCGCGCATGTCGCTCGACGACGGCCTGACCATGCAGATCCACCCGGGCAGCTTCCGCAACCACAATCAATACATCTTCGACAAGTATGGCCGCGACAAGGGCTGCGATATCCCCTTGCCGACCAACTACGTCCATGCGCTGAAGCCGTTGCTCGACGCCTTCGGCAACGAGAAGAACCTGACCATCATCCTGTTCACGCTCGATGAGACCGTCTATGCCCGCGAACTGGCGCCGCTGGCCGGCCACTATCCGGCGCTCAAGCTCGGCCCGTCGTGGTGGTTCCACGATAGCCCCGAAGGCATGACGCGCTTTCGCGAACAGGTCACCGAAACCGCCGGCTTCTACAACACGGTCGGCTTCAATGACGACACGCGCGCCTTCCTGTCGATTCCGGCGCGCCACGACGTCGCCCGCCGCATCGACGCCAATTTCCTGGGCCGGCTGGTCGCAGAGCACCGCATCGGCATCGACGATGCCGCCGAGGTCATCAAGGACCTGACCTACAACTTGCCCAAGGCAGCCTACAAACTCTGATCCCCTTTGGCCGGAGGCTCCCCCCTTTCCGGCCGTTTCCTCCCTGCCAATTGAGAGACGACGACCATGTGCCAGACCTCCTTGTACAAGAAGATTTACCACGCCACCCATCCCGACATGATGGCCGGCGTGTCCAATGAGGACCTGCGCGAAAAGTACCTCGTCCCCGGCCTGTTCGAAGCCGGTCAGGTCATCCTCAACTACACCCACTTCGAGCGCTTCGTCATCGGCGGCGCGGCCCCGACCACGGGCACGCTGAAGCTGCCGGACCAGACCGAACCGGCTTCCGCCGCGGGTCACCCCTTCCTTGAGCGCCGCGAACTGGGCGTCATCAATGTCGGCGCCGGTGCTGGCGTCGTCACGGTCGATGGTGTCGACTACGACCTGGACCTGAAGGACGGCCTCTACATCCCGATGGGCACCAAGGAAGTCTTGTTCAAGTCGAACGACGCCAACACGCCCGCCCTGTTCTACCTGACCTCGACCCCGGCACATCAGCGCTTTGAGACCGTCAAGATCTCGATCGACAAGGCCGTGCCGCTGGAGCGCGGCTCGCTCGAGCAATCGAACCAGCGCGTCATCTATCAGTACATCGTTCCGGCCACCGCCAAGTCGTGCCAGCTGCTGCTCGGCCTGACCGTGCTGGCGCCGGGTTCGGTGTGGAACACCATGCCGCCGCACCTGCACGATCGCCGTTCGGAAATCTATTTCTACTTCGGCCTCGGCGAAAACGACCGCGTTTTCCACTTCATGGGCGAGCCGGACAAGGCGCGCCACATCGTCATGAAGAACAACGAAGCCGTGTGCTCGCCACCGTGGTCGATCCACATGGGCTGCGGTACTTCGAACTATGCCTTCATCTGGGCCATGGGCGGGGAAAACCTCGACTATACGGACCTCAACGTCCTCGACATCTGCCAGCTCGCCTAAGAGCGAAGCCCTCATAACAAGGAAAAAACCATGTCAGGAATCTTCGATCTGAGCGGCAAGGTGGCTTTGGTCACCGGCGCCAATACGGGTCTTGGCCAGGGGATCGCCCTGGCCCTGGCCGAGGCTGGTGCCGATATCGCCGCCGCCGGCATCGTGCCCGCCGATGAGACCGGCCAGAAGGTTGCGGCGCTCGGCCGCAAGTTCATCAATATCGATGCCAATCTGGGCTCGGTCGAGCCGGTCGGCCGCATCGTCGAAGAGACGCTGGCGGG
>OUNM011173140.1_pt1 | contig 42967 bp, 33 predicted proteins | sample 1769961 | NCBI WGS metagenome assembly OUNM01 (sample SAMEA3914820, study PRJEB12502) | metagenome | biome: forest; material: soil | place: USA | collected 2012-03-12 | depth 0.3 m | reverse complement strand
AGGCTGGTGGAGATCCCATTGACGTAAACCTCGTCGGTCGTCAGCCCCTCGGGCTCCAAGAAAAGCTGGTGACGTTCGCGCTCGCGAAAGCGCTTTACCTTATCCTCGATCGAAGGGCAGTACCGCGGACCGACGCCTTGGATGATCCCTGTGAACATAGGTGACCGATCGAAGTTGGCCTCGATGACCTCGTGAGTCCGTTCGTTGGTGTAAGCGATATGACACTCGACTTGCGGCAGAACCGGAAATCTCTCGGGCTTGAAATAAAATGAAAACGGGACCGGCTTGGCGTCGCCAGCCTGCGGCTCGAGCCGAGCGTAGTCGATGCTCGCGCGGTGAAGGCGGGGTGGGGTGCCGGTCTTGAGCCGCCCCAGCTTGAACCCGAGTCGCTCAAGCGACTGGCTCAATCCGTTAGCAGCCCGGTCGCCCGCACGGCCTCCCGACTGCTGATCAAAGCCCGTATGCATGACGGCGCGTAAAAAAGTGCCAGATGTGATGACCGCCGTCCGCGCTTTGACCTCAGAACCATCGGCAAAGCCAACCCCGGTCACGCGCTGCGCCGCATCAACGCGAACCTCGGTCGCTTCGGCAGGAAGAATCGTCAGGTTTTTGACGGTACCCAGAAACTCCTGCATCCGAACCGCATAAAGAGCCTTATCGCACTGAGCGCGAGAAGACCGAACGGCGGGTCCTTTGCTCGAATTGAGCCTTCGATATTGAATGGCGGTCTTATCGGTCTGACGGCCCATGATTCCGCCGAGCGCATCGATCTCCTTGATCAGCTGGCCCTTGGCCAAGCCGCCCATCGCCGGATTGCAAGACATGAAACCGATGCGATCGGGCGCGAGACAGACGAGCGCCGTGCGTAGGCCCATGACGGCCGCCGCATGGGCCGCTTCGGTACCGGCATGGCCGCCGCCGATCACTATGACATCAAATTCGCGCATTCGCTGGCGAGTAACACTTCCCTCCCCTCCCCGTCAAACCGACTCGTCCAGCACAGGTCCGTAACGACTGCGTGGAACCTAGACACACTCGCGGCCCGAAAACCATAAATACCCGAAGGATCTGAGGAATGTCGGACCGGACACAGGCGGGCGGCCCAAGCCTTGCTTAAACAGTCACTATGTACACAGTCCGCCGCCCCAAGTACTTGCTGATCGCACTCACAAGCGCATTGCTCGTCGCGAGTCACGCGGCCGCGGACACGCCCCCCTCGGTCACAGACCTCTATCGCTGGACCCTGAACAGCATCGACAAGAGCGCGCTCAAAGACCCGACGGCCGCCAAGGAGTCACTCGAGCTCCAGTCTGCGCTCGTGGCCGCTTTCCGCACAAACTCTGGACTCACCCTCGATTCCGCCAAGAACGGAGCGGAAGCCGCTGTTTCGGAGTGGTGCAAGCGTCAGCGCGTGAGCGCCGACGACCTGAACCGGTGCGTCTCGGGCTATAAGCCCGTCATGGAAGCCTTCTTGGACAAAGTTTTCAGCAGAGCTTCGGTCGCCGATGCCAGCGCCATCCTCACATCCCAAAAGTCGCTCAAAACCTGGGTTTCGCCTGATTCTAAACTCAGCGGCCGCGATAAGACCCAAATCCGCGCGCTCGCCTCGCTCAATCCGGGCGCAGCCGCCGCGCCGGCACCCGCGCCTCCCGCTCCGCCCAAGCCCGTCCTACCCAACGGGTCCACGGGGACTCCGCCCGGGTCTGCAAAACCAGCCGCCGAAAATGCGGCAGGCTCGACGCCGCCCGTAACCGAAGCACCGAACACTCCTTCCAGCGAAACGGCACCCTTGGTTCTGCCAAGCGTTCCAGACAACGTAAGACTCCAAGACCCCGTCGTTCGATACAACGAATCCGAGCAGCACGAGCGCGACGGGAACGAAATAAAATATCCAATGCTCAAATATACTCACGCCGCACAGAACTCGATCATGGATAGCATGGGCAGCACGAAAGCGTGCCCGCTTCGAAAGCAATTTGAAGATCAACTTTTCAGCGGAACATTCCTGAAGGATCATCCTTGCGCCGACCCGGAAGCCCAATACAACCAGAACGTTCTCGCCGAGATTCCGCGCATCCATCATGATCTCGCGGCCATTCAGGCTAAACGCAGGGCCGATATCGAAACCGCGGTTGCCGCCCTGAAGGGGTCCCCTTCCGCAAAAGCCGCTCTACGGAAAAAGTTGACCGAAGACTCCATAATCCTCAAGGCGCGGGGCGGTTACCGCTATAGCACTCGGACCGGAGTCCAACCGGGAGATGGCGTCAACGTCCCAATCGAAGGCGGCGGCGCCGTCGTCTTCGGCGGGAGCGACAATAACGCCAGCTACTGCTCGGGCGCGCTCTACACGATCTTCACTCGAACGATTGCCCACATCGACGATGGCGCGATCTTCAGGCAAATGCGGGGCCCGGATGGAAAGCCCGACGCTGCCCAGTTGGCAAGCTTCAGCCCTCGAAAAGACGAGAAAAACAAACGACTCAAAGATGATGATGACGGCGTCTTCGGGATCATCAATAACAACTACGCGAGCATCGCCGACTTGAATTCGGCCATGGGCAAAAACGCTTTCGGCAAAGAAATCGGCAAGCGGAAGGACCGCGCCGCCCTCGCGCAAGCGTGCGCGGGCGATATGGTAAAGTGGGACCGGCCGCCATCCAAAGCTTTTCCACTTGGCTCAGGACACGCCGGCGTCTTCCTGGGCCGCGAAGCCGGCATGGTCTACTACTGGTCCGCCAATGGCGGCACCCTTGGCTATGGCGTGACCTGCGAGCCCGAAAAAGACATGATGCCCATGATCGTGCGTCTCACCAAGCCTTACAACGTTGCGGCCATTCCGCCAAATGCCTCCATCCAGCGCAACGTCTACCGATGGGAAGGAAAAGGCAAGAACCGTCACCGCGTGCTCGTAATCCCCGAGCGCCTGACCTTTGACATACCTCAAAAATACCAGGAGCGCGCACTCGCCGCTCAGACCGCCCTCGCGCGCGCCCGGGTGGCCGCGGCTGGGCAATCGACGAGCGCGGAGACCACCCCGGCTCTCGTGCCCTGAGCCTTAGCCAGAGTGTCTAATTTTTAGACACCACACCCCGCGATGGTCACCCCGATGAGCCAACGAGCCCCGATTACCCAACGCTTTCAGGCGTGTCATGCCTAACCCATGGATATGGAACGGCAATTGCTCTTAAACAAAGCAAATGTACTTAACGGGCCGTTTCCAAAAAACTCTCCGACCCATTCCAGCGATCCTGCTCCTCGCGATGTTGAGTACGAGCTGGGACGCGTTGCTCGGAAACCAGGCACATGCCCTCGCGAAAGCTCAAACGCGGACTGAATCCAAAACCTACATCACGCGCAACGTCCGCCGCGACGAGGGTGGAGACGAAGCTTCCGACGCCGAAATGTACAAGGACGCGATCACCACGGCTTCGACTCACGCCCGGGGCGTGAAGATTTCCGCGAACACTCCTTGCAGCTATTCGGGCTCAACAGGCCAGCACGAGAATTGGTTTAAGAAAGTTCAAGAAAAGTTCAGCTCGCGTGCCCCGGCGAGCCTCTCTGGTGGCGGGATCATCTCCCGCAAGCAGTGGGGCGCAGCGCCGCCAACCAGTCCCTTGCAAAACATGTCTCAAGCGCCGACGAAGATCATCCTTCACGAAACACAAGGTCCGTCCAACCAAGCCGTGAAGGACATCCAACAGTACCACCAATACGGACGCAAGAAAGACGGGAAAAAGCCCTTCAGCGACATCGGCTATCATTTCTTGATCGATGCTCAGGGCCGGATCTATGAAGGCCGTCCCCTCAACAAGATCGGCGCACACATGCCGGGCGCCAATGACGCCATCGGGATCGCCCTCATGAGTGACTCCCGACGCAAGAGCGGCACGCCTCCGACTCCAGCCCAGAAAGCCGCGCTTGAAAATCTCGTTCGCCGCCTAAAACAAAAGATCCCTTCGATCACTTCAATGGATACTCACGGAAACGCTCAGCACGACCCCAGCCACTGCACCGACTGCGCTAAGCTCCTCACCCCATGGGCCAAGAAACTCTCACAGGAGCTCGCCCGGACTCGCGGCACCGCCAGCATCTCGGACATCAAGCCGGGAATGATCTGAGCCGATTACGGAGAAGCCGGCTTCTTAGGCGCCAGATCCCGGTGCCGACTGCTGATGATGGCGCTCTTTCCGGCCAGAGACTCATCTGATTCAAGCCTGAGTCGGTAGCCGTCAACCGCGTCAAGCTGCTGGAGGCCGTCGACGTGCATGCGCTTGGATTTGAACTCGGGGTTCTCCTTGATGCGCGCACGCGCATCCTCGAAGTCCTTGGCAACGACAAAGAAGTTCACGTGCGACTCGTAGATCCCGTCGCTCAATTCCATGTCGTAAAAGCCGCAATGAACCAGGAAAAGCTGCATCCCTTGGATTTATCCAATCCCGCCGCCTGGCGCAACCGTCTTGCCTCCCCTTCGGCTTTAAGCTAGCTTAGCCCCGTTCACTTCGTATGGGCGGGCATAGCTCAGTTGGCTAGAGCGCGAGCTTCCCAAGCTTGAGGTCGAGGGTTCGAGCCCCTCTGCCCGCTCCAATACTTTCAACGGGTTGGCTTTTCGGAGCTGACCCGTTTTTGTTTCAAGCTACCAAGATGCTACCAGGAGAAGATCGGATAGAGCGGCTTCAACGCCGAGGCTTGTGATAAGTTCATGAGCTGCGTAAGCGCAGGCGCAGAATCAAATTACTGCAACTTCAAGTCGTTGATGACAATCACAGGGGCTGCAGATTTGGTCGGATGTCCTGGATTAACCAAAATGTAAAGTTGCCGCTCACCAGAGATAAGGGCTGAGCCTCCGTCGCACTTTACTGTAAGTCTGAAAAAGCATGGTTCATTCATCATGGTGGGTTCCGTCACAGGCGGAATGGCTCCTGTGCATCTAGGGAGAACGTCGTTCTCCGTCGGAGCGACACACGAATCGGCATACTTCGAGTTCATCAACTGCACCAAGGCAGTAACAGCCGGATGCGAGACAACATCGATTCTCCAGTCTTGGGGGCTGGCGAATGAGAGGGACGAGCTGAACAACAGGGCAAGGGCAAAAGGTATGATTTTCATAAGATCTCCGCTTGGCGATTGGATTAACAAACCGAAGACACCTATACAAGCCTCGGACTTAGCACAGCGGGTCGGAGAACCATCCCCTACCCGCTCCATTTCGAAGCTCATTTCCTCACAGGTCTTTGCCGATAAGTCAGGTGTGAACCGACAACTCCGTGACAGCAAGTCCATCAAAGCCTCTGACCGCAGTATCCTGGGTGCCTATGCATTTCTGGTATTTCTGCTGATCGGGATCTCTGCGCATTCGTTCCGCAGCCTAAAGACGCTGATCCAAATCTCCAACGATCAGTGGGAAGCCGAAACCACATTGGCCTCGATCACCTCGATCCGATCTCTCCTGACGGATGCCGAGACCGGACAGCGCGGATATCTTCTCACCGGCAAGGAAAGCTATCTCGCGCCCTACTTGCAAGCCACGCATTCCATGGACGACGAGTTCTCCATCCTGTCTTCCCAGCTCGCCCACCGGCCCGAGGACCTGAGGCGGCTCAATGCCATCCAAGCTCTTGCCCAAGGAAAACTCGCGGAGCTCGCCGAGACGGTCTCCGCCAAAAAGAGCGGCCGCCATTCTGCCGCTCTCGAAATCGTCAAGACCGACCGCGGAAACGCCGACATGGCCCGGCTCCGCGACCTCATCAATGAGCTAAAAACAGATGAAACCCATCTCATCCAGGCGCTTTTCGCAAAAAGGCAGGAAATTCTCGCAACCAACCAAGGGTTAATCTTCGGCAGCAGCCTCCTGGCCGCCTTCATGCTGATCGCCGGCATCCTGCTTTTGGAGCGCAACCGCAAGCAAAGGCAGGCTGCCGAAGCGGCGCTTCGAAAGACCAATCTCAAGCTTGACGAGATTATCCGGTCACAGCAAACCATCACCGCGTTCGGACTCGATTCGAACCGGCTCATGACCTTGGTAGTCCAGCACGCCGAACGGCTGACCGGATCGGACGGCGCGGTGATCGAACTGATCGAAGGAGATCAGCTGGTTTATCACGCCGCCACCGGTGCCGCCGCACGCCACATCGGGCTGCGCATGAACCGGCAAAAGAGCTTTTCAGGGCTTTCGCTCGAAACCGACGCGTTACTGCTCTGCGAAGATACCGAAAAAGACCCTCGCGTGAATCTCGAGGCTTGCCGGAAGCTCAATATCCGATCCATGATGCTCCTGCCGCTTCGCCACCACGGTAAGCTGATCGGCGTTCTCAAAACCTACTCCTCCAAACCAGGGCACTATGAGCAGGGCGATAGCGACACGCTGAGATCGATCGCTGTCACATTCTCTTCAGCGCTCGGCCAGGCGTCCGAATATCAGGAAAAGCTCGTCGCCAAAGAGGACGCCGAGCGCGCCAACCGCGCCAAATCCGACTTCCTGGCCAACATGAGCCACGAGCTTCGGACGCCAGTGAACGGGATCCTCGGGATGATCGGCATGCTTCTCGAGGGCGAGCTCACTTCCGAACAAAGAGACCAAGCCAGGACGGTCGAGCAGTCGGGCGAAGCACTCCTTGCGCTGATCAACGACACCCTCGACCTCTCCAAGATTGAAGCCGGAAAAATGGAACTCGAAGAAAGCGATTTTGATATCGCCAGCTCGCTCCAGGACATGTGCAAAGCCTTTAAGTTCCAGGCCGAATTCAAAGGGCTGAGGCTTCAGCTTGACCTCGACCCGGCTATCCCAGGTTTCGTGATCGGAGACCCGGGTCGTCTCAGGCAGATCCTTAATAATCTGATCGCCAACGCGATCAAGTTCACATCCCAAGGCGAAGTCCGTGTCTCCGCCAAGTCGCTCGCAAATGACGAATCTCGGCATCGCATCCGCTTCGAGATCCGCGATTCGGGCATAGGAATGGAAGAAGCCACGCTGAACAAGCTATTCCAGCCTTTCACACAGGCCGACATCACGACCACACGCAAATACGGCGGTACCGGATTGGGGCTGTCGATCTGCAAGCGCCTGGTTGACCTGATGGGTGGCGAAATCGGCGTTAAGAGCCGAGTAAACGACGGCTCTCTCTTCTGGTTCGAGATCCCTTTCCAACGCAGCCAGGCCGTACGCGAGAAGGAAACCGCTGATGGCCGATCTGGAACTCGATCCTGGGCAGCGAATGCGCGCGTCCTCGTCGCCGAAGACAACGCGGCCAACCAGCACATCGCCAAACGGCAGCTCGAAAAGCTCGGCTTTCACGTCGATCTCGTCGCGAACGGCCGCGAAGCGCTCCATGCGCTGCGCACGCTTCCTTACGACGTCGTGTTAATGGACTGCCAGATGCCCGAGATGGACGGCTACGAGGCCACCCAGACCATTCGCCGGGACAATCAGCTACCGAAGGCAATTCCGATCATCGCCATGACGGCCAATGCCTTAAAGGGCGACCGAGAAAAATGTCTCGCAGCCGGAATGACGGACTATATTTCCAAACCCTTTAAACTGACCGCCCTCGAAGCCGTCCTGAAAAAGCACGTGCGCGCCCCGGCTCTCGACCCCGAGACGCTCACGGACCTCCGGGAGCTCGACCAGCCCGGGCAGCCTCCCGTCTTCAAGGAGCTCAGCGAGATTTTCACCTCGTCCGCGCCCACGAAGCTCGCTTCGATCCGCGCGGCCTTCGAACGCAAAGATTTTGCCTCGGCTCGAAAAGAGCTGCACCAACTCAAGTCCAGCGCCGGTAACCTCGGGGCGGTCGAGTTTTCGAAGCTCTCGCAAAAGATGGAACAGCTGACCGACGATGCGATGCCGAGCCAAGGAGCCGAGCTTCTGCTTCTTCTGGAAGCCGAGTTCAGCCGGCTTCAAGCCGCGATCGCGAAAGAGCTTTCAAATGCCGCGTAAAAACCCCTGAGCAAAAACGCCGTGTCGACCCTTCAAGGCAAAATCATCCTGATCATAGACGACGCGAGCGACGTGCGCCTTCTGGCGCGCAGGATCCTCGAGGGCGACGGCGCTCAGGTCCTCGACGCCGATTGCGTGGCTGGGGGATTGAGCCTGATCGCGTCCCGCTCTCCCCATCTCGTCATCACGGATCTCGAGATGCCCGGGCATACCGGCTTTGACTTCCTCGCGATTCGCGCCAAAGACCCGCGCATGAGCGCCGCTCCCTGCATCGTCCTCAGCGGCCACAAAGAGTCGGAGACCGTGAAGACCGCGATCTCGATGGGCGTCTCGGACTATCTGCTCAAGCCCTTCAAGGCGACGCAGCTTCTTCAGAAGGTCCGAAAAACCCTGAAACTTTCGTCCTTCCTTTCGAAAAAACTCGACGGGGTGCCCGCCCAGATTTCCGTTCCAGCCGAAATCATTCGGCTCAACGAAGCCGGCATGGAGATCGAAAGCTCCGTCAAGCTCGCGCTCGACGCCGATATCCTCGTCGAGGCGGAGCTTCTCGACGAGATCGGGATCTCCAAGGTCCCGATGAAAGGTGCGCAAAAACCCCCGACCTATCTGGGCAGCGGCCGCTATCTGAGTGACGTCAATTTCGTCGGGTTTGATCAGTCGCAGACGCGAACGGTTCGCGATTGGTTGAGGAGGCCCAGGTGAAACGCCTCAAGCCCTTGGTCCTCGCGGTTGACGACGATCCGGACTTTCGAAAAGGACTGGAAGTCGTGCTTTCCCGCCTTGGCCTTAACGTCAAGGGTGTCTCAACAACCGACGCTTTTCTCACCGCATTGAAACAGCTAACGCCAGATCTGGCGCTGGTCGACTTACAGCTCGGCGAGGAGAGCGGCCTGGAGCTCATCCGCAACGTTCGCGCGGATGCAAAAAACACCCTGCCCATCCTCGTGATCTCGGGAACGCGCGAATCTTCCGCTATCGAGCGGGCGCTGGATCTGGGCGCGAACGACTATATCGTCAAGCCGCTGGACCGAAAGTTCCTGGCTTCGAAGCTCTCTCAGTTCATAACGACCCCGGAGCTCGGCGAGCATAAGTCTGATTTTCCAAAGCTGCCGTATGGTAACGCCCCAGCCAAGCTCCTGATGAAATGCGAGCTCCTCGAAATCGACGAGCTCGGCGTTCGATTGAAATGCCCTTCTTTGATTCCGAAAGGCACCGCACTGAAAGTCGACGCGGAACACTTCGCCAAAATCGGACTTCCACAGCGCGAAATTCTTGTTTCCGTAACGTCTACCGAGCTTGACCCAACCGACGCGAACTATCGAATCTACGCAGAGTTTGACGGTGCCGACGCCGAATTTCTTCAACGCATCCGGCGCTGGCTCACGACCTGACCACCTGGGCGCGCGCCTAACAGGAGGGGCAAGACTCGGCCGTTTCGAGGACCTGCCCGCCCCGGCTGCGATCGCGATAGACCGTGATCCCTTTACAGCCCGAGAGATAGGCGCCGAGATACGCGTTTCGCACGTCTTGGGGTTTCGCTTCAAACGGAAGATTGATGGTCTTGGATACGGAACTATCGGAGTGCCGCTGAAACGCGGCCTGCATCCGAACATGCGCCTCGACCGGTACCTGGTGCGCCGGACTCCAAGCCGAACCCAAGGCGCTTGCAACCGCCTGTTCGTTGGCCAGTTCTGGGTTGAGCCCCTTCTCCCGCATCGCGCGCTCCACCGCGGGATGCACTTCCCGGAGGCGCGCGCCCGAAAGCACGTTTCGGTAAAAAACCCCTGAAAATATCGGTTCAATTCCGCTTGAGGCTCCTGCGATGATGCTGATCGTGCCGGTCGGCGCGACCGTGCTCACTGTCGCATTCCTGAGCTTGGGGTAGCCCAGGCGATCCCAGAGCGACCCTTTGAAGTTAGGAAACGCGCCCCGCGCCTTCGCGAGCTTGATCGAAGCACGCTTGGCCTCGCGATCCACGAAGCTCATCACCTGCTCGCCCCAGCGCACTCCCTCCTTGCTGTCATAGGGCACGCCCAAAAGCAGGAGCAGATCGGCAAACCCCATGACCCCTAATCCGATCTTGCGGTTCCGCAACGTAATCGCGCGGCACTCCGGAATCGGAAACCGGTTGATCTCGATCACGTTGTCGAGAAACCGCACGGCGAGCTCGATGTCTTGCCCGAGCGCGGCCCAGTCGAGTCCGCCGGCCTTGAAATACTGGCCAAGGTTCAGCGAGCCGAGATTGCAGGACTCGTACGGGAGCAATGGTTGTTCGCCGCACGGATTTGTACTCTCCATCTCGCCAATCTTGGGCGTCGGATTGAACGCATTGATCCGATCGAGAAATACCAGGCCGGGATCCCCGCACTCCCATGCAGATTGAACCATCCGATCCAGCAGCGTCCGCGCGTCGACCGTTTTGACGACGTCCCCGGTGTCCGGCCTGCGCAACGCGAGCGACCCGCCCGTCTCGACCGCCTTCATGAACTCGTCGGTCACACCGACTGAGATATTAAAATTGAGAATCGACTTTTGATCCCGCTTGGAGTCGATGAACTCCTCGATATCGGGATGATCCACCCGAAGGATCGCCATATTGGCTCCGCGCCGCGTCCCGCCCTGTTTGATGGTCTCGGTCGCCTGATCGTAGATCCGGATGAACGAAACCGGGCCAGAGGCCACGCCATGGGTGGACCGCACCACGCTCCCGTTGGGACGCAAACGAGAAAACGAAAAACCCGTGCCGCCGCCCGATTGATGGATCTTCGCCGCGTGCTTGAGCGAGTCGAAGATGCCGTCGAGCGAATCTTCAACCGGAAGGACGTAACACGCCGAGAGCTGGCCCTGCTTTTTTCCCGCATTCATCAGAGTGGGACTGTTAGGAAGAAAGCGGCGCGAAGCCATGAGTTCAAAGAATCGCTTCTTCCACGCGCCCTTGGAACGCTCCTCGGCTTCCGCGACCGCCTGGGCCACCCGGTCAAACATGGCCTCGGGCGTTTCAAAAATCTTGCCCCCCGGGTCACGAAGCAGATATCGGCTCTCCAATACGGTCTTTGCATTGAACGAAAGCTCGATTTTCGCCATAATTTCAGTATACGCTCAAGCCGCCGCTATGAGCGCTAAAATCATTTCCAAGAACCCTGCCACCGGCGAAACTCTTCGCGAGCTCGACGCTACCCCGCTCGAGACTTTACCCGCGCTTTTTGCGCAGGCGCGCGCGGCGCAAGCCGTCTGGGCCGCCACGCCGACCAAAAAGCGCGCCCTGGCGCTACTGAACCTCCGCGAAACCGTGATCAATCAGGCGGATGCGATCGCAGAGCTGCTTTCCAAGGAAAACGGCAAACCCAGATTCGAGGCGCTCTCCAACGAGATCTTCCCGGTTGTCGACTCGCTGACGTACTTCGGAAACAAAGGCGCCGCCATGCTTCGAGACCGCCCCATCAAGCTTGCCTTGATGAAGCATCGCAAGAGCTATCTGCAGTATTGGCCGCTCGGAGTCGTATCGATCATTTCGCCCTGGAATTACCCTTTTCTGCTGCCTTTTGGCGAAATCATCACGGCACTCCTCGCAGGCAATGCGATCATCTTTAAACCCAGCGAATACACGCCGCTCATCGGTCTCAAAATCCAGGAGCTGCTCGGCAACTCGGGATTTCCCCCTCACATTATGCAAACCGTCATCGGCGACGGTGCGGCGGGCGCGGCGATCATCCAGCAGAAGCCGGCCAAGGTTTTTTTCACCGGAAGCGTCAGCACGGGCAAGAAGATCATGGCTCAGGCGGCTCAGCAGCTGATCCCCGTCAACCTCGAGTTGGGTGGCAAGGATCCGATGATCGTCCTCCCGGACGCGAACCTCGAGTACGCTTCTTCCGCCGCGCTTTGGGGATCGTTCAGCAACTCAGGCCAGGTCTGCGCCTCTACCGAACGCATCCTTGTGCACGAGAGCATCTCCGATGTCTTTCTCGCCAAGCTCAAGCTCAAGGCCGAAAAGCTGCGTCCCGGCATCGACCTCGGTTCCATTACGATGGATAAGCAGAAGCTCGTATACGAAGACCACCTCCAGGACGCGCGCAACAAGGGTGCGGAGGTCGTTCTTGGTGGCGAGTTTTCGCAGAATCATACCGCGCTCAGCCCCACGATCGTCGCAGGCTCTTCCATCGAAGACACCAAGATCTACAACGAAGAAACCTTCGGCCCGACAGTCGCGGTCACCACCTATCGAACCGTGGCCGAGGCGATCCAGAAGGCCAACCAGAGCGCCTACGGCCTAACAGCCAGCGTCATCACGGGCAACATCGGCCTCGGAGAAGAGGTCGCCCGCCAGATCGAAGCCGGCACTGTGATCGTCAATGAGGTCACCTATACCGCGGGCCTGGGAGAGACGCCCTGGGGCGGGGTCAAAGACAGCGGCTTCGGACGCAGCCACTCGGAGATGGGCCTTCTTGAGTTCGTGAACGTGCGCCACATCCACAAGCCCCGGTCCAAGCTTTTCGTTTTCAAGGCGCTCTGGTGGTTCCCTTACACGCCCTTCCAGTACGAGATGTTCAAGCAGCTCCTCGGAGTCTATCGCCGGAGCTGGGTCGACAAGCTCCGCGCGCTTTCGCACCTGCTCTGGAACTTCGTTCAGTTCGTCAAAAACGAGAAGCGGCTCTAGCGTCAGTTTTTTTACGCTCATTTTATTTATCGCTCCAGAAAAAGCCGGTTTAAACTGGTAACAATCAAGGAGCGATTATGCGCGCGACCATCAGGAAGATGTCGATCGGAGCGGTATTGGTTTTCGGGTTCATGGGATGCGCGAGCATTCCGGGAGGGCCTGATGCGAACCGCGAAACCGCGGCCGAAAAGCCCACGATCTGGTCGCTCAAGAAGATGGCCGAAGACGGCCAGCTCGACGCGCTGAACGACCTTTTCAACAACCACGGCATCCATATCGACCGCCTGCCCGTCGGATACGCGGCCGGCACGGGCGCGCGGGTTTTCAACCCGAAGCTCAGCATCGCCACCCAGGCGCTCGACGGGCTGACTGGGGCAAACTGGCGCGGAAAGATGTTCTTCCCCTCCAATAACCCGCAAATCAGCAAGGGGCTGAACCGGATCAAGGAGTCGCTCCTCCTCCCTATGGCGCCAATCGTCCCGATGGCGAGCTTCCAAGTCGAAGTTCTCGACCACCACTCCCTGGTTCCGGAAGCACGGACCAATCTCATCGTCTTGAATTACTCCAAGCCCATCACCAAGCGTTATTGGCACGAGCTCCTGCTTTCGCAAGTCCAAGTCTATGACATCGTGGTCGCGATCCAGGGCAAGTACGGGCCGCTCTTGGTCGGCAAGACCTTCTTGGGCAAGTACGATAAAAACAGGATTTTTCACACCGATCACCCGGATCGCCTGACTGCCTGGTTCTTCCTCGACTTCAATCCCGGCGCCCTCAAGGCCCAGCAGGAAGAGCATTGGGATGGCGTGAAAGAGGAGAAGCTGGACCCCCTCCCGCGCGTGACCGAAAAGCTCAAGTCCCTGGCCGCGAACGCACCGGCTGAAGAGTCGAAGCTCGCGGACTCTCGCTAATACACGGATCTAAAGGCAGCCCTCGACATATTGCGCGGCCTGCGCGAGACCGGAACGGATCGCCGTGATCCGCCCTCCGCTCTCTTCGAATACGAACGCCCTCTCGCGGTCCGGCGATAAGAAGAGCAGGTAGTGGCCGGACGGATCATACTGGTGGGGCTCCACTGTCGCCTCCGGGTGGCTCTTCAAAACCTCGGCCAGAGGCGCACCGATGGCGATCCCAAGCGAGTTCTTCAGGCGCGCGTTTTCAGCGTCCGCGCGAACGATCTTTCCGTCTTCAATCATGAAGCTGACGCCCGGATAGTCCTTGAAGGTGACGTAGTAGCATTCTCCGTCGCCCGGCGCGGTTTCAGCCTTCTTTCCAAGGGCCCGCTCAGCGTCCTGAAGCGAATCTCCGTATTTCACGACCCCATAACCTCGGTCCGTCAAGACCGAGGAGCACGCGGAGAGCAGAAGCAGCGAAAAGGCAACGAGGACTCGCCTTCCAGAAAGTCGCATCAGAGCAGGTTCTGGATCGACTCAACTGCCTCGCGGATCGAGGGGTCCGTTTCGAAGCCTTTTTCGATCTTCTCGCAGGCATGCATGATCGTCGTATGATCCTTGCCGCCGAAGTAGTTGCCGATCTCCTTGAAGCCCGTGCCGGTGTATTTACGGATCAGATACATCGCGATCTGGCGCGGTAAGGCGACCGAACGAGCGCGAAGCGGCGACTTGAGCTCCTGGACCTTGATCTGAAAATGCTTGGCCACGACGTTCTGGATGGACTCGATCGTGAACTGGGCGCCCTCTTCGGGTGCCGCGTTCCTGAGCTCGTGCTTGGCGAGCTCGAGCGAGATCTCGGCGCCCGTGAGCGAGGCGTGCGCCTGCAGGCGGATCAGCACGCCTTCGAGCTCGCGGACGTTGCTCTTGATGCAAGAAGCGAGAAAGGTCGCGACATCATCGGGAAGATAGATGTCGTCACGCTCGGCCTTGGTCTTGAGGATCGCGATGCGAGTCTCGATCTCGGGCGGCATGATGTCGGCCACCAGGCCCCACTCGAAGCGCGTGCGAACGCGCTGCTCGAGACCCTCGATCTCCTTCGGCGGGCGATCGCTAGTCACCACGATCTGCCGCTTGGAGCTGTGGAGGGCGTTAAACGTGTGGAAGAATTCTTCCTCGCTCGTGTTCTTGCCGGCGATGAACTGGATGTCATCGATCAGGATCATGTCGTAGCTGTCGCGATATTTCGTGCGAAACTGCGACATCCGGCGATGTTGAAGCGACTCGATGAGCTCGTTGACGAACTTTTCGGCCGAAAGATAGGCCACGCGCGCGTTCGGGTTCTTGGCGCGCATGTGGTTCCCGATCGCGTACAGGAGGTGGGTCTTGCCCAGACCAGGCGGGCTGTAAAGAAAGAGCGGATTATATTGGCGCGCCGGATGCTCGGCGACGGCCACGGCCGAGGCATGGGCGAACTGATTGCTCGCGCCAACGACGAAGTTATCGAAAATATAGCGCGTATCGAGATGATTATCGGGGGCCTGCTTCGACCCGCTCACGACAACCGTCGGAGGAGTGAATGCGGGCGTGATGATCTCGTCGCCGGATGAAGTCATCGTGGAGACGACTGGTACGGTCTCCGGTTCCAGCCGTTCGCGCTCGAAGGAGAGCGCCGTTTTGGTCCCCCCAAGGATCTGGCCCAGCTCTTCGGGCGCCGAAGGGTCGCTCGACTCCTTGATATCCATGACCAGCTCACAGGTCGACCCTGTCACCTGCGAAAACGCGGTTTCAATCGCCGTTTTATGGTGATCCCGGATCCACTGGGCCGAAAAATCATTCACCGCAAGCAGGTGGACAATGAGCTTTCCGCCCTGGTCTTCGATCTCGGCGAGCTCAAGCGGCTGAATCCACACCGAAAGCTGCATCGGGACGATGCTTTGCTCCAGAATGCGAAGGACCGAAGGCCATAGATGTTCCCGATCGGTCTCAAAGCGTGCACCGAAGGAAAAAGTCTGCGGCAATGGCGAGTGCTCGTTGGGAAATGCCATAGAAGAGGTCTAACGGCATAGCAGAGGGCTTCCCCATTGACAATGATGGCCCGGTCCGTTAATTCAATCCGACAATTTCAAGGATTTACAAATATGAAACGTACACTTCAGCCGAGCCGCACCAAACGCCGCCGTCGCCACGGATTCCGCAAGCGCATGAAAACCGCCAACGGCCGCAACGTCCTTAAGCGCCGCCGGGCAAAGGGCCGCAAGCGCCTGACCGCCAAGGTTGCCGGCAAATAAGTTTTTGATTGGCAGTTTCCCCTCTTTCTTTCGGGCCGGAACGCCGACTTCGATACCATTGGCAGTATCGTCGTTTTTTCTCGGATAGTCGCGTTCTGCGGCTTTCCGAGTGTGTCGTATTCATGATCCCGAACGAGCTCGGGCATTTTCGGCTCGGGATCACATTGAAAGCGCGCGGCACATCCATCGAGCGAAACCGGGTTAAGCGGGCAATCCGCGAAGGGTTCCGAAAAAGAGCCCCGCTTTTGGATTCATTCGATTACAACGTGGTTGTGCCGGGATCCAAGAAGATGGCCCATCCTTATGAACAGAAGCTGGCGAAATGCCTGGATCGGGAGCTGGAAAGTGCGCTTTCTCGCGTTCGCCCTTAAGGCCTATCGCTATCTCTTGTCGCCCGCTCTTCACCTGCTGGCCGGCGCCGGTTCGGGCTGCCGCTTCGAACCCACTTGCAGTCATTACGCAGAAGTGGCTTTCTCACGCTTTAGCCCGATGCGCGCGTTTCGATTGACCGCTCACAGGATTCTCCGTTGCCACCCGCTCAGCCGGTCGCGCGGCTGGGATCCGGTACCGGAGACCTACTAAGGGATTATTATGGACAGAAGAACACTCCTCGCGATCTCCCTCAGCTTTTTGATCTTCTTTGGCTGGCAGAAGCTCTACCTCGAGCCCCGGACGCGTCCCGTCGGCAACCCGCCGGGCATCGAAACGGCGATTCAGGATCAAAATCGACAAACTTCGATCACGGGCGTCGCGCCCGATCAGATCACTCGCGGTGGATCGCCAACGACGCCACCGCCTGCTCAGCACGCGCCTCAGACGCTCGCGCTTGCGAACGGAACCGGTTCGGCCGTGCTCGGCGACGGGTCCGCGTTTTTTGTCGGATGGGACCTCAAGAGCTATCGCCTCGGCATCTCCGAGCAGGCTGCCGCCGTCGACCTGAGCTCCGTGACCAATCGCAAGGGCGAGGTCGAGCTCGCGTTCGACGACCCGGCTTACGCCTATCTGACGGACGTCCAGGGAACGCTTCGCTCGACGCCACAGGGCGCGGAGTGGAGCTACGAGGACTCCAAGATCAAGCTGACGCGACTGATGCGCGCTTCTGACGCCCAAAACTACGTGGACGTCACCGTGACTGCCGAGTTCAAGGACAAGAAGCCCTCTTACGCCTTCGTCTCGCTCACGTCCCAAGGCAAGGAGAACGACCCTGAGCAGCAGGACCGCCAGCTCCTCTATTGGCAGAAGGATTCGGTCGAGCGCGTTCACATCAAAGGCGATATCGCCCTCAAAGAAGCGCCGAGCGGCACCAAGTACATCGCCGCCACCAACCGCTACTTCGTTCTCGCGCTTCTCGCCCAGGCACCATGGGAACCTCGCGGCCTCGTTCAGCCTCTCGGTCCCTCCGCGGCGCGCGCGAGCCTCGTGTATCCGGTCACCGGCAACTCGATCAGCGTCCCTTTCAAGGTTTACTTCGGTCCCAAGGAACTGGGTCTTCTTCGCTCCGTGGATCCGGCGCTCGATCACGTCGTCGATTTCGGCTGGTTCACGGTCTTCGCCTACCCGATCCTCAAGGTCCTCAAATGGATCTACGAGTTTATCCACAACTACGGATTCGCCATTATCCTTCTCACGATTCTGCTCAAGATCGTCACCTTCCCGCTCACGTACAAGAGCATGAAGAGCATGAAGGAAATGGCCAAGATCCAGCCGCAGCTTCAGCGCCTCCGCGAGAAGTACAAGGACGACCGCGAGGCTCTGAACCGCGAGATGATGCAGCTCATGCGCAGCCACGGCTACAACCCGATGGCCGGCTGCCTTCCGATGCTCATCCAAATGCCGGTGTTTTTCGCGCTTTACCGCGTGCTTTACGGCTCGATTGAGCTCTATCACGCGCCTTTCGCGCTCTGGATCCATGACCTCGCGGCCAAGGATCCTTACTACGTGACGCCTGTCCTGCTCTCGATCACGATGTTCCTGCAGCAGCGCCTCACGCCCAACACGGCGACGGATCCGGCGCAGAAGCGCATGATGCAGATGATGCCGCTGATCTTCGGCGCGTTCATGATCTCGCTGCCCTCGGGCCTGACGATCTACATGCTGACAAACGCCCTGGCCAGCATCGTGCAGCAGCTCTTCTTGAACAAGAAACTCGATACCTCGCCGGCTCACCGCCATGCCGGGGCAAAAGCTTAGGGATAACGCCGCGGGCCCCAGCCGCTCCGCGAGCGTCTCGCAGGGCTATCTCTCCGAAGACACGATCGCGGCGCTCGCGACCGGCGTCGGCGGCGCGATCGCCGTGGTCCGCGTCAGCGGCCCCGGCTCCTTCGCGGCGCTCGCGCGGCTGCTCGGCGACGCGAACACGGACCTCTCGCGCTTCAAGCCCCGGATGCTCGCGCGCGCGCCGATTCCCGCGCTCGACGACGCCCTCGCCGTGCGGTTTGTCGCGCCCGAGAGCTTCACGGGCGAGGATGTCGTCGAGTTGCACATCCACGGCGGCAGCTTCACGGCGTCTCTGTTGCTTGAGCGTCTGCGTGGCCTGGGCATCCGTCAGGCGCTGCCGGGCGAATTCAGCTTTCGCGCCGTCCGGAACGGTAAGATGACGCTCTCTCAGGCGCAGGCAATCCCGGATCTGATCGCGGCATCCAATGAAAACGCCGTGAGCCTCGCGCTCGAAAAGCTCTCCGGCACCCAAAACCGGCTGATCGCGGCGATCGCCTCGAGCCTCAAAACCCTGACCGTACTCGGCGAGGTCGGCATCGACTTCGCGGATCAGGACGTCGAGGAGCTCAGCCTCCCTGTCCTCAAAAACCGCATCACACCCGTGCTCGACGATCTGGAGCGCCTGCGTGCGAGCTATGAGCGCGGATCCAGGATCCAAGAAGGCTTCAGTGCCGCCTTTGTCGGACTGCCCAATGCAGGTAAGTCGAGCTTCTTCAATCTCCTGCTCGGCGAGAACCGCTCGATCGTCTCGGAGATCGCCGGGACCACCCGCGACGTCGTCCGCGAGCAGATCAGCCTGAAAAACGAAGCAGGAAGCGTGACGCTTCGGCTTCATGATACCGCGGGACTCAGACATTCGGCCGACGAAATCGAAAGGATGGGTGTCGAGCGGACCGAAAAAGCGGCACAAGAAGCAGATTTGCTCTTTCTGGTCGTCGACGCAGCAGCTCTCGAGCGGGATCTCGTCACCATTCGTTCGCGCTGGGAAAAGCTCGGATCTCCCGCGTCGCGGACCATCGGAATCCTCAATAAAACCGATCTCCTAACTCCTCAGGCTCTAGCTGCCGCTCTCCAGGACGTCGCCTCCTTCGGCCTTTCGGCTTGGTTTCCCCTTTCCTCTCTCAGTGGATCGGGGGCGCAAGAAGCGGTTACAGGCGTGATTCGCCATTGCTCGAAACACTCGCTCCGCAAGCCGGGCGAGGTGCTGCTCACGCGGCTGGATCAACTCCGCTCGGTTGAGGCCGCGGCCGAGAACCTTCGGCGCGCGTTAACTGCTACCGAAGAGGACCTATTTGCCTCCGATATTCGCCAGGCGCTGCATGCCCTGGGGCCCCTCGTCGGTGATACCCTTCCTGACGATATTTTAGGGCAGATCTTCTCAGATTTTTGTATTGGTAAGTAACTATGAAGACGATTCAATGCATCGGTGTACTGGGCTCCGGCCAGATGGGCGGGGGAATCGCCCAAACGGCGGCACAAAGCGGTTTTCAGGTTCTTCTGGCGGATCAAACGGCGGAAGTCGCCGAAAAGGGCAAAGCCAAGATCGCGGCGCAGCTCAAGAAGCTGGTTGAAAAGGGCAAGCTCACTGAAGGCGACGCCAAGAAGACACTGGATGCGATCCAGGTCGTGAACGGTATCCCCGGCCTCGCCAAGGCCGACCTCGTCGTCGAAGCCGTCTCCGAAAATCCCGATCTCAAGGCCAAGATTTTCAAGCAGCTAGACGAGGTCTGCGCGAAAGACGCGATCCTGGCTTCCAACACCTCCTCGATCAGCATCACTTGGATCGCGGCCCAGACGAAGCGCCCGGACCAAGTCGCCGGCATGCACTTTATGAATCCAGTCCCCGTCATGAAGCTCGTCGAGGGCATCCGCGGGCTGCAGACCTCGGACGACACTTTCAAATCCGTGCGCGCAGCCGCAGAGAAAATGGGCAAGACCTTCGTCGAAGCCAAGGATCAGCCCGGCTTCGCCGTCAATCGCATCCTCATGCCGATGATCAACGAGGCCGTCACCGCTCTTCACGAAGGCGTCGCCTCGGTCGAGGACATCGACAACGCCATGAAGCTTGGCACCAACCAACCCATGGGGCCGCTCACGCTCGCCGATTTCATCGGACTCGACACGTGCCTGGCGATCATGCAGGTTTTGCACGAGGGCCTGGGCGACTCCAAGTACCGTCCCTCCCCTCTCCTCAAGCAATACGTCGCGGCCGGCTGGCTCGGAAAGAAAACCGGACGGGGATTCTATAAATATGACGCTCAATAATCTGATTCTCGAATGGCAGGAGCCGGGCATCCGGATCGTCAAGATCAACCGCCCCGCGGCACTTAACGCCTTGAACGGCGAGACGCTCCAGGAACTCAAGCAGGTCCTCGCCGAGGAAGCCAAGAACGAAAAGACTCGCGTGCTCATCCTCACCGGCTCGGGCGAGAAGGCTTTCATCGCCGGCGCCGACATCGTCGAGATGAACGCGCGCAATCACAGCCAGGCCATCCAGTTCTCGCAGCTCGGCCATGAAGTAACCAAGCTCCTCGAGCTCATGCCCAAGCCCACGATCGCGGCCGTCAACGGCTTCGCCCTGGGTGGCGGCACTGAGTTCGCATGCGCCTGCGACTTCATCATCGCCTCCGATAACGCGGTTTTCGGCCAACCCGAAGTTTGCCTGGGGATCATGGTCGGCTTCGGCGGCTCCATTCGGCTGGCCAAATTCGTCGGCTGGCCACGCGCCAAAGAGCTCATCTACTCGGGCCGCAGGGTCAAAGCCGACGAAGCAAAAGAAATCGGCTTGGCCAACCACGTCGTCCCCCTCTCCGAGCTAATGAACAAGACGCTCGAAATCGCCAAGTCCATCTCGGCCAACTCCATGCCCGCGGTGGCGCGCTCCAAGCAGCTTCTCAACGAATTCTCCGAGAGCGTCGGCCTCAACGCCAAACTCGACTCCGAGGCTCAGTCTTTCGGCTCGCTCTTCGGGACGCCCGATCAGAAAGAAGGCACCGGCGCCTTCGTCGAGAAACGCAAACCTAAGTTCCAGGGACTCTAAAATGCTCAATGGCTGGCCCGTAAACGACGAAGACAAGAAGATGCTCATGGACCAGATCCGGTCCTTCGCCAAAGCGCAGATCGCGCCCAAGGCCAAGCATCATGACGAGACCGGCGAGTTTCCGACCGAGATCGTAAAGCAGCTCGCCGAGATGGGTCTGATGGGCATGATGGTGCCCGAGCAATGGGGCGGCGCCGGGATGGACGTCGTCTCCTACGCCATGGCGATGGAAGAGATCTCGGCGGCTTGTGCCTCGACCGGCGTGATCATGTCGGTGAACAACTCGCTCGTCTGCTGGCCGATCACCGAGTTCGGGACCGACGCGCAAAAAGAAAAGTGGCTCAAGCCGCTTGCCCGCGGCGAGAAGCTCGGCTGCTTCGCGCTCTCTGAGCCGGGCGCGGGCTCTGATCCCGCAGGCCTCAAGCTCACCGCCAGAAAGACCGAAGGCGGCTACATCCTCAAAGGCGCCAAGAACTGGATCACCAACGGGCGCGAAGCCGACGTCTGCGTCGTCTTCGCCACGATCGATCCGGCCCTCAAGCACAAGGGCGTGACCGCGTTCATCGTCGACACCAAGTCCAAGGGGTTTTCCGTCGCGAAGCTCGAAGACAAGCTCGGCATCACGGCGAGCTCGACTGCGGCGCTGTACTTCGACGACGTCTTCGTTCCCGCTGACTGCCTGCTCGGCGCCGAAGGCCAAGGCCTCAAGGTCGCGCTCGCGACCCTCGACGGCGGCCGCATCGGCATCGCGTCCCAGGCGCTCGGCATCGCTCGCTGCGCCTTGGATGCGTCCAAGAAGTTCGCCTCCGAGCGCGAGCAGTTCGGCGCCCCGATCGCCAAGCTTCAGGCCATCCAGTTCATGATCGCCGACATGGCGACGCGCCTTCAGGGCGCTCGCCTGCTCGTGTGGTCGGCCGCGACTTTGAAAGACCAGCACGTCCGCTACACCAAGGAAGCGGCCATGGCCAAGCTCGCCGCGAGCGAAGCGGCCATGTGGATCGCGACCAAGGCCATCCAAGTGCACGGCGGTTATGGCTATACTAAAGAGTATGTCGTCGAGCGCAATTTCCGCGACGCCAAGATCACGGAAATCTACGAAGGCACGTCCGAAATCCAGCGTCTCGTGATTGCCGCGCAGGAGCTTGCGAATCTGAACTGATACGACGGTCTCTGGGAGGGGAAGGTCGGAATGGACAAGAAATACTTCGAAGACATCCGCAAAGCGAAGGCTGACTGGGAAAAGCGTCTCGCCGACAGCGAGAAAAAATTTCCGTCGCGCAACGCCCGCTTCACCACGTGGAGCGACATGGACGTTCCTCTTCTCTCCACCCCGGATGATCTCGAGGCCGAAGGCTTCGACTATCTTCGCGACCTGGGTTTTCCGGGCGAATACCCTTTCACCCGTGGCGTCCAGCGCAGCATGTACCGCGGCAAGATGTGGACGATGCGCCAGTTCGCGGGTTTTGGATCCGCCGAAGACACCAACAAGCGCTTCAAGCTCCTGCTCGATCACGGGCAGACCGGTCTTTCGACCGCGTTCGACATGCCGACGCTTATGGGCTACGACGCCGACCATCCCAAGAGCAAAGGCGAAGTCGGAAAGTGCGGCGTCGCCGTCTCCTCGCTCGAGGACATGGAGCGTCTCTTCGCGGGCATCCCGCTCGGCGAGGTGACGACTTCGATGACGATCAACGCGCCCGCGATCATCATCCTGGCGATGTACTTCGTCGTCGCCGAAAAACAGGGCGTCCCGCGCGAGCAAGTCAAAGGCACGCTTCAGAACGACATCCTCAAAGAGTACATCGCGCAGAAAGAATGGATCGTCCCCGTCGAGCCGGCCGTCAGCCTCGTCACCGACACCATCGAGTACTGCACCAAGCACTATCCCAACTGGAACACGGTTTCGATCTCGGGCTACCACATCCGCGAAGCTGGCGCGACGGCCGTCCAGGAGCTCGCTTTCACGATCGCCGACGGCCTCGGCTACGTCGAAGACTGCCTCAAGCGCGGCATGGACATCGATGAGTTCGCTCCTCGCCTCTCGTTCTTCTGGGACGTTCACAACGACTTCTTTGAAGAGGTCGCCAAGTTCCGCGCCGGCCGCCGCATGTGGGCCAAGCTCATGCGCGAGCGCTACAAGGCCAAGAACCCCAAGTCCTGGATGCTTAGAACGCATGCGCAGACCGCAGGCGTCTCGCTCACCGCTCAGCAGCCTTACAACAACATCGTCCGCGTCGCCGTGCAGGCGATGGCCGCCGTCATGGGCGGCACCAACTCGCTCCACACCAACAGCATGGACGAGACGCTCGCGCTGCCGACAGACGAAGCCGTCATGATCGCGCTCCGCACCCAGCAGGTCATCGCCGAAGAAAGCGGCGTCACCAACGTGGTCGATCCTTTCGGCGGCTCCTATTTCATGGAGACTCTCACCAACCGCGTCGAGCGCGAAGCGATGGACTACATCCGCCGCATCGACGAGATGGGCGGCATCGTGAAAGCCATCGAAAAAGGCTTTCCGCAGGCCGAGCTCGCCAACAGCGCGTACCAGTTCCAGCGCCAACTCGAGACCAAGACCAAGGTCATGGTCGGCGTGAATAAATATCAGATGAAAGAGCCCAAGCGCGCGCTCGAGACCCTCTACATCGACCGCTCCGTCGAAGAATCGCAATCCAAGCGCCTGGCCGAGCTTCGCCGCACGCGCGATGCTAAGGCCCATGCTGCCGCGATGAAGAAGATCGTGGACTCGGCCAACGCCAAGCAGAACCTCATGGAGCCCATCATGGATGCCGTTCGCGCGTACGCAACCATGGGCGAAATTTGTGATGCGCTCCGGGGCGTCTTCGGCGAGTATCGGGACGCAGGGGGCTTTTAAGCGTGGCTACTGAACGAAAAATCCGAGTCCTTGTCGCGAAACCCGGCCTCGACGGTCACGACCGCGGCGCCAAAGTGATCGCGCGCGCGCTTCGCGATGCCGGCTTCGAAGTCGTCTACACTGGCCTCCACCAGACCCCCGAGATGGTCATCAACGCCGCCATCCAAGAAGACGTCCACGTCGTCGGGCTCTCCATTCTATCGGGCGCGCACAACGCGCTCGTTCCCGAGATCATCGATGGCGTGAAGAAAGCCGGCCTCGAAGACGCCCTCTATCTCGTCGGCGGCATCATCCCCGACGAAGACATCCCGCTCCTCAAGAAAGCCGGCGTGCACATGGTCTTCACTCCCGGCGCAAGCCTCCAGGAAGTCGTCGACTACATCACGAAGCACGCGCCTCCGCGTACTTAAAAGCCGGCCCCCTTTACAGCTGCGACACATCGTGTTATTCGCCGCGCATGAAAATTTGCGGGCTCATGGTTCTATCATTGATCTCCTTCTCGGCTCTGGCCTCTGAAACCTATCCAATCAATGGGACAGGTACAGGAACCGATCTTTTGAGTGAGCTCTCGGCCTGCTCCCAAGCAGATTCAAACGCTGAAATTTTGAGTCCCTGCCACGAAGCCCATCATATCCGTATCAGCTGGTCCTGCTCGACCATCGCCAACTTCACTGGAGCTTCCTACTTCTGCCAAGCGATCTGCAACGGACTCTGCTTAGACCCTTCACTCTAACTGATTGGTTTAGTCAGAATTCGATTTTCTGTGGATAAGTCTGTGGATAACCGTGTGGATAACTTGTGGATAACTTTTCTATCCACAAGTTATCCACAGACTTATCCCCATACTTATCCACACCAATCTCACTATTTTCTTTAATAATTTCAGTAAGATAAAAAGTTATCCACTTATCCACAGAAGTTACCCCCAAATGGGCTAGCCTCCTTCCTGCGCAAAGACCCCCGCTCTATGTGGATAACTCCGAAAAAAATCCCAGTTTAGGCGCATTATCAGTCCTCACTCGATTCAATTCATCGAGTAATTGGAAGTTATCCACATTCGTCTGTGGATAACGTGTGGATAAGTCCCTAATCAGGCATCCCGAAAACTTATCCCCAAATCGGCCCAAGTTATCCCCGCGGTTATCCCCAGGGTTATCCCCACGACTTTTTCATTCAATTCATGCGGTTAAGGGGCTTATCCACATATCCACACGCCCTACTACTACTACTACTTTTATATATAGATCTTCTTAGGGGGGATGGTATGAGGCTCTGATAGAGAGGAAAGTAGGTCTATGAATTTTACGATTCATCGAAGCCCTCTTCTGCAGGCTCTGCAGAAGATTCAGTCGGTCGTGGAGAAGAAGAACACGATCCAGATTCTTGGAAACATCCTCTGCACGGTGAAGGACAGCCACCTCTCTCTTTGTGCCACCGACCTTGAAGTCGGCATGAAGGTCATCCTTCCAATCGAAAAGCCCACCGAAGGAAAGATCACCCTCTCGGCCAAGCACTTCCTCGACATCGTCAAAGAGCTTCCCGACAAGGAGCTCACAGTTGCCCGTAAGGACAACAACTGGGTCGAGATCGTTTGCGGAAAATCCAAGTTCACGATCGTCAGCCTCGCTGCAGACGAGTACCCGACCCTTCCCTCTTTCGAAGACAAGGAATACTCCGAAGCCCGCACCGGAGCGCTCATCGACATGGTCGATCGCACCGCGTTCGCAGTCAGCACCGATGCGACTCGCTATCACCTGAACGGCGTGTTCTTCGAGCATCTCGAGAACGGCGTCATGCGTATGGCCGCAACTGACGGTCATCGTCTCTCGTTCGTCGATCAGGAAGTCTTCCTCAAGATGCCTGAGCTCAAGCGCGGCGTGATTATCCCCAAAAAAGGACTCACCGAGCTCCGCAAGCTTCTCGGCGAGAGCGAAGACGTGATCGGCCTCTCCTTCGAGCGCGGTTACGTGTTCGCCAAGCTAGGCGCATCCAAGACCGAAGAAGCGAAAGAAACCTATCTCTTCATTCGCCTCATCGATGGCGAATATCCTGATTATCGTCCCGTTATCCCAAAGGCCGCAGACCGCCTCGTCAAGATGGAGCGCGAAGCGTTCAATTCGGCTCTCAAGCGCGTGAGCCTTCTCGCGCACGAAAAAGGCCGCGGCGTGAAGCTCGCTCTTCAGAAGGGCGCGCTGACCATCTCCTCGAGCAACCCGGATATGGGAGAGGCTCGCGAAGAAATGGACATCGCGTACTCCGGCGAAGCGATGGATATCGGATTCAACTCCAAGTATCTCCTCGAGTGCCTCGCAGTCATGAAAACGGACGAGCTTGAGTTTCACCTCAAGGATCGTCTGAGCCCAGGCATCCTCCGCGGCATCGGTCAGCAGAATCACACCTACGTGATCATGCCGATGCGGATTTGATGTTCAAGGTCCGCAAGCTCTCGCTTAGGAACTTCAGAAACATCCGGGAGACGGAATTCCAACCGGATCCTCAGCTCAACTTTCTCGTCGGATTGAACGGCCAAGGAAAGACGAGCGTCCTTGAGTCGCTCGGTTACATCGCGACCCTGAGATCCTTTCGCGGCTCAAAGGCCCCCGAGGTGATTCATCGGGACTCCAACGAGGCTGAGGTCCGTTGCGAGATCGCGGCACCGCCGGAAAAATACGGCGACGAGTGGAAGACGGAACTCAAAGTCGCTTTCCAGATGTCCGATAGCGACCGGAAGCGAGCCAGGAAGACAGCTTTCATCAACGGAAAGGCGTTCCACAGCTCGACCCAGTACCTGAGCCAACGATTCGGATCGATGGAGATCGGATTTCATACGATCATCTTCAATCCTTCCGATCATGATCTGGTTCGCGGTGAACCCAGTGTCAGACGCTCATACATCGATCAGGTGCTCTCGGCAGAGGATGTCGAGTACCTCAAGGCGATCCAGAAGTATCAGCGGCTCCTCGAGCAGCGAAACGCCGTTTTGAAGCAAGCCGAGGGCGCACCCACTTCTTCCCAACGCTCGATGCTGATCGGTTTCTCCGAACAACTCGCTTCGGTAGCCGCTCAGATCGCGCAGGTTCGACTTGAGTGGATTAGGCGCCTTGCGTTAAACATAAATAACGTTGCGCAGCAAATTGCTCCAAATCAGCCGACCATGCGCGTGTTTTATTCGTCAAATTGGGTTCCCGAAATTGAAAATTTATCCATAGGGAACAACAGCTTAGGTTCGCATGATTTCGCTGGACACTGCGATGTGCCTTCAATAGAACTCTTAGAACAAGTTTTTTGGAAAAAGCTTTCCACCTTGGAGTCTGCTGAGTGGAGAACGGGACATACTCTCGTTGGACCTCATCGGGATGACTGGGTGTTCTATCTGGGAGGCGCGCCTCTCAAAGGCTTTGGGTCCCAAGGCGAAGTTCGAACTGCCTTGCTGGCCTTGAAGCTTTCGGAAATCGAGCTTTTCCAATCTCGGACAGGACATCGGCCGCTTTTGCTGCTGGATGATTTCTCCTCCGAGCTGGATCGAGACCGCCGGTCCTTCTTGTTGCGCTATCTGACGGATACGAATCTGCAAGTGTTCGTGACGACAACCGAAGACAGCGTGTTCGCGGGAAAAAGATTCTGGGTTTCTTCTGGGAAAGTAACGAATGAGCGAGACGACCACCACCACGCCGGGCTCTAGCGATTATTCGGCCGACAAGATCAAGATCCTCGAAGGCCTTGAAGCCGTCCGCAAACGTCCCGGGATGTACATCGGCGATACGGCGGTGCGCGGGTTGCACCACTGCGTCTACGAGATCGTCGACAACTCCATCGACGAGGCGCTCGCCGGCTTCGCCAAGACGGTGAACGTCACGATTCATGTCGACAACAGCGTCACCGTCGAAGACGACGGCCGCGGGATTCCGGTCGGGATCCACAAGGCCGCCGGTATTTCCGCCGTCGAAGTCGTCATGACCAAGCTTCACGCGGGCGGCAAGTTCAACGAAGAGGGCGGCGCCTACAAGGTTTCGGGCGGTCTTCACGGCGTCGGCGCGGCCGTTGTCAACGCCCTCTCCGAGATCTTGCACGTCGAAGTCCGTCAAGGCGGCAAGGTCTACAAGCAGACGTACAAGCAGGGCAATCCGCAGGGCCCTCTGAAAGAAGTCGGCGTGACCGACAAGCGCGGCACCCAAACGACCTTCAAGCCCGATCCGGAGATTTTCGAGACGGTCGAGTTTCAGAACGACATCCTGGCCAATCGCCTGCGCGAGCTCGCGTTCCTCAACAGCGGCATCAAAATCGTCCTGATCGACGAGCGACAGGAGCCGGCCAAAGTCCAGGAATTCCACTACGACGGCGGCCTCATCCAGTTCGTCGAGCACATGAACAAGAGCAAGCAGAAGCTTCACGATAAAGTGATCTTCTTCGCCCAGTCGAAGGACTTCCTCTCGATCGAAGTGGCGATGCAGTGGAACGACTCGTACGTCGAGACGATCTCTTCCTACGTCAACAACATCAACACGATCGAAGGCGGCACGCACGTGTCGGGCTTCCGAAACGCGCTCACGCGCGCGATCAACAAGTACGCGACGGATAATAATCTTCTCAAGAACTACAAAGAGGCGATTACCGGCGAAGATATCCGCGAAGGCCTCGCCGCCGTCATCAGCGCGAAGGTTCCTGAACCGCAGTTTGAAGGCCAGACCAAATCCAAGCTAGGCAACAGCGAGGTCGAAGGCTTCGTCAACACCGCGATCTACGAGAAGCTCAACGACTTCCTCGAGCAGAATCCTTCCGTCGGCAAGAAGGTCGTCCAGAAAGCCGTCGATTCGGCGCTGGCCCGCCTCGCCGCGCGCAAAGCTCGTGACCTCACCCGGCGCAAGACCGCGCTCGACTTCAGCGGGTTGCCCGGCAAAATGGCCGACTGTCAGGAAAAAGATCCCGCGCTTTGCGAGATTTTCCTGGTCGAAGGCGACTCGGCAGGTGGCTCCGCCAAACAGGGCCGTGATCGCAAGAACCAGGCGATCCTTCCGCTCAAAGGCAAGATCCTGAACGTCGAGAAGGCGCGCTTCGACAAGATCCTCTCCTTCGAGGAAATCAAGGTACTCATCACCGCGCTTGGCGCCGGCATCGGCAAGGAAGACTTCGATATCTCCAAGCTTCGCTACCACAAGATCGTCATCATGACGGACGCCGACGTCGACGGATCGCACATCCGCACCCTGCTCTTGACGTTTTTCTATCGCCAGATGCCCGAGATCGTGGAGCGCGGCTACCTCTACATCGCGCAGCCTCCGCTCTATAAGTCCAAGAAGGGCCAGAAGGACCGTTATCTCAAGAACGAGCACGAACTCATGGATTACCTGCTCGTCAGCGGCCTTGACGGCCTCACCGTCAAATCCAGGGGCCAGCCGATCGCGCAGAGCCAGCTGATGTCATCGCTCAAGGCCGCCAACCGCTTCAGCAAGTCGGTCGGCCGCGTGGCCCGCAAGATCCATCCCGAGGTGCTCCGCTCGTTGATCTTCAAGGGCGTCACCGCTGAGACCCTCGTCGACGAGGGCAAGTTTACGTCCATCATGGCCGAGATCGCCAAGGAAGCTCAGCAGAAGAACATCAGCTTCTCCTACACGATCAACAAGGATAGCGAGCACAACGCGTACTTCGCGACCGTCGAGAACATCATTCACGGGTCCAAGCGCATCGCTCCGATCAACGTGGCGACGCTCGAGTCGCCTGAGTACGAGGAGCTTTTCAAATTTTACCAAGGGATGCAGGCCATGGGGCCCGGTCCTTATGTCCTCGAGGCCGAAGGCAAGGCTCCTACGGAGCTTGCCAATGGCGAGGAACTTGCCGAACGCGTGGTTGAGCAGGCCAAAAACGGCATGACGATCCAACGCTACAAAGGCTTGGGTGAAATGAACCCCGAACAGCTTTGGGAAACCACGATGGACCCAACCCGTCGTACGCTGCTCAAAGTCTCCATCGACGATGCGGTCCGTGCGGACGGCATCTTTTCAGTGCTCATGGGCGATCAGGTTGAACCGCGCAGGCAGTTCATCGAGGAGAACGCCCTGAGAGTTAGGAATCTTGATATATGAAGTCGTCTCGCATTTTGGGTATTGGCTCCTATGTTCCGGAGCGCGTTTGGACCAACAACGATCTCGCGACGATCATGGATACGTCCGACGAGTGGATCCAGCAGCGCACCGGCATCAAGCAGCGCCATTGGGTCGATTTCGACAGCAATACGACGACTTCGGACTTGGGCCTCAAGGCTGCCGAGCAGGCGATCAAGAGCGCCGGTATCGATAAGAGCGAGATCGAGTGCATCCTGTTCGCGACGCTGAGCCCGGATTACGAGTTTCCGGGTACCGCCTGCTTCCTTCAGGCCAAACTTGGACTTCCGGGAGTTCCGGCGATTGACGTGCGCCAGCAGTGCACGGGCTTCATCTACGCGACTTCCATCGCCGATAATTTCATCAAGACCGGGATGTACAAGAAGATCCTAGTCGTTGGCGCGGAGACCCACTCCCGCGGGCTTCAGCGCAATACCGAGGGGCGTGACGTGGCGGTGCTCTTCGGCGACGGCGCGGGCGCGGTCGTTCTCGGCGAGTCGGACGGAAAAGCACAGATCCTCTCGACGCATCTTCACGCGGACGGCGCGTATGCCAAAGAGCTTTGGGTCCAGTACCCCGGTATCGCCAACGGCGACCGCTATCAGCCCGACCTCGAATCGAAGGAATGGTTTCCCAAGATGAACGGCAAGGCCGTCTTCATGCATGCGGTGAAGCGCATGCCCGAAGTCTTGATGAAGGGGCTGTCGCATAACGGTTTGAAGCTCGAAGACATCGATCTCTTCGTCTTCCATCAGGCCAACCTGCGCATCAACGAGATGGTGGCCAAGCAGCTCGGTATCCCCGAGGAGAAGGTTCACAACACGATCCAGAAATTCGGTAACACGACGGCCGCTACTATCCCGCTCGGACTTCACGATGCGGTTCAGGCCGGTAAACTCAAGCCAGGCATGACGGTCGCCTCCGCAGCTTTCGGAAGCGGCTTCACCTGGGCGTCGATGGTGATCAAGTGGTGATTCTTAAATGAGCGAAAATACCCAGAACACGGAAAAGAACACGATCGTCGTAACGATCGAAGACGAAATGCGGGGCGCCTATCTCGATTACGCGATGAGCGTCATCGTGGGTCGCGCCCTTCCGGATGTTCGCGACGGACTCAAGCCCGTCCATCGCCGCGTGCTTTACGCGATGTACGACCTGGGTAACACGCATAACAAGCCGTTCAAGAAATCCGCCCGCGTCGTCGGCGACGTCATCGGTAAATACCATCCGCACGGCGACGTAGCCGTTTACGACACCATCGTGCGCATGGCCCAGGATTTCTCGCTGCGCTACACGCTCGTCGACGGCCAAGGCAACTTCGGCTCGATCGACGGCGATACCGCGGCGGCCATGCGATACACCGAAATCCGCATGACCAAGACGGCCGAAGAGCTCTTGTCCGACCTGGACAAGGACACCGTCGATTTCGGTCCCAACTACGACGACAGCCTTCAGGAGCCGCTCGTCCTGCCGACTCGCATCCCGAACCTCATCGTCAACGGCGGCACGGGCATCGCCGTGGGCATGGCGACGAACATCCCGCCGCACAACTTGACCGAAGTCATCGACGCGACGGTCGCGCTGATCGACAATCCCAAGCTCGACACGGATGCGATGCTCCAGTACGTCAAGGGCCCCGACTTTCCGACGGCGGCTTCGGTGTTCGGCGGAGCAGGGCTTCGCGAAGCCTATCGCACCGGCCGCGGATCGATCACGATCCGGGGCAAGGCCGAGATCGAGACGTTCAAGAACGACCGCGAGCGAATCATCATCACGGAACTCCCCTATCAGGTCAACAAGGCCAAGATGATCGAGAAGATCGCGGACCTGGTTCGCGACAAGAAGATCGAGGGCATCTCGGATCTTCGCGACGAGTCCGACCGCACCGGCATGCGGGTGGTGATCGAGATCAAGAAAAACGAGAACTCGAGCGTCATCCTCAATCAGCTCTACAAGCTCACCCAGCTGCAGGAAAGCTTCGGCTACAACATGCTGGCCATCCAGCAGGGACAGCCCAAGATCTTCAATCTCCGCGACATGCTTTGGGCTTTCGTCGAGCACCGCAAGGACGTCGTCATCCGCCGGACGATCTTCGAGCTCAAGAAAGCCGAAGCCCGCGCCCACATCTTGGAAGGACTCAAGCGCGCCGTCGAGAACATCGACGAGGTCATCGCGCTCATCAAGGCCGCCCGCGGCCCGGATGAAGCGCGCACGCAGTTGCAGACGCGCTTCAGCTTCTCCGAGATCCAGGCGCAAGCCATCCTCGACATGCGCCTGCAGCGCCTGACCGGCCTCGAGCGCGACAAGATCATCGAAGAGTACAAGGCCGTCCTCGCCCTCATCGAAGAGCTCAAGCGGATCCTCGGCAGCGAGGCGCTTGTCTACGAGATCGTCAAGAAAGAGCTCATCGAGGTCCGCGAAAAGTACGGCGACAAGCGCCGCACCGAGATCGTGCTCGATGCCGCGACCGATTTCGAGATCGAGGACCTGATCGCCGACGAAGAGACCCTCGTCTCGATCACGCATACCGGCTACGTCAAGCGTACCGACCCCGCGCAGTTCCGCTCGCAGCATCGCGGCGGCAAGGGGATCAAGGGCGTTCAAACGGGGGATGAGGATTTCGTCACCGCGATCTACCGCTCCAACACGCTCGCGCACCTGCTCTGTTTCACGGACCGCGGGCGCATGTACTGGCTCAAGGTCTACAAGATTCCGGAAGCCAGCCGTGCAGGCAAGGGCAAGGCGATCGTCAACCTGATCCAGCTCCAGCCGGGCGAGAAGATCAAGGCGATCCTGCCGGTCAAGGAGTTCACCGAGAACGAATTCATCTTCATGGCCACTCGCGCGGGCGTCGTTAAAAAGACCCCGCTCAGCGATTTCTCCAATGTCCGAAGCGCGGGAATCATCGCGATCACGGCTGACGAGGGCGATGAGCTGATCGGCGCGCGCCTGACCGACGGAAAGAAAGACATCTTTCTCTGCACCAAAGACGGGATGGGCATCCGCTTCGACGAGGGCGACGTGCGCGCCATGGGCCGTACCGCCCGCGGCGTAATCGGCATGAGTCTCGACGAGGGCGATCGGATCGTCGCGATGGAAGTCCTCGATAAGGTCGAGTCTCCTGAGCACGCCAAGGAGATCCTCACGATCACCGAGAGCGGCTACGGCAAACGCACGCCAGTCACCGAGTACCGCCACGTCAATCGCGGCGGCAAGGGCGTGATCACGATGAAGCTCGGGGACAAGAACAACGGCGTGGTCATGGGCGCCCGCCAGGTTCTCCCGAAGGACGACGTCATGCTGGTCTCCAACAAAGGCCAGATGATCCGCGTTCACGTGGGCGAGATCTCCGAGCAAGGACGCAATACTCAGGGCGTTCGCGTGATGACCATGTCCCCCGGGGAGAAGGTCGTCTCGTTCGAGTACATGGCTGAAAGCGCGGTTGCGGCCGCCGAAACCGGTGATGGCAATGGATCGGCAGCACCGAGCCCGGCGGATAACCTCCATTAAACGGCATTTCTCGGCACTTCTGGCGGCGGCGCTCATGGCGTTCGCCGCCGGAGGGTGCACGCTCAATAGCGCCAAGAAGCATTTTCTCCTCGCTGAGACTCTCTGGAACGAAGGGAAATACGCGGCGGCAGTCGCCGAGTTCGAGAAGGCCGCCGGTAAGGATCCGAACGGGCATCTCGGCCAGCAGGCCCTCTATCGGGCGGCGACGACTGAGACGTTGTTCTTGAACCAGTATCAGAGCGCGATCCGCAAATTCAGCCGTTTCGCGGCTGAAACGGATGACCCCGAGCTTGCCTGGGACGCCAAGAAACAGGTGGCCGAGATCTATTTCAACAAGCTTGAGAATTACGAACAGGCGATCCTGAGCTATCAGGCTCTCGTTCAAGAGCGCGCGAACTCTCCTGAGGTGCCGGAGTTTCTGTTTCGGATCGGCCGAAGCCGGTTCTTTCTGGGCAAGTTCGACGAGGCCGTCGCGGGTTATCAGGATCTGCAGAAGCGCTTCCCTGCGACCGAATGGGGCCAGAAGGCCGCGTTCGAAATCGGCGTCACGCAGTTCACCCGGGGTGGGCAACTCAAGGGCTCTGATAAAACGTCCGATCCCTATGCTGAGGCGAGCGCGGCGTATCGAAGATTCATCGAGCTCTATCCCAAGAGCGAGCTTGTCCCTCAGGCCAAGTTCGGGATTGCCGCTTGCCTCGAGGAAATGGATCAGCTGGATGCCGCCTATCAGGCGTATTCGGAGCTTAAAGACACCTACCCGTCCCGCAATGTCATCCTGATCAAGCTCGCCCGCATCAAAGAGCGCAAAAGCCACAGAAGTCATTGATTTGATAGAATTCGCATGATAACCCGCGCTTCTTCATGGCAGAGCAAGGTCCAAGTCACTGGGTCAAAAGCCTGGGACTTTTCTCGATCATCGTCACCGATATCGGGGCAGGCATCGCCGTCGGGTACTTTGCCTGGGCCAAGTTCGGCGCCCCATGGTGGGTTTTGCTTTTGTCTTCGTTCGCGGGGTTGGGGTTAGCGATGTACCGGTCGTACCTCTTGGTAAAACAGCAGGAAAAAGAAGATTGAATTCAACCGCACTGGCCAAACATCCGATTTTCAGGAACTTCGCGATCGCAGGCTCGCTTTGGGCGGTTGTTTCCATCGGCCTTTGCGTTTGGTACTCGCTTCGTTCGCCTGAGTCGCAGAGCATGGGCGTCTTGGTGGGCTGGTCCATGGGACTTTGGGCTCTTTGCATGACGGGGCTTTTCGCCTTGGGCAAACTTTTGGCCGCCCTTTTGTCGTGGTTTTCCGCCACTCAAAAACAGGCCGGGCCCCTAATTCGCGCTTCCTATTGGGCAACTCTTAAGCTAGCTTCCTTCTTGCTCTTGAACGCGGTGCTTCTTACCCATTCGGGGATCCCCAGCCTGGCGATTTTGCTCGGCGTAGGAACCCTGGGTGTCGTCCCGCTGTTCGGAGGGATCTGTTGGAGTCAGAGGACGTTTCGACATGCATGAATCGCATGGTTTTAATTGGCTGAACTACGTACCGGTGCTGAATGAGTACCCCAATCACGTCGCGATGGCGCTGATTGTCTCCGTTCTTCTGGTCGTTCTGACGGCGATCGCCCGGACTCAGCTCAAGTCAGCGATGGCGAGCCCGGACCGCGCGCTCGTACCGGAGCATAAGCTCACGTTCCGCAACTTCTTCGAAATCATCGCCGAGAACCTTTATAAGCTGACCGAGTCCATTCTTGGTCATCACGATGCGCCGACCTATTTTCCGATCATCGGGACGCTCTTCATCTTCATTTTCGTGTCGAACCTCGTCGGCCTCATCCCCGGCCTGCTTCCTCCGACCGACAATCTGAACACCACCCTCGCGCTCGGTGTTTTCGTGTTCATCTATTATAATATCGCGGGCCTCCGGGCGAACGGCGTCGCTTATCTCAAGCACTTCCTCGGCCCCATTATCTGGCTCGCTCCGCTGATGCTGATCATCGAAATCGCATCGCATGTTTTCCGCCCCCTCTCGCTGGCGCTTCGTCTGCGCGGGAACATCATGGGCGACCACGTTGTTCTTGGGGTTTTCAGCAGTTTGGTTCCTTACCTCCTTCCCGTGATCTTTTACGGGTTGGGAGTGTTTGTGGCCTTTATCCAGGCCTTCGTTTTCTGCTTGATGACGATGGTCTACATCTCGCTGTCGACAGCGCACGATCACTAATCTCTGTTTTGAAAGGACGGGAGAAACAAATGACTATTCGCAAAGCAATCCTGATCATGACCGGTTTGATGCTCACCTTCGGCGCGCAGGCCGCTATGGCTGCTGAAGGCGCTGCCGGCGGCGACGCTTACGCCTCGCTCAGCGCGGCTCTTGCCATCGGCATCGCTGCTTTCGGCGGCGCTATCGCCCAGGGCAAGACGGCTGCAGCCGCTCTCGAAGGCATCGCTCGCAACCCTGCCGCCAGCGGCAAGGTTTTCGTTCCGATGATCATCGGCCTGGCGCTCATCGAATCGCTCGTTCTGTACGCATTCGTTATCGCCTTCGTTAAGATCAAGATCTAAGTAGAAGCGGTATGGGGTCCATAGACCCCGTACTGCGACCTGAATTAGTAAGGCCGGCCTCGGGTCACCCCGGGTCGGCCTTTTCCGTTTGAGGGTCCGTATCCTAACGGGTGTTCAGCTTTTGGAGAGGGTCTGATTCGACACAGTCGCGAAAGGACGGGCTTTTTGCCTGCACCTGCCTGGTATCGGCCTTGCTCTATTGGAGTGCATGAAGCTCCTTTATACAGTCACTGCAGGCGCATTGGTTCTCGCCTTTTCGGCCTCGGGTTACGCCCAGCGCTTGAACCCGAAGGTCGAGCAGTTCAACGATGACGGCGGAGCGATCCGAAAGAAATTTCTCACTAACATCGACGATCCGAAGTGGAAGGGCCAGGAATCCAAGCTCAAACGCATCGAGTTTTGCATCCGCAGACACCTGGAAATCAAAGGCGTCAAGTGGAGGCAGCAGGCCCAGATCCAGACCAATATCGGGAAGATCCTCTTCATCAAGCCTGAGGAAGCGGCCGCGAACAAGATTTTCGGAGACGGGCTCGCGCAATATAATCCGGAGATTTCACGCCCGGGGCAGGCGCCGAGCAAGCCCGCGGCACTCTATGTCGTCGTGGATAACAAGGCGGCACGCGACTTTGCTCCCGGTGAGCTCTGTCACAGTGAACTCCTGACTGACGTTTACTCGGTCATCGATAACGAGCTCATCAAACAGAAGAGCGCGAGCGACGAGTACGGCCCCACCTTCATGCCGCTGGTCTCGAGCCGCGGGGCGAAGGTCTTTAATCAAAGTTACGGAAAGCTCCTCGAGTATCGCGCGACGTACGCCCAAGAAGTGCAAAAAGTGGATGCCGCGGTCCGCGCAGGCGAAATGAGCGAAGAGCTAGCCGGCAGGACTAAAGCGCAGCTCTACAGCGACAAGGCGTTTACCGAGCGTGAACTCGGGTTCTGATCCGCGATCGGAGTGCCCGAGCCTAACTCAGATAGGGCTTGAGATACTCGCCCGTGTAACTGCCTTTGACTTTGATCAGCTCCTCAGGCGTACCGGCGGCAACAACCTTGCCGCCCCCCGAGCCGCCCTCGGGGCCCATGTCGATCAGGTGGTCGGCGACTTTGATGATATCGAGGTTGTGCTCGATCACGATGACGGTATTGCCCTGGTCGACGAGGGCTTGCAGGATCTTAACGAGCTTGTTGACGTCGTCGAAGTGGAGTCCGGTCGAGGGTTCATCCAGGATGTAGACCGTGCGGCCCGTGCTTCGTTTGGAGAGCTCGCGCGCAAGTTTGATGCGCTGGGCTTCGCCGCCTGAGAGCGTCGTCGCGCTCTGGCCGAGCTGAAGGTAGCCCAGGCCCACTTCGTTCAGGATCTTGAGCTTGGCCTTGATCGTCGGAATTGCGTCGAAGAACGGGAGCGCGTCGGCGCCCGTCATCTCGAGTACGTCGGCGATGTTCTTGCCTTTGTATCTGATCTCGAGCGTCTCGCGGTTGTAGCGCCGACCTTTGCAGACGTCGCACTGAACGTAGACGTTGGGCAGGAAGTGCATCTCGATCTTGGTCATGCCGTCGCCCTGGCAGGCTTCGCAGCGGCCGCCCTTGACGTTGAACGAGTAGCGGCCCGGGCCGTAGCCGCGGACTTGGCTGTCGGGAAGCTGGGCGAAGAGATCGCGGATGAGGCTGAACAGTCCCGTATACGTCGCCGGATTGGAGCGAGGGGTTTTTCCGATCGGGCTCTGGTCGATGTCGATGACCTTGTCGATGTGCTCGAGGCCCGCGATCTTCTTGATCTTGAGATCGCCGGCTTCGACCCGGTAAAGATGGCTTACGAGCGACTTGTAGAGCGTGTCGATCACGAGCGTGCTCTTGCCCGAGCCCGAGACCCCGGTCACGCAGGTGAAGACGCCAAGCGGAAACTCGGCGTCGACCGTCTTGAGGTTATTGAGCTGCGCCCCTTCGATCCGGAGCGCGCGGTCTTTTTGCGTGGGCCTGCGGATCTTGGGGACCGTGATCTCAAGCTCGCCGCGCAGGTATTTGCCCGTGATGCTGGGCTTGGAAGCGATGATGTCCTTGAGCGTCCCTTCGGCGATGATCTCGCCGCCTTGAGTGCCTGCGCCCGGGCCGAGATCGACAATCCAGTCGGCCTGCTCCATCGTGTCCTTGTCGTGCTCGACGACGAGGACGGTGTTGCCCAGATCGCGGAGGCGCGTGAGCGTCGAGATGAGCTTGTGGTTGTCGCGTTGATGGAGGCCGATCGACGGCTCGTCCAGGACGTAAATGACGCCGACGAGCGACGAGCCGATCTGAGTCGCCAGCCGAATGCGCTGAGCTTCGCCGCCCGAGAGCGTCTGCGCGGGGCGCGCGAGCGAGAGGTAGTCGAGACCGACTTCGCCCAAGAAGCGGAGGCGCTCTTTGATTTCTTTCAGAATGCGATCGGCGATCAGCTTCTCGCGCTCGGTAACGGCGAGCTTTTCGAAAAAGACGCGCAGGTCCTCGATCGACCGCCGGCAGACCTGGGCGATGTTCTGGTCGGCGATTTTGAAATGCAGGCTCTCCTTGCGGAGGCGGTCGCCGTGGCAGTCCGGGCAAGGCCGGGTGTCCGGCGTGATCTCTTCATGGATGACCGGCTGATCGGAGGGTGGGCGGTCGCTTTCTTCCTCTTCTTCTTCGGCTTCTTCCTCGACCTCGGTGCCCAAGCCGTCGCAGGTCGGACACGCTCCCATGGGGCTATTGAATGAAAAGGTGCGCGGCTCGGGTGACGGATAGCTGATGCCGCAGTCCGTGCAGGCAAACTTCTCGGACATGAGCGATTCGACGACGCCTTCGGCCGTATGGGTCTCGAGGAGGAGCATCCCCTCCCCCATCTTCAGGGCGAGATCGACGGATTCACTGACGCGGGTGCCGAGCGTCGCGCGATCGCCTTTCATGATGAGGCGGTCGACGTAGACTTCGATCGTGTGCTTCTTGTTCTTGTCGAGCGTGATGTCGTCGGCGAGCTCGTGGATCACGCCGTCGATCCGCACCCGGACGAAGCCGCGGGAGCGAAGCTGGGCGAGCTCCTTCTGGTACTCCCCTTTGCGTCCACGGACGATGGGCGCGAGGATCGCGAGCTTGGTGCCTTCGGCCGCGCCCAGGATATGGTCGACAATCTGCTGGGGCGACTGGGATTTGATGGGCTTGCCGCAGTTCCAGCAGAACGGCTTGGCGATGCGCGAGTAAAGCAGGCGCAGGTAATCGTAGATCTCGGTAACCGTGCCGACGGTCGAGCGGGGGTTGTAGCTCGTCGTGCGCTGCTCGATAGAGATCGTGGGACTCAAGCCCCCGATGGACTCCACGTCGGGCTTGCCGAGCTGCTCGAGAAATTGCCGGGCATAGGCCGAGAGGCTTTCGACGTAGCGGCGCTGTCCTTCGGCGTAGATGGTGTCAAATGCGAGCGAGGACTTTCCGGAGCCTGAGGGGCCAGTGATCACCGTGAGCTTGTCGCGCGGGATCGTGCAGCTGATATTCTTGAGGTTATGGACCTTGGCGCCCTTCACGACGATGGCTTCGTCGTTGGCTGCGGGCGTAAGCGTACCCGTGGCCCGCCGAGTCTTGGCGGCCGGCTTGCCTTTTTCGGGAGACGAGAGACTTCCGTTGAACTGCGCCATAACCTTCTTACTTATGGGCCCTCTGGGGCCCCGAAATCAATGCCCTGCCGAAGATTCGGACGTATTGATGGCTGGGTGCCCGATTTTCTTGGCCGCCGCATGGAGCGCGGCCTCGACGATTCCGCGGATCTCGTTCAGGCGGGCGTCCTTCGTCGCTTCGAAACGAAGCACGAGCACGGGCTGCGTATTGGAGGCGCGGACGAGACCCCAGCTGTCGCCGAAGTCGACGCGAACGCCGTCGATGTCATTGATACTGAACTTCTGGGAGCGAAGAAGCTCCTTGGTTTCCTCGACGAGCTTGAACTTCTTTTCTTCCTCGCAGTCGACGCGGATTTCGGGAGTCGAAACCGTCGGAGGGAGGTCGCCCAGGAGCTGCGAAAGCGGGACGGTCGCTTTCGAAGCGATCTCGAAGACGCGAAGCGAGGCGTAGATGGCGTCGTCGAAGCCGAAGTAGCGGTCGGCGAAGAAGATATGCCCCGACATCTCGCCGGCGAGCGCGGCGCCCGTTTCCTTCATCTTGGATTTGATGAGGGAGTGGCCGGTCTTCCACATGATCGGCTTGCCGCCGTTCTTGGCGATGTCATTGTATAGGCGGTGACTCGATTTGACCTCGGAGATAACGGTAGCGCCCGGCTTCTCCTTGAGGATGTCGCGCGCGAAGAGCACCATGAGCTCGTCGCCGAAGATGATGCGGCCGGTTTCGTCGACGAGACCGATGCGATCGGAGTCGCCGTCGTAGGCGATGCCGAAGTCGGCCTTTTCTTTGCGGATGGCGGCGACGAGGTCCTTGAGGTTGGCAGGCACGGTCGGATCCGGGTGATGATTTGGGAAGCGGCCGTCGAGCTCGCAAAAGAGCGGCACGACCTGGGCACCGAGGCGCTTGAAGAGCTCGGGCGCTACGGTGCTCGCGGTCCCGTTGCCGGCGTCGAGCACGATCTTCTTGGCCTTGAGCGGGCGGGCGTTCTTGACGAGGTGGTCGATGTAGGCCGGAATGATCGCGAAGTCGGAGAGCGCGCCGCTCTTGGCGGAGGGCTTGAAGTGATCCGCGTTCATCTTCTGCATGATCTGTTTGAGCTCCTGGATCTCGTGGCCGTGGATCGTATCCTTGCCCACGCAGATCTTGAAGCCGTTGTAGTCGCCCGGATTATGCGAGCCGGTGACCATGATGCCGCCGTCGGTGCCGAGATGGAAGATGCTGAAGTACGTGAGCGGCGTCGGGCAGACACCGAGCCGGATGACGTCGATGCCCATGCTCGAGACGCCTTGGATGAGCGCCGTGCGGTAGCTTTCGCTCGAAAGACGGCAGTCCCAGCCGATGGAGACCGTGAGGTTCTTGCCGGGGGTGGGCTTCTTCTTGGAAAGAAGGTGGTGTCCGTAGGCTTGACCGAGGAGCTGAGCGAACTCGGGCGTGAGATCCCGGCCGGCGATGCCGCGGATGTCGTATTCACGGAAGATGGACGGGCGAATCTCTACGTTCATTTTAACCTCTGCGGTTTTTGAGGATCCGGACTGCTTGATCGAGCGCGGATTGAAGGCTCGAGGGGTCCGCGACCCCTTTGCCAGCGATGTCGAACGCTACGCCGTGGTCCACGGAAGTGCGTACGATCGGAAGTCCCAAAGTTACATTGACGGTCCTCGGGAAATCAAGGAGCTTCACCGGGATCAAGCCTTGGTCGTGATACATGCAAACGACTGCGTCAAAGCGCTCGTTCTTCGGCGAATTCACGTGCTTGGCAAAGAGCGTGTCGGCGGGCAGCGGGCCCACGATCTCGGCCCTTCCCTTCAGCTCGCGCGCGACGCGCGCGATGGCGGGCGCGATGATCTTGCCTTCTTCGTTTCCGAACATCCCGCCCTCGCCCGCATGCGGGTTCAGGGCCGCGACGCCGATCCGGGGCTTGCGCGCGCCGAACCAGTCGCGCACGTGAAGCGCGGTGTGCCGGATGGCGGTCTCGGTCTTCGCGCGAGTCAGCACCCGCGGGACATTTTTGAGCGCCTCGTGCGTCGTCGCGAGCGTGATTCGGAGCTGGTCGTTGGCGAGCAACATGGTGACCTCGCGCGCGCCGCAGAGCTCGGCCAGAAACTCGGTATGGCCCGGATAAAGGTAGCCGCCGCGATTGAGGCGCTCCTTGCTGATCGGCCCGGTGACGAGCGCGGCTGGGCGACCCGCGCTCTGCTCGTTGAGCACCAGCCGCGTGGCGCGCGCGATGGACCAGCCGGATTGAAAACCGGCGAGCGCGGCGGCGTTGCGGGTGAGCGAGCCCGTGGGCGTCGGCGCGGGGATCAGCCAGACATGGGGGCTCTTGGGCCGGCGAAAGGGATATTCGACGATCTTCGCGCCGAGCTTCTCGAAGGGCGCAGCTGCGCCGACGCAGACGATCCTGAGTTTGCGATAGCGTGGATTACGGAGGGTTTTCCAGACGATCTCCGGGCCTATCCCCGCCGGGTCCCCGGGCGTGACGACCAGGAGCATGCGCGAGTCCTTACTCTTTGGCTTCGTTGACTTTGGGGATGCCGACAGTCGGCGCCTCGCCCGCGCGGTGGATGAAAGCGGCTTGGCGCTGGCGCTCGAGCCAAAGCTGGATCTGGTGCTGGTATTCGGAGGCCAGGAGCTGTTCTTTGATCTCGTCCTTCACGCGATCGAGACCTGCCGTATCGGAATTGCTGGCGTCGCTGAGTCTGAGGATGAAATACCCCCCCGACTTCTCTCCGCCCTGGATCTCGCTGATCTGGCCGACCTGGAGTTTTTTGACCACGCCGCGGATCGACGCGTTCATCTGATCTTCGGTCATCGTTCCGAGGTCGCCGCCGGTCTGCGCCGACGGATGATCGCTGAAGCGCTTGGAGACTTCATCCCAGGACTCGCCGGACTTGAGCGCCTTCTGCGCGCGGAGGGCGACGTCTTTGGCCGCTTCGAGATTCTTGAAGCTCGAGCCCGAAACGGAAATGATCTGGATGTGGTAAGTGCGGGGGCCGTTCCCGCCGCCCTTGTTGTAGTGATTGACGTAATAGTTCTTCACGTCATCGTCGGAGATCGTGACCTTGGTCTGGATGTCGCTTCCGATGAGGTTCTTCTTGCTCCAGCCGGCGCGGGTCAGCTCGAAATAGTCGTCGAAGGAGAAACCTTCGGAAGCGATCGCCGACTTGAGCTGTTGGCGGTCGATGTGGTTGCGGCCCTGGATGTCGTTGATCTGCTGTTCGACTTCGCTGTCGTTGACCGGATATTTCTGGAGAATGATCTTTTCGTCGATCAGGAACTCGACGATGTCAGCGTCGGACGCCGAGGCCCCCTT
>OUNM010051523.1_pt1 | contig 42992 bp, 47 predicted proteins | sample 1769961 | NCBI WGS metagenome assembly OUNM01 (sample SAMEA3914820, study PRJEB12502) | metagenome | biome: forest; material: soil | place: USA | collected 2012-03-12 | depth 0.3 m | reverse complement strand
CTTCCTCCACTCGATCGCCGAACTGCTCATCTCGCCGGTCGGCCTGTCGATGATCACCAAGCTGTCGATCGCACGCGTGGTGGGCATGATGATGGGCGTTTGGTTCCTGTCGATCTCGGTCGCGGAATATTTCGCAGGCGCGATCGCGCAGGCCGCGGCAGTGCAGACGGTCGGTGGTCAGGTGACCAACCCGGAGCTCAGCTTGCATACCTATCTACACAGCTTCCAGACGGGCGGCATTTCCACTATTGCGGCGGGCGTTGTCCTGTTGGCGCTGTCGCCCGTGCTCAAGAAACTGATGCACGGGGTTCGCTGAAGCCGGTGGGGTTTTCGACGGGTGTCAATGCCCGATGGACGCCCCACCATGCGATCTTTCGATCTGTGTAACCGAAAAGTTCGATTTCAAGCTGAAACGGATCGCGACTAGAGAGTTCTCGTCCCGCCGGGTTCTCCCCCTAGCCCGGCCCAATGGACCAAAGCTGCCCCGCCGGCGCTCCCCCCTCGAGCCGGCGGGGCAAATTTTTTGGGTACAAGTAGCGTAGCGAACGATCCATCGCCGTCGTCGACGATCAGGAGCCTGGTCAGTCGATGGCGGCGTTGCTCCGGGAACCGTAGGGAGCGCAAGCCGGTGGCGATGAGCGCCGATCGTAACCCGACGCACCAAAGCTTCACTTTGCTAGCGTCATCGCCTTCAGGCCTTGGAAACGCTTGATCTTCCGTCGGACGATCGTTGGGACCGTCATGCTGGACTCCAAATCAGACGCCATGTCGCGAATTCCGAAGGACGGACCTGGTAGCGTGCGAAGTTGCCCTCGTGCAGCCCGAGCAACTCGGTCTCGGCGACCTCCACAAACTGGTCCTGATCCGCGGTCGGGATGATCTCTCGCGCAACGGCTGGCGGACATAGGCGAGGACCGTCTTGCCCTCTGGCGACGTCGGAACGATGTCAGCTGCGTCCGGCTTCGCAACGGCATCGCCAGCAAGATGGTAGCGGGCGGCGCGGGCACCGGGCCACAGCTTCCTCGATCGCTGCTAGATCGGCTTCGGGGATGGTCCTCGCCACACAAACCCCTTTGTTGCGCGATACCTGAACTGCGCAACTAAGCGAGTCAATGCGCAACTAAACCGAGAATTGCGCAATCATATCCAGATTCGCGCAACCTCAGTTGCGCAATAGGCTCTCAGTCATCCTTGGCCGCCAGATACGTACAATAAGAGCAAATCTTGCGAGCGCGTCGAGAAGGCGGCCCTCGCGCTCAAGCGGTCGCTTGTGTGCAATAGCAATGATATACATTATGGAAATGGATATCATCGGAGGCTTGCCGTGCAGGTCGCGAAATGGGGCAACAGCCTTGCGGTAAGATTGCCGGCCTCGATCGTCGAGGCACTTGGACTGCGCGAGGGGGACGACATCGAGTTTCACGTCGCTGATCCCTACCATTTGGGCGTGGCGAGGAAGCCCGGCCGTGACGAGATGTTAAAGCGCCTGCGCGCCTATCGCGGACGCCTGCCCGCCGACTTCCGGTTCGAGCGGGAAGAGGCGAATGCCCGGTATCCGCGGCTACCAGCGCAAGGCGACCGGCGAGAATATCTGCATCTGCCGTCGAGGGATTGAGAGGGCGGCCGTCCCGCACGATCATCGAGGATTCACGTTTCGCCGAACTTATCGAGTTCAGCTTCCATGCGGACTGATATAATTCCTCGGTATTTACGCGCAACGACCAAGGATTTGTATCGCAGCGCCTTCGGGTAGAGTCCACGATCGAATTGCCGCATACTCCGCATGGCCCAGAACCGCGCCGCTGCCATAGTTCTTTATCGATGCGGAGCCTGGCGTGTTCATCGTGAGCCGGATCAGGAAACTGGCGCGCAGCATTCCCTACCAGGTGGGGCAGTCTTGGCTATCTGTGGGGCTGAGTGTGGGGCTGCAGAAAGCAGGATTTAATTATCCTTGTTTATCAAGGATATGGTGAGGTGCCAGATGTCCGGCCCTCGAAATCGCTATAGGCCTCCTCACTGCAGGCGGGGCACTCGAAAACAGGCCCGGATCCGCCACTATCCTTCATCCGAATATAGGCATCGACATCAAGAGCCCGCTTGGCCCATTCGAGGATCGCGGCGTCGACGAAAGGTGCGGTGGACACCCAAGCGTTGCGCGAATTAGGTTGCAATCGACAGAATAACGTCGATCCTGACCCGGTCGACCGACATGTTAGAGTATCTTTATTTGCTCGATCGCGATGGGGACGGTGCATGTTGGGGCGGATTGGCGGAGCGATCGTCGGCGTCGTCGTTTGGATCATCGTCGTGACGTTGTTGAACCTGGTTCTTCGTCACAGCTGGCATGATTATGCCACGGTCGAACGAGCCATGGCGTTTTCACTCCCTATGATGGTCGCACGCCTGTCGATGAGCGGAGTTAGCTCACTCGTCGGCGGTATGGTTGCCGGTTGGACCGACAAAACCGGCTGGTCGCCGCTTGTTTCAGGTGTGATCCTGTTGTTGCTGTTCTTGCCTGTACACTATTCACTGTGGGACAAGTTCCCAGCCTGGTACCATCTGACCTTCCTGGCCTTATTGCCGTTACTGAGCTGGCTGGGCGGCAGGCTTTGGCGCCCGAGGGGCACGATGGCATAGCGCGGCGCCTTGGGGGATGAACTCGTCGCGGTCGGCAAGATCGACCCAGACGAGCAAGCTGCGCAGAATCTGGTAGACATAGCCACGCAGCGCATCCTTGGCCTGCCCCTTCGGGTCTGTCTCGAGGCCGCTCACAGGCGTCGTGCTGCCTCGGCGTGCGGCATCAAAAAATCGGCGAGCCGGCCGACCACCTCAGCCAGTGGGCCGCTATCGACCGCGAGATCGCGGGTGAAGGCGGCCCATTGCGCGACTTTTTCGCGGTCGTGGGCAAAGTCCTGGGTCAGGGCGTCGGGCAGCTGTTCGGGGATCTCGGTCTTGCGGCGGGCAAAGGTCGCCGCAATCGCCTGGGCGAGACGATCGCCATCGAACGCGAAGCTCTGCGCCATCAGCTAGATGTCGAAGAAATCCTTCAGCCGGGTATTGGCGCGGCCAAGGTCGACCATCGCCTGGAATTTCTCAGCGATCACCGTTTCCTTGGCATAGGCGCGCAGGCGCGGCGCGGGCTGATCGAGCATGACCGGATAGTTGATCTCCACGGCGTCCGGTTCGATCGCATCGCCGAAGCCGACATCGATCACCACGGTGACGACGGCGCCATCGATGTCGGCTGTCGTCCGCAGCCTGAGCCGCCGTAGGCGAGATGATCGCGGATGCGCTCGACCTTGAGCGTATCGGGGTTGAACTGCACGCCATCCTCGGCGCCGACCGCGAGGACGTCGCGAAATGTCTCGAGCATCGCATCGCTGTCGGCATCGCCAAATCCGAGGAGATCGACGTCGCGGGTCGGTCGCATCGGCAAATCGAACCAGGACGTGAGGAGCAAAGCGCCCTTGAGGATGAAGCGCCCCGCATGCGAAGACACGCTCAGCCGATAGAGGAGCCGCTCGAGCGCGAAACGCGTCAGCACGAGCTGGAATTGCTGGCCGCTCACCTTCGATTGGGCGAGCAGGCGCGCGCGTACCGAGGCGCCCATGTTGCGCGGCGCCTTAGTCATCGATGGTATAGGCCTCGAGATAGGGTCGCATGATCGTCCAGGCGCCGGACTGTTGTGCGCGATCGGCGATTTCGGCGGGGCGGGCCCGGCGGTTGCGCAGGGCGTCGCGCAGCGCCTCGATGGCGACGGTCAAGCCGACCGATTTGCGGAAGCGGAAGCAGTCGACGAGCGTGCGCGGTATGTTGAAGATCCGGACGGGCACGCCCTCGATCAGGTGCGTTTCGATATCGCTGCTGAGCAGCGGCTCCTTCAGACGGACGATATGGAGGCGCGAGCCATGTTGTCCGGGTTGCCAATCCTTGGCGCCGATCGCGAGCCAAATACGATGGGGGATCTGATCGGTGAGGTCATGGAAGGCGAGCGCCGAGACCAGGCAGACGACGCCCTTGCTGACGCGCTTGGCGGCCTCGGCGAGATCATGGTTGATATCGGTGGGGGCATCGCTGCGCTGGTACAGACCACGCGAGAGCTTGTGGATGCTCCCGTCCTTCTCCATGCGGCTGAGCGTTGTCGCGGCGATACCTTCGGCGACGAATTCGCTGGTGCGCATCATGCCATGGCGGTCGAGGAGGGCCAGCGCGCGTTCGCTCTGGGGCCTGGCGTCGATCATGTTAGTTTTCCTCGGAGTTCTAGCCATGATGTCCGAGGTTTTATAACATTTTTTTTCCTTGACCAGTTCGCGAGGCACCACGCTTCGGGGGCGCCATCGAACCGCGGTACATGGCGAAGCAAAAAAATGGGCCGGTAAGGTAGATTTGAAGCGATGTCCGCTTAGTGCTGAAGCCGCAGCAAATCGAGGCGATCAGATTCTGGCTGGACCTGGAACGCCGGCTTGGTGACCGTGCCCCCTTCGATCGAACGATCGACAGCAAGCGACACAGATGCCATGTTGTAACGGCGCGTACGCATCGGCCACCTGGTGCGCGGTGGTCGTGTTCGAGGAACTGCACAGCGCCCGCTTTCGTGCCCCCTCGCTGACATCGGGATCACGGCAAGTCATCCAAACCCAAGGAGCTTGGTATGACAACTAGTGAAGCACGCAGCCAAACCACCAGAGAAACACCAAAAGCACAATTGGTCGACATGAAGCTCGAGATCGTCGTCATCCCGGTTTCGGACGTCGATCGCGCCAAGCGCTTCTATGGTGACCTGGGATGGCGGCTCGACGCCGACTTTGGCGACGGACACGACTTTCGGGTGATCCAGTTTACGCCCCCTGGCTCCCCGGCCTCCGTCATATTCGGCAAGAACGTTACCGCGGCGGCTCCAGGGTCCGCACAGGGACTGTATCTAATCGTCTCCGACATTGAGGCCGCTCGCGACGATCTGCTCCGCCGCGGCGTCGAGATTGGCGAGGTGTTCCACGGCGGTGACGGAGTGTACGCCGGCACGGACGAGCCCTATTTGTTCGGGCGGGTCCGGGTGAGCGGTCCGGATCCCGACCACGGCAGCTACCGTTCCTTTGCATCGTTCAGCGATCCGGACGGCAACGGCTGGCTGTTCCAAGAGATCACCACGCGCTTGCCAGGCCGGATCGACTCGAAGGCGACGAGCTTCGCCTCCGCAGAGGATCTGGCAAACGCGATGCGGCGCGCGTCGGTCGCCCACGGCGAGCACGAGAAGCGGGCGGGCGGCCAGCATGATGCAAACTGGCCCGACTGGTACGCCGCCTACATGGTGGCGGAGCAGGCTGGCGAGACGCTGCCGTCATGAACGACGAGTGCTGCACGACGAAATGGACTAGTCGCTCGGCGCCATACGGAATGAAAGTCCTCTATGGGCGGTGAATGCCTGCCATTCGCGTTCGGCGCTCCAAACCCGATGATCTGAAATCGGCCAACTTGCTCATCAGAACGATGTGACGGGTGGGTTGGGACGATGGCGTAGATTGCCGCCAGATTTGGCTCGGTCGCGCCGGTGCGGGATCGCGACGTTGGCGCACTGGTCATCGTCGTCTGGTCAGCAAACAGTCCGTCACATATGGCTCGAGTTTGCAGCCGAAGCAGCTGAGCAGAAGGGGCGCCGTTCGCCACGCGGAGAGTGCGAGACGATCGGCAACACGATGCCGTCGCACAGGCTGTCAATATCGCGAGATTGCCCGCTCATTGTGTTTGAGCGGCCAACATCCTCCCATCCGGTTCGTGGTTCGCCGCAATTATCGCGCGAGACCGGGCAGGGGCCACCTGTGCGCGAACGGCGTGCCGGCAATCCCGCACCCGCCTTACTCGCTCCGGGTCGGCAGCAGATCCGGTGCCACATACATCCGCGATGGCAAGGCCGAGCTTATGATCGAGGGTGCGGACACCCCGGGGATTGGAGAGGTCGAGACCGTAGGTGCTTACGATCCGAGTTTCGGTGCCGCTCGGGTAATCCTGAGCGAGTGCCGGCGTGGCGAGGCAGGCGACGACGAGTGCCGCTTTTGTACGGGTGAGCTTCATGTCGGGCTCCAACATCCGCTGTGAATTGGAGCGTCTTATTTAGGCTATCTTGGGGGTGGGAAACGAACACCGTTATTGCTTGCGGGTTCTGCATATGTGCAGAACCGCGTTATGGATTGGGAAGACGTAAAGCACTTCCTTGAGGTGGCCGCCGCGAGCAGCACGCTTGCCGCGAGCCGCCGCCTCAAGGTCAGTCAGACAACGGTAGCGCGGCGCGTGGCGGCGCTGGAGCGCGCTCTTGGTGTCCGTCTGTTTGATCGAAGATCTACGGGATATGCCCTCACGGTAGATGGTGCGGCGTTGCTCCCGCATGCGCGGGAAGCTGCGGACGCGATGCGCGGCTTTGCGGAACGTGCCTCATCTTCCGTCCGGAACGCCGGCGGTGTGGTGCGGGTCACGGTAATCGAGTCGTTGGCGGTGACACTACTGCCGCCGATCCTCCGGGATCTGGCTGCTGCTCACCCCAACATCTCTATCGAGCTCGACACGAGCAGCGAGCCAAGGGATTTAGCCGCCGGCGCTGCCGACATCGCAATTCGAGTGTCTCGTGACCCCTCGGGCCCCGGCCTCGTTGGACGTCGCATCGCCGATGATCCTTGGACGCTATACTGCAGTCGAAGCTACGCTGCCGCGCACGGTCACCCGACCAATATAACAGAGGTTCGGCATCATCCTCTAATCGGCGGGGGTGGTGAGCATGTCTGGGAGCCTTATCGGACATGGCTGATTGCTAACGGCCTGGAGGCCGCCGTGACGATGCAATATTCATCAGAAACGGGCCTTCTGGCGGCGGTACGCGCCGGTACCGGATTGGCAATGCTGCCATGCTTCATAGCGGACAACGATCCTGAGCTGCTCGCGTGTTTGCCGAGGAAAATGCCGGAGCGGCGAGGAATCTGGCTTTTGACCCACGAACGGCTGCGACACGAACCGCGCATCAGAACGGTGCTTGATAGTTTAGCTATTCAGTTGGTCAAGCTCGCCAAGACCGCCGCATTGTAGAAAATACATTGCCTAGAAGTATGTCGGATTCCCAATAGCCAAGTCCTTGAAGACGCCGGTCCGCACTCGGCCAGGTCATGCCATTGGTGCCGGTCTCGAAGCCTGCCAATGAGACCTGCACAAAACCCTTATCTCCTATAATCACGCCCAAATCTTGGGCTTTGGGTAGCCATTTTTGCTTCTTCTTCGTCCGCACGCCGTTCCGCTGCAGCGTTCACGAAGAGCATAACAAGCTGAAAGCCATTTTCCTTGGTGAGGATCTGCAACGTGAGCTTGGGCGGCCGGACATCACGGGGCACCTCGATCCATTCGCGAACATCTGCGGGCGTCCACGCAATGCGATCGTTTGGAAGCGCCGACAGAACATCAAGCGGGGCAGGATCGCCGGGACGGATCGAGATCGGGGGGAAGGCTCGAGATCGCCGTGCGTATCGCATGACGCCATCCTTGATGAAGACGAATGCGCACATGCTCTGAGTCAGATCGACATAACGGCTTGCGGCGGTTTCGAGGCTGACCTCGTAGGCGGCCGCGATCGCAGGAAGATGCGTGACCATCGGTTTGCCGAGGCCGTCGACGAACGCGTTGAACCAGGGCTTCGGCATCAACAGTCCTGCGGCAAAGCGGTTCGCCTGCATTTCTTCCTTGCGATGCGCCGTGTCACGACGGTTCTCGCTCAGATCGCGGCTGGTACACTGCCTGTCGCCGCAGTGCGCCTTGAGGAGGAAGTGGCCGAGCTGATGGGCGACCGCGAAGCGTCGTCGCTGGGCTATCAAACCTGGGGCACACAGGATGATGCCCTTCGTCTTCTCGATGTCCGCCATGATTGCGCTCGTGAAGCCATCGACTGTGAGGTCGCGGACCTCGACGATTCCCACGCTCCCTGCGAAGACCTCGACCTGCACAGGTGCCTGCCAGTCCGGATGATGCTCCAGGATCGCCGCAAGAAGCGTCTCCGGAGAGCCACACCCTGCGAGATCCTTTAATAGCGCTTCGTTCTGCATCGCGGGAATCCTACCGCATCCGCACCGTGCGCGCGACGATCGAACCCGCCGCCCGCTTTCGACGGAAAGTCGTCCGGGACCATCGCCTGCCAGATGGCGATGCGCGCCGTTGTGTGCCGTTGTCCGGCATCATAGGCGCGATTGGATTGCCGATATCCGTACCCAGCGTTCGCCAGCGGAAAGCCGACAACGCTCCGAACTTGCTGCTGCACAGTGAGCCGTTACTCGCGCCATCCATCTGGCGACCCGACGTCAGTTCTTCAGTGTGACCCAGACATCCACCGGCGTGGTGAATTGGCCCGGGGCCGGCTTGCCGACATCGACGCGCTGCGCGCTTACACGTTCACCCGATTCTAGGACGAAACCCTCGCCGAAGCGAGGCATGCGCCCAAAGAGGAACTTCTGGATCGGCTCACCCGTCGCGGCATTCATGATCGTGGCTTTGATGCTCATCGAAGCCCGATAGCGATCGGGTTGAGATCCTGTCGAGGGAAGCGACGGAGCAATCTCGCTTTATCCCCAGAATTGCGCAAATTGGTCGTTGGCCGCTCATAACCGGCATGGGCAGCCGTGGTCACAGCTAGCCTGTAGGGGCCGCCAACTTCCCGCCTGTCCAAGCCGTTGCAGACGCCACATCGTGCGCGCGAACCGCGTCAGCGCGGGCGATCAGTTTCACTCGCCAGATTGATCGCTCGGCTTTCCAGCACGGGCGCCGAATTGCCGTCAATGGCGACGTTGATCATAGCCTTGCCGAGCCTCTCGGTCGTCGTCGCAATTGCTGGAAGCCAGCGGGTGAGTAGCGGCGAGAGGGGGCGCAGAACCGTATAGAGTGCCACGTACCAGCGCGTCTTCGAGGTGACACCATGGAGCGGCTGGATAAAGCCCGGTCGGAAGAAATGCGTGGCCCTGAAGGGCATGGCAGCCAACGCATCCTCGGTGCGGGCCTTGACCCGGGCCCACATCTGCCGACTGTCGCGGCTGGTGCCGGCGCCCGTGATATAGATGAACGTCATGTCTGGATTGCGAGGCGCCAGCACGGTGGCGATGGCCATGGTCAGGTCGTAGGTCACGCGCGAATAGTCCGCCTCAGACATTCCGACTGACGTCATGCCGAGGCAGAAGAAACAGGCATCGAAGCCGGAAAGACGTTCTGCCACCGTCCCGATCGCGCCCAGATCGGGAAGCAGGATCTCCGAGAGCTTCGGATCGCGCTTCCCTAGGTCCGAACGCGCCACCGACACGATCTCGGTAACACGTTCGTCGAGCAGGCATTCGCGGAGCACGCCCTGACCGACCATGCCGGTGGCGCCGAAAAGCAGGATCTTCATCGTGACAGCCTAGCGAAGGGGCGGGTGCAGCACATCAGGCGAGCACAGCCCGAGGCTCAAGGAAGGACTCAAGTCCGAAGAGTCCGAATTCCCGGCCGATGCCCGACTGCTTGAAGCCGCCGAATGGTGCGAGCGGTTCGTGCGGCGCACCGTTGATGGACACGCGACCGGCATCGAGCTGGTGGGCAACCCGTTTCGCGCGTGCAACATCGGACGACAGCACATAGCTCGCAAGTCCGTAGCTTGTGTCATTGGCAATCTCGATCGCTTCAGATTCGTCGCGATAGGGGATCACGCACAGCACAGGCCCGAAGATCTCCTCGCGTGCGACCCGCATCTGATTTGTGACGTTCGAGAAGATGGTCGGGCGAACGAACCACCCCCGGTTGAGTCCATCGGGCCGGCCCTCACCCCCGGCGAGCAATGTCGCGCCTTCCTCGAGCCCGAGGCGGATATAGGATTGCACGCGATCCCATTGCCTGCCGCTCACCATTGGCCCGATCTGAACGTCCGGATCGGCAGGAGCACCGACCTTGATGGCATCGAGTGCCATCCGCAGCCGGTCGTGGATCTCGTTCAGCCGGACTTCGGGAGCCAGAATGCGCGTACCGGCGATACAGGCCTGGCCGCTGTTATTAAAGCCATTCATCAGCGCCTGCGGGATGGCGACATCGAGATCGGCATCGTCGAGGATGATGGTTGGGCTCTTGCCGCCCAGTTCCAGCGTTACCCGCTTCATCGTAGGTGCCGCCGCCGCGAGAATGGCACGGCCCGTGGCGGTCGACCCGGTGAAGCTGATCTTGGCGATGTCCGGGTGCGAGCTAAGCGCCGCGCCGACCACCGAGCCGGTGCCGTTGACGATATTCAACACGCCGGCCGGCAACGCCGCTGTGTGCAGGCACTCGGCGAGCAGATGGGTCTGGAGCGCGCTCAATTCCGAAGGCTTGATGACGATGGTCGTGCCGGCAGCAATTGCCGTCGACAGCTTGGAGCAGATGAAGCCATAGTTGCTGTTCCAGGGTGTGATCGCGGCGGCGATCCCCGACGGGCGCATTTCCACTTCGGCGCGACGGATCGTACGTCGGAAATCATAGGCTTCCAACGTCTTCGCCATATCGAGAAAGACTGACGCTGCATGCGGCACCGAGAAGCCTGAGAAATAGGCGGGGGCGCCATATTCTTCGGCCATGGTTGCGGTCAGTTCATCAGCCCTGGCCGAGACCGCGGCGCTGAGGCGATGCAGCATGGCGATCCGCTCCGCCTTGGAGGTCCGGGAGAAGGCCGGAAAAGCGCGCTTAGCAGCGGCCACGGCGGCCTCAACATCCTGCACGTCGCCGAGGCGGACTGTGCCAATCTGCTCTTCGGTAGAGGGATTGAACAGTGCGGCCCTCTTATCGCCATGCGGCGTGACGAAGGCGCCGTCGATGTAGCTCGTGTCGATGTTGCGCATGGGAAGGCTCCATTCAGTGGAGCGCGCCATATGTCGCTCGTTTGCTGATCTGATAAGACGACCAAATGTGCACAAGCTGATGAAGGAAGTCGCGCAATGGCCAGGGCCAGCCTTGTCGAACTAGAAGCTGTCGCCGCCGTGGCGCGCACTGGCGGGTTTCGCGCGGCGGCGCGCAATCTCGGCATGTCGTCTTCCGCACTGAGCCACGCGATTGCGGCGCTGGAAGAGCGTCTCGGTGTCCGGTTGTTCAACCGCACGACCCGCAGTGTCGCACTGTCGGCGGCCGGCGAGCAGTTTGTGGCGGAGATCGCGCCCGCGATTGGTGCGATCGAGAGCGCGATCGAGAATGTGGGTGAGCATCGCGCGGAGCCGGCGGGGACGTTGCGGCTCAACACCTCGCTCGGAGCCGCGCGGATTCTGCTGGCGCCGCTCATTCTGGAATATGGCCGACGCTATCCGCGCGTGGAAGTCGAAGTCGTGACCGAAGGAGCTCTGGTCGATGTGATCGGACAGGGCTTTGACGCCGGCATCCGGCTCGCCGAAGCCGTTCCGCCGGACATGATCGCAATTCCGATCCTTTCCTCCCTCCGATCCGTGGTGATAGGGGCGCCTGAGTATTTCGCCGAGCGGTCGCGTCCCATGGTGCCGACCGATCTCCTCGCACATCGATGCATCCGCGCCCGCATGGCCAGCGGGAAGCTCTATCGCTGGGAGTTCGAGCGGAGGGGCGAGAGCATGCTGGTCGACGTTCCGGGCACCCTCACGCTCGATGAAAGCAGCCTCATGCTGGATGCGGCGCTGGCGGGTGCGGGGTTGGCCTATCTCGCCGAGCGAGCCGTTGCCGCTGATGTGCGGGCGGGGCGTTTGGTCACAGTATTAGAGGACTGGACGCCACCTTACCCGGGCCTGAGTCTCTACTTCGCTGGCCGCCGGCACGTGCCCGCCAAGCTGCGCGCGTTCATAGATCTGGTCCGCGAAGTGGCGCCGCAATCGTGAGTTCGATGAAAGGTCGGCTTCGCCGTGTCATGACTTTAAGAACGGACGGGCCGATGGCCGCCAACTCGAGCCCAAGAGCAGCCGGCCTTCAATCCATCAGGCCAATCCGTTCCGGGCCCCTGCGGTTCGCACGACCGGGAGCAGCTTTGAATGGTGGTTTGGCCGTTAGTTCGGCCTGACAAGGTAGCCCCGCCCCGTAGTAAGCAGAAAACGGGGATTGGCTCCTCCGAAGCAGACATCGCGGCTGCTAGCGGAGCGTACGTTCGAAGAAGGCCAACATCTTGAGCCAGCCATGTTCGGCGGCCGCCTCATCGTAGACAGGAAAATCCGGCTTCATCCAGCCATGCGCTGCCGGGTAGGTCTCGGCGCGATAGCGGACGTGCGCCTCGTCCAGGGCGCTTTCGAACTGCTTGGCCATGGCGGGTGGGTAGCTACCGTCGTTCTCGGCGGCGGCGATGTACAGCTCGGCTTTCAGCCTGGGCGCGTAGGCATGCGGGCTGTCGGGCGCGTCCGTCGCTAGATTGCCGCCGTGAAAGCTGGCAACGGCGGCGAAACGGTCCGGCCAACTGCCTGCCGCCGCGATCGCCATACCACCCCCCATGCAAAAGCCGACCGCGCCCACCTTGTCGCCTTGGACGTCCGAGCGGCTATCGAGGTAGGCGAGGAACGCCTCCGTATCCTCGGCGGCTTTTGCGTTGCCTGTCGTCGCCATGAGCGGCCCGAGTATCGCTCGAACATCGCCCTTGAACATTTCCTTGGGATCGAACGGACCATAGGGGCCGTAGCGATAGAAGAGGTCAGGCAGCAGCACGACGTAGCCGGCCTCCGACAGCCGCTCGGCCATGCCAACCACAGCAGGCCGAATACCACCCGCGTCCATGTAGAAGATGACGGCGGGATCGATTCGATCGGCACCGGCCGTGAACACGTGCGCCCGGCATTCGCCGTCACGGGTGGTGATGATGGTCTGCTCGTGTGGCATGATGATGCTCCTGAGGCCGGGCATTATAAAAGTAGAAACCCTTGTACCCGCATCGGCCGCGTCCTGGATCGTTGCACGCCTTCAGCTGCGACGGCAACTGGCCGCGAGCTGTCGGGCGGTAACGAGCCTAAAGGCCGCCGTTCAGCATGCTAATTCGGTATCCGATTGCGGCCATTTATCACGGATCCCGACAAAGGTCCGACGTGCCCCAGTCTCACATCACGGCCGGCGCACTTGAAATTGGCTACCCGCGGCCACTTGAGCTATTCTCCCCAAGCCTCGAGGCGATGATGGTAGAGGCCGGCGCCGACGATCCCGCGCTGTTTCTCTTTCTTTCGGAGCCAGAAACTCGGTCCCGGTTTGATTGAAACGTGCCGCCGGGATGTACGCGGTGCGGCACGTTCGAAAGCAGGTGGTCATTTGACGTTAGTACTGATCGAGACTGTCGGCCAAGGCTCCGCCGGACAGGAACACGAACCGAGCGATAGCCAGTCCAAAGATCGCCAAAGTCACGCGCTTTCTTCCGAGGCTGAGGTTATAGGTAAAAGATTGTCGCGGCAATTCAAAGCGTATGACGCTGATTTGAAGCGAAGCCTGTTTCAGTTGATAACAACCGCGACGCTGTTCATCACGTCGCTCGTAATCATGGCCATGGCTCCACGTGGCAGCTATTGGCTGACTCTCTTGCTCGCGATCCCAGCGGCTGGGCTGCTCGTTCGTCTCTTTATTATCCAGCACGACTGCGGTCACGGTTCATTCTTCAAGTCGCGGGTCGCCAATGACGTCCTTGGCCGTGTGCTCAGTGTCCTGACACTCACCCCCTATTTCAATTGGAAACAAGGCCACGCTGTGCATCATGCATCCAGCGGCAATCTCGACCGCCGTGGCCGTGGCGATGTCGAAATGCTGACGGTCGCCGAGTACGAAGCCTTGTCGCCGCTGAGGAAGCTCGGCTACCGCCTGTATCGCAATCCTTTCGTCATGGTCCTACTGGGTGCGCCGACCAACTTCATCCTGCTTCAGAGATTGCCGACAGGGCGGTCGTTTCGGGACCGTGACTCACGTCGCAGTATCCTGTTGCTGAACGTCGCGCTGGTCGGGGCCTTCGGCCTGCCAATGGTGATGTTCGGCGTTGTCCCGGTCCTCGCGACCTACCTACCGGTGATGGTCATCGCGTCCTGGATCGGAAATTGGCTGTTTTATGTGCAGCACCAATTCGAAGACACATATTGGGAACGGGATAGCGACTGGAACTTCCACGCAGCTGCCCTTTGCGGTGGCTCCTATTTCGAGCTTCCATCTATCTTGCAGTGGTTTAGCGGGAATATCGGCCTGCACCACGTTCATCACTTGTGCAGCCGTGTTCCCAATTATCGTTTGCAAGCCTGTCTCGACGCCGCGCCAGAATTGCAGCGTATCGCGAAACGGATAACGCTGCGTGAGAGCTTGGGATGTTGGCGGCTGGCGCTATGGGACGAGCAGCGCCGTTTGATGGTGCGGTTTCGCGATTTGCAGCCTCAGAGTGTGTAGAGGTTCCCTTTGGTTGGTTCGAAGCCGCCGTCGATGCCTGTGCGAGGATGGCGGCGGTCAGCATCGATAGCGGCTGAAGGCGCCACCCCAACGCGGTCAGGCAATCCTTAAATCTTATCGAAGCGTTGGCCGCAAAATCCGGCCTTCGTCCATCCTCGCCATCGCGACGTTCAAGCCTCATAGAACTCGCATGTGTTATTCACCGACCGCCAGCTTCGTGTCTGCGGCCCTCATCGGCACCGTGGGCGTGACGACGTTGAAGCACGTGCGGTCGCCGAACACCCTTCTGTTTGGGGCCACACCCATTCTGTTTGCACTTCACCAATTCACCGAGGGGCTAGTCTGGCTGGGGCTGCAGGGACGGATCGGCTCCGTGGGTCGTGATCACGCCGCCTTCCTGTTCACGCTCTATGCACAGGGTGTCTTGCCGTTTCTCATGCCGTTGGCAGTGGCCTTGATGGAGCCGGCGGGCTGGCGGCGAAAGGCGGTATTTGGCCTGACAGCCGTCGGCGCGGTAGCGGCCGCGTGGGATGCTTACGGCCTGATCTTCCTACCGACTCGAGTATTCGTAGATCATAATGCAATCGACTATCGAAATGCGATGACTGGCAACCTAGCAATCTCATTACTCTATATTACATCTTCTTGCGGCACGCTTCTACTATCTACCTATAGAGTAGTACGTTGGTACGGCATCCTGAACGTAATCGCGCTTGTTATTGTGGAGATTGTGCGCGAATATGCGTTTGCCTCGATCTGGTGCTTTTATGCGGCCTTGATGAGCATTATGCTTTATTGGCAGTTCAGTCGGGGTAATATGCACCACGCCGCCGTTGCTTGAATGACCCTTGATGCGAGTTGATAGCGCGCGGTGGTGTGGCTCCTTTGATTAGAAAATCGGCTGGAGCGCCTCGAACAGATTTTTTAAGGCTACAATGAGCGTGATCAAGAAAACAGCATGAAGGCCTAGAAAAATTCCGCCGCGTGCGGCGTGTGTTGGATCATAGCTCGCCTCCTCAGGCCTTGATCTGAGCACGTTGCGAGGCTCGAGCAATGGCCCCTACGGGTGTATCAATGCGATAGCGAACGGGGAGATCGCCTATTTTTCTGGTGAAAGGGTGGGCGCGGCAAGCGTCACCCCGGTGCTTTGAATCGAACTATCGGACAGCAGCTAATGCATATCTGCGATCTGAAAATTGCCGGACCGTTCACGGCCAGCTTGAGCCGAAGAGCGGTCGGAGAGTAGGACGCCCTTCGCGAGCGCTTGCAGCATATTGGCCGGGGGTCATCCCGGCCACCCCCCGGAAGGCAGTGATGAAGCCGGCGGCATTTTCGTATCCGGCCGCCAGGGCCACAGCGCCAACGCTTTCTCCTTTTGCCAGCATCGCCATGGCGTGGTGGATTCTCGCCCTCCGGCGATAGTCGCGAAAGGTGAGCCCGGTTTCGGCCTCGAAGATTCGCTGCAGCGTTCGCCGGCAGGCGCCGACGCGGTTGCCCCAGTCCTCCAGCGTCGCCTGATCCGCCGGGTCGCCCAATATCCCCAGCGCGACCTTGCGGCCGCGCGGATCGCCGGGCACCGGCAAGGCGCCGCCGATGGGCTCCAGCGCAGCCAGCCGCTCCTGCAGGTGGCTCCACAAGGTTCCGGACGCCTCCCCGCGCTCGGCCGCTTCTTCGAGCAGTGCTATAAGCAGCCGGTCGGCGCGGAAACAGAAGTCTTCGTCCATCCTCGTCGTGGGCGCGGCCGAGGTATCCTCGACGATGATGACGGCCGCGTCGACCAGTGCCCGAACGCCCAGCACGCCAACCGCCGGCACGATCATGCCGTGCTGGCTGGGGAGCAGGCGCACATGCCCGAACTTCTCCATGGACAGCATTCCGGAGAGAACCATGACAATATACGCTCGAGACGAGTCCGACAAACGAAGCTCCCGACCTCGCTCTAGCCGAGTGCTTCGGATGACGGGACCCGGTTTAGCTTGGGCCTCATTCATGATCGACATCCAATCCTAAATGTGGCTGGCGCTATATCCTTTTCAGATCCCCTTTCAAAGCAACAGTATTTCATTTGAAATAATAACGATGAATTCCGTCATGACAGTCTGTTTCCATTGAAATACTGCAATAAATAGTCACAAATTGATAATTGTTAGTCGCGGATTCATTAACGCTGACAGCGAATCCTCCTCTACCGAGTGCGACGACATCAGCATTCGAGATGATCGAACGGAATGTCGCATTCAGAGGAGGATTTGGTGAAATACGTGACTTTCGCTCTCGCTGCCGCGTTGTCTGCCGCTACGGCTTCGGCCGCTCATGCGGACGATGGGCATTTCTATGTCGGCGGTTTCGTCGGGGATCGTTTCGGTAATAATGAGCATTTTCGTGGCGCGAACCTGGCGGGCGATCCGCGCGTCATCCAGACGCCGACCAAGGATGGTATTTTCGGCGGCGTGACGCTGGGCGCGGTGGTGGCGCGGGGCAAATGGGGTCGTGCGCGGGTGGAGGGCGAAATCTCCGCGAGCCGCAACACAGTGAATCGCCTGATCCTAAACGACGTGCAGCGTCAGCTTCTTGAGGGCCGCAAATCGACCACCACGGAAATGGTCAACGTCGTCTACGACACACCCAAGCTTGCCAACCTCGTCCGCTTCTCGATCGGCGGCGGCATCGGCGCGGCCGGTATCGACTATGACGTCCGCTACAACGTGTCCGCGGCCGGGCCGACGATCAACATCCCAACCAGCGTCGCCGGACAGATCGGCTATCAGGCGATCGGCGGCATGACGGTCGATGTCGCGCCTCATCTGGAACTGACCGCTGACGTCCGCTACCTCACCATCGCACATCACCAGATCGAGCGCTTCAACCAGTCGATGGGCACACTCGATTCGGTCCTGAACGCTCGATATCACAGCACGGCCGCCTCGATAGGCTTCCGTTACTTCCTCTAGATTCCGCCCGTAGGAGGGCCCGAGCGATGCTCCCGGACGGAGAGCGATGGTTCTCCGTCCGAAGCGCGACACCAACGGATGCTCCGGGCCTTCACAACGTCCTACAGAGGATGCACCATGATACCGCTTCCGAGCCTCACCCTTCTGACATCGGCGGCCGCTATCGACCCGATCGCGGCCGATCTTCGGGCACATGGAACGATCCTGGTCGCTCAGGGCAATGGATCCCAGATCTACAGCTGCACCCAGCAGCGGGACGCCACGAACTGGACTCTGGAAGGACCGTCCGCCACCCTCTCTTTCAAGAGGAAGCGCATCGGCCGGCACTTCGCAGGACCGCGCTGGCAGTTGAACGACGGCAGCCAGATCCTCGGCAGAGTGACCGCGCAATTTCAGGGCGCCAACCCCTCCGACATTCCCGAACTGCGGGTTGAAGTGATCGCCCATGAGGCACGCGGGATACTCGACCAGGCCAATTTCGTTTACCGGCTTTACACCCATGGCGGGTTACTCAGCGGGCCGTGCACAACGGTCGGCGCTCGCCGTTCGGTCCGCTATACGGCCGAATATATCTTTACTTCCTGAGGCGGCCTGGCTCGACAGGAACACCGAAGGTTCCGACTGCCGTTCGTGCAACGGCCATGATGCGCGATAGAGTGGCCCGGCTGTAGAACTCCCTATCAGTTCATTCGCTGGTCGAAAGTCAGATCCTGAAATTTGCCATTCGTGACTGACGCTTGATGGGCTCAGCCGGCCATTCGCTTGAGTAGGGCGAGCGGGAAAAATGGACTGACTGCGCCGAGCAGCGCCCAGGGCCAGCCTGGGACGCGTGCCAGTCGCGGTTCTGCCTCGATTGCGCGGACGAGGGCAGGGACGCCGACTTCTAAATCTACAGCGAACGGCATGTGAGAGCGATGCACATTGATCGCGGTGCGGATGAACCCTGGCTCGATCGTGCTGACACGGATCGGCGAACCGAGGAATTCGACCGCGAGCCCCTCGCCGAGATGGGAGAGGGCCGCTTTGGCGGCGCCGTAGATTATTGCCGAGCCCGGGAGCCCCCGGATCGCACTCATCGACGACATCAGAACGAGATGGCCGGCGTTGCGCTGACGGAAAAGTGCCAATGTCGCTTCCACCTGCGCCAGCGCCGCGATGAAATTGGTCTCCGCGACGGCGTGATTGGCCGTGAACTCGCCAGTCCCCAGCCGGCGGGCGCCGCCGATGCCGGCGTTAACGATCACTCGATCAATCCCGCCCAATGTTGCATCCAGCTCGCGAAACGTGGCGAAGACGGCGTCATGGTCGTTGACGTCGAGCGCTCGGACTTCGATCCGAATTCCTTGCGGCGCTAATTCGGCCTTGAGCTTGTCCAGTGCGGCCAGCCGTCGAGCGCATAGCGCTAGGTTGCGGCCTCGGGCGGCAAAGCTCCGGGCGAGGCCCGCACCGAGTCCGGAACTAGCTCCGGTGATGAGGATGGTGCGTCGTTGAATCGCCATCGGCTGTTCTCTCGATCGTTCACGGTCGTGAGCTTTAGCAGGCTTTCGGCGGTCGCGATCATCACCAGCGCGGCCAATGCCGAAGGGGCGGGACTTGAGGCTCGATCGACGCCGCCAACGCCGGCCGCTTACAGCCGTGCACTGCCATCCCGAGAGCTACAGATTGAGGATCCCGATGCGTTCAAGGCGTTCTACACATGATGTTCGGCGCCGTCGGTGCCGGCAGGTAAGGAGAGGCATGATGAATACGATGGTCACTTGCCTGTGGTTCGACCATGGCGAGGCGCGCCAAGCGGCCGAATTTTACGCGAGTGTGTTTCCCGACAGCCATGTCGGCCCCGCGCATGCCGCCGCCACCGACTTTCCCGGCGGCGAGCAGGGCATGGAGTTGACGGTCGAGTTCACGATGCTCGGCCGGCCGTTCGTGGGGCTCAACGGCGGCCCGAATTTCAAGCCCAACGAGGCGGTCAGTTTCATGGTGCTGACCGAGGATCAGGAAGAAACCGACCGCTATTGGAACGCGATCGTCGACAATGGCGGCACGGAGAGCGCATGCGGCTGGTGCAAGGACCGCTGGGGCTTTTCCTGGCAAATCACCCCGCGTGTGCTGCTCGAAGCAACCACCGACCCCGATCGCGCCGCCGCCAAGCGGGCGATGGAGGCAATGATGACGATGCGCAAGATCGACATCGCCGCGATCGAGGCAGCGCGCCGCGGCGAGACGGCGCATGCGTAGGATCATCGGCAGCGTGTTCCAGTCGCTCGACGGGGTGATGCAAGCGCCGGGCGGCCCTTCCGAGGACTGGACCGGCGGCTTCGAGTTTGGCGGGTGGCTGTGGCCGCTCGAGGACGAAGCGACCGGCGAGTGGATCGGCGAGCTGTTCGGCGGCGCCTACGACCTGCTGCTCGGGCGCAAGACCTACGAGATCTTCGCCGCTTATTGGCCCTATGTCTCTAGCGACGAGGCGCCGATCGCCGGCGCCTTCAACCGCGTCGGCAAATATGTGCTGACGCGCGGAGACGACCCGCTCGACTGGGAGAACAGCCATCGGCTCGCCGGCATCGATGCGGTCGCCGAGCTCAAGCGCAGCGACGGCCCAGACCTCATCGTCCAGGGCAGCAGCACGCTCTATCCAGCACTGCTCGAGGCCGGCCTGCTCGATCGGCTGACGACGCTGACCTATCCGCTGGTGCTGGGCAGCGGCAAGCGGTTGTTCGGCGCCGGCACGCCGCCCCGCTCGCTCAAGCTCCTCCGGCACACCGTCTCGCCTAAAGGGACGATTATCGCGCATTACGAACCCGTCGGTGCGGTCCGCACCGGGAGCTTCCTGGCGATCGAGCCGAGCAAGCGCGAGAAGGCGCGGCAGCAACGCATGAAGGTGGAGGGCTGACGATGGCGCTCGAGCTCTTCGGCCATCCGTTCTCGTCCTACACTTGGAAGGCGCTGATCCCGCTCTACGAGAACGACACGCCGTTCACGTTCCGCCCGCTCGGCCCTGACTATTCGGAAAACGGCGCGGCGTTCGCGGCGCTGTCGCCAATCGGCAAGTTCCCGGTGCTGGCCGACGGCGACCGCGCCATCGCAGAGGCGACCGCGATCATCGAATATCTCGACGTCGCCCATCCCGGCGCCGTGCGCTTTGTGCCCGATGGTCCCCTTGCGGCCGTCGAGGTACGGATGCTCGACCGCTTGTTCGACAATTACGTGATGACGCCGATGCAATCGATTGTCGGCGATGCGTTGCGTCCCGCTGATCAGCGCGACGTCTATGGCGTCGACCGAGCAAGGGCGATGCTCGACACTGCCTACGCTTGGTGCGATCGCCACATGCAGTCGCGCGATTGGGCGGCAGGCGACACCTTCTCGCTCGCCGATTGCGCCGCCGGACCGTCGCTATTCTACGCCGACTGGGTGCATCCGATCGGCGACCGTTTCTCAGCGCTCGCCGCTTATCGCGTGCGGCTGTTGGCGCGGCCGAGCATCAAGCGCTGCGTCGACGAGGCACGGCCCTTCCGCTCGCTGTTTCCACTCGGCGCGCCCGATCGCGACTGAATGCCCCCTCTGGAAGCGCTCGCCGGCAACAGGCCGGGATCGGTGGCTAATGCCGCAGCGAACGCCTCCTCGGTTAGCAGAGCGAGCCAGGCGACAGTGATGATCCGCATGCGCGGATCGCAATTCACCGCACCATAGAGCTGCTCGAGATGGGCTTGGCCGATACCAGTCTTTGAGTGCAGCACTCGCTCGGCTGCGGCGTCCAACGCCTCGTCGATGCCGACGAACCCCCAGGCAGGGCCCGGCGTCCGGCATGCGGATGCTCTTCGCGCCACAACAATAGCGCTGCCGGCAAACTATCGCGAATGCCCATCAACACTAGGTCCACCGCGACCGACGACCGGTCATAGTCGGCGGGATCGTAGTCCTTCAGGATATCGGCTTCGGCCATCGCACACCCTTATGTGCAAGGTGCGATTTAGGTATATGTCACACCTATCCAGTCAGCCGAGTTTTGGTGTCGCGATCTCAGCTCGCTACCGCCGTTGGCAGCCTGATCAATCCGGCCATGGCTATGCCGGCGAAGCTGCACCACGTGCTGGGACGCAATCGTTCGTCGCACGATGGGCTCGTATTACCCGCACAACCACCGGAGTTAGGGGGCGTGTTCATGTGCCCGAAAGGTTGGTCTGAACACGCAGAACATCCGTGGATTCAGGTGCAGCTCCATGCCGCACATCTCACGAAACTAATGGGGGGCTGACAGCCGCATACGCCATCCGGCGGGCGGCAGGTCGGACGAGAAACTGCGTTCACGCAGGTCCGACTGGCCGAGATTGAAGGAGTATCGCAATGAGTGTCATTTCCAAAAGCCCAAAGGTTCTCTTACTGCTTGCCATGCTTACCGGGGCAGCATCAGGCAGCTTGGCTGCGCAGACGCAGGACCCGCCCGCTGCCGACAGCTCAGTGATCGTAAATGGCTCGCGCCCGACCGAAGGGCCTGAGATCAAGGGCATAATTTCCGCGCGCAGCGGCGACAAAATGCAAGTCACGGCCGCCGACGGCACCCACACAGTTATCGCCATCAACGATGACACCCGGATCAGTGGCAGCAAGGGCCTTTTCGGCCTCAATCGCAATAAACTTGCCGCAGACGCGCTGCTCAACGGCCTGCCGGTTACCGTCAAGACGCTGCAATCGGATGGTGGCCTGGTGGCGAGCCAGATCAGTCTTCAGAACAAGGATCTCAAGACCGCATCAATGATCCGTAACGGCACTGACCAGCGCTTTGCTGAACAGACTGAGGCAACGAAGGCGCTGCGCGGCCGCATGGGTGATCTCGATCAGTACAACGTCAAAAGCACGACGAACGTGAACTTCGACACTGGCAAGGCGGCGCTGTCCCCTCAAGCGAAAGCCGATCTCTGCGCCGCGGCAACCGCCGCCGAGGGGATGAATAACGCCCTGCTGCTTGTTGTAGGTTACACCGATTCCACAGGCAGCCCGGAATTCAACCAGAAGCTCAGCGAAAAGCGGGCCGGTAGCGTCGTCAATTATCTTCAGCAGGCCTGCAGCTGGAAGCCATATCGCATGCTCACCCCCACCGGGATGTCCGAAGCGGACCCGTTGGCGAACAATGAGACCGTCGAAGGCAAGGCACAGAACCGCCGCGTTGCGGTGAATGTCCTGGTCAGCAAGGGTCTTGACGGTATGTGAGGCGCGTGGGGTGGGCTTCGCCCACCCCAGGTTCTCGGCCCGGAATCGCAACTTCGGTCGTCACCCCCCTTGTGCATTGCAACCGACGGGCGGCAATGCTTTGGCCATGATCACCGCCGCGGCGGACAGGTTGTTGGGGAAGGGGTCCGCGGAGCGCAAATCCAACGATGGCTTTCAGCTTACTTGGACAGCGAAAACCACTACGGAAAGCACCAGAGTGACCAGCCCGGCAAAGAATATCTTGTCCGCCCATCCCTCATAGCTGGTCTCACGCGGCTCTGCGCGGATCGCCATGTAGGACAGGAGGCAGCTCACACTGAAGCTGACCGCGGCGATCCATCCGATCTCGTCAGCAATCGTCTCCTTTGCGACGTGAGCGACGTTGAGACCGGTGATGATGATGAGCACGATGCCCAGGAGGTTGGACGAAGCGTTCAGGATGTGATGATGCTTGGGCATGACAAGGGTCTGATCGCCAATGGATGAGCGCGATGCAAACGCGCGATGACGATTGTGTTAGATGCCGCGATATTTCCCAGGCCCACGGTCGTATCGGACGGATGTAGACATGCCACATATCTCCCTCGCCTGGACGGGTGCCCATTGGGGAGACACGGCAGCGACTATCCGGCCAGGTCCGGACGTGGAAGGGCCACAAATGATTGAACTATCAGCCCGTCACTAGCGCAGAGCGCCGGATCGAATAGCCGAAATAGATGAGGCACGCGCCGCCGATCCACGCCGCGAAAAGCAGATAGGTATCTGCAGGCAGGCCGGCGATCAGATAGAGGCAGAAGGCTACGCTTGCGGTCGGCAGCAGCGGATAGAGCGGCACTTGATATCCACGTGACAGCGAGGGCTGCGTCCGGCGCAGGATGATGACGCCGGCCGAGACGGTAGCGAAGGCGATCAGTGTGCCCATGCTGGTGAGGTTCACCAGCACGTCGAGGGGCGCGAGCGCCGCGAAAATCGCCACGCCGATCGACACCACCCAGGTGTTCTGTCTCGGCACGTGGCGGACCGGATCGATTTTGCTGAAGAAGGCGGGGAGGAGGCCATCCCGGCTCATCGCGTAGAGGATGCGCGTCTGGCCGAAGAGGACGACGAGTGTGACGCTGAAGATCGACGCGATCGCGCCGAGCGACAGCACGACCGCCGGCCATGCCGCCCCGGTGAGGTGGTGGAGGATGACGGCAAGACCGGCCTCCTGGCCCGCGAACACCGTCCAGGGTTGCGCGCCGACCGCTGCAACGGCGACGAGGACATAGGCGCCTGTCACGATCAGCAGCGACAGCATGATTGCGAGGGGTAGGTTGCGCCGAGGGTTCTTCACCTCCTCGGCGGCGGTCGAGACGGCGTCGATGCCGATGTAAGAGAAGAAGATCGAAGAGGCGGCCGATCCGATCCCGAGCATTCCCCTCGGCGCGAAGGGGTGGAAGTTGTGCGTTGACATGTGCGCCAGCGCAATCGCGACGAATAGTGCCAGCACGGCAAGCTTGGCGAGAACGAGGATCGCATTGGCGGTCGAGGACTCCCGGGCGCCGCGCAGCAGCAGCGTCATGCACATCAGCACGAGCAGAACGGCCGGCAGGTTGACGATTCCGCCGCGTCCGGGCGGGCTGGCGATGGCGTCGGGCAGGCGCCAGCCGGTAAGGACCGTCAGCAACTCGTTGAGATACTGGCCCCAGCCGACCGCGATGGCGGAGGCCGAGACGCCATATTCGAGTAGCAGGCAGGCGCCGATCAGGAACGCTGCCATTTCGCCCAGCGTCGCATAGGCATAGGAATAGGACGAGCCAGCCGCAGGCACGCAGGAGGCGAGCTCGGCATAACAGAGCGCGGTCAGCGCAGCCGTGATGCCGGCGATGACGAAGGAGACCGTAACGGCCGGCCCCGCTTCTGGCACGGCCGTGGTCAGCGCTACGAAAATGCCGGTGCCGATCGTTGCGCCCACGCCGAGCATGGTGAGCTGAAACAGCCCGATCGTGCGCGCGAGCGGCTGGCCGTCTTCCTGCTCGCCGGATAGGAATTGCACCACGGGCTTGCAGCGTAGGATCGTTTTCAGTGCGCTCTGTTTGATCATCGGCTCGGCTCTTCCAGAGGTCGCAGCAGGTCGTGCTCGCGCCTGTAAGGCAGGGCCGGAGGCTTTAGAAGCCCCTGTGCCGGACCATCGGGTCCGGTTACGAGTTGGGAAGATCCGCCGTACGTTTCATCAGAATTAGTGCGTTATCACGGCCAATCGCACTCAGTTTATCGGAATCGAAAACGCCGCAATTCATGATCTGTTCAAGCTGCTCATCGACGAGTCGAAATGGATAATCGGTGCCGAAAAGAATTTGCGAGCTAGGGACCAGTTTGGATAGAGCGCCCATGGCGATTGGGTTGGAGGCTTGGGCTGTATCATAGTAAAAACCGGCAAGGGCAGGCATGAGCCCTTGAGGCAGTGCAGCCACCATGGGTGGGGATTTTGCCCACCCGACGAAACGCTCGATCAAATAAGGCATCGTCCCCCCAGCATGTGAGAAGATGATTTTTATGTTTGGATAGCGGGCGGGAATCCCTGCCGCTAGAAGCCCTGCAATCGCGCGACTGGTATCAGTCTGATATTCTATGAGATTACTGGGCACCTTCATCTGAAGGGCGTGACAACAGCTGGCCGTCGTGGGATGCGTGTAGACGACAGCATGCCGTCGATTCAGCTCCGCAAAGAGCGGATCGAAGAGTGGGTCGCCCAGCCACCTGTCCTGATAGCTAGTGAAAAGGGCGATCCCATCGGCTTTGAGGACGTCTAAGGCGTAGACCGCCTCCACCAGGCTCCCGTCAATGTCGGGCATGGGAAGCGTCGCGAACATGCCGAACCGACCCGTGTTGGCAGCGATCAGCTTGGCGCAATATTCGTTGCTGTCGCGCGCTAATGCCCGAGCGAGGCCTTTGTCTCCAAACCAGACGCCAGGGTTGCTGAGGGATAGAATGGCGGTTTCGACGCCGGCCAGATCCATCTGATCGAGGGAACGCCGGGCTGTCCATTTCTCCAAGGCCGTCAAAGAGGCCGCCGAACCACCGGAGCTTCCTGTGCTTGCCGGTACGCGAGCCAGATATCCCGGTGGGACGAAATGATGATGGACGTCAACCCAGCGTTTCTTCGTCGTCGATGAAGGTAGGCGCAATGATTGTGCCAAGGATCTGGTCGGCCCCAAGGTCGCGACGCCGGTTGCCGTAGCACCCATCAGGAAATGCCGACGAGCCAGGAAGCTGCATTGGCAGCCCGTCATGGTCGGGTCTTTACCACCGCGCATTTCCTTTGCTGTCACAGCATACCTCGATTTCCCGAAGCTGGTCTGAATATCGCGGTTGACCCCGCGAACCGATGCCATGCCGTCCCGCCTTTGATCGGATCGTCCGATATGACGGAGAACAGCGGATGATGGGGCCATCAGTCAGCCACAATCCTAGTCCTTCGGGGGCCTCTCATGCCGCGCTCGTGGCGGCTGCGATGCTCTGCATCGGGGCCGGCGTTGGTCGTCGGCGTGAAGGTGCCGGGTTTCGAATGGTTGTGTCCGTCAACGTCCGCAAATTGGCAGCTATGGGTGCCGTTCGGGCGGCTTGGCGTAGATCAGCTTTCTTCCTCTCCCTGAGATCGTCCATGTTGAGCTAGCGGTTTGCCTCGAGCCAGTTTTCGTGGCGCTCGACGGCGACGGCAGATCGATCAGCCTTGATCTGACAGCGGGGCAAGCCCACGACAATCGGATGGCAGAACCGATGCTGCAGCGCATGCGCGAAGGCGCGATCCTGCTTGTTGACCGCGCCTACGACAACAATGCCCTGCGAGACTTGGCCAAAAAAAGGCGGGCCTGGGCCAACATTCCGGCAAAACGGAGCCGCTAGGCCAGCTTGCCATTCAGCGCATCGGTCTACCGCTAACGCCTTGCCGCTCTGTCTCGCCTGGCGACCCAAGAGCCCCGGCCCGGCTCGCGGGCTGGTGAAGGCCATTACTACGGATTGGTCGATGTCGTGACAGTCCAGATGGGAGAGCGCTGGCGCAGAACGGCAATGGCCCGGTCGCCTATATCTGGGCGTAGTGGCGAAGCCCCTCCGGCAGATCATATCCCCATGACGCGTACGTTTGCAGAATGATCTTCGCCATCAGCGCGATCTCGGGCGAGGTATCGCCGGCGCGGTGGCTCATGATGATCGGTGAGGTCGCCGGGTCGCTGAGCGCCTTGTAGCAGACATCGTCGACGCGCGATTTCTGGACGGTTTCGGGCACGATGCAGATGCCTTCCTCGGCGGCGACAAGGCCGATGGCGATCTGCAGCTCGCGAGCCTCTTGCGCGATGCGAGGCTCGAGGCCCTGATCGTGAAACAGCGCCAGAACCTGATCCGCATAGCTGGGGCGCGGCGTGCGCGGATAGACGATCAGCGGTTCCTGCGCGATTTGCTGCAGTGAGATGGGGCCGTCCTGCAATGCCAGCGGATGGCCTGCCGGTACGGCTGCGACGAGGGGCTCTTCTCTGAGCACCGTCCGCCGGACGGCATCGTCCTCGAAACGGACGCGGCCGAAGCCGAGGTCGATACGCCCGTCTTTCAGCGCGGCGATTTGTTCGAGGCTGACCATTTCCACGAGCGAGAGATCCACGTCGGGAGCGGACGCACGAAATGCGCGGATGAGGGGAGGCAATCGGGAGTAGATGGTGGAGGCGACGAAGCCGATGACGAACCGGCGCTTTTCGATCATGAGTGACCGGCTGACCATTGCGCGCGTCTCTTCGACGCGCGCGAGGATCTGAACCGCCTGCTCGTACAGCAGGCGGCCCGCCTTTGTGAGGCGAAGAGGGCGAGAGGCGCGGTCGATCAGTTCTGCACCGATCTCTCTTTCGAGCTGCTGGATCTGTCGGCTGAGCGGCGGCTGCGCGATGTGGAGACGGTCCGCGGCCCGCGTGAAATTGCGCTCATTGGCGACTGCCACGAAATAGCGGAGCTGTCGCAAATCCATCAATCATACCTTTCTAGTATCACGCTGAGACTTCATTGATCTTTGGCGGATGCCCGACTCTAGCTTAATTATGCAGGAGGACAAACAAGTCGGAGGACGTCGGCAGTGGGCGTGCGAGTAAGCAGAATTGATACCCTGATTGTCGATGTGCCGACGATACGCCCCCATGTTCTGGCAATGGCGACGATGCACAGTCAGTCGGTCGTTCTTGTCCGTATCCTGAGCTCGGACGGTATCGAGGGCATTGGTGAGGGCACAACGATTGGTGGCTTGAGCTATGGTGACGAGAGCCCCGAGAGCATCAAGCTCGCGATCGACACCTATTTCGCTCCGATCCTCGAGGCCTGCGACATTTCGCGTGTTGGCGAGGTCATGGCGAAAATCGGCCGCCATGTCGTCGGCAACCATATTGCCAAGTGCGCGGTGGAGACGGCCCTCCTCGACGCATCCGGCAAACGCCTTGATGTATCTGTGTCCGAACTGATCGGTGGTGGACGCGTTCGCGATCGGCTTCCCGTCGCGTGGACGCTGGCCAGCGGCAGCACGGCGCGCGACATCGAGGAAGCCGAGGCGATGATCGAGGCGCGGCGGCATTCGATCTTCAAGCTCAAGATCGGCAAGCGCAGCGTGACGGACGATGTCGCCCATGTCGGCGCGATCAAGCGCGCGCTCGGGACACGCGGAAGCGTCCGCGTAGATGTGAACCAGGGCTGGGACGAGGCGCAGGCGGATCTCGGAATGGCGATGCTCGCCGATGTCGGCTGCGACCTGGTCGAGCAGCCGGTCGCTCGCGACGCCTTGCCCGCCATGGCGCGACTGTCGGCGCGGCACGCAATCCCGCTGATGGCGGACGAGGCGCTGCACGGCCCCCGTGATGCCTTCGCCATCGCCGCTGCCGCCGGTGCGCGTGTTTTTGCGGTAAAGATCGCCCAGTCGGGGGGACTGCACTCGGCCCATGATGTCGCCTGCATTGCGTCGGCTGCCGGCATCGGCCTTTATGGTGGCACGATGCTGGAAGCGGGCATTGGCACCGCTGCATCCGCGCATCTATTCGCGACATTTCCGAGGCTGGCGTGGGGCACGGAGCTCTTTGGTCCCCTGTTGCTCACCGAGGAGATTTTGGCCGAGCCGCTCGATTATGCCGACTTCTCGCTCGGCGTGCCCATGGGCCCCGGCCTCGGCATCGCGCTCGACGAAGACAAGATCGCCCATTTCCGCCGTGACCGCACGGCACCCAATCTTCATGTCGTTTCGGCGACCGGAGCCTGAACCATGCTCACTATGGTTGAGATGGATGTCCGCATCCCGCTGGACTTCGACAAGGGCGAGACGGAACGCCTGAAGGCGGCGGAGAAGGCCCGCTTCCAGGAACTGCAGCGGTCCGGAAAATGGCGCCACATCTGGCGCGTCGTCGGTCGCTACGCGAACGTCAGCATCTTCGACGTCGAGAGCAACGGCGAACTCCATGACATTCTGATGAGCCTGCCGCTCTTCCCTTTCATGGAGATGAAGGTGACGCCGCTTTGCCGCCACCCCTCCTCGATCCACGAGGACGATCGCTGACGTTCCGGTCGCCCAGTCCGAGAGAAGAACAGAGCGAAACCGCTTGAGAGGAAATCGCATGACCCAGCTCACCGAATCCGCCGAGATCGAGGCCTTCCTCGACAAGATCGCTGGCATCAACAATCCGGTCGCGGCGGGCAGCCAGCGCACCAGGGAGATCCTGCGCAAGATCGTCTCCGATCTGTTCGATACGATCGATCGCTTTGACGTCTCGGAAGACGAGTTCTGGCGTGCGCTCAACTTCGTTGCCGCGGGTGCGCCGGAATTCGGCCTCTGGGCGGCCGGTCTCGGTTTCGAGCGCTTCCTCGACATCCGCGCGGACGCCAAGGATCGCGCAGCCGGTGTGCCCGAAGGAACGCCCCGCACCATCGAAGGTCCGCTTTATGTGGCCGGCGCGCCGGTCGTTGAGCCGGGCGCGCGTATCGACGATGGGAGCGATATCGGGGAGACGCTCGTCATGCGTGGCCAGGTTCGCGACACCGACGGGAAACCTATCGCTCATGCCATCGTCGACGTCTGGCACGCCAACACGAAGGGCAATTACAGTTACTTCGACAAGAGCCAGAGCGACTACAATATGCGCCGCCGCATCAAGGCCGATGCCGACGGTCACTATGCCTTCCGCAGCATCGTGCCCCATGGCTATGGCGTCCCCGAAGGCGGTTCGACCGACCAGCTACTGAAGGCGATCGGCCGGCATGGTCAGCGCCCGGCGCACATCCACTTCTTCGTGACCGCCCCCGGCTATCGCCAGCTCACCACGCAGATCAACATCGATGGCGATCCCTATTTGTATGACGATTTCGCCTACGCGACCCGCGACGACCTGATCCCGGTCGTCGTCCGCAAGACCGATCTGGCGGACATTCAGGCGGCGGGCGTCGACGCGCCCTATGCGGATATCGTCTTCGACTTCACGCTCGCGCCCGCCGCCACGGCCGAGGACGAGGCATTCTCCAGCCGCTCGCGGGCTCTGGCCAACTGAGCGCAGGATGAGGAGAGAAACGATGGCCACTATACTTGAGCGCCTCGACAGCGCGGTGATCGAAGACGAGGAGCGCGGCGTCTACCGCTGCCGCCGGGACATCTTTACTGACGTCGAGATGTTCGAGCTCGAGATGACACACATCTTCGAGGGCAACTGGGTGTTCCTGGCGCATGAGAGCCAGGTGCCTGAGAACAACGACTATTTCACCACCTGGATTGGTCGCCAGCCGGTTGTGGTGACGCGCGATAAGACCGGAGAGCTTCACGCGCTGGTCAATGCCTGCGCGCACCGCGGCGCGATGCTCTGTCGGCGCAAGCATGGCAACAAGGGCAGCTTCACCTGTCCCTTCCACGGCTGGACCTTCAACAATGCAGGCAAGCTCCTGAAGGTGAAGGACGGCAAGACGGGCGATTATCCGGAAGCGTTCAACACGGACGCTTCGCATGATCTGAATCACGTGCCGCGCTTTCAGAATTATCGCGGCTTCCTGTTCGGCAGCCTCAACCCGGACGTGGTTTCGCTTGAGGAACATCTGGGAGGCGCCAAGGCCGTCATCGACCAGATCGTCGATCAGGCTCCCGACGGCATCGAGGTGCTGCGTGGTAACTCCTCCTACATCTATGACGGCAACTGGAAGCTCCAGATGGAGAATGGCGCCGACGGCTATCACGTCAGTTCCGTTCACTGGAATTATTCGGCCACGATGGGGCACCGCAGCTACGAGGCCGAAGGGACGCGAGCGGTCGATCCGGATGGCTGGTCGAAGAGCGTTGGCGGCGTCTACAGTTTCGAGCACGGGCACATCCTGCTCTGGACCCAGCTTCTCAATCCGGAGGTCCGCCCCATCTTCGCGCATCGGGAGGAGCTGGAATCCCGCCTCGGCAAGGATCGCGCCGGCTTCATCATTGGCCAGACGCGTAACCTCGGCCTCTATCCGAATGTCTATCTGATGGATCAGTTCTCGACGCAGATCCGCGTCGTGCGGCCGATCAGCGTCGATCAGACCGAGGTGACCATCTACTGCTTCGCGCCCAGGGGTGAGAATGCCAGCGAGCGCGCGACCCGCATCCGCCAATATGAGGATTTCTTCAACGTCAGCGGCATGGGCACGCCGGACGATCTCGAAGAGTTCCGCGCCTGCCAGACCGCCTATGCCGGCGCCGGCGATATGTGGAACGACCTCAGCCGTGGTGCGACGCGCTGGATCGACGGCCCGGACGAGAATGCGAGCGCGATCGGCCTGACGCCACTCTTGAGCGGCGAGCGCAGCGAGGACGAGGGCCTCTTCGTGCGGCAGCATGAATATTGGGCCGAGGCGCTTCGTTCGGCCATTCTGCGGGATGGCGGCGACCAGGCAATGGGCCATTCCGAGATGGGAGTTGCGGCATGACCCTCGCACTTCAGTCGGGCCTGGGCATCGAGCCGGTCTGCGCCTTCCTCTATCGCGAAGCACGTCTGCTGGACGACCGCCAGTGGGACGACTGGCTCGCTCTCTATTCGCCCAAGGTCGTCTTCTGGATGCCGGCGTGGGACGATGACGACCAGCTGGTCGATGATCCTCAGGCGCATATCTCGCTGATCTATTATCCCAACCGCGAAGGTCTGGAAGACCGGATCTTCCGCATCAAGACTGAGCGCTCGGGGGCGAGCACGCCGGAGCCGCGGACCAGCCACAATATCTCGAATATCGAGATAATGGAGGAGCGCGAGGGCCAGCTCGACCTGCGCTTTAACTGGCACACGCTCAGCCACCGCTACAAGAAGACCGACAGCTTTTTCGGAACGTCCTTTTACACGCTGGACACAAGCGGCGACGAGCCTGTGATCGTCGCCAAGAAGGTCGTGCTGAAGAGCGATTACATCCACCAGGTGATCGACATCTATCACATCTGATGTCGTCGCCGATGTGGCCGGAGAGGATAGAATGACTTATCGCATCGCGCTCAATTTCGAGGACGGCGCCACTCGCTTCATTGATTGCAAGGAAGGCGAGAAGGTTCTGGAAGCGGCCTATCGGAACAAAGTCAATCTGCCGATGGACTGTTCCGACGGCGTTTGCGCCACCTGCAAATGCCGCTGCGAGCAGGGCGAATATGACCTCGGCGATGACTATATCGAAGATGCGCTGACCCAGGAGGAGGCGAGCGAAGGGCTGGTGCTCACGTGCCAGATGGTGCCCTCGTCGGACTGCGTCATCGCCGTGCCCGTGCCGTCCACCGCCTGCAAGGTGAAGCCGGCCGAACATGGCGGCGAGGTAGCCTCCGTCGAGCTCGTTTCCGACAGCACGATCATTCTCAAGCTCAAGCTCGATGCGCCCGACGCGCTCGATTTCCTGCCCGGCCAATATGTGAACATCACGGTGCCGGGCACGGGTGAGCACCGCTCCTATTCCTTTAGCTCGAAGCCGGGCGCGGAAAAGGCGAGCTTCCTGATCCGTAACGTGCCCAACGGGCTGATGAGCCGCTGGCTGGCAGACCAGGCGCAGCCCGGTGCCCGGATGACGTTTGTCGGCCCGCAGGGCAGCTTCTTTCTGCGCGGCGTCGAGCGGCCGGTCGTCATGCTGGCTGGCGGGACGGGGCTTGCGCCCTTGCTGTCGATGCTCGAGGTGCTTGCCGATCAAGGTACGGATCAGCCCGTTCACCTGATCTATGGTGTGACGAAGGACGACGATCTCGTCGAGATCGACCGGCTCGAAGCGCTCGCCGATCGGCTGCCGACCTTCACTTGGGTGAGCTGCGTCGCCGATCCCGAGAGCGCACATCCGCGCAAGGGTTATGTCACCGCGCACCTGAAGGACGAGCATCTGAATGCGGGCGATTGCGATGTGTATCTCTGCGGCCCGCCGCCGATGGTCGAGGCGGTTCGGAGTTTCTTCGCAGAGAGGGGCGTGAAGCCGAGTCACTTCCACTATGAGAAGTTTGCGGCGAGCGAACTGGTGCCGGCATGATCTTCGCCGATCGCTTCGCGGGGAAGGTGCTGGTTGTCACCGGGGCGGCGCAGGGGATTGGTCGCTCGGTTGCCCTGCGTGCCGCTGCCGAGGGCGGCCGCGTCCTGTTCGTTGATCGGGCCGAATTCGTAGTCGAGGTTGCGGCGGAAGCGGAGGGCAGGGGGCAGGGCTTCATCTGTGACCTCGAAACCTACGACGGCGCTGTTGCGGCCATGTCCGAGGCGGTGCGTTGCTTCGGCGGGATCGACATTCTGATCAATAATGTCGGCGGCGCGATCCGGATGCGTCCCTATGACGCGTTCGAGCCACAGCAGATCGAAGCGGAGATCCGCCGCTCGCTGATGCCGACTTTGTGGTCGTGCCACGCGGCGCTCCCGCACATGCTCGAAAGGGGGCGTGGCACCATCGTCAACGTTTCCTCCAACGCGACGCGCGGCATCCATCGTGTGCCTTACTCTGCGGCCAAGGGCGGCATCAATGCCATGACCCAGAGCCTCGCGATGGAATATGCGACGCGCAACATCCGCGTGGTCGCGGCCGCTCCGGGCGGCACCGAGGCGCCGCCACGGCGCGTGCCGCGCAACACGGACGGTGAGACGGCCGAGGAAAGGGCGTGGATGGGAGAGGTGGTCGAACAAGTCACCGAATCCAGCTTCTTCAAGCGTTACGGCACCATCGATGAACAGGTGGCGCCCATTTTGTTCCTCGCCTCTGACGAGGCCAGCTACGTCACTGGGAGCGTCCTTCCGGTCGCCGGCGGCGATCTCGGTTAGAAGGATATTTTATGCCTTTTGTCGTGCGTGACGATGTTCGTCTGGCATGGACGGCGTCGGGGCCGCAGGACGCGCCCACGCTGCTACTGCTCAACTCGATCGGAACGAGCAGATGCCTCTGGGACGAGGTAGTGCCTCGTCTCGCTGGCTATCGCCTGGTCCGCATGGATACGCGCGGGCATGGCGAATCTGCCGTGCCGGCCGGTGACTACAGCCTGGATATGCTTGCGCAGGATGCGTTGGCGGTTCTCGACGCGGCTGGGATCGACAAGGCGGTGATCGCAGGTGTTTCGCTCGGCGGAATGATCGCGATGCAACTCGCGCTGGATTATCCGGAGAGGGTGTCCGGGCTTGTTCCGATCTGCACCTCGGCAACGATGGACAGCAAGGCGTGGCAGGCGCGGATCGATACGGTTCGCGGCGAAGGCATGGAAGCGATCGTGTCTTTGGCGATGGGGCGTTTCTTGTCGCCGGAGTTCATCGCTCGCCATCCGGCGACGACTACCAGTGTCGAGCATGGCGTGAGGAGTATGAACGCTGCGGGATATGCGGGCTGCGGCGCGGCGATCCGCGACATGGACATTCTGGGCCGGCTGCCGGGTATTTCGGTTCCGACCCTGGTGATCAGCGGCGATCTCGACACGTCCACACCCTATCGGGGCCATGGCGAGCATCTCGTGTCCGCTATATCGGGGGCAAACGCGCTCGAACTCCATTGTGCGCATCTTGCGCCGCTCGAGGCTCCGGTCGAACTGGCCGATGCCCTGGCCCGCTTTGTTGCGGCGTCTGTGCTCGAGTGCGCCTAGGGCGTATCGCCCCGGCTTCGCCGTGATTGCCTGATCACCGAGTAGGGAACACTCGGTTCGAATTCGCTTCGCGACATTGGCAGCACGGCTTCGGAAAGTCCCTACGGCAAGGCGGAGGGGCGTTGCCGCCAGGGCCGGCGCCCCGCCCTTGAGGCGGGGCGCCGTCACCCAACTTAAATGCGCTCGACGGCGAGTGCGAGGCCCATGCCGACGCCGATGCAGAGCGTCGCCAGCCCGCGCTTGCCGCCGCTCTTCTCGAGCTGATGGACGAGCGTCAGGGCAAGGCGCGCGCCGGTCATGCCGAGCGGATGGCCGAGCGCGATCGCGCCGCCATTGGCGTTGACATGCGGCGCATCGTCCGGGAGGCCCAGCGTGCGCAGCACGGCGAGCGACTGGCTGGCAAACGCCTCGTTGAGCTCGATCGCGTCGAAGTCGGCGATGGAGAGGCCGAGGCGTGCCGTCAGCTTCCGGATCGCGGTGACAGGCCCGATGCCCATGACGCGCGGCTCGACGCCCATCGACGCCATGCCCAGGATGCGGGCGCGGGGCTTCAATCCGTGCGCCTTCGCGGCCGCCTCGCTCGCGATGATCATCGCGGCGGCGCCGTCGTTGATCCCCGAAGCGTTGCCGGCGGTAACGGTGCCGTCAGGACCGAACAGAGGATTCAGCCTCTGTAACGCTTCGATGCTCGCGTCGGCGCGGGGATGCTCGTCCACCGACACCTCGGCGGTCTCGCCCTTCTTCTTTCCTGGCACCGTGACCGCGATAATCTCTTCCGCGTGGAAGCCGCTCTGCTGGGCCGCGGCCGCGCGCTGCTGGCTGCGGAGCGCGAACGCATCCTGATCATCCCGGCCGACCTTATAGTCCTCGGCGACATTCTCGCCCGTCCTCGGCATTGTCTCGGTGCCGTAGAGAGTGTCGAGCGCGGGGTTGACGAAGCGCCAGCCCATCGTCGTGTCCTCGATCTTCTGGTTGCGGCCGAAGGGCCCATCGCTTTTTCCCATCACGAAGGGCGCGCGAGTCATGCTTTCGACGCCGCCGGCGATGGCAAGGCTGATCTCGTCGCTGCGGATTGCCCGCGCCGCAGCGCCTACGGCATCGAGCCCGGAGGCGCAGAGCCGGTTGTGCGTCACGCCGGGTACCGTGTGCGGCAGGCCGGCGAGCAGCAGACTCATGCGCGCGACGTTGCGGTTGTCCTCGCCGGACTGGTTGGCACAGCCGTAGAAGACGTCCTCGATCGCGGCGGGATCGAGATCCTTATTGCGCTCGATCAGCGCTTTCATCGGCAACGCGCCAAGATCGTCGGCGCGTATCTTGGCGAGGCTGCCGCCATAGCGGCCGATCGGCGTGCGGACGGCGTCGCAGATGAATGCTTCGGTCATGGTTCGTCTTCTCTTGTTGGTCTGGCTTCAGGCGGCCTGGGCGTAGGCGGGGTAGGCTAGAGCCAGCCCGGTGAGTTCGCGCAGCGTCTCGATCGCCATGCCGTCCACCATCTCGATCACGCGGGCGCTGTGAGGCCCTACTTCGAAGACCGCGAGATCGGTGTAGACGCGCGACACGCAGCCGAGACCGGTCAAAGGATAGGTGCAGGCTTCCACCAGCTTGCTCTCGCCCTGCTTGGTGAGCAGTTCCATCATCACGAAAGTCTGCTTGGCGCCGATCGCGAGATCCATCGCGCCGCCCACGGCGGGGATCGCACCGGGCTCGCCGGTGTGCCAGTTGGCAAGATCGCCCTTCATCGAGACCTGGAAGGCGCCGAGCACGCAGATGTCGAGATGCCCGCCGCGCATCATCGCGAAGCTGTCGGCATGATGGAAATAGCAGCCGCCGGTGAGCAGGGTAACGGCTTGCTTGCCGGCGTTGATGAGCTCCCAGTCCTCCTCGCCGGGGGCAGGCGCGGGGCCCATGCCGAGCAGACCGTTCTCGCTCTGGAGGAAGATCTCGCGATCGGCGGGCAGATAGTTGGCGACCTTTGTCGGCAGGCCAATGCCGAGGTTCACATAGGCGCCTTCGGGAATGTCCCGGGCGACGCGGGCGGCCATCTGGTCGCGGTTCAGACGGTTCATGAGGCTTCTCCCAGTCAGGCGGCGACGGCTTGGGGCCGTGCAGGCGCGATCTCGACGACGCGCTGAACGAAGATGCTGGGCGTGATCACGACCTCGGGGTCGATTTCGCCCAGCGGCACGATCTCGGAGACCTGCGCGATCGTGGTCTTCGCCGCCATCGCCATGATCGGCCCGAAATTGCGTGAGGTCTTGCGATAGACGAGATTGCCCCAGCGATCGCCCTTGTGCGCCTTGATCAGTGCGAATTCGGCGTGGATCGGATATTCGAGCACATAATGCTTGCCGTCGATCTCGCGGGTCTCCTTGCCCTCGGCGAGCAACGTTCCGTAGCCCGTGGGCGTGAAAATGGCGCCGAGGCCAGCGCCCGCCGCCTGGATCCGCGCGGCCAGATTGCCCTGTGGCACGAGTTCCAGCTCGATCTGGCCCGCACGATAGGCTGCATCGAAATGATGTGAGTCCGTCTGACGCGGGAATGAGCAGACGATCTTCCTCACCCGGCCCGCCTTGATGAGCGCTGCGACACCGGTTTCGCCGTTGCCGGCATTGTTGTTGATGATGGTGAGATTACCGACGCCGCGTGCGATCAGGGCGCTGATGAGCTCATCCGGCATCCCGGCCGTGCCGAAGCCACCGATCATGATCGATGCTCCGTCGGTGATATCCGCGACCGCTGCTTCCGCATTGGCCAGCTGCTTGTCGATCATCCGAGTCTCCAGGCTTCGGAATTCAAGATTGATGGAGGTCTCATCCTGTTGGCCTATTGCGTCAACCGATAAACGTCATATTGTCCGATAATCGGTTATTCGGAGTTGTGGAGATGCAGGATCTTTCGATGTTCGACGCCAAGGGGGATCCGGAGTTCATGACCTCGCTCGCCCGGGGTCTCGCTGTGCTCCGGTGCTTTGCGGACGAGCAGCGGCCGATGACAATTGCGCAGGCCAGCCGCCGGACCGGTCTGAGCCGTCCGGCCGTTAAACGCTGTTTGCACACACTCGTGCGGCTCGGTTATGCGCTGCAGGACGGCGCAAATTATATGCTGCGTCCAAAGGTTCTGGCGCTCGGCTACGCCTATCTCTCGTCCAGCACGCTTGCGATGCGCGCGCAGCCGCTGCTGGACCAGCTTCGAGACGAATTGCACGAGTCCTGCTCGCTCGGCGTCATCGAGGAGGACGAGGTCTATTATGTCGCCCGCGCCGAGGTTTCCCGGATCATGTCGATTGCGCTGCGGGCAGGCAGCCGCCTACCAATCTACTGCACATCGATGGGAAGGGTGCTGATGGCAGGGCAGCCAAGGGCAGCTCAGGAGGCCTATCTGCGCCGCGCCGAGTTGGTCGCGCGAACGACGAAAACGGTAACGGAGCCATCGAGCTTGCTTGCCCTGTTCGATCATGTGGCGGAGGAAGGCTATGCGATCATTGATCAGGAGCTCGAGCTTGGCCTGCGCTCAATTGCGGTGCCGGTGATCGGGAAGTCGGGCGTCATTGCTGCGATGAATATCGGGACGCAGGCTGCACGTGTGACATTGGCCGAATTGCGCTCACGCTATTTGCCGGCGCTGAAACGGGCTGCGCGCGAGCTCTCTGCATCAGGGATCGCGTGAGATCGGTCTCCGGGCGACGCTCAAAAAAATGGGCAAGCGGATCGGGGGCAGGCCGCGTCGAAGGCGAGCCAGCCGGTCCATCAACGCGTCGATCCTGTGCAGGTAAGAGCGAGAGCTCAGGCGCATCAAACCGCTTCTCGTGGAATTGATCACGAAGCCTTGAAACATATCGGATAGCGAGGCATCGAATCGTTCGCGACCGGTAAAAAGTCTTCTCCCATGGAGTAATCCAAAAACTCCCGTGCGGCGCGGCCGACCACATTCACTTTTCAGCGCCGGCCTGCGCGTAAGCTCCGGTGTGGAGTATGACAATTGCCTCGGGATGCGATATACATAAGCCGTGGGTCACTGAGGGTCTGCGTGAACAGATTAGCGTCGGAGTGTCGAGCCGGTATCGTCGAAGGAGTAGCATCGGAACGAAAGTTCGTCAGCGGCAGACTTTGTTGCAATTGACGAACGATTTTGCGGTAACGTTGAAATGGGACGATACGACATTCGCCTGTCGGGAAATCCATCGGACATTGTATGCGCCTCACGACTTTGGAGTGCCGTCAGCTCGGCGGTCGTTGGAACGCGTAAGTCCCTAATGTGCTCATTGAGGAGGTAGATCGCGACAAATATCCTCTCGGGAGTGGGCCAATGCAGAGCGGGATATCAGTAAAATTAGACCAAATTGAACGCCTGGGCGATCAAACCAGAAGAGATCCGACACTGCGATCGCAGGCGCAGAGGCCGCGGCGCGTTGCTGTTGTCATAGCGGGATTGGGGGCCGGCGGGGCTGGGGGTGTTCTCAGTATCATAACGGACCGGTGGGCAAAAAAAGGCCGCGAGGTTTGGGTTATCTCGTTCGATTCTCCTCAAGATCGGGTCTTCCACAAATTCGCTCCCGAAGTTCATTTGGTGCGCCTCGGAATTAGCAAGCACGGCGGTCGTTTCTCTCGAGTTTTTACCGTTATACGTCGTATTTATAAATTAAGACGGACAATTAGCGAACTACATCCGGAGTTGGTTGTGTCATTTTTGACAAAAATTAATGTGATCACGCTATTGGCGGTACTTTGTACACCGAACCGCGTGGTAATATCAGAAAGGAACAATCCAATCGCGCAGAACGTACATCCTGTCTGGAACATGATTTTGCGAAATTTAATCTGGCGTGCGGACGCGATTGTCATGCAGACCAGAGCAAGTCTCATATGCCTTAGTCGTTCTGCTCGTATTCGCGCGCGCGTCATTCCTAACCCCATCTTGCTCACAGATGTGCAACCGAATACAGGGGCGATGGTGCTCGCGGCCGTAGGGAGGCTGACTTACCAAAAGGGGTTTGACCTACTGCTTGAAGCGTTTGCCATGGTTGGACCGCGTCACCCTAACTGGAGATTATTTATTTGGGGTGAAGGCGAAGAAGCTGATGTGCTAGAAGCGATGATTCGCAAAATGAATCTTGGTGATCAGGTCAAACTCTGCGGAATTAGTCATAGCCCGGAGGAGTGGGTTAGTTCCGCCAGCGCGTTCGTCTTGTCTTCACGCTATGAGGGGTTTGGTAACGTGCTTGCGGAAGCTATGGTGGGAGGACTCTCTGTCGTGGCTTACGATTGCGAATTTGGTCCCCGCGAGATTATACAGAATGGTGTCAATGGTCTTTTGGTGCCCGCCGAAGATGTCATGGCGCTGGCCTCAGGGCTCAATCAGATCATGGGAAATAGCGAACTTAGAACCAGGCTGGGAAATGCGGCTCGCGCCGTGGCGCAGCGCTATGATCCGGATGCAATAGTCAATCAATGGGAGGAAGTGATTACTCGCATTGTGCCTCAAGTATAAAGCATTATCGCCGATCAGCCGAGTGAGCGTGGCTCACTCATCAACGATGCCGGCAGTTTTCAGAGACGTTGCACTTCAGAGCTGGGTGGGAGGGACGACCGTCTCGACCTTGCCCGTCGCGACATCGTAGACGAGGCCTGTCACCGTATAACCTTCCGATACATGCGGGTTGGCCTTGAGCGTCTCGATGTCGACCGCCACCGCCTTGTAGGGATTGGTGATAGCCAGAGCGTCGAGCTGCTCCGCCTCGACATGCATGTGCTTCGCAAGCAAGCCCGGGGCGTGATGGTGGCCATGTTTGATGCCGCAGTCGGTGTGGTGCACCGCGATCAGGTTCGACCCGGGGCCAACCTTCCTGCCCGCCGCCTGCGTTACCGTGCGCAGGATCTCAATCGTTTCGAGCAGTGCCGGATTGACGCGACCACCGACGTTGCGGATGACGGCGGCCTCGCCCGGCTTCAGCTTGAAGATGTCCATCGGATCGACGCGGGGATCGACGCAGCCAAGGATGAGCGTCTTACTCGACGGCATCATCTTCAGGTCCGGATTGAATCCGCTATCAGCGAATTCGGCGTTACGGCTCATCAGGGTTTCGAGAGTGTCCATGATATCCTCCAATAGATTTAGCACGAACAACTGCTGTTGTTTTGCTGAGGCAGGAGCCGGTTTCGGCTTGGTTCCTGATCCCTTCGATGCCGGGGAAATGAGGCTTCGGGCGGTACGCCGGTAGCCGTTCGCTCCGGCTAAGATTTATCTCGATCCAGCATAGATAAGACGGGATGTCGCCGCATCCGACCTCTCATCGATTGTCGGAACGCTTGAATTTCTGCTAGATCAGCATGAGCCGTCAGGTGATCTTCCTCGACAGAAGCTACGTCATCAAGCGCGATAGGAAGCGGTCTTGAAGGACATTCTGACGCTCAAGATCTACACTCGTGTCGCGAGACTCGGCAGCTTCTCCGCCGCCGCCCGGGAATGCGGTCTCGCCCAATCGCAGGTCTCGCGGATGGTCGCTGAGCTCGAAGCAGGCCTCGGCGTCCGACTCCTCTCGCGTACCACCCGCGCCGTGACTCCGACGGAGGCCGGCCTCGAGTTTCTCGTGCGTATGGAGTCGGTTCTGGCGGCGATCGAGGATGCCGAGAACAACGTGCGTGAGACGGGTGAGTTGCGCGGGGTGGTCCGCATCGCCATGCCGACGACAATGGGCATTCGGGTGATCATTCCCCGTTTGTCTGCCTTCACGGAACGACATCCCCAGCTTCGCCTCGAACTGATGCTCGATGACCGGATGCGAGACATGGTCCGGGAAGCAATCGATGTCGGTATCCGGGTGGGCAATCTGGCCGATGCATCGGGCACGATGAGGCTGATCGGAACGATGGACCGGGTCCTCGTCGCGGCAGCGTCCTACGCAGAACGCTACGGCATTCCAGAACTGCCGGCTGATCTCAATGCGCATCGTATCGTTGCTGGCCCGGTCGCTCCGACCTCGCGGTCCTGGAAGTTCGAGCGCGACGGCCGGACGGAGGTGGTCGAAGTGCAGCCTCACATTTCGATCAACGACACAGCTGGAGCTCTTGCAGCCGCGGTCGGTGGTCTCGGTATTACCGCTACGACGTCGTGGGCATGCCGGCACGAATTCCAGACGGGCGAACTCGTACAGGTACTTGCCGGTTGGAAAATGGCGGAACTTCCAGTCCACGCTTATTTCCCGATGGGACGAACAACTCGCCTGGCTGCCCGCGCCCTCGTCGATTTCCTCATTGCCGAGTTACGCAACGATCCGCCCCCAGCGTCAACTCGGCCTGACTGAGCGCGCGGTTGCCCTGATGAATTGGATGAAATCGATATTGGGAGCTTCTAGTGGCGGGAAGGCGGCCAGGCGGCAACGCGCCAGGTTACGACGTTCCGGCGGCCTTGAACGAAGTTCGCACGCGTCACCCTTTCTGAAGGTCAGACCGGCCGATCCGTTCGACCATATTCGCGGCCGAGCTCGACGATCGCGGCAAGATGCGGCGCTTCTGGCGCGAGGGCGAACTGCCGGCGATCTGCAACCCCGGGCGTGCCGCTCTGCTGGTCGGGCAAAGAGCGACTGCTGCCTGGCTACGGCTCACGTTGAGGCATCTGGGCCGGCATCTGTGATCGAATTTCGCGATTATCGAAGATTGTGATTAGTTTTCACAACCGGTGAATGGATGCACAAGGGCGGGTCTCGATTTGCCTCCAAAATGGCCGCTGATCGTTGACGGATTCGGCAGAAACGCGCCCACTTCCGGACATTCTCGGAGCTCGGCGCCGTTCCCGATTGCGGTCGGTCCGCGTCAGCCGATGGATCGCCAGCAGGATCGGAATGCCTTCGTCGGGGTGGATTTTTGCCCGTCCGCAAGGGGACGGAGGATCGAAAGCTGACCCTGCGCTTCCTGTCATCGCGGCATGGTCAAGGCGAAGCGAACCCTCGATGACGAGGTGGAAGCAGGCGGTGAACCTATCCACGATCGTATGGTGCGGGCGGGGCGTCACCCAGCAGGCAATGCCACCCCGTTCAAGTGCGATACAGCCCATGCCGTCTATCGCCCTGCCATCTCCACTAGGATTGCGACGACGATGAAGACGCCTGCTCTGTTTGCCATTTTCCTTTGTACCACGGCTGCTTCAGCGCAGAATCTCCCCGATCGCCCCGTCACGCGCATGGAAGTCATCGCCGCCGCCAAGGCGCAGTTCCAGAAGATCGACACCAATCACGACGGCATCGTCACGCGTGCCGAGTTCGACGCCTATCGTTCGAAACAGGCCGCCTCTGGCGGCGACGACAGTCCGTTCACCCATGTCGGCGGTCATTGGTTCGATCATGCTGATCCGAACGGAACGGGTCGCGTGACACTGGAACAGGCGGAACAACATCCGCTCCAGATGTT
>OUNM010547837.1_pt1 | contig 43236 bp, 33 predicted proteins | sample 1769961 | NCBI WGS metagenome assembly OUNM01 (sample SAMEA3914820, study PRJEB12502) | metagenome | biome: forest; material: soil | place: USA | collected 2012-03-12 | depth 0.3 m | reverse complement strand
GCAGCCCACCTCCCATCAGCATCCCCTTCCCTGGCGTCTCCTTTTGGCGAACGTCCGCTGTTTTCCGGCCCCATTCCTGTCTTCGCAATTCTACTTATAGACGACAAGAGCGCACTGCTGGGCTGTGAAAGCGGGACTTGAAACCTTGTCTTGCTGTGTTTCTCTCCCCTCTGCCCCTCTTGCTTGCAGGCTGTTGAGGCTGTTGCAGGTGTTGCAGCCCTTCGAGTTTCGAGTTTCCGAAAAGCCCGGCCATTTTTATTCAGTGCCGGCAAACAAACACAGCAGACACCCAGCTCTTTTCTTCGGAGCTTGAGGCGTCTGGATCAACCAACCTCAACCGAACCGACCGACCGACCGACCGACCGACGAACCTGCCGCAGTTGAGACAAGAGCAGGGCCACCTCGCGCTTTGTTGCCAACATGGGGTGTGTCTTGCCCGATGCCCTCTAGCCCTTGCAACGTGCCTAGCTCAGTGGAGTACTAACTGGTTGTGCAGTGTTCCCAAGTTCTTCAGATGGCTCTCGGAGCGCTATCCCGCCATCTCGCAGCTCATCGCCGAGAACCGGATCCCCGAGTTCGATTGCCTTTACGTACGCGAGCCTCCCATCACCCCAGAAGCCCGACTTTCCTCTCCAGCAATCTGCTAACCGCGGTTCTCTCTTGCAGCTGGACATGAATGGTATCATTCACAACTGCACACACAAAGATTCCGACGATGTCCAGTTCCGCCTCAGCGAGGAGGAGATGTTCATAGCCATCTTCAACTACATTGAGCATCTTTTTGGCAAGATTAAGCCTAAGAAGCTGTTCTTCATGGCAATCGATGGCGTGGCCCCCCGTGCCAAGATGAACCAGCAGCGCGCTCGCCGTTTTCGTACTGCTCTCGAGGCCGAGAAGGCGCGAGACAAGGCCGTCAAGGAGGGCAAGGAGCTTCCCAAGGAGGAGCCCTTTGATAGCAACTGTATCACGCCCGGTATGGTTTTCCACCCGCTCCTCTGCCCGCTCAAGTCCAGCCAGCCCCTGAGGTGCTAACCCAGTTTCCACAGGAACCGAGTTCATGGCCAAGCTCACCCAGCAGCTCAAGTACTTCATCAACAAGAAGGTGTCGGAAGACAGGGACTGGCAACAGCCCGAGATTGTGCTCTCTGGGCACGAGGTTCCCGGCGAGGGCGAGCACAAGATTATGGAGTACATCCGGAATGCCCGCGCCCAGCCCGAGTATAACCCCAACGTCCGCCACTGCCTCTACGGCCTCGATGCCGATCTTATCATGCTGGGGCTTCTGAGCCACGACCCGCACTTCTGCCTCCTCCGTGAGGAGGTTACATTCGGCCGCCAGGCAAAGCACAAGTCGAAGGAGCTGGAGCATCAGAACTTCTACCTGATGCATCTCTGCATCGTCCGAGAATACCTGGAGCTCGAGTTTCAGGATCTCAAGCGGGAGGGCGCAATGTCCTTCCCATTTGACATGGAAAAGGTCATCGATGACTTCATCCTCATGGCCTTCTTCGTCGGCAACGATTTCCTACCGAACCTGCCTCACCTCCACATCAACGAGGGTGCCTTGGCGACCATGTTCAGGATATACAAGGCTGTCCTGCCCAAATGCGACGGCTATATCAACGAGAACGGAACTGTCAACCTCAAAAGGCTTGGTCTCCTCCTTGACGAGCTCGGAAAAGAGGAGTATCGCTTCTTTGAGCATGAGAACGAGGATGCCAGCTGGCTAAGGGGCAAGCGGATGCTCGAGAACGACGAGGCCGAGAAGGTGAGAGCGAGAGCCAAGGGCAAACTTATTGTCAGCTCGGACCAGAAGACCCTTTGGAAGCAGACGATTCGCAAGTTCCTCACCAACCGCACCTCCGAGACTTTGGACCTTGGCGCCGAGCTCAAGGCTGCAGACCGCAAATTTGTTCAGGATCTCGCCGAAGCTGCTCACTTGGAGTGGGCCACAAAGCCCGATGACGAAGGCCATCGCCATCTCATCTTGTCCTACCCCGCTAGGGACGAAGGGGACGAGGATGATGAGGAGTCTCAGTCAGCGGTGCTGCGCATCGTCAGGAGATATGACAATGCCCAGGCACTCGACCTCACCTCGGACGACGCCCAAGCGGCGATGGAGGCCAAGTACAGGCAAAAGTTCCAGGAATGGAAAGACGAGTACTACTTCAAGAAGTTTGAAGACTGGACCCCGCAGAACAAGGAGGACGAGCTCCGGAAGCTGACCGAGAACTACGTTCAAGGCCTGCAGTGGGTGCTTTACTACTACTATCGTGGTATTGCCTCGTGGCCGTGGTTCTATGGCTATCACTTCTCTCCCATGATCTCAGACGTCATGAAGGGGTTGAATGCGGATCTCGATTTCAAGCTGGGCCAGCCTTTCAGGCCAAACGAGCAGCTCATGGGTGTCCTGCCGGACCGCAGCAAGAAGATTGTTCCCACCGTGTACTGGGAACTCATGACGGACCCCAAGTCGCCCATCATCGACTTTTATCCCAGAGACTTTGAGCTGGACATGAACGGCAAGAAGATGGACTGGGAAGCCGTCGTCAAGATTCCCTTCATTGAGGAGAAGCGATTGCTGGCGGCCATGGCCCCCAAGAACGAGCTCCTCTCGGACGACGAAAAGGCGCGCAATGACTTTGGAGTGGCCCTAAAGTTCACATACTCTGAAGATGTGGACTTCACCTACCCTTCTTCCCTGGTCGACGTCTTCCCGCCCATCGCGCACTGCCACTGCGTGGAGAACATCTTCGATCTCCCTGCTGTGGAAGGGCTGGAATACCGGGCTGGCCTCACCGATGGTGCCCTGCTCAACATCAAAGCCTTGGCGGGGTTTCCCAGCCTGGCTACGTTGCCATATGTCGCCAATCTTGGCTTCCACGGAGTCAATGTCTTCCAACAAGACAGCCGCAACGAGAGCATGATTGTCAATCTGCTTGGAACAGACATGCGCACCAGGGCCGAAGTTGCAAAGGTCAAGCTTGGCCAGCGCTGCTTCGTCGGTTACCCATTCCTGCAAGAGGCCAAGATTGTGAGGGTCTCGGATGAGCTTTTTGACTACACCCTGGCCGAGGATGGGAGTGGTCAGGTCGCCGTCAGGAATCACTCCCCTCGTGACATTGAAGACTGGAACAAGAAGGCCGACAGAATCGAGAATTTCTACAGCAAGCGGCTAGGAATCCTGATCGGCGCTGTCGAGTCATTGGTTTCCGTTCAAATGCTGAAGGGTCTGATCAAGACTGACGAAGGAGCGACCGTGAAAGAGTACGGTGAGATCCCGGGCATGGAGACCGAGTACGCCTCACAGATTATCGTGGACGAGGTCGTCAACGAGGATGAACGATTCATTGAGAAGGCTGCTTTGCCCGTCGAAGAAGAGTTTCCCCTCAAGTCGATCGGCTTCTTCCTTGGTGATTTCAACTACGGCCAACCTTTGGAGATTGCAGGCTACTCGGCTGGGAAGCTCTCCATCTGGCTTGCTGTCTTGGAGAAGGCCGAGCCAGACTTTGCCAAGAAGATCATCCACGATGCCCAGAGGGGTATGCACTACGTCCCTTCCTACATGGTGGCCAAGCAACTGGACTTGCACCCTCTCACGCTCAGCAAGATCACGTCGTCGTACTTTGTTCGGACGGTTGGCGACCTCAGAGTCAACCTTGGTCTCAATCTCAAGTTTGAGGCGAGGAAGCAGAAGGTGCTGGGCTATTCCCGCAAGTCCCAGACCGGTTGGGAGTTCAGCCCCGCTGCCGTCCACTTGATCGTCGAGTACATGACGCGGTTCCCCGATTTCTTTGCCGGAGTCAAAAGGAACCCGTCGGGTGCCGAGCTCACTGAGACTGACCTCTGGAGTGACCCCTCCGTCGCGGCAACCAGGGTCAAAGAAATTGGCGCCTGGGTGAAGACGCTCAAGACTAGCTCCATGGAGCGGGTGCCTCTTGATGCCGAGCAGCTTGACTCGGACGTTGTCATGCAGCTCGCGACCGAGGCCGACAACCAGCAGATAAGCGCGATCCCTTCCCACCCTAAGAAGATGAACGGCGTGCCGCGCAACGCGCTCATGAGACCCGAAGACGCCGAGCACCGCCTCGGCAACCAGAATTTTGCCTTGGGTGACCGCGTCGTCTATGTCGCCAGTACTGGCAAGGTCCCCATCGCCTTCCGCGGCACCGTCGTCGGTATCAGCCGGACCCCGACGGCCAAGCTCCTCGACGTCGTTTTCGACGTTACGTTCATGAGCGGCACCACCCTCGGCGACCGCTGTCCGCCCTTCCGCGGCCAGACCGTTCCCTCCACCGTCCTTCTCAACCTCAGCACCCGCCAAGTTGTCGCGGGATCTAAAGCTCAAGTCGCCAGACAACCGGTCAGCCCGTCGGTCACCACCCTGACAGCCCACGGCGGCTACCACATGAACGGCAAGCGCTTCCAAGACGCGGCGGCCCCGGCGCCCTTGCAGGGAAGCTGGCGCGGCGCGCTCAACGGAGGCAACCGCGGCAGGGGAGGCCAGCAAGTCCCGCGGGGCCCGATCCAAGGCAACCTTCCGTACCGTCCGCATCAACAACAACAGCCGGACGGCGCATATGGCGGGCAGGGTCAAGGTCGCGGCCGTGGCGGCAGCCAGTTCCGGGGCGGTCGTGGAGGGGCGCCGCCAATGTATGGTGCTGTGCCTCCTCCGTCGAGCTTGGATGCGCCGAGGGGTGGGCGCGGCGGCCGTGGACGGGGTGGCAGGGGAAGAGGGGATGGGCAGGGTTTTAGAGGACGCGGTGGCAGAGGCGGTGCTCAGCAGCAGCAAACACCCGCGGCGCCGTCTCAGGGGTAGGAACCTGGGTGGTAGACTGAGGTGTGATCGCGATGGGATTGGGGGAGACGACATTGGGAGCATGATTGGACGAGGTGTACAGTAGATGATGAGAAGATGGATGAGACAACTGCTGTCTGCTAGATGGGGGGGGGGGGGATATTCACCTGCTCGATCTAGTATTCATGCATGGTATACAAGAAGTGAATCATGCAGAGTGTTGGTTGACAAGTTCCAGCCAAAACAGCGCGAGAAAACCCAAGTAAAATGACGGCACTGTCTCTAAATAAAATACATAGAGATCCAACTACGCCTTGCTCTCCGCCTTCTTCTTAATCGCAGGGAAGCTGAACTTCTTGCTCAGGCCGTTCCTGAGCGTCTTCCACTTCCAGAAATCGGCGTCCTGGTTCCACGTCAGGAGGCCCACCCACGGCTGCACGTTGTAGTGCAGTCTCAACACGACGTCGTCCTTCTCGGCCACCTTGCCCGACGGGTGCGTGATCTGGTACTTGGGGCGCTGGTTCTTGAGGGTGAGTTTCCCGCTGTGCGTCTGTCAGCCCACCAGTCCACGAGGCAGGTGAAGAATCGGAACATACCGGCTGGGATCGACGCTCTTGCCCTGGGCGCTGCGCTTAAGCTTCTTCATAGCCACGGGCCCCAGGTTCGCTAGGTGGTCGGCGCTCGGCGCCGTGATGATGCTGTCCCAGATGACGGCCTGGTTGGTCGCGTTCTGGCCGGAGCCGGAGCCGCCGGCCGACGGCCACTCAGCCGTCACGTAGACGAACAGGTTCTTCGTGTTCCAGGTGAAGAGCGACGAGAGGTCGGCGTCGAGGGAGAACTTTATGATGGCGTACTCCTCCTTCTTGGAGGAGTAGTAGTGCGGGCGGCCGCGGACGCTGGAGTGGGGTTGGTTCGTTGTTAGTTTGACGGAGGAAGGAAACGGGAGGAAAGTATGAGAGGAGAAGAGCGTGGAGAGAGGACGCACACTTGGACATTGGTGGTCTTGAGGACACCCACGCTCGGGGTGCGCGGGGCGAGGAAATCCGAGGCGGCGATCAGGGCGGCGACGGCAAAGGCCACAGTGGTGAAGAAGCCGAAGGCGTTTTGGACGCGCACGAGCGAGGAGTACATGGTCGGCAATCGGTTGCGGATGTTGCGCCCAGCGTGGCTCCTCGACGAGAAAAAGAATTGGCCGGCGTCACCTTGTCATGGGCCGGAAACCACACGAGTTCGCGATGGGTAGTTTGGATCTGGACAGCAGCTTCAAGACCGATGCGACGGCTGTTGTTCCAGTTCCCGATAAGGCCAGATTATCCCGGGCTATTGGACCCAAGCTCACCAAGCATGCAGCAACCGGGGGTCGCCTCCACTGGATGTGAAACAGGGTTAGGGTTCATATGACACTCGCTGCCTGGCGAGCCTGGTACCTATCGAGTCTGTCATGAGCCAAGCTCGCCAGGCCAGCTCTCCCAGCGGCTTCCAGGTTCCCTGCTGCGTGCACCCGCAGCTCACACGCCTGTTGATCGGCACCTTTTGATCGACACCCTCCTGGCTTGCGCCAACCCCTCACAACCACACAATGCGAATATCCTGAGAGCAGCCAACATGGGTGCCAGCGACTCGAAGCTCGTCTTCAAGAAGGGCATTTTCCGGCTCTCGGAGGAGCGACACATTCCCGCCGGCGATGCGTACTGGGCCTCGGTGGGTTTCCGTCCCGTCCACCTGCAGCTACCTGACCTACCTGCTCCTGTCCTTTGCTTTCCCGCCCTCGTCTGACCAAATCCCCTCCAGTTCTGGGAGCTGCCCGAGTCCACCGAAGACATCTTCAGCCTCTTCGCCCCGGCCGACGTGCGTCGCACTCGCGACAATGCCCGCGAGAACCTGGAAAGCCTGGTCCAGGCCGTGACAAGCCATCTGTTCATGCTTCGCCACCACCCCTCCTTCCCGGACCCCGAACTCGCCCCCGGCCGCGAAGCCCTGAACTGCATCCGCGTTCTGACCCGTGTCCTCCCTTTCATCCATGAAGCGGATGCGTTGCAGCAGTGGGAGCAAGACTTGTTCTGGTCGCCGCGCCGCAGGCTGACCAGGAAGTCGTCCATCGCCAACGAGGTCCTCTTCGACGGCGCACAGGATGTGCAACCCAAACCTCCTTCGGACGAGTTTGAGGATGCGAAGCCGCTCGCCGAAGAGCTTATCGACACTCTGCTCGACCTGCTCTTCTTCTCCGATCTCACCGTCCCCAAGGCACCCCACGGCAAGCCCAAGGTCACTTACGCCATCTGGCAGAGCGGCGTTGGCTGCAATACGTCGATCCCGACGACAAGGGAGCACGAGAGCAACCGCTGCGAGATCCTGCGTCTCCTCTTGACTCTCGCTGGCCAGAGCATGTACCTATCGCCGAGCGTGCTCCCGCAACAGGGGATCAAGGCCCTCACCCACATCTGCACCTGCTCGGACAAGCAGGTCGTCCTCTCCGTGCTGTGCTCGCTCCTGAACACGGTAGGTGACAGCTATGGACGTCGGTGCCCGCTTCCTCGCTGACACATCCAGACTCTTAAATACAACCCGGCCAGCTGGCGGGTGCCGTACAACTCCCTCGTGTTCAAAGACCCCAAGGAGATCCTCGTGACCTACACGCTGCAGTTTCTCTTGGCGACTCTGCTCTACCCCATCCCGGAGCAAAACGGTACCACGGCGAAGAATTACTACCGTCACTTCCTGGGCCGCCTTCACCGGCCTCAGGACTTCCAGTTCATCGTGGATGGGATGACGCGGATTCTCAACCAGCCCCTGCAGGCCAATTCTTCCTACATCCCCGGAGCCCAGTCCTCTGTCCGGTTTGCCCCTGAGATCATAATGCTGTTTTGGGAGGTCACCCAGTGCAACAAGCGGTTTCGATCTTTCATTATCGACACCGAAAGGGCTCACGACTTCATCATCCTCATTCTGTTCTATGCCCTCGAGTTCAAGGGCGATGCCTCTAAGCAAGGCGTCGTGAGGATGTGTGCTTTTCTTCTGCAGACCCTGAGCGTCGAGAAGAACTTTGGGGTGAACCTGAACAAGATGTTCGAGACGCAGGATATGCTGCCAGTTGCGATTCGAATTACCGGCTTCCGGGGCACTTATGGGGACTTTCTCATCCAGGTGAGTGGTTGGGTGCGTGCATACCACATTGCGGCGTTGACCTAACACAGTCCAGTCCATCTACAGCCTCATCACGACGAGCCAGGGAAAACTCACAGCGATATACCCCGCGCTGCTGGCCGTTATTAATAATACCGCCGCATATTTGGAAGGCCTGAGCCCTCACACCTGCTCTAAGATCATGCAGCTGTTCAACTCCATGTCCTCCCCATCCTTCCTCCTAGCAAACGAGACTAACCACAGTCTCTTGCGGTCATTACTGGACGCCATCAATGCCATCGTCGAACATCAGTACAGCAGTGAGTCCTTCACCATATATACCCCAGTCCTCGTTTTGCGCCGGGACTGGCACTGACTGTGTTGCAGAGAACCCGCACTTCATCTTTTCCATACTGAGAAACAGAAAACGATTCGAAGCGCTGCGGTCCCTGACCCTGGAGAACGGCCAGGAGGAAATAGAGAGACGCAACCGGCGGAGAAAGGACGGCGGGGCCTCCCACGATCCGTTAGAGCCCAACTCGACCAGGAGCTCGGTGGAGAGCGTCAGAAGCCCGACAGCGCCTCTTTCGCGAGCACCGACCCTCGGTGACGTCGTCGAGGAAGACGGGACCTTCGCCATCGGGGACGACGAAGAGGATGAAGACGACAGCGACGATGAAGCGCGGCCGACGCCGGCAGCCTCGAGTCCCACCAACCCGTCGGCAGCGTCTTCTGTGGCATCCGCGGCAGACGACGATGTGCCGAGACAGTTGCAGGGCATGTCGGAAAAGGCGAGAGGGAAGATGCCAGCAGGAGCGGCCAGCTTCTCCCGCCAGAACAGCACTGCCAGCCTGGCGAGCCCCGTTGCCGCTCAATCGCAGTCTGGCTTCTTCGAGCCATCAGCTCATTGGATAGACAGCTGGCTACCGGAGCTGCCGCTGCACACCACGCTGACGGTGTTGCAGCAGCTCGCCGTGCTTGTCCCGCGGCAGGCCCTCTCATCGGAGACACCGGCGCCGGCCACGCTGGGCACGATCCGCGACGTGCAGCTAGTCGGCGTCGAACCCTCGCCGATCCGGGTCCACTCGTTCGAATGGTCGCCTCTGGCGCTCGGGTGGTACGAGTCGCTGCTCTGGGGTTTCATCTTTGCCGGCGAGATGCAGGTGTCCAAGGGGACCGTGGGCGTCTGGAACACGACGCACATCCGGCTCTTCCGCGTGCAGGAGACGGCGCCGCAGGGCCCGACGCTTACCTCGCCGCGCGGCGCCGTTGACGCCGTGGGCAGTAACATCGTCTCGCGCATCGGCGCCATCAACTTACGTGGTGTTGGGACCCCATCAGCGCCGGCACCCGGGGGTGGGCAGTCCCCCCTTGCTACACGCGGCGCGTAGCAGGCTGGCGGAGACAGCGGGTGAGAGGTATACTGGCATTGGATGGCGGCGTGGTCTGGGACGGCGCATACATATTGGACTGTAGCCTTTGGCTGTACAGAATACATATCGTTTGCCGCTTTTTCCGAGATCGGCAATGGACAACATAGTAACATGGGAGTAACTTGGAATTACTATTATCGGGGCGTATTTTCACATAGCGATCAACTGGGGCAGAACAGCGCCTTGTTACCATCGAAACCAAACCAGTTGCCGGGTCTACTTTTGTGTAGGGATCCGGATGCACGGTGGTGTCATATAGCGCCAGAGTGCGCGGAATATTCCACCTGGCCTCACTCTCACACATAGTTAGGTAACTCCCTCTCAACTCCTCATTCATCACAATCATGCGGCACGCCATAGATGTCATCCACGATACACGCCCGGTGATCAAGGTTGTTTATTACTATCACCACCGGCCGACCTTGACCAGCGAAACGAACAAATCATCATCATGACAGATTCTGGTGCAGCCAGCCGTTGCCCGAATTCCTCCTGCCCTTTTCGTACAGCCACTTGTTGTTGAGGCTCACGCTTGACCGCTTCCCAGCCGTCGGCGTCGGCGTGGCCGGTCCCCCATCGCCAAACACGCTCGAGCCCGTGCTCGCGCCCAGCCCGACACCGCCTCCCACCGCCTTGTGCAGCAGGGGGCTGACCGTCGACGGCGAGTACTGCGGGGCATTTAGCTTGGACGGCGACGTGCCAAACCGCGGAGACGAGTACTGCCCGGACGCGGGGCTGGCGACGGCGGACAGCGGCGAGCTGGCGTAGCTCTTGATGCTGGCAGGCGACCCGGCCAGCGACGGGGTGCGCGAGTACCGTGGGGGCGTGCTGTACGCTGAGTTGGGCGTCGCGGGCCGGGAGCTCGGCGGCAGGCCGAGCAGCTTGCGCTGGGCGGGGGTGAGGGGGATGTCGGAGAGGTCGTCCTGGGGCCGGACCAGCGGCAGCAGCGCGAAGGCGATGTTGATTAACGGCACAAGGACGAGGGTCGCGTAGATCCAGCCGCTGTGCCGCTGCAAGACGGGGCTGATTCTGGAAGGAAGGGTCAGCGGGGGTGTATGTTGCGGCATGCTGGGTCGGGGGAGACTAACAGCCACGAGGGCACAAAGGGCATCACGGCTTGCCGTACGAGCCCGACGCTGACAAGAGCCGCAGAATTGTAGACGATTTGTCTGATGTTTTTCTCCGAGAAGATGTTCTGGCTCTGCCGCCGCGTAATCTCAGCCAGCCGGGGGTGTTTCCAGTTGCCGGGGCTCTCGGTCGCCGCTGGGATGGGGGTGGTGATCTGCTTGATGGGCGTGGACCTGACCTGCGCCAGGGCTGGGGACGACATCGTGGTGATTTGTGGGAAGTAGACAGATGGGATTCCGACGTTCTTCACCAACCTTCTCGGCCGGCGCAGCGGTGATCAAGTGGCGACCTGTCGAGGTGTCGATGTGTCGATGTGTCGATGTGTTGAAGCAGCAGCAGGTGCGCGGCAGAAAGAAGGCAATGCGCCGCGTGGGAATGGAGTCGATTGGTGAATCCCTGCTGTATAATGTGTCTAGGTTAGTAAGGTCGAAAGGCCGATGGCCGCCTGGCGACGGTTCGCTGTGGTTGGTGTTGTCGTCTGTCGGTTAGCTCATGGTTGGTTGTTTGGGGCACGAGCAAGCAGCCCGCGACGGTTTGGGCGCGAAGTCAACACAAGCTAATTCTCACCAGGCGACAGCCCGCAGCAGGGGTCCTCTGCCAGCCGTTCTCAGCCGTCCACTGAGCTGAGTCTCGCGGTGCGGGTCTTCGCAGCTGCAACTCCGGGATTCCCCACCTGCACAGCTCCCGAGCCCAGTAATTCACTGACAAGCAGGAACCCGGAAGAGCTCATCATCTCTCCCGGCACTGATGTCGTGCCGCTGCAGGAGGCCTCGGACTGCACCCATCTCATCTCGACCTGCATTCTCACGGCTCCCACGCCCGCAGTCTTTGTTTTGGGCCTCATTCTCTCCATTTCTGCATTTTGCGTTTCGCGTCTTGCAGCACACGACAGCAAGATGGGCCTCGACGCCATTCTCGTCCACCTCGACGAGGGCGTCACCGGGCTCTTCGGGCAGTGGAATCTGTGGACCAGTGTCATTGTCACCGTCTTCGCCGGCTTCCTGACCTACCACATTTCTACACGCCAGGATCCGGATATCCATCCGTTTCTGCTCGCCCGCCAGTCCCAGGGCGCGCCGGTGCGCCAGCCCGGCGAATCCGCCGTCTTCCGATCCCAGGGTGCCCCGCACAGCATGCCCCTTAACACCGGGTTAAATGTCAAGGATCCGGGTGCCTCCAAGTGGTCGAGGGGGCGCGACGGCGATCTGCGGGATATCTGGCGCCAGGCTGTCGCCGGCGTGCAGGAGGATGGCCCGACGAAGGGGAAGACGGGCCGCATCCTGACCGTGCTGGGCAGGGACAAGGTCATCGAGCACGGCCTGGACGACATTACTCGCCAGATCAACCTGATCGGTGAGCACATCGCCGCCCAAGGTGGCAGCCGCGTGGCCATCTACCTCCCGAACTCAGTCGAGCTGATTGCGACCCTTTTCGCCTGCGCCTTCCACGACCTGACCGCCGTGATCCTGCCCTTCGATCAGCCTGACGAGGCCGTCATCTCGATGCTGCGCCGATCTGCTGCTGACACCGTTGTGACCGCTCCGGGCTCGTTCCCCTTCGACCTCGTCGTTAAGAACTACCCCTCCCTGCGCCAGCTGATCTGGGTCGTCGACGAGGGCAGCAAGCACATGGATTGGAACGAGGTTCCTCAAGGTGCTGGTGGCAGTGTCAACGTCTCAACCTGGCAAGACATTGTCGGGGATAGCCCGCTCGATGCCGGAAAGGAGCTGCCACCCTCGCAAGGGCAGAAGGACCCCCGCGACGTCACCATTTTCTGGCAGTCCAAACCAGGCCAGCAAGAGGAAATGGTCCGCTTCACTTCGGCCAACCTCATCTCGGGCACCGCCGCCGCACACTTTGCCATTCCCACCGCCCAGCGGATGGGCCCCTCCGACGTGTTCCTCCCCGCCGATTCCCTTGCCAACACCCACACTTTGGTCCTCACACTTGCTGCCCTCTTCTCCAACGCCTCAGTGGCTTTCAACTCGGTCGCTTCGCAAGCCGACGACCTCGCCGTTGCGACTCGCGGTGTCGAGCCGACCATCGTGGTCGTTACGCCCGCCGCTCTCCTCAAGACGCACATAGAAACTACCGCCAACGTCAACGCCTCATTCATCACCCGCGCTCTGCACCGCCTCCAAGTCCGCAAGCTCAGCGAAAAGGGCGTCATGCCCGCCGTGGTCGACGGAAGCAAGTTCCGCCTGATCCTGACCGCCGAGCGTGTCGGGGCCGACACCCCCAAGCTCTCATCGGCTGTGCTCACCGACTTGCGGGCCTCCACGGGCGCGAGGATCATGTACGCGCTGACGGCTGCCAAAGTAGCCGGCGCGGTGACCCAAACGCTGTTTCATGACTACAGGGTGTCTGAGGATGCCAAGGGCGGCGTCCACTTTGGGCCGCCGGTGACCAGCACTGAGATTTACTTCAAGGATCTGGGGCAGTGGAAGACAACTGACGAGACGAATCAGGGGCAGGTATGTTTTGAAACACATTCACCCGTAACAGGAATCGCGCTGATGATGGCTGACTTGCTGTGGCAGATTATTGTTCGCGGCCCTTGCGTTTCTGGAAACGAGGTGGCTCTGGGTATCCCGGGTGCGATGAGGCAGGATGGCACCATTGCTTATGTCTGAAGTCGAGCAGCGGAATGAATAGACTCAGGTTTTGACCTGGCTCGACGGTTTGGCATGTTTTACATTGACCTTGACATTAGCGATGAATCGACCGAGAATAGATACGCAAAGATGACTTGAACAAGACGATGAATCCCATGGAATTGTGTATCCCCCACCCCGTGCCCTCATAACAACAAAGCATTTCCACAACCTTGCGCCAAGCGCCCCGTTAACCATGCAGCAGATACACCGACCGACACCGACCGACCACGCGTGCACAAACATGTCCCCTTCAACCCGAGATTTTCAACCTAGGCCCCGTTCCTGTAGACTTGCGCGCCTTGGTTTCTGAACATGATAGTGTCCCTCCTCTGCAAGATCATCAAAGCCCGGTTCAGCGACGCCTCACTGAACCCCTTGCCTTCGACCATCTCCCTCCTCAGGGTGGCCAGGCTGGTGCTCCAGCCGATGGGAAGACGGCGCCTCAGCTCGGCCTCGACGCGCGCCACCTCCTCATTCAACTCACGGCTGCCCTGGTTACTGCCCTGGTTGACGGCGTCCATGGTGGAGCAGAGGAAGAGGCGGATGGCCTCGTCGACGTGCTCCTCAGTGGCGACAGGGGACAGGGCAAGCTTAGCGAGCGACTCAGTGATGCGCACGATGGCCTCGAGCTGGCGCACCGTGATGGGGATGGAGGAGCGCGAGTTGGCCTCGAGCTCGGCGGCGTGCACTTGGCGGCGGATTGCGACGAAGTGCGACGAGAGCTTCTCGGCCGCCGCGTCCGACAGCCGCGGCGCGCACCGCGACCGGCAGTAGCTGACGTAGCGGCGCATCTTCTCCACGGGAATCTCGGACTCGACCCGCTCCTCGACGCCCCGCCCGCCCATGTGGATGCCCATGACGTGCTTGGCGATGCGTTCGTCCTTGCCGCGCTCGTGCTCGTCCTTGACGATGTAGATCATGTCGAAGCGGGAGAGGATGGTGGTCTGAAAGTCGATGTTCTCGCCGGGCGTCTTCATGTCGTCGTACCGCCCGAAGATGGGGTTGGCGGCGGCCAGGACCGAGGTGCGCGCGTTCAGAATGGTGGTGATGCCGGCCTTGGCGATCGAGATGGTTTGTTGTTCCATAGCTTCGTGGATGGCCACGCGGTCTTCGTCGCGCATCTTGTCAAACTCGTCAATGCACACGACGCCGCCATCAGCAAGCACCATGGCGCCGCCTTCGAGGTAGAACTCGCGCGTCGACTGGTCCCGCTGGACCGAAGCCGTCAGACCGGCGGCGGAGGAACCCTTGCCCGAGGTGTAGATGGCGATGGGTGCCACCTTCTCGACGAACTTGAGTAGCTGCGACTTGGCTGTGCCGGGGTCGCCAAGAAGCAGGACGTTGATGTCGCCACGGAGCTTCATCCCGTCGGGAAGAATCTTTTTGGAGCCGCCCATGAGGAGACACAAGATAGACTTCTTGATGTCTCGGTTACCGTAGATGGAGGGCGCGATGCAGTCCGCCATGACGTTGTAAAGGTCGGGGCGCCGGCTGAGCTCGAGAAACTCCTGCTCCTCCTCTGGGGAGAAGATGGCCTGTCCCTTGGCGGTCTGGTCGATGTCGGTCTGGATGCCGACCGCACGGAGGTAGGGCGTCCGGATGGCGACGGCACCTGCCGAGTTTTTGGAGCCCTTACTCTGGTAGATGGAAAAGATTCCCATGACGGTGCACCTCGAGCCGGGCACTACGCGGTTGGTGAGATAGCGGTCGGCGGATATCAGGACGTGACGCGGGAGCTCTCCGACGGGCACCTGATCGGGGGCCTCCTGAAGCTTGATGATTTGCTGGTCGACGAACAGCGACTTCTCGTGCACCACGAAATAGGGGTCGAGGGGGCACTTTTCTGTCGGGTCTCCCGGCGCCCTGGCTCTGGCACACTGCCTTGGGAGTGTGACGCCGCTAAATCCTCCAAGAATCGGGATATTTTGTGTGTGGTCGCAGGTCCGGCACTGGATGTGGACGGCGGTGGCCTTGGACGACATGACCGAGGCGCCGATGACGATTCCGGGCACCCTGACCAGCCTCGAGATGGTGAGGGAATCCAGGTTGCGGATGGACACATCTTCCGCGTTGGAGTGTAGTAGCAGCTGGTGGTCCGGGAGCTTGACATCGGGTTCGTGGGGGTGGACGATTCTGTGGGTGCACCGCTTCAAGGCGGCCTCGAACTGCCACAGTGTTAGCTAGCGCCCCCTGTTCTCTAGGCACTCTGAGTTCTAGAGCTGCTGCCGTACCAGTGGGATGAGTTCTGCCGGTTCTGTCACCAGTCTGTGTGCGATTTCCTCGTTGAACTTGATCAGGTCGCCAATGTTTACGTCGCAGTAGTATTTTTTGAGCAGCGCATTTTCACGTATTTGGTCTCTGAGACAGGAATGGTGTCAGTATCCCCCGAGAGCTCGTAGTCGGAATCTTTGCTGGATGCAGACCTGTAGATGTAGATGTTGTCGAGCCTGAAGTCGAGGATGAAGGACTCAAGCAAGCCGCGGACGTGCGTGTTGGAGTCTTCGCTGTCAGCGGGGGTGTCGAAGACCCGACTGGTAAAGACGGACTGCCGATCCATTGCGGAAAGGAGCGTGTGGTTTGAATATATGAGGGTATCTTGAACGAAAGGGAGAGAGGACTAGTGGAAGGGCGGTTGTGTTGTTGGGTCTTTGTGTCGTTCTCCAGACAGGTCAAGGTAGGTAGGTAGGCAAGACGACGGGTTGGGGATGGAGGGGTCAAAGTTGCAGCAAGAGACGAAAGTGCCGCGTCGACGCGTAAAAGGAACGCGACCATAGCGCGTTTGGTTGCAGGGATCTTAATTGGACCCACAGCTGCTCAATCGTCTGGAGCTCTGGATGGTCTGTGCGGGTTAGTCGGATAAAACGATCGCCCATGCATCTAAAGAGGGGGGACCAAACAATGCCGGAGTTACAGGGGGTTCATCTGAGCTTAGCCCGCTAACGTAAGTCCCGGCCACATTGGCATCCACTGGCCAGGCGCGGCAGCAGCTCGACCTGTGCAACAGACGAGAAGACGGCCCCCTTCTGTGGATAGGACCAGAATTATTGGCTTTTTTTTCTGGAAGACAAACACAACCCAAACACAGCACAGTTGACCCTCGGCCTCAGACCGCAATGATTCCCCGGTGATCAACAGCCAGCTACCGTAACTCCGCACACCACACTCCCTCGCCCTGAGCTCCCGAACCGCTTGCGGCCCGGCCCGGATGGTCGCTATCAGCACCACGAATCTGCCATCCGGCTGGGCACACTCGTTGGAAGCCCATCATGTTTTCGAATCAGGGGGGGCGCAAGTCCGTCGATAGCCTGTCGCCAACAACCACACCGGCCGGCCACCGTGCCGATTTCCCCTTTCACGGAGCACCCTCCCTCGGCCCACAGCTCGCCCATCAGCGGCGCGGCTCGACCGCGAGCTCCATCCACTCGGTCGGGGGCTCGCTCGATGTCTCGGGGAACTGGTCCCATGGCCTCCTTGAGTCGGGCCAGAATGCCATCTCCACCCTCCTCCAACCACCCATCGTGCGGACCGGCCTTCTCCCACACGCCGCCCCGCCGGCCTCGAGCGCCCACCGGCCACCAACCACGCGAGACATACCACCCGTGGCGCTGACCAACATCCCCCATGTCGACGCATCCGAGTTTACGCCATACCTGACCGAAGTCGGCGCGTTGTACGAACAACTGCGGCGGCTGCAGGCGGACGAGGACTCAGGGGCAAGCAGCGCCCACCGTCGGAGCGCCAAGCCCGACGAGTTCCCCGAGGCTCTGGACGAGGGCCACTTGCGGCCAAACAAGCGTCCGGGTTTATCGTCAAGACGGGCGTCAACCGCCTCCCTCAGCTCCCTGTCGTCCATCGAAACTACTCCGACATCCCGCCGCTCGAGCTCACGACCCAGAAGAGGGCAAGCACACGGCCCCCCGCCGCTCTCCACGATTCCCGCCGTGTACTTCGACGAAGACTTTCATCTGGAGAATCCTCGCACCTTCGACATCGTCAGCGAGCGCTCCGAAGTGGTACGCCCGATGCCGGGCAGCGATGAGAAGGTCGCCAACGGCCACGCCGCCGCGCCCCGCAAGGCACTCGCAACGAACGCCATTTTGCAGGAGAAGTTGTCCTGGTACATGGACACCGTTGAGATGCATCTGATTCAGTCCATATCGACGGCTTCCACGACTTTCTTTACCGCCCTCGGCTCTCTTCGAGAACTCCACTCGGAAGCTGCAGATTCAGTCGAGAGAATCAAGACGCTGCGGAAGGAGCTAGAAGCTCTAGATAAAGAAATCGCAACTGGTGGTCTCAACCTTGTGCATCAGCGCCGGCGGAGAGAAAATGTCAAGCAGCTTCACGATGCCGTCATGCAGCTGAGGGAGATTGTCGATGGTGTGGCCATCTGCGAGTCTCTTGTGGATGCTGGCGAGGTCAACGAGGCCCTCGACAATATTGACACTCTCGAGAAGCTCATGGCCGGCGAAGGGACAGATGCCAGCCAATCGTATTTACAGCTACGAGATCTCAGGGGAGCCACGGCCCTACAAGGCGTGAGTAGTGACTTGGACGTCCTTCGGCTCCGAATCGGGAAATCTTACGAAACCAAATTCCTCGAAACCCTCCTTACCGATCTTCGCGGCCATGTCGAGCGAGTGTCTGATCGGGAGGTCTTGATGCGCTGGAGCAGCGCCTCGGCCCGCGCCCGCGGAGGCCACAGCCGTGAACCCTCGACCTTCCCGTCGTACATGGCGGGCACCGACGTGATACGGTCGGAGCTGTTGTCGAGTTTGACAGGGTTGCAGCGCGCAAAGTATCTCACAGCCGCGGCCACAATCTATCGGGAAGCTGCCCTGCGTGAGATCAGGACCATTATCCGGCAGCAAATGCCCAGCTCCAACGAGGATGACAACGAATCGCTCATGTCCACTTCCACGAGGACCGGGGGCAAACAACGCTCTCAACAGGAGCGATCGATCACCCTGGCGCGTAATCTGCGCGCCCTCGAACCCCAGGAGGCCGAAGAGCTCTTGGTGAACATGTACATCGGCGTGGCCGAAGCGCTGAGGAGGCTGAGCACTCAAGTCAAGGTCTTGTTGGACGTGGCGAGCTCAATCGGCGAGTCTGGAATCCGATCCCCACTCAACTCGCCGCCCTTCAGCCCGACGGCAAGGAAAACGTCAGGCGCCGCTCAAGAGGCCCAAGAAGAGATACACAGGGCCGTGGACATTGCGAACTTCTTGGGGCAGGCGGTGGATGTTGCGCATGAGAAGATTGTCAAGGTGCTGCGAGTACGATCAGAACAGACCAAGCGACTGGGCCTCCTCTGGTTCCTACGCTACTTCACCCTTAACCTCCACTTTGCCAACGAATGCGAAGCTATTTCCGGGCGCAGCGGCACGACATTGAAAACTCTAGTCAACGGCCACATCAAGGACTTTATACAAAACCACGGAGACACCGAGAACCAAAAACTTGCTCAGGGGATGGAATCGGACCAGTGGAACGCGGCCGACTTCGGGGACAAGGACACTGAACTGCTGAATCGCATTCTCGAAGGCAGCACCAGGGATGCCATCTCGTGGGCAGAGGGCACTCAGATATGGATCCCGCACCCCGACACAGAAGCATCGAGCGAGGAACCGGATCTCCTCTCTGCCAAGGTAAACGGTACCGATCTCCTATCAACCCAGATAAACGGTACCGCCCCCCTATCTGTCCAAGCAAGCAGTACAGCGAAAACAAAGACGAGAAGTGCTGTTGTCGACTCAGAAAGCTTCTTGCTTCCCAACTCGGCGGTTTCATGCATGCACGGCATGGCTCGGTTCCTGCATCTGATGGCTGCGATACCGTCAATGACGGCCGAGATCTCAGCATCTCTCATTGCCTATCTCCAGCTCTTCAACTCGAGATGCACCCAGCTCATCCTCGGGGCCGGTGCAACGCGGTCAGCCGGGCTCAAGAACATCACAACCAAGCACCTTGCCCTCGCATCCCAGGCGCTTGCTTTCATTGCGGCCATCATTCCGCACGTGCGCGAGTTCGTCCGAAGGCACTGTGGCACCGGGACCACCGCTTCGACCGTTATGGGCGAGTTCGACAAGGTCAGGCGGGCGTTCCAAGAGCATCAGAATAATATCTACGATAAACTCGTCGAAATAATGAGCGGCCGGGCGCTGGCGGGGACCAAGAAGTTGAAGGCCCTGAACTGGGCGCAGGGAGCCAGCGGCGCGGTGAACGAGTACATGGAGACGCTAGCCAAGGAGACCACGACGCTGCACCGCAACCTGACCAAGCACCTCCCCGAGGGCACCGTGAGGATGATCATGATGCCCGTTTTCAGGAACTACAAGGACGCCTTTGGCGCGGCGTACCAGGGGGTGGAGCTCAAGACCGAGCAAGGTCGAGAGATGTATGTTTTCCATTTCTCTGGCCGGACCGCGTAAGCAAAGAACTAACAGGACCTACCCAGGATGTTATGCGACGTCGAGTTTTTCCAGTCTCGCCTGGGCAAGATCGACGGGTTTGAAGACGCGGGTGACTATTTGGTCAAGATCATCAAGAGCAACAAGATCGTCGCTCCCGAGCCAGTACCGGAACCGGCACCCACACCATCAACGGCGGTGCCGGCCGCATCCACAGACTCGGATGGGGGAGAGAAGGAGAGAGGGTCGGCTGAAGAGCCCGGTGTGGCGGCAGCGCAGGCACAAGAGGGGACAGCGGCGCAAGCTGAGAAGAATGGTGATTCCAATGGTGCAAGCAAGGCGTAACGGTGTTGGCATGGTCGTTTTATGTTGTTGAAAACACATCGTGATGGTTAGTCGAGGGGTTCGGTTTGTAATGAGCTACATATACATAGGTGGGTGGGTGAATGTATAGATGTCATATGTGGTTCGTTGTAAACAAAACATGTCTTGATTGGTATCCGTGTCCAACTTGAACTTGCTTGTCACCTAGCGTTGACTGCAACCTGTCCAGCTTTGCTATTTTCGCTCAAAAGTTATCATGGGGGCACAGCACATCTTCAAGGCTTTGTCATTTTGCCTCTTCGTCTGCCTTGTACTGCAGTATAGCCATATATCTTCAAGACACAATGCTCACGAAGTGAGGAGGACTATCTCGCGGGAGTGTATACCACATTGGTGGGTTCTCGGTCAGATGACCGGGAAGGAGTGAGGACAGAAGTAACAGAAACTAGGTATCAGCCTGGCTGCCAACGGCTCCTGGTATAATGGCATTACACTTGGCAGTGTGGTGTCTAAACGTCTTTCTATCCGTCACCATCCCTGGCCTCTCTTCCCCAATTCATATCATATTGTAAACGTAAAAGCCTCAAGCCAATCGCTACTGGTGACTCTCCAATGAAACTGACCGCCAAAGCCCCATATCACCGCCCGCGTTGTAGTAGGGTCATTGATGTTCATCAATACATCTGTTGGCTGGCTTGTCATCGTGTTTTCGCTCTGGCCACCGTGCTCTCGACCCCTTCGGGTTCATCAGGGTTGAGGGGGTCAACCATGAGTACCCACCCGCCCGCGGTTTCGGTGCGGGCTAAACGACTATGACCATCGGCTTTAGGTCCTTCTCGCCGTACCTTGACGTCAAAGAGCTGGCTCCAGCAGCCCAAGTTGGAAGGCGGATGGGCGAGCGGAGGGCAAAGTTCTCGCTCCCGTAAGCAGGCCATCACCCCCGGGGGGAAAGGCGGCCACTGCTCTGCCGCGACCGATCTCTCCGGACTCCGTCCTTGGCCTTAGATGGCCCGGCACCTGACTCGAGCCAGTCCGAGCGATTTAAAAGCCGCAGTTTAGACAGCGGGAGCGACTTCTAGCGTTCCACCAAGTCCGCCAGCTCCATCTTCGACCGCGCCTCCCGTATGAGCGCCTTGGCTTCCTCGACCTCGACGCCGTCCTGGCAGAGCTCCATGGCGAGCCGATTCGCCGTGTCGTAGTCCTCGGTCTGCATGGCGTACTTCGCCAGCCACATGCGCGCCTTGCTCGTCGCAAACGTGACGCCCGTTCCGCCGTCGGCACCGGCGCCCCCTTCGGTTCCTTCGTTTTCGCCGTCCGACCCGGGGGAATCGTGGTGGATCGCGATGGAGTCGCCCAAGGCCGCGGGGCCGCCCTCGTCAGTGGCGGCGGCTCCCTCCTCCTGGGCTAGGCAGAGCTCCATGTACGCCTTGGCCTCATCCTCTTCGTCGAGGCGGTCGTACATGCTGGCGATTTGCAGCAGCACCTCGGGATCCATCTGCGACATGCGGTCGACGGCGCCGGCGCTGCCGAAACTGCTCGCGGTGGTGTCATAGTAGCTGTCCGCCAGCAGAGCGCGCTTGAGGGCCTTGATGCCGTCCCTATCGCGGCCCATCTTCTGCAGGCACGAGCCGACGGCTTGCCACATCTTAGAGTCCCACGGCCGGAGGCCTGCGGCCTTCTTGTAGTACCACAGCGCGTACGCGTGCATCTCGAGAACCTCGTACGTCTGGCCCAGGCCGTACCAAGCGCGGTAGTCCCTCCGGTTGACATCGACGGCTCGGCGATACGACTCGATGGCCGCGTGTGTATTCTTAAGCTCGACGTATTCGTGGCCCATAAGAGTCCAGGCCGAGAGGCACGAACGGTCCAGGGTGAGGGCCCGGCGGAAGTACTGCACAGCCTTCTCGTGCAGCGAGAGCAACGAGTAGTAGTTGCCGATTACGACACAGGATTCCGGTCGGAACTTATCAATACTGGAACAGAGGTGGGCTAAGAAGGCGAGCTTGGGCCGCCGGTTCAAGACGTACAGGATGTTCGAGTAGTGGTCTAGGGAGTCAAGGCGCTGTGGATGGAGGGCTAGTACCTTGTTGAACTCTTGTTCGGCGGCGAACAGATCTTTGGAGTGGTAGCAAAGCAATGCCTTGCAGGTTAGGAGGAAGGATGACGTCGGGAAGATGCCGAGGAGGTCGGTCAGCGCTGTGGCAAGGTCCGAACCTTGCTGGTAGAGGTTGACCGCAGCGTTGGCGTGGAAGATGTAGGTCATGATGTTTTGCGGGAGGTGAGGGGTGATTTTGTTCAGCTGCGAGACTGAGTCAGTTGATGAGGTTGAAGAACGGCGCTGGTTGGTGTAGTGCTCAACACCCACCTGCTCAACCCTCGAGACGAGGTTTGTGATCTCCTGCCACGCGCTCCAGTTCCACGGGAACAAGTGCACGCTCTGCACGAGATAATCCAACGCGAGGTTGTCATTTTTCTCCTTGGCCAGGACCATGCCGTACAAATACTCGAGAAAGCCTTGGCTGGCGGGATAGTCGGCGTCATCAGCCTTGCGTGCGGTAAACCACTTGTTGAGGAAGCGGCCGACAGCGACCAGTTGCTTGTTGACGACGGCGCCCGAGTCGTGTGGCCCCATGACCATCTCTGTGTCCTCGTCCTTGTGCTTCTCTCCGGCGATGACTTTTGCATACAGCGCCAAAAATATGCTCTTCTGGCTCGTCTCGGGCAAGGCGTATTCGGAGAGCGAAGCACTCGGCTTGGCCTTCTCCTTCCCCTTGCCCTTCGCCGATGCGATGTCGTTTGCGTTGGTTCCTAGCAGCCCGGCGAGCAGAGGTTCTGGGAGGAAGACGGCGGCACATCGCTCAAACTCCTTGCAATCGAAGTACGACTTCGCCAGGAGGTACGGGCCGAGCTCTCGTGCCTCGAGGGCAGCCTCGGCGGGGTCGGGATTGGGTGCGAAGACAGGATGCACATCGGTTGCCGGGTCGTCGGACATGGGCGCGTCCATCTCAGGCTCGGGGAGGGCGTCGAGCAGCTCGGCGGCCCTGGTTGTTTGCAAGGATCAGCTGTTTCGCACCTCTCGTCTGGCGATGCAGCATCTCAAAGCATCACCTACCATTTTGCGGACTGGTACAGACATCTTTCTGAGCACTTCACTGCTGCGGTCTGCAGAGCTCCCCTGAGCTGCAGGATGTCCTTCGCCGAGAGTCCCATGGCGGCGGAGCGGCGGGCGATGCGGTGTTGACGGTGGTTGTCGCTGGTGTTGAGCGCTGGAGGTCAGTGCTGTCGTTGTCATCAAGTGCGCATGTCGAAGCGCAAGTGCCGGTGCAGGTCTCGCCGCAGCATGCTGTTCCGCTTCTGTTTCCCCAGATGTGTCGTCGACGAGGAGGCCCGGTTTAAGGTGTGGTTGCACCTGGACAAGGCTCCTCCGGCACTTGCAAGGGGAAATACTTGGTACTGTGTAATAACCTTATTAACGCGTCTGCCGCTGCCGCAGTGCCGCTGCTGGTCCATGGATGACGCGCTTGGCTTGGGCTGGTTCCTGAGCTGGTGCGGCACAAGGAGTGGAACCGTGTCAGTTGTCCCACCCCAACACCTCAACCAGGGCGAGCCAGGCTCGAGCCAGGGTCCCTCCGCAGCAGGGTTCCTTGGCTCCCTTCAGGGGTCTTTATCATCGCAAGCCACCCGAGCCACCCCACCACACGAGAAAAAGGAGGGGTCAATTGGTCCCAACTTGCCTCTTTTTAGCTTCGGGCAAGACGAATTCATTGTTGCTGTCCCACCTCCTGTTACGGCCTGCCCCCCTGCGGCACCCGAAAGAGGAGCCCTTTTTCACCGCCCGGCACTCCCCACGACCCCCAACCCCGCCAGTTTCCCCAGTCTTCCTCCCCAGCAACACATTTTCCTCCTTCTCCCCAACAAGACGAGCACAAACCGCAAACATGGCGCAAAAGACAACCATCGCCGAGTTCGAGTCGGTCTTCCCGAAGCTGGAGGCGGCCCTCGTCGAGCAGGCCAACTCGTACAAACTCCCGGCGCAGGCCCTCGAGTGGTACAAGAGGGTGAGTGTCTCCGAGATTCGAGGAGAGTGGGGAGAGGCAGAAGCCCGAGGACGTCGCTGACCAGCCCCTCCTCCTCACCAGTCCCTCCAGATCAATGCCATCGGCGGCAAATGCAACCGCGGCATGTCGGTGCCCGACTCGGTGTCGCTGCTGCTCGGCCGCCCCCTGACCGAGGACGAGTACTTCAAGGCCGCCACGCTGGGCTGGATGACGGAGCTGCTGCAGGCCTTCTTCCTCGTGTCCGACGACATCATGGACAGCAGCATCACGCGCCGCGGCAAGCCGTGCTGGTACCGCCAGGAGGGCGTCGGCATGATCGCCATCAACGACGCTTTCATGCTCGAGTCGGCCATCTACCACCTGCTCAAGAAGTACTTCCGCGACCACCCGCGCTACGTCGACTTCCTCGAGCTTTTCCATGAGGTCACCTACCAGACCGAGATCGGCCAGCTGTGTGACCTACTCACCGCCCCGGAGGACGTCGTCGACCTGGACAACTTCAGCATGGAGAAGTACCGCTTCATCGTCATCTACAAGACGGCCTACTACAGCTTCTACCTGCCCGTCGCCCTCGCCCTCTACATGCTCGACGTCGCCACCCCAGAGAACCTCAAGCAGGCCGAGGCCATCCTGATTCCCCTGGGCGAGTACTTCCAGGTCCAGGACGACTACCTCGACAACTTCGGCCTGCCCGAGCACATCGGCAAGATCGGCACCGACATCATGGACAACAAGTGCTCGTGGCTGGTCAACCAGGCGCTGGCCATCGTGACCCCGGAGCAGCGCGCCGTGCTCGAGGCGAACTACGGCCGCAAGGACAAGGACAAGGAGGCCGTCATCAAGAAGCTGTACGACGAGCTCAAGCTGGAGGAGCGCTACCAGGCCTACGAGGAGAAGGTCGTCGGCGAGCTTCGTGGCCTAATCGCCCAGATCGACGAGGCTCAGGGGCTGAAGAAGGGCGTGTTCGAGGCCTTCCTGGCCAAGATCTACAAGCGCAGCAAATAAATAGGACACGCACCGAGGAGGAAATAAAGAAAGAAAAAACTGCACGCGGTTGCGTCACGGCCATCTTGTCGACATTTGTCGCAGCTGGCCTCTGGCAGATTCCCGCATACTCAGATACCCATATCTTGTAATCACACTTCTGTCGGGCCTCCAATATAAACTGCTGGTCTATCAAAGACCAGGAAATTTTCAAACCAAAGTGACACATCGTCTATTTGTGCTGACCCAAAAAGTAAAGATCATACCCATACACCGCTGAGCCTCGAATCCTATGTGTTACGATACCCGGCCTTTGCTCACCGTTTTTCGACACCCGACCAATACCACCATCCCAAAATGCATAGCGTCGACTTCGTTGCTCGTTGCCAACCTAACCCGGCGCCGTATCACTGACACCAAAAAAGCACACCTAAAGCGAGCCGGCCACATACGACCAGGCGACCGAATCGAACCAACACCAACCGTAACTAACCAACCGGCCAAAAAAAAGAAAAAGAAAGAAAGGTAAAAAAGGAAAAGGAGAAGAGACAGTGTCCGCATCAATACTCCCTCCTCAGCCGCTCCCTCACCCGTTCCCTCTCCCCGTCCCCAACTCCCATCGCCCGCCCCCGACCCTGCACATACGCCGCCGCAGCCTGCCGGCCACTGACACTACTACCGCCAACACCACCACCACCGCTTACACTGCCACTAGCAGTACTCTTGACCGTCGCCCTCCTCCCCAACCCCGCAATCAACCCACCGCCAGTAAACCCTCCGTCCTCAGTCATCGTCCCCGCCCTGGTCCTAGGCCTCCTCTGCTGCTGCTGCTGCTGCTGCTGCTGTTGATCGTACATCTGCAGCAGCGTGGCCCCGGGCGCCTCGGGCCGGCGCACCAGGCTCTTAGGCGGAGGCGCGTCGCGGAAGCGCGCGGGTCCCGTGGCAAGGTCGACGAGCGGCTTGCCCTGCGGGGCGCGCACGCCGCGGCCGCGGTTCTCGCGCGACCATTGCGGCGGTTCGATAAAGGTTGGTGTGAGGTCGATGAGGGGCTGGGCTTGTTGCTGGAGGAGGGTTGGCTGCTGTTGTTGAAGGAGAGGATGCGAGGGGAGTGGTGGGTGGCGGGGTTCAACGCGCTGACGGATAGAGGGGGCGCGGGAGGGCGCGTGGGAGGAGGTGCTTGGACGCCGGGCGAGTGGGACTGCTGGGCGGGCGGTGGTGCGTTGGTCGGCTGAGTGTTGGAGGGCTGAGGGGAACCAGCCGGGAAGGGGTTCGGGGCTGTCGGGTCTGGACCTGGTCCGGCGGCTGACGTCTGACCCGGCGGTGCGAGGGCGGCCGTCGGCAGTGGGTGCGGTGGCTGCACGGCCGTTTAAGAGGCTGGGCCCATCTATAAAGGGGCCGTCGGTCGAAGTCGAGTTCACGGTCCCGCGCCGCTGTGTGGGGGTTTCCCTTAGTGCCGTGGCTGAACGAGTATTCAGTAGGCTGGGTCCGTCCATGAAGGGCCCGTCGTCTGATGTGACTGTTCCCCGTCGCCGTGTGGAGGCGTCTTTCTGCACGGCTTGATGCTTGCGCTCGTCGTAGCCGTTGCCGAGCAACCCGGCTGACGCAAACACGGGCGGGGGTTTCTCCCGTAAGGATGCGGGGAAGGGCGGTACTGGTGGAATTCCTGAGCGCGGCGACGCCTCCGACGGCGTACTTTCGCGAGAGGACGGAAATGGCCTGGTTGAGGAAGGGATGTCGACCGACGGTCTTGCCTTAGGGCCTGGGTCAACCGATGGTCTCCCTCTGTAACTAAGACCGGGTTGAGAGCGGCTGGCCGGGGAGGGCGGCTCCTCTGGGTTGGAGAGTCCCAGTTTCCTGTTCACAAGGTACCAACTCCGCCAGCCATGCACACAAGAGCGAAACTGGCGGGCAACGTTGGGATCCTCGGTGGAGAAAAAGTGGACGTAATGGGCCGAATCAGCAAACAAGCTTGCCTTCTCCTGGCTTTTGATGGCGTAGCAATATCGTTTAGGGGGCCTCAGCTGCTTCCTCATCTCAGATTCGGTGGGCAGGTACAAATCAAAGTCGGAAAGATGGCAGAGCCTGACGACATCCTTGTCGGTGGACTTCCAGTCCTTCTTTTTGGATGCGAACATCTGACCGTTCTCCTTCAGGGTAATGTAGCGTTGGCTCCATTTGCCCGGCCGTTGAAGGACGTAAAGGGGAGAGACAAAACCGGCCGGCTCCTTGAGCGTCTTGGGAACACTGGCCAGGCTCAGCTCCCCGTCAGAATCGGACGAGTCTGGGATGATGATCAGAGTGTTGGCCGAGTCGTGGTCCCAAGTGCTGACGACATCCCAGACCAGCTCATACTGTCGAAGCCTCCTCTCAAGCCCAGGGCGGAGACATGGCTCGATGACGACGCAAGTGTCTGGGTTGATTGGCCGCCCAAGCTTTGCCAGCGCCTCACTTCCCGCCAGCAGAAGATGGGCTGTGGAGGTTTCCTTGGTGACCTGCACCGTCACCGCGGTGCCTCGGCAGCGCAAGCCGACCGACTATGCCCGCAACATCAGCACACGAGAACTGGCAATCATGCTCCGCCAGGGAGGCTCCACTTACCTTGACCGTCGGATTGCGCACGTCGACGGAGGTGCGGGGCATCTTGGGGACAGATTCGAAGCCGGGGGACTGGCGGGAGTCGCTGACGTCCGTCTCAATGGACGAGACAGTCGAAGTGGTGGTGGTCGAAGTAGGAGAACGCTTCGAGAGGGTCGAGGCGGGCGAGCTGCTGGCAACGCTCTTCTTGCGCGAGCGAGAGAGAAAGGCGAACGCCTCACGCACAGGGCCTTGCGGCGGGCGTGGCGGGCTGGGGTACTTGGTTGAGGGCGGCGGCACCCCGGATGGCTGCATTGCCTGATACACGACCTGTTTGCCGCCGGTCGTAAGCCCCTCGGACGCCGACGCCGTCGCCACAAAAATCCTGTCGGTTTCGGCCTGTGGCTGTGCCGCCTCGTCGGCCGAGAGTAAGGACGCCTCGTTCTCTTCCTCGTCCTCGTCCTCGTCCTCGTCCGCGCTCACGTGCTGGCCGAAATACCAACGCTGCCGACCAACGTCGTTGCTGGTCCGCCGGCGTTGCTGGGGTTGGAGCTGCTGCGGGTGCGGGGACTGGTGGTGCTGGGTCTGGGGCTGGTACTGGTGCAGGTGCCGGTGTGGCGGGTGCCCTCGGCGTGGGAAGCGCGAGCCCGGGCTGATGGGCGACGTCAAAAACACGGGCCTGACTGCCGTGTCGAGGGAGAGGGAAGACGGAGTGGGCAGGAAGGACGCAGGGGTTTTGCGCGACGGAAAGACAAGCTTCTCGGTTAATAAGTCGATCCGCGGCGGCGCCGTTGGACCTCGCGTGGCCGGGGATGTCCGAGGTATTAGCAGGGGGGCCGGAGGGACGGGCGGTACGGGCGAGACTGGAGGCACCGGCGGTGTAGTTGTTGTTGCTGCTGCTGCTGTTGTTGTCGTTTCTGTGGATGACGCCGGCGTGTGCCTCGCGAACGGATTCACGTCATCCGTTCGCCGTCTTAGCCGCAGGTTTGAAGCCGTCTTATGGGTCAGTGCAGTTGGCGCAACGCCTGGAAAGGGCCTGCGTGCCCCTCGTGCCCCTCCGCCTGGCCTGCAGAGATTTTCTGCAAAGTGGTCAAGCTCGTCGGAGCGGCTGTGGTCGTTGTCGGCGCCGTGGCGGTGGTTTTCGCCGTCTTCTGCCCATTCCAGCGCTGCGAGCAGGTACGCCGGCGAGAAAGACGGGCTGGTTTTAAGTGTCAGGCCTCTTTCTCTGGTGCTAGCGTCGCCGACCTGCAGCGTTCCATCGACAATTACTGCACGCCTGGCCGCCCCCGTTCTGCCTCGTTGGCCGGGTTTTTTTGGGAGGGCCGGTCTCAGGCTGATGTTGGTGGTTGTGGTGGTCGTCATTGGCGGGTCGGCGGCGGGGGACCCGTCGCAAACTGCGGGCGGCGTGGGTCCTCGTGGGTCCTCGTTGGCCCTGTTAGGCCCTGTTAGGCTCTTTTCTTATTTCACTGGGCTGACCACCGGCCAGTCGGCTCTTGGCGGGGGATCTGGGGCAGATCCCAGGCACAGGGTCCAGTGGAGTCAGCAGCGCGGGCTTGGAGGAGATCGTAAAATTGCAGGCCTCGTGCATTTGCATTTGCATTTGCATCCGTAGCGGACGGTGGAACCCGCAGGAAATACGAGAGACGGGAAGCGCATTGAATAAATCAACCGCGCTACGGACAACCTGATGGACCTCCGAGCAGCAGCAAAGGTGAAAGGGACAAAAACATTCCGATGCGCGGCCCGCGCTCCTGCCTCTGTGCGGAATGAGGCTCGAGATCCGAACCTGGACGGGCGATCTGCGCGGTGCCATCTCGCATCATGCACGAGAGCCCCAGCCCACGGTTGGAGTCCGATTGGTGATCAGCGCAACGCAAGGGCGCTGCTCGGGCTTATTCTATCGCGAAAACCCATCCAACATGTCCCGCCGCGAATCCGAATGCCGCCAAGGACGCGGACATCTCGTGTCACTCCGTCTCAGACATTTTTGCTGCCCACGCCTCAGCGCGTCAATGGCACGTTGATCCCATTCTCGCCCTCAATGCCGGAACGCCCTGCACTCGCGCCTCCACCACCCGACAAAGTCCTGCGTGGACACGTCGATGCCCAGCCCCTTCAGCGCCTTGGTGCTGAGATGGCAGTCGTACGGCCGCTGGACGCTGGCGTTGGGGTCGTTCCCCTCGGTGTTCGCTTTGATGTGGTCGATCGGCAGGCCCATGATCTCGCCAAAGAGCTGGCACATCTCGTACTTGGTGTACTTGTCCTCGCTCGAGAAATGCAACACCCGCGGCAACGACGCCTTGTCCGCCTCGCCCAGATACCGAACGGCCACATCTAGACCGCCGCCACGACGTCCACCCAACAGTCAGCACAGTCCTCTTACATCATCGCGCAAAACGCACGCAGCAGCGGCAGGAAAGGAAAAGGTCAGACAAAGGCTCACCGAAGCAAACCCTCGCGACATCCTCCGTATTCGTGGGATACCGCAACGCCCAGTGATCCATCCCCACCCCCTTCCCACCACCACCCCCCTTCACGACGACATCCATCAAACAATTCACCGCACTCTCCCCATTCCCCTCCCCGCCCACCTGCCCATACAGCACAGGCACCCGCAACACCACCGCCCCGCCCCCTTCTCCATACGCCCCGAGCACGGCCGCCTCCCCGGCCAGCTTGGTCTCCCCGTAGAGGTTCGTCGGCCCGGTCGCGGCGCCGGCCTCGTACGGCGCCTCGCCGGGCCGCCCGGAGAAGACGTAGTCGGTCGAGATGTAGACGAGGACGATGCCGCGCGCCGCGCAGAGCTGCGCTAGCGAGCGTGGCGCCTCGGTGTTGAGGGCGCGGGTGCCCTGCGGGTCTTTGTCGACGCGGTCGGGGAAGCGGTTTGCTGCACCTGTTTTTGGGGGGTTGGTTTGGTTGGTGAGTTGTTGTTATTGGGCCTCAAGAGAACAGGACGGGACAGTGCGTCTTGGAGGGGGGACATGACTTACAGTGAATCACTACCTGCGGTCTGTTTGGGCGCGGGGTTTATTTCGGTCAGTCGGTGAACAGGTGAGTTTGTAGTTGTTGTTCGGCTTGAACAGGACAGCTGCTAGGTACGCACTTTTCCTGGTCGAGGACCTTTTCGACCTCGGCGGCGTTGGAGAGGTCGACCTTGAGGATGTCGACACCGTCGGAACGGGTGTAGCCGGTGCCCTTGACGTTCCAGTCGTGAAATTCAAAGGCCTTGACGACCTGCCTGCCCAGGAAGCCGGTTGCGCCGGTGACGAGGACTGTTTTGGGGGACATGGTTGCTGAGTCGGTCTGGAAAGCCGGGTTGTAGGTTGACGCCGCCGCTGAATGGATCCTTCTTGATCATCAGTGAGAGAGATGGAGCTCCAAACAAGGCCAATTCATTCCCACTGCAACTGCGGGGAGCTTGGAGCTGTCGCGGGGTCGTCGCTTGCCATGTCATGCAGAACAGAGATAGGGTTAGGGTTTTCTGTTGGTAAAATAGGGGGGGCGAGGGCATCATAACATGCTCGAGAGCGAAGCTTGAATGTGTGGCCACCTGAGAGCTAACGTTGGACGAGAATTCAACACTGTCAATTTCATCCTGGCGACTTGCCTCAAACGCTTTCCCTTCCCCATCCCTCCTCGCCACCCATTGCTCAATCCTCGTCCGCCACCTTGTCAGACACCATTTCCTCCGCGGTGTTGCCCATCTTCTCCGGTGGGCGCGGGACAACGAGCTCGACAGGGCCCGGAGTGTTCATGCCTGGAGTGTTCATTCCCGGAATGGACGGGAGGTTCGCGGCAGGTTCGCTCGCCACCGGAATCCGAATGTCCTCGGGCGAGCCCGGAATCGTCCTCGGGTCCAGGCCTTCGATCTGGATGCGCTTTGCGTCGTTCTGGTACGCCGCAGGAATGATCTCAATGATCTTGTCACGAGGGAACTTCAGCGTGGGAATCTCCATGGTACTGCAGTGCATCAGGTACGAATACAGGACGCGCAGGACGCTTTCGTGAGCAATGATCAACAGATCGTTCTGCTCGCGCTCTAGCTCTAGAATGATAGGCTCGAGCCGAACAGCGAGGTCGTGATATGACTATACTTGGTCAGTTTTCGTGCAGCCAAAGAGATAAGAGACCAACAGCAGCAGAAGATCCCATACCTCGGCACGCGGATACCGATGATGGTAAGGATCCAGCTCGTGCTTCTCCACTTCCTCGGGGTACAGGGCGCGGATGGCGCGCTCCGACATCTTCTCGCAGACGCCAGGGTTTATCTGGCTCATCTCGGAGCGCTGTCGGACCTTGTATCCCAGCTTTTTGAGCGGCTCGGCTGTCTGGATGGTACGGAGCCGGGTCGACGTCCACACGGTGAGCGGCCGCAACGGGGCGTCGGACCCGCCCTGGTCGATGGACGCCTGTCGCGCCTTCTCTCGGTGCTCCAGGAGCGCCTCTGTCATCTTTCTTGCGTAGGCTTCGCCTTCTTCCGAAAGCGGAGCATCGGCCTTGAAGGAATCCTCGTCCGTAGCGGGGCCGGCTCGGACGAAGAAGGTAGTGCGAAACTTGATGTGGAGATTCGTCAAGTAGAAGACGATTCTGTGAGACAGGTAGTTGAAGCTGACGTTGTTGTAGAAAAAGGCCCGGCCGGCGTTGATCATCTTGACGTAGTTCAGCTCATCCTCCTCCATCGTTTCGAACGCGGGGATCTTGGTTTCAATCCGCTTGAGGTACTGCTTCGCCGCCTCGTCGGGGTCCATGCCGAGAAACTTGGGCACGTTAGTCTTGTTATGATCCGGCAAAGCTGGGCATCCTCGATTACGTACATCTGGCGAAGATATCTTGACATTCCGGGCATTCTCCTTGAGAATTTCCAGGTCATCGACATAAGACTCGATGAAAAGCGTCTGCCAAATTGAATTAGGATATCAGCAAGTGTGTTGCAAGGGTGGCACGGCTATGGCTCTGACCTGGACGTCGTGCTTAGCGAACTCCTTGGCGAGCGCGAGGCGGCCGCTGGCGGTGGGGTTGACGGCATCGTAGATGGCGACTTGGCCATTTTCGTGGTTCAGCCAGGCGTAGATGTCTTCCCTGCACTTCTTGAGAATCTTTTGGCGGAGCATGGCCGAAGCCGGCGACGCATTGGGATAGAAGTAGTCCTCTGGCACATCGCCCCCCTCAACACTCGCCCGGCGGTAGTCGCCCAGATGGAAAATGCGCGTCTTCACGCCAAGCCTGTAAGAGTGAGTGTCACAGCACGTGAGAGGGCTTGAAGAATACCTACCACGAGAGATAACGAGCCATCGAGACACAGATGTGGCTGGGGTGCGTGCGTCAGTGTCCCGCTCCGAGGTAAAGTCTGGGGTTTACCGACGTCTTGCCACGGGCCGGAAGGCCAACCATGGCAATGGCAATTCTCCCTGAGTGGAACAGCCTGCCAGACATGGTGCTGTAGAGCTGGGCCGGAGCCCTGTTGTCCTGGTCTTCGGGGACATCGTGGATTCCGTCGATGAAGGTCGAGCTCTTGCGGCGATACCGAGGCGCGTTGGCCGCAATCTCGGCAGTACTGAGAGCGTTAGCAACGAGTCGATCTGTGTAGGAGGGGATTGGGCGGGAGAGGATCGGGGCGAGGAGACGATTTCCCATCAAACCATGACGCAAAACTTACAGGAGAGTGTCCATCGTAACGGTACCCAAACTCGAGTGGTTGGAACGGGTGGCGGACCTGGTAGGAATCGTCGGATGGCTACTGTGAGAACAGAGAGGTGAAAATCCCGAGATGGTTTGGTTCTTGTCTCACAAACCCCCACGCTTCAGAGGTTTAGGCCCAGCCTTCCCGGCGTGGAACAAGCACCGCTTGCGAGTGGATAGCCTTTCCTGTGTTCTTCCTGGCGGCGAGTAAGAAAGGCCAAATGATAAGGTAGGTATCGATGCGTTCCGATTGAGAATTTGTGTGTAATAACGGACAGCGAAGCTGAGTCTCGGCGGTGGCAAGGTAATGTTAGACTAAGTGAGTGAGTGACCAAATGAATGAAAGGCGGTCTCTCCTGCCAGCGGGCAAAGCACCGTGACACACCGCAGCCAAGGGCCCCACTCAGGCAGTGACGAGAATCAATCTAAGAGCTGCCCGAGCCCGAAACCAGCAATGGAAGTAGAGGTACAGAGTATTGTATTCAAGATAAAAAATTGGTGTATGTCAATACGGGCTGGGGGTTCAAATCAACCACGCAACCGGCCTGCTTCGAGGGCTGTTGTGTATAGAATACTGCATAAGCCCTGGACAGGAGGATGGGAGCTCGGACTGGCAACTCGGGTTGGAAACTCGGGTTGGATCGGGCACAGCAGCCGAGAGTGGCCGTGGCGTCCCTGATCGATAAGCGGCCATGATGTGGTCGTCCCATTTGTGCCGGACACTCATTGAGTTACAGCGGACAATACCATGACAAAATTCGTGTGACGAGAGCCCGGGCTTGCTGAGAGTACACGGCACGAGATCACATTCCGGAACGGTTCACAACGGCAATTGGCAGTCCTGGCAGGCCTCTCTCAAACAAGCGTCCCGGCCAAAGCCAACAAGGCAGCTCTTATCGCCGGCCAACCGCAGCACATCTGTGGCATTGAACTATGGTGGCGTTGGAGTTATCAGGGTCACTGGTTGGCCTGAGTAGGGAGTAGAGTGTGCGCTTGATTCATAAAGCAGCCCGCTCTTCCATTTTATTCACAATGTCCCGAAGATCGTAAAGGAGAAAGAAGTCCTAACCTAGAGCAGCGAGAACGGTCTCTGACGTTCGCGAATGTGGGGCAGGTCAGGCTCGGGGACGTGCCTTGGCGCGGAGTGGACCCCCCTGCACTGGCTGCGCATGGACCACTCACCAAACCAGGGCTACCGACCAGGAATCGCGAAATTTTTGGCCCAGCAGCTCCTCCGACTACAGGTTGCCCGTCTAGAAGCGAAACTCCGGCCACGGCTCACGCCTCTCTGACATCGACAGCCACCTCCCGACCGTCCCGGCAGGCGTATACGAAATCGCTTGCGACCACTGGGCCGTGTGATCCTCAGCCCCCTCTCCCAAAGCTGCGGGAATCGCCTCGTCGAATCCCACACGAACCCGCCTCCAAGCAACCAACTCTGCCAACTTCGCGCACTGCGACTCGATCGACCGACCGCTGCCACCATGTCCGCCTACGATGCGCCACTCGCGTTCCTGCGCAAAAACCCCGTCTTCTCCGGTCTCTCAGATGTCTACAATGTCTTTCAAGAAAGGAGGGAACGGTTGGGCTTGTCGAATCCCGGCATGGTTGAGAACATCGCCAAGGGTACGTCACTCCTGGCAGTCGACACAAGCACTTTCACCTTGAGGCTACATGGCTGCCACTCCTCGCCTCACACCGTACGCAGGATGTCTTGAGCATTGCTAACTCACCATACAGAGGTCCAGCGCGATGTTCTCACCACGAACCTGATGTTCTCGGGCCTGCGGGCCGACCTCACCAAGGCCTTTAGCTTCAACCCATTGTACGTCCCTTGCACGCCCACGGTCCCATAAAGGCGGCTTTGCAACCCACCGACCGTCCCGCCTTTCACTCCTCGCCTGGTGCTGACCGATATCAAGATTCCAGGTGTCTCACCAGTTCGCTATGGGCGAGCGCCTGAGCCCTTACACATTTGCTGCGCTGTACGGCACGAGCAAGGTATGTGCAGCTCGGGGTGCGTCACGTTGAGCCCTGCATTTGCCTAACCACGCATGTAGGTCTTTGCGCAAGGCAACATCGACGACCAGGGCGCCCTCTCAGCCTCGTTCAACTGGAGGTGGAGCAATGCTTTCACCACCAAGTCTCGATTCCAGATTGCTCCCGGCGCCACCGGCCAAGACATGGCCCAGTTCGAGAACGAGTACCTCGGCAACGACTTCACCGCCACCTTGAAGGCTCTCAACCCCTCTTATCTCGAGGGCGGCCTGACCGGCATCTTCATCGGGCAGTACCTGCAGTCCGTCACTCCCAAGCTCGCCGTTGGTCTGGAGGCGGTCTGGCAACGCGCCGGCCTTACCCAGGGCCCCGATACCGCCGTCTCCTACGTTGCCCGGTACAAGTCGGATAGCTTCATTGCGAGCGCCCAGCTGCAAGCCCAAGGCGCACTCAACGCCTCGTACTGGCAGCGCCTGTCGGACAAGGTACAGGCTGGTGTTGACATGACTCTTTCCGTTGCCCCCAGCGGCTCCATGATGGGTGGCTTGACCAAGGAGGGCATCACCACCTTCGGCGCCAAGTACGACTTCAGGATGTCCACTTTCCGCGCCCAGATCGACTCCAAGGGCAAGCTGAGCTGCCTGCTCGAGAAGCGCGTTGCCGCTCCTGTGATGATGACCTTTGCTGCCGACGTGGATCACTTCACCGTAAGAGAGCCTCCCGCCTCACCTAATGAAATTCATTTGTTAATCCCCTCAATAGCAACAAGCAAAGATCGGCGTCGGCATTTCCATCGAGGCCGGCGGCGAGGAGCTCCAAGAGCAGCAGGAGGCCCTCGGCGCCCAGTCTCCTCCCAACATCCCCTTCTAAGCCTGACGACGCCCGCCTAGCAGGCAGAAGGACATGAGGACCCGGCCTCTGCGCATGACTCGGCCTCGCCCCCGCTCCGCTCCGCTGCGTTCATATTTCGACCGCCTAATCTAATACCCCCGCCCCGGCTGCCTCGCTCACCACGGCGCGAGTTTGCCCTTTGGATTCGGCGATGACCGTCTCTCCCTCGCCCCCTCTCCATTTTATATCCGATGTGTTTTTATCCATGCCTGCTGGGGGTCGGCAGCCGCCGCACGAAGATTACGGATTTTCTCTCAACGTCAGTCGGTCCACGTCATTCATATTAGCTCCTCACGAACGATAGACAATTCCCTCCATCTCCTGGCCCCAACGACGGCTTGCCTATTTTGGGGGAAGGGGAGACACAGGAAAAAAAGGGGTTGGGGTTCATTGTGTACTATAGATTTTGTGTATTGGGAAGGGAAGGGGAAAAGGAGCGGAGCGAAATTTCCCGTTTTGCGGGGTTGGTGAGGCGGTGTGGTGCGCAGCAGAGAGCCAGGCTGTCAACGGTGGACGGAGGTTTGTACCGGAGGAGTCGATTCGTTTTCCACGCTTGGCCACAACCCCCTCCCCTTTTTGAACCCGACAGCGGTGGCCGCGTTGTAGATATTAGTGGCATGGATGGGATGTAAAATAGCAGATGCACAGTGGTTGAAAGAGAGCATTTGGGAACCGATCTGGGTGCCGTGAAATTATCCATCGCCGTGAGCTAAAGTTCAGGGCAGGCGGGATAATATCCCGAACCCCTTCCCCTATTTCTCGTAAACATACATTAGATATTGATCATGCGCTGATTAGCTGAGCGAGCTGGCTCTCTAAAGCCTCGCTGTCCCACTCCATGTGGACCTCAGTGTGTTTTTGACCCCCCTTGCCTGTCCCTCTCCTCCATCTTTGGTATCTTGAGATCGTGCATGCCTTCGTGTATCACCTGCTTTGTTCCTGCTGCCAAGCCAGCCAACCAACCAACCCTCTATGTACCAAAGCAACGCCATGTCCTGAAACCCCAACGACTACAGATGTAGATATGCACCTTTTTCGACTGGCGGCGTTTCGCTCAGCCATCTAGGACTCCAGCCTATGCTCCCCAAAAGTGACCAACGGGAGTCGGAAAAAAAAAGATAAGAAAAAAAGAGAAGTGAAAAAGAGAGAGAGAGAAAGGGGAGAAGAGAAAGGGAGAAAGACAAAGGGAAAGAGAAGAGGAGAAAAAGGCAGGGAGAAAAAGCCAACCCCACTTCCCTAATCGCTGAACAGTTCACATGACAACACACTCACGGTCCGGAACACCGCCTTGCTTCCCCGTCTCCTTCCCCTTCCCCTTTCCTCTATCCTTCTTTTCCTCCCTGTCGCGGCTCTTGGACTTGGGCCGATCCTTCTCTTTCTCCTTCTTCGGGGTCGCGTGGTGGTGATGAAGCACGATGTGATGTTGATCCTTTTCCTTCTCCTTCCCGGGATTCAATCCATCGTCTTCGCCGGGCCCACCGTGTTCGCTTGCTGAAGTCTCCGAGGTGGTAGCCCCGTTGGAGCTATCTTTGCTCTGCCGACCAAAACCGAAACGCGAGATGGTCAGGCTGATCCTGCCCTCGCCAACCTGGCTGGTGGGGCGGGACTTGGTTGTCCCCGTTTTGAATTTTGCGGCCGCCCGCGAAAGCCGCGCTCCGGTACTGTCTTCCAGGGGGGTGACGACGGGTGAGGCGGCATCGGGGGTGGCGGACGGGTTGGTGGCAGCCGTCGGCTCTGAGAAGGTTATGCTGCCGCGCCTGGAGTTGGCTGTTTGGAGCACCATCGAGCGCAACTCGTCGTCGAAGCTGAACCGCGGCGGCCGGTCGACGTCGGAGCTGAGACGGATTTGTGGCGTACCGCTAGCGAGCGTCGTTGCCGAGTCAAAGTAACCGGTGGTCGACTTTGAGAGCGTGTCGCCGTCCGAGGTCGCTTCGACGCTCGGTGTTCCGGGGACCTGTGTGCTTGACTCAGCGTAGCCCGGGGGCTCCGTCACGGAACCGTCGGTTGAGGTTGAAGTTACGTCCATCATGGGGACAATTTGGTAGATAAGCACGTATGGCATCTCTTCCTGTCGGCGGAGGCATTGCTGGATGTCGTCGACGGTTTCCACTCGCTTCTGGATTGCTAGATCGTCAAACCGAACCCATTGCGGCTCCTCATAGTCGGGAGGCGGGTCAAGCTCGTGCCTCCGATTGTCCGTCAAGAGCTTGGGCGCAACCCGGGCATATGAAACATAGTGGCCGCTATGGATCGAGTCGCCCCTGTGGCAGATGACTGATTGCAGAACCAGTTTGTACCCCTGACTCAACCCATTCGGGTCTTGCTCCTCCGCCATGGCATCATCGACGACCATGAAGTGGGGGAGGCGCAAGCTATCCGGGATATCGATGAAAGTGTTTTGTCGCACGGGAGTGCCCTTTTCTGTCATTGTATACCTTTTGAGGCAAATGGCCACAACAGGGCGCTGGTTAAAATGACGAGCAAGCTCTACATCGCTGCTCGGCGCGCTGTTGGATGTTGCATTCCACGCTAGCGAGGTATTTTAGCCCCTGAGATTCTGAGGTATGGTAGGAGGAAGAGAAGTTGCTGGGAGAGGAGGGGGGACTGACGTATCAATCGGTAGAATTGCCAGGCGGGAATTGTGATGGCCTTCACCATCGTTGAGCCAGTGCGCTTCGCTCGTTGGAGGAGGCTCCTCGTTTCTGCGTCTGCGGGTGGTGCTGCCGAATTCTTGTCGTTCACTACAAACCGCTGAATGATGCTGGTCGACCTGGCCCGAGAAGCCGATGGCGCGGGATCTGGGTTCGACACAGACACTGGCGACTGCACGACGTCCCCTTGGGTTGTCCACCTCCGTTGCAGCTGCTCACCCTCTGTGAGCACATGCGGTGTTTCAACTTCATCCTCGGGTACCACCCTCATGGTGCCCTGCGGGCTCAGGGCGGGTTTGTCGGCAGCCTTCTTCTCCTCAAGGCTATCCCGGAGCACGTCAACCTTGTTGTTGAAATATGCTTCCATGCAATCTTCGAGTTTGATTCCCTTTCCCTCGGTGTCGGGTGGAACAGGGAGGTTCAAGAATCTCTCGTGGACGACCTTGTGATCGTCCACATCTCCCATTCCTTGGTGGAAAAGGTCCATTTGGAGGGCGAGGAGAGGGAGCTGCAGGGCATCGGCAATGAAGGCAAAAGCTTCGGACGTATCTTGCTGCTCGAGGCGCGCAGCCTCTTTCCAGCCGCACTCGGCCAAGGCCTGCTGGATATGTTCCGTCTACGAAGTCCGTTAGCGCGAGACGACACTGAACAGACAGGCGCACCAGACCATATCGGCGTGAATCAGCTTCCCGCCCCTCAGCATGTTCACCCATAGCCTAAGCAGGGCGGCCAGCTTCCTTTGGGGTTCGTTTTCCAAATCATTCTTCAGCATGGACTCGAAGGCTGTGAGGTGGGCGAACATGGCGAACAGTAAGGAATCCAAATAACAGGTCACGTTCCCCCTGTTCTCGGCCCCAAGCATCTCGACATTGGGGTCGTAGGGCTGGACTATCCCAGAGAAAGCTTGCTGCTGAAATTGCAGAAGCTCGACTGCCTTGTCGGTGTCGCCCCCGGCGAAGTTGGAACGGAGCGCTAGGCGGATGATGTCCTTCGAGATCTGGTGGTAGTTGAGCTCCTCGAGGCGCTTGGCTATGATTTCGGCCTATTTTATGGTGTCAATGTGGTGACAGCGCCGAATGCGGACCCGTCCCGGCGCCTACCTTTGCTGCTTCTTTTTCCTCGTCCTCCTTTTCCCTCTGTGCCTGTTTTGCGGAATCGGGTTTGAAGATGGAGAGCCATGAGTCGGCAGTCAAAGGTCGCACCTGCGAAGCCGTCAGAAGACATGGTACCGCTGTAGGGGTTTGGAAGGGTGCTGTCCACATACTTTGGCGCCAGCCTCGGAGGATCTGTTGCGTCGATGCCCACTCTTCTCCCGCACACTGCGAAACTTCTTGGGCAGCATCAGCGAACTAGCCGCCTTCATCTTGTCCATTGCCACCAGAGAAGCGTCATAGAATGTCGACGAGTCAAGATAATATGTGGTGCCGCAGCTCTAGGCGGCTTAGGATCGGATATCTGGCTGGCGGTGGTGGGGCATGATCTGGGGAAGTCTTCGAGAGGGGTTGGCTCTGCCAGGTAGCGGCAATGTGAAACAGCCCAGCACGAGGACGACGACGGTCGAAACGGGCAAGATCGTTGGTCGAAGAAAGAAGACGGTAGCCTGCGGTGAGCGTCGTATCGGGAGATTGGGTGCCGTGAACTGGGAAGGGGGGGTTTTGGTGTTCTATGTCGGGCGGGCTGAGAGGTGGGAGGTGGGATGTGGGAGGTGGGGGGTGGGGTCGAGATGGACAGCTGCACCGTGGTTGGGGATGCAGCCCGTTTGCTCTGGCCCCTGAAAACCTCTCGTTCGGGGCTGAAAATTAAAGGCCGCACAGGTGATCGAGGTCAAGCCCAGTGCCCGGCTCGAGGAGGGACACCGAGGTTTGCGAGAGGAGGGCGGGTGGTGAGCAACACAGGAGGACGGCGGACGGCGGACGGCGAGGAGGGCAGCTCCGGTCAGTGTTTAAGGCTGGAACGGGCACTGGCAACCAACAAATGGCAGCCCTGGGCCTGCTGTGGATCGGAGGCGGGGGGGAGGGGCCCGAGAACGTGGGCGGCCAGATCAGGTCCCGCCACGCCAGCCCAGGATGCTGGATTTTTTTTTTTCGTTTATTTTTGTCACGCCCGGGTTCCGATTTGCCAACAAACGGACCATCTCGACCGCAGCTCGAATGGGAGGGGTGATTTTTCGGCCATTCTCAACATTAATGGGTTAGGCTTGGCTCTAACAGAGCACTGGAAGCCTGCGGGATGCCAGCATCAAGTGACTCGGCGACGCCTAACTGTGGTTGTCAGCGCGACGCTTGGGGCCGCAACACCTGACCGCTCTGGAGATCTGGGGACTTCCAAGGTTGTTGGTTGGGATGACGGCCAACTAACTGCTTGGGCACTCAAACGCAGCGAGGAAAGTCACGACGACACAGCAACACAGCGCTGCCTCGCTGCCTCGAGGCTGCGTACGACAGGTGCTATAGCAGTCTCTCGGTAACCAACAAGGGACTGTTGCATCCAATGCAGCTCCGGTGCCTGTCAACCCACCTCGCCCACATCAACCCACGTTCTCGAATCTGGGTCGCCGTGATGACAGGGACCCCTGCCCCACAGCACCACCCGTTCGCATTCGCTGACGACTCGAATGACGTTCATGGCTGACGAAAAATGCACGGGAATTTCGATGCCTGCCGCAGGCAGATGATGGCAATTTCTCAAAGTCCATCGGGATCAACGATACGATCCCTCCCTATGAATCATAACCGGCCGCGTGTTGGCAGTGGGAGCGGCACAGGTGACGGGGCGTCTCAAACATTTTTCGCCTCAGCCCTGGCCGACTGGCAGGTCGAATCCGAGATTTATCTCGCAGCGGCGGCCATTGCTGCGACTCGGTCGGGGCCGCAATCCGGATGCACCGTATCGGACGATGTCTAGACACACACCCGGCTCCCCCAATCGCACAACAGGCCCGAAACACAGAATACCTGTCGTTTGTATCCTCATGTCACACGACGAGAACCAGGCTTCAGGTTGACGGGCCGCGCAATGTTTCTGGGCCCAAAGGCTTGCGGGCCACCAGGCACCCAGTTGAAGGGCGACAACTCACTCTGGCCATTTTCCGGCCATTTTCAGGGTCCGGATAAATCACAGAAACGCACTTGTACTCGTTGGTCTAGCACTCTGACTGACAAACCGTGCGACTGTGTATGGACATGGGAGACGTCCATGGGCCGGCGGGCCATGGCGGCAATCCGGCTGAGCTATACTGATGTGGTTAGCCTGCATCATAAGCCGCCGGCAGCCAGTGGCTCGACGGCAGATCCGGGGTCGACGGCGGGGTGGTGAGACTGTCAGGTCCTTGCAGCAGATGTCGCCGGAGGCGGCATGCGTGGAGGAAAGCTATGCTACCGGAGTATGTACAGCAACGCCATGGTCTCGTACACCGGCAACTGACTTCTTACACTTGCCCGCATGCCTTTTTCAACCTGAGGTTCCCCTCCCGGTCCCTGCGCCGTCCCACCGGCGCCGCTGCCAGTCAGCCAGATCGGGGATGGAGTGGGCCGCTGTCAAGCCACCTCCGGATTCGATCAGCCACGGGGAAGCTTGGCGCTCCGCACCGAGCTGGGGCCGACGGACCTCGGCATGGGACGGGTAATCGTACCAGTAAGGAGGTTGAACCTCGCCTCATCCATCGATTCAACATCACCCTCGTGACCAGTGCATGCTGGTTAAAGAGAGCTATTCCCTCCTGCATTCCTGCTTCTAATTCTTGACAAACCATAAACATAACCTCCCACATACCCACCCACCCACACCTCACACATCCCTCACACACCTCACACACCCCCTCACGCACACCTGAACACACCCCGAGACACCCACCATGTCGGCCCAGATCCCCATCGCTGTACGTCGGGGAACCCCCGCCCTCACTATGCTACCCCAGCTTCTGGACGTCGTCAACTAAGACGTGGCGTCATGTTTCATACAGGTCCGTCACCGCGTGAGCGAGCGCGCGCAGAAGGCGCTGGACGTCGTTGCCAAGTTCGTTGAGGAAGACTGCATCCCGTAAGCCCGAAACCCGCATCTGCCAACTTCAGGCTTCATCTTCATCTCTCTGTCTTGGGTGTTGTGCATTGGTCTGACGTCTTGTCAGCGCCGATCCCGTCCTCGAGGCGCAGGTCGGCACCGGCGATGCGCGATGGAACGCCCACCCTGCCATCATCGAGGACCTCAAGAAGAAGGCGCAGTCTCTGGGGCTCTGGAACATGTTCTTGCCAAAGGGCCACTACAAGGAGTCGCCGGGCTTCACGAATCTCGAGTACGGCCTGATGGCCGAGTGGCTGGGCAAGTCGAGGGTCGCCTCCGAGGCCGTCAACTGCGCTGCCCCCGACACGGGCAACATGGAGGTGCTCGCCAAGTACGGCAACGATGCCCAAAAGGCGAAGTGGCTGAAGCCGCTGATGGATGGCGAGCTTCGCTCGGCCTTCCTGATGACCGAGCCCCAGGTTGCCTCGTCTGACGCCCGCAACATCGAGATGAAGATCGAGCGCGACGG